>Ga0182024_10024257_pt1 | contig 10792 bp, 11 predicted proteins | sample P32metaG_FD_120480 | JGI IMG/M metagenome (GOLD analysis project Ga0182024, IMG submission 120480) | Permafrost microbial communities from Stordalen Mire, Sweden - P3-2 metaG (Illumina Assembly) | ecosystem: Environmental > Terrestrial > Soil > Wetlands > Permafrost | place: Sweden: Stordalen...
GTTCTCGACCGTGGTGGCCCGCGGTCCTGAAGTGCAATTCGATAAGAACGCCGTCGTCGACATTGGCTTTAATACACGCACAAGCCAGCCGGAGAACGATAGTACTGCGGCAAAGCACAAGTGAGCGGCTTTGGGTCGCCCTCGCGGCCTAAGGGCGCGCGCGGGCCGACCGTGCAGAAAGCCGGAAACGCCTGTTATTGGAGCCCAGCCTGCGATTGTACTTCCTCTACCAACGCACACAAGCACCCGAGAGGCGCCACCTTTGTCAGGCGATGCTGAGATGCTCCCGCACGGCCGTGACGTCACTTGTTCGGGCGAATGGGATGGACTGAAGCAGGACCTCGGAGGCGTTTTGGGTGGAGCTCAATTGCTCAAGCGTGAGTGCGCATGCGCCAAGTCAACGCAGGCAGACCGGTGCTCTAAAACGACCATCCGGGAACTATCCAGTCAACTCTCTAAGAGTTGATTGCTTCCTGCAAGTGCGATTCATCCCTACCAACTTCGACTTTTATGGCGCGGCCGGAAGCTCGGTGGGATTGGCAGATCGCCCGTTTTGCGTAACCAGGAGATCTACCTGATTGGAGCTCAGGCTGGATGGCATTTGGAACGTGATCTGATACAGCCCTGCCGAGCCCGGAGTCAAGCCGGCATAGTAAATGTTAACTACCTGGCCGTCCACGGTGACCGTCGGTTGCAACACTACTCGAGCCAACGGTTCGCTGCTGGGAGCAGGCGCGCCCGAGGGAACGCTTGGATTCGTGGCGCCCATACCAACTAGATAGATGATTACGTATTCTCCCGGCTGGGCCGGATTGCTAGCGTTGACTAAAGAGAAGTCCGCATTGTGCTGAGCTATGGTGTGTGCGCCATCCTGGGCATTCGGAGTCGATCCGTCCAGGTACGACAAAACTCCGGGAGCCGCTGCCACAGTGCTTATCGTGCCCGGCACGCTGAGCACGTTGTTGACGCTCACTACGATGGCATATTGCTGCGGCGCGGCCAGTTCGGCTGGAATCTGAATATTCAGTTGTCCGTCGCTCAGAAAATAAAGCGGAGCTGGGTATGAACCCACCAGCGCGAAGGTCCCGTTAAACATAGTGGGAACCGGGAGAACGTTGGGCGAGATGCTGGATGCCGCCAGGCTGCTGCCAAAAACTTGCGCGATCGTCCCGGGCGCCAGCGGTGCGCCTAACACGGGATTCAGGTTATTCAGCGTGCCGTTGAGCGTAAGGCTGGGAACCAGCGTCTGATTCGCCCCGATGCCACCGGTGAGCTGCGCCGTCGCCGCTTGCAGCGTTCCCGCGGTCGCGCTGAAGGTGACTACCATTTGAGCCGTCACCGCGCCAGGTTGCCAGGTAGCCGAATAGGTCCCGTTTTGGCCGGAGGCGCGCAGCGATAGGGGAGCGTCGCCATTGGAGAAGCTCGCAACAACAGCTCCGTCCGATACCGAGTTGGCGCAATCGTCATAGAGTTGCACAATCAGCGTGGCGGGCCACTTGGCGGGTGTTGCGAAGTTGTTCACCAGTCCTGTCTCGACCAGAGCGAGTTTCGTCGGCGAGCAGCCCGCCGACTGGGTCGGAGCGGCGAACTCAGCGCGCGGATCGGCCGTTGTACTGCCATGCGGCAAGACTATCGCGGTAACATTCACTGTGCGAAGCGCGCCCGACATCGAAACACTAACCGCGCCAGTGTAGATCCCCGCCGTCAGCACGGAAGGATTCACCGAAACGTTAAAGGTGCCCGCCGACTGGCCGGATGAATTACCAGACGCCGGATTCACGATCAGCCAATTGCCTCCGTCTGAAGTAGCCTCAGCCGCCTGAAACGAAGTGGGAGTCGCGCTGCTGGTATTTACAGCCACGACCTGGCCCGATGACTGCGCGCCCCCAGCCGTGACGCGGAAGAACAACCCCGCCGGAGACGGATCGGGCAGCGCCGGCGCGGTGCTGGTCTGTAAGTCCAGCACGGCTGATACGTACTGCGGGGAATTGAGCGATTGCGGATCGGAAATACTAATCAGCGCGGAGTAACCGCCGGGCGACAATTGCAACGCGGCTGCCGTCGGCGTAATAGTAAGTGAGCCCGGATTCGACGCGGTTGCAGTTCCGTTGGCGGCGCTAAGCGAAAACATGTTCGCACCGCTCACCAACGTTGCTGACCAGTTCACCGTTGAACCTGGATCGCCAAAATTCAGGACCTGTAATGCCTGAGTATTGGTGAATCCCCCGCCTTGCCGCGCCTGGAATCGCAAGCCGGTTACGTTCAGAGCGAGAATTGGACCGCTGCTCGCGACGAAGAGCGACACCGGCACATCAATATTACCCGCTGAAGACGTCAGGCGAATCGTGTCCGAATAGCTGTCGGCCGCAAGACCCTGCGGATTGACTGTAACCTGAATAAACACGGGTGAGTTTGGAGTGGTGGATCCGGAATTTGGTGAAACGCTTGTAATCCAGGAACTCCCGGCCAACACTTGTGCGCTGAACGCAAGCTGGCCAGTTCCGCTATTGGTTACCGAAAGCGTCTGCGTCAATGCGCCGGAAGCCAGCGATCGTGCGTTGAAGCTGAGCGCGCCTGGAGACACTTGTAGCTGTGCCGGCGCGGACGTCAACGTTAGCGTGATAGAGACGTCGGTGGACGTTCCGTTCGCGTCGACAATATTCACCCGCGCTGAGAAGTTCCCTGCTGGCATCGAGCCCTGACTGACGGTCGCGGTCAGACTGGCCGGCGCATTCCCGCTGGCCGGCTTTACGGTAAGCCACGGCGGAGCGGCGGTGTTTGCCGAGCCACCGTCGATCACAACCGTGAAGGTGGCAGGAAACGGAGCCCCGGGGGCCGGCACAACGTTGATCTGCTGTGGCACCGGCGCGCCGCCTCCGGCTACGGCGGAAAAGCTAAGTTGGAGAGGCGAGACCTGGACAGACGATCCGGCGGCCGCGACTGACGTGTTGAGGGTCGCGACCAATCCGAAGTAACAATTCGAGCACCCTCCATCCCCACTGGGACCATCACCGACGAAACTTGTACTTCCATCGCCGCCATCCCGATAAGGCATAATCAGTCCGGGATCTCCGGGAGTAAAAGTACCATCAGGAGGGTCCGTGCCGGCCGTCACCGAAGTCACCGCCAACCCGTTTGCGGTTCCCGTGAACTGAAAGATCGAGCTATCATCTACGTTCCCGCCGCCGTCACTGGTATCCATCACTCCGGTAAGCTCAAACAAACCACCGGAAGGATGGTTCGCGCCGTCGGATGTAATTCCGGGTATCAATATAAACTCCCCGCCGGCCGGAATGGTAGGCAACACGAAAGAGTCGCTGGGTGTCGTGCCTCTCACAGACAAAACGCCGCCGGTGATCGCGAAGCTGCTCGTATTCTTAAACGCGAATAGGATGCCGTCATAAGCCACGTCAGGATTTGCTGCTAAAGCGGCGTCGATGGCGGCATCCCCGGTATTCTGACATGCGTAGCAGACAAGTATTTGTCCAATCGGATCGGCAGGCAGCGGGGCCATCGCGCACAATGTGAGCAGAGTGGCAGCGCCCATCGACCTCAGTCGGATCATGGTTCCTCCAGAAGCGCGAAATCCTCCCGACAATGCTATCACTTGTTCTTAAGCATTAGGACGAAGAAACCCTCCTTGGTCGTGCTCGGCGTGCTTGCCCGAGATCCTTTGGAGACTCTTGGGAATCGTACCTGCCATTCTCGCGTTTACCGGCGTTTTTGTATGCTGCCGCCGCATCTTCTACAACAAGCCATCTAATGCGAATGCAGCTTCTGAGTGACATGCAACCTTCGCCGCAAAAGTTCGGTTAGCCGTCAGCGGTTCTGCACGCGGGTGAAACCGATGTGGGTCATGGCCCGGTTATTTACAATGAAGGGACCCGCATGCACACCTTTGGCCTCACCCGTGGCGGAGTTCGTGAACTAACTGCCCACTCATAGACCTGTTTTTGGTACCTAAAAGCACGCTCTACTTCTTCACAAAAGTAACGATGTACTGGCTCTTCGGCACCAGTTCGTGCTTGTCCTTCACCTTAAACCCGTTAGAAACCACCTCGCGAATCAGGTCGTCTTCATCCAGCCGGATGTGCTGGAGCGGCCGATCGGGATCGCCGTTGGGCATCGAGCCCCGCCGCTTGTAATACTCCACGATCACCAGTTTTCCATCGGAAACCAGGCTGTCGCGAATCTGTTCGAGCATTGCCTCCGGATAATCGAAATGATGATAGACATCCAGGATCAGCACGCCCGATAATGTGTTCCCCGGCAATCTTGGATCTCTATCGGTCCCCAGCACGAACTTCACGTTCTTCAAACCTGAGGTGTTCGCCCGGACCTGGGCTTGGTTGAGAAAATCCTGCTGGATGTCCTCCGCATAAACGGTGCCCTTATCGCCCACCGCGCGGCTCAAGTACGGCAGCATGAATCCCACGCCTGTCCCGACGTCCGCCGCCGATTGCCCGGGCTCCAGACCCATCTGATCTACGATGTCGCGCGGCCTCTGGCGCTCGTCGCGCGCTGGATCGATCAGGTTCTTGGCAACGCTGGCGCGTCCTTCCTTGGTCTTGTAGGCTTCGTTAGCTTGCTCCGCCACCTGCGGAAACGCGGCCGCGCAAAATACGAATAAGCAAGCAAGTTTTTTCATAGAGATTTCTCCATAGGCATGGCGAGCGGAGGCTCGACCAGAAAATCGTGCGCCGACATGTCCGCCAACGCCTCTCGAATGGACTGTTCGGAAGCCGGTTCCACCGTGATGACGAACGGCAGGTCGCGCTTGTTTTCCGTAGGAAGCTGAAGCACCGCCTCCAGGCTGATCTGCTTGTCCGCCAGCACGCCCGCGAGCGCGGCGATGATCCCCGGGCGGTCCACCACGCGAAATCGAAGATAGTAGGCCGAATGCTGCAGCGTCACCGGAATCGGTTTGTACTCACCCAGCCGCTCGTGCGCGAAGGGCGACACGCGTTCCGGACTGCCGGAGCGGATCTCGCGCGCCACGCGCATCAAATCGCTGACCACCGCCACTCCCGTGGGCGCCGCGCCCGCGCCACGGCCGTAGTAAAACGTGTCTTCTCCGTATTTGCCTCGCACCCACACGGCATTATAAGCCCCTTGTACGCCCGCCAGTATGGTCGACTGCGGAATCAGCGCGGGCCGCACTGAAAGAATCAGCCCGTCAGCGGTCTGGCGCGCCGCGCACAGCGATCGGATGGTGTGTCCCAATTGGTGCGCGTATTCGAAGTCCAGCGGCTGGATGCGGCGAATTCCCTCGCAGTAGATGTCGGACGGCGTGATCTTTTCTCCGAACGCGAGCGCGGCCAGAATCGCCAGCTTCGACCGCGCGTCATAACCGTCCACATCGGCGCTCGGATCCGCTTCCGCGTAACCCAGCCGTTGCGCTTCTCTAAGGACGTCCTCAAACGCCGCTCCGTGCTTCTCGATTTCGGTGAGGATGTAATTGCTGGTGCCGTTGAGAATGCCGTAAAGAGTGGTGACGCGATCGCCCGAAATTCCTTCGCGCAAAACCGTGTGGATCGGGATGCCGCCCGCCACGCTCGCCTCCATCGCAAGGTTGATCCCGGCGGCGATGGCCCGGTCCCAAATTTCGGCGCCGCACAGTGCCATCAGTTCCTTGTTAGCCGTAACCACCGATTTTTTGTGGGCGATGGCGGCATCGATGATTTCGCGCGCCACCCCGGTTCCACCCACCAACTCGGCCACGATCTCGACTTCCGGATGCGTCACTACCTCCCTCCAGTCGGTGGTTCGAAATGTCGCCGCATCCCCCGCCGGCAGTTTCTTACTATGGATCGACCGGCTGCAAAGAGCCTTCACCCGCAGACGAAAACCAAGCTTGAGCGCGATCTGGTCCGCATTCTCGAGCAGGATGCCGAGCGTGCCGGTTCCCACATTGCCCAACCCGACGATCCCGACGTTCACCTCCCGCATATCTCGCTATTATGCGGGATCGGCGGCGTCACTGTCAGAAGCCGTGAAGTCAGAATGCCGCGAACATTTGCGTGATTGTGTACGAGCCGTCGCGGCCAGTCGCAACTCCGACGCCGGTGTGAGTGAATCCCCGAGTCAGGATGTTCTTGCGATGACCGGAACTCTGCATCCATCCCCGCACTGCCGCCCGCACAGGATCACCCTCGCCGTACTCTTCAAAGATGTTCTCGCCGCACAGCCGCCACGCTACTCCGGCCGCGCTGAGACGATTACCCGGATCGCCGAAATGGGGATCTTCGTGCGAGAAGAATCGCTTGGTTGCCATCCGTGTACTGTGCGATCGCGCCACTTCGGCAATCTTTGCGTGCCATTTCAACGGCGGCAATTTGTTTTCCTGGCGGACTTGATTGATCGCCTGGAAAATGCGCTGCTCGACCGATTGCCCGTGTTGCGCATAACCGGGCAGGGCCAGCAGAATCGAGATGACCGCTATCCGGATCACAGCTTCGAAGATCTGATCGGCCCCGCCATGTTTTCGTTCAATTTGGCTGTCCGGCGATTCTTTGGCGAGCGAAGGAGATACCCAGTTTCATCGGCATGAACGAAGGGAAGCTTGTGCGTGTCCGTGGCCGTACATTTTGTTTCTGTCGCCAAGTCGCCTCTGCCTTCAACTGTACAGCTTTCCTGTACGTGGCGTACGCACTCTTGCGTGCCGTGTCGACACTCATGTCGACACCTTTCCTACCGCCGCGGCGACTCTTTGAAGATCGCCGATACCGCGCCCTGCGGATCCGCCATCACCGCCATCCTGCCCACGCCTTCGATGCTCATCGGCTCGACGTAAAAGCGAGCGCCCATCTCGGTGGCCTTGGCGGCCGACGCGTCCACATCAGCCACTGCGAAATAAATCAGCCAGTGCGGCGGACTCTTCGGATCACGATGCTGCGCGGGCGGAATTCCGCCGATGAACTTCTCCCCATTCTTGATGTGCAGATATCCGGACGGGTCTTTTTCGGCCGCTTCCACTTGCCAGCCGAAAAGCCCCGAGTAAAACTGCTTGGCGCGGTCGGGACCGGATGTGCTCAAATCGGCCCAACACAATGCGCCCGGTTCACCCACCACGCCGATTCCGGGGTTTTTGTTCCCCTGCCAAACGATGAAGACAGCTCCGGTGGGATCCTGAATCACCGCCATTCTGCCGGCCTCGAAGACATCGAACGCCGGCGCAAGCACCTTACCGCCGAGCTGAGCCGCCTTGTTAGCCGCGGAGTCCGCGTTCTCCACCGCGATATATAGATTCCAATGCGGCGGCAGATGTTGCGCGCGTTCCTCCGCTGTCAAGGTGTAACCAGCGGCGCAATCGCGGCCATTTATACGAAAGATCGTGTAGACACCGTCCGGGCCCATCGGCATGTCATTCGGAGTCCATCCGAACAATGACTGATAGAACTGTTTGGCCCCGTTCTGATCCGTGGTGCCCAACTCGATCCAACAAAAATCGCCAGGCGCGTGCTTATCGACTTGCGGCATGATGCCCAAGATATCATGAAGTCGAAAGAAATATGCGCACGCCAATCCTGCTTGCTTCCGCTCTCGCGCTGGTGATTTCGGCGCAGCCGCCCCCGCATCCCCGCCCGGAGGATGAGCCGCCGCCCGAGGATACTCGTCTTCCGAACGGAAAACTGCAGCGCGACGAGATTCTCAAAGCCGACTTCCAGAAGTCGCTGGAGGATGCCCGCGAGCTCTCCAAACTCGCCGAAGAGCTCAAGACCGGCTTGGAAAAGAACGACCGCTACGTCCTGTCTATCGCCGCTCTCAAGAAGACCGAGGAAATCGAAAAACTGGCTAAGCGAATCCGCGATCGGCTGAAGCATTGATGTGCTACGCTGAAGCGGAAGCGTTCGCCCCATGGCCCCCACCCGCGAAAAAGCGCAATTGATGAGCGCCTCGGAAATCGATCGGACGCTGGTCCGGCTGGCGCACGAGATTCTCGAAAAGACGCAGGATCTGAAGCGTTTGGCCTTCATCGGGATCCGCCGGCGCGGCGTGCCCATGGCGATTCGGCTGGCCGATAAAATCAAGGAACTTGAAAAGCTCGCGGTGCCGGTAGGCTTCCTGGATATTAATCTGTATCGCGACGATCTCTCCACGGTGTCGGAGAAACCGGTTCACAGCGCGACCGAAATTAATTTTCCCGTTACCGGAAAGGACATCATCTTAATGGACGACGTCCTCTATACCGGCCGGACCATTCGTGCCGCTCTGGATGCCCTGTTCGATAAAGGACGCCCCGCGCGCGTGCAACTTTTGGTGCTGATCGACCGCGGCTGGCGCGAGCTGCCCATCGAAGCGAAATACGTGGGCCGCATGGTGCAGACCAGCGCCAACGAGATCATCGAGGTCAAGTTCCAGGAAGTGGATCAGACTGAGAAAGTGCTGCTGGTGGAACTGACGTAGGACGTGGGCATGCCGGGTGGACTACTGGGAATCGAAACGCTCGACCGCGTCGAGATCGAAACCATTCTCGATCGCGCCAAGTCTTTTCAGCCGCAGCAGACCGAGAGCAAAAGGTCCGACATGCTGCGCGGACGCATGATCGTAAATCTATTCTTTGAAGCGTCCACCCGCACTCGTACCAGCTTTGAAATCGCGGCCAAGCGTTTAGGGGCGGATGCGATCTCCATCACCGCCTCGGGCTCGAGCGTGGACAAAGGCGAATCGCTGGTGGACACGCTCAACACGCTCGCCGCGATGCATCCGGATGCGATTGTGATGCGTCACTCGGCGTCGGGCGCACCCCATTTCCTGGCGCGGCATCTTCCCATTCCGATTATTAACGCCGGCGACGGCACGCACGAGCATCCCACTCAGGCGCTGTTGGACGCCCGCACCATTCTAGACCGCCGGAATACGCTGGAAGGCCTGCGCGTGGCCATCATCGGCGACATCGCGCACAGCCGCGTAGCGCGCTCGAACATGTACCTGCTTTCGAAATTCGGCGCCGGGACCGTGTTGTGCGGGCCGGCTCCCTTGCTGCCCGCCGAACTGACTCAGATCACTTCCGGTGTTACCCTGGCGCACGATATCCGCGAGGCCATTCGCGACGCCGACGTCATCATGATGCTGCGCGTTCAATTCGAACGCCAGGACGAAGCGGCTTTTTCGACCAGCGACTATTATCGTTTTTACGGACTGCGCCTGGAGCACATGGGCCTCGCCAAACCGGACGCCATCGTGATGCACCCGGGCCCCATCAATCGCGGACGGGAAATTTCGTCCGAGGTGGCCGATTCGCAGCGCTCCGTGATTCTCAATCAGGTGGAGAATGGAATCGCAGTGCGCATGGCCGTGCTGGAAAGAATCCTGAGCAATTAATTTAAATGCGGAAGTTAATTATCCGAAATGGCCGAGTGATCGATCCGGCGAGCCGGCTGGACGCCATCCGCGACGTATTGGTGGAGGAAGGCCGCATCGCGGTTATTGGAGAGAAATTGCATGTCACCGGGGCCGAAAAATTCGACGCCTCGGGGCTGATCGTCACGCCCGGCTTCATCGATATGCACGTGCATCTGCGCGAGCCCGGGTTTGAATACGCTGAGACCATCGAATCCGGCTCGCGCGCCGCGGCGGCTGGCGGGTTTACTTCCATTTGCTGCATGCCCAACACGTCGCCCGTGAACGACAACGCCACCGTCACCAGCTATATCAAGGAGCGAGCCGAGCGGCACGCCATCGTCAACGTCTTTCCAATCGGCGCCATCACCAAGAACAGCGCGGGAGAAGAGCTGGCCGCGATCGGGTCGATGAAGGCTGCCGGCGCAGTCGCCATTTCTGATGACGGCCGTCCGGTTATGAATGCGCGAGTCATGCGCCGCGCCATGGAGACCGCGCGTTCTTTTGGACTTCCGATCATCGATCATTGTGAAGACCTGCACCTCAGTTCCGGCGGCGCCATGCACGAAGGAGTGGAAAGCGTGCGGCTGGGTCTGCGCGGAATTCCGGCGGCTTCGGAAGACGTCATGGTGGCGCGCGATATCATTCTGGCCGAGATGACTGGCGCGCGTTTCCATGTGGCTCACATATCGTCGCGCTATTCGGTGGAAATGGTCGCTTTCGCCAAGAGCCGTGGCCTGGCGGTGACCTGCGAGGCGACGCCGCACCACTTCACGCTGGCCGATGGCAATATGCCGCCTTACGACAGTAACTATAAAATGAAGCCGCCGCTGCGCTCGGCTTGCGATGTCGGAGCGGTAACGCAAGGCATTATTTCAGGCGCCGTGGATGCGATCGCTACCGATCATGCGCCGCACGCCGGCAGCGAGAAAATGCAGGAATTCGAAAAGTGCCCCTTCGGAGTGATTGGCCTGGAAACCGCAATCGGCCTGACGCTGGAACAACTGGTGCATTCCGGGAAAATTTCGCTGGCACGCATGGTGGAGCTCTTCACTACTGGTCCCGCGAACGTCCTGCAGATGGAGCGTGGGCGTCTGAGCCCAGGTGCTCCGGCGGATATTACCATTCTGGACACGGAGCGCAACTGGACCTACGACGTCAACCGGTCGGCCTCGAAGAGCCGCAATTCACCCTTTGATGGCCGAACTTTCCGCGGGGGCCCAGTGGCGACCATCGTGAACGGCCGCGTGGTCTGGACCGCCGAAGAGCGCGGCTTCGACGCGCCGGTAGGTCAAGCGGTCCGCACTGCGCCATAGTGGGGCGGACGCCTCGATCGGGTCGAGTGACGGGGATTGCGCCCCGCCACCCTCCCACACCACCGGACATGCGGTTTTCCGCATCCGGCGGTTGAACCAAGGGCATTCTTAGTTAGCCCTAAGGTCGCTGAGGA
>Ga0182024_10024258_pt1 | contig 10792 bp, 10 predicted proteins | sample P32metaG_FD_120480 | JGI IMG/M metagenome (GOLD analysis project Ga0182024, IMG submission 120480) | Permafrost microbial communities from Stordalen Mire, Sweden - P3-2 metaG (Illumina Assembly) | ecosystem: Environmental > Terrestrial > Soil > Wetlands > Permafrost | place: Sweden: Stordalen...
AACTTCGGCAGTGCCTAATTACGCGTCAGCCAGCCCGAGGCGGGCCTCGATGCGCTCCAACCGGTAAGATACGCTCGCGGTTTGGCGTTCCGACCGCAGCAATTCGCCTTGCATGTTATGCAGTTGCTCTCGAAGCGCAATGAACTGACTGTCGTGGTCGTCCACTCGGTTTCTGATATGCCCTACATCGGCCTGGATTTTCTTCAGGACCTCGTACAGCAGTTCGTTCGTTATCTCCGCCATAAATCAACTCTAAGATAAAAAAGTTAAAACCCCGACAAGAATCAACTAGATCTTGCCGGCAGCTTCGAAAACGAAAGAAAATTGCCCCATATGACATCAGGTACTAACAGGAATCGAGGCGCCTTCGTGCTAGGATATTTCCATAATTTTGTGCCCTTTTGAGAAGTCAAAACGACCTACCGGGATAAGGGTTAACCACGAGCCGCCTCAACGAGCAGGTCAAGGGACGGCCGGCCCAACCGCCTCGGCTGCCAGCTGCAAAGGCGCCGCGAATTCCGGCCGCCGGTGAAATCTCCCAGGAACCTTCGGGAATGCCGGATTCCATCAGCTATGACGCCGCCAACAAACGGTTGCTAATCGGACAAGGCTATGTCGAGCGTGTTGCCCCGGAAACGTGGAATTATGAAGTTTCCGGCAAACAGGTTTTGCTGCAGTGGTTCAGCTATCGAAAAGCAAACCGCGAACGACCGATCATTGGTGACCGCCGTCCACCATCGCCGCTCGGAGATATCCAACCCGAGTATTGGTTGGCAGAATACACCTCTGAGCTGATCAATTTACTGAACGTCATCGGCCTGCTGGTCGAGCTTGAACCCGAACAAGCCCGATTATTCGAACAAATATGTACCGGCCCGCTGATTTCAGCGGATGAATTGGTCTCCAGCGGCGCTTTGACCGTTCCCGCCAAGAACAAATCGAAGCCTGGGACGAGTCGGGGACCGGACCTATTCGAAAAGCAGCATTGATCCATCGGATGCCGACACGAGAAGTCACTTTCATCATCCCGCAGATCCCACCATCCAGGAGATAGGCCGGGTCGAAGTGAAAACCTGCGATCTCCAATTAGGATCAATCTTGAAATAGCAGGCCCTTCAGCCTCTTGATTCGCTCCGGCCAGTACCTGCTGACAGCAATAACCTACTCTGCTAATGTTTCGCCATGATCCTATCGGACAATGAGACAAAGATTGATCTCCTCAATAACGAGGCGATAGCCAAGACCATTGTTATGCTGGTGCGAGAGCGGCCGGAACATCCCGTGACGATCGGCGTTCACGGTGATTGGGGCGCAGGAAAATCCAGCGTTCTGGAAATGATCGAGGCTGAACTTAGCGGCCAGGATAAAGCCCTATGCCTGAAATTCAACGGCTGGCGATTCCAAGGCTTCGAAGATGCCAAGATTGCCCTTATCGAGGGCATCGTCACAAGCCTCGTGGAGCAGCGCTCACTCGTTACTGAAGCGGGCGAGGCGGTCAAAGACATCTACCACCGCATCGACTTGCTAAAAAGCGCAAAGAGGGTTGGCACACTGGCGCTGACAGCATATGCCGGCTTACATGGTCTCGGCGCCGGCGCCCTTGCGATACCCACCGTTCTGGGCGCTCTTGAAGGATGGGTTCACGATCCCGCGAAATTGACGAAGGAAAATGTCGAGTCCGTTTTATCTGAGACAAGAGGTTTGCTCAAACCGAAGTCCGAAACAAACAACGTGCCGGAAGAAATTGCCGGTTTCCGCAAGGCATTCGATAAATTGCTTGAGAAAGCCGGAATAGAGCAACTGGTGGTGCTGATCGATGACTTGGACCGCTGCCTGCCGGACACAGCCATTGAAACACTTGAGGCGGTAAGATTATTTCTCTTCACGTCTCGCACTGCTTTTGTCGTCGCTGCAGACGAGGCGATGATCGAGTATGCGGTTCGCAAACACTTTCCGGACCTGCCCGACACGACCGGCCCTCAAACATACGCGCGTAATTACCTGGAGAAATTGATCCAGGTGCCGTTTCGCATACCGGCCCTGGGAGAGATTGAGACGCGAATCTACGTGACGTTGCTTTTGATCGGCGCAGAACTCGCCGATGACGATGCGGATTTCGTGAAACTAATAGCCGTCGCCAGAGATCGACTCAAGCGCCCTTGGACCGGTACCCCACTTGATTCAGCCACCGTGCGCGCGGCACTGGGCGCCAAAGCGGATCGTGCGCAGAACGCGTTGATCCTGAGCGCGCAGGTTGGGCCCATTCTCGCGAGCGGAACCCGCGGGAATCCACGGCAAATCAAACGATTTCTGAATACCCTGCTGCTGCGGCAAGCCTCAGCCAATGCCCGCGGATTCGGCGAAGACGTCAAGCTGCCGGTACTCGCGAAGCTGATGCTGGCCGAGCGATTCCTCCCCCGACTCTTCGACCAGATCGCAACGGCCGCCGCCTCCTCTGCGGACGGTAAGTGCATGGATGTGGCTGCGCTCGAAGAAGGCGTAGCCGAAAAAGTGGAGCAACCTTCGAAGGCGTCTGCAAAGCCCGTGGAGGCGAAGTCGGCGGTCGCGGCCAAAGAACCTGCGAAGCCGGCCGAGAGCGCCCAGCTGGCCGAGTGGCGATCATCGGAAACGAATCGATCATGGGCAAAAATCGCACCGGCAATCGGAGAATTGGATTTGCGTCCCTATCTGTTCGTTGCGAAAGACCGGAAAGACTATTTCGGCGCCACGACGATTCTCGGCCAGCTGGCGGCGGTTGCTGAAAAGCTCCTAGGCCCGAAGCTCACCGTGCAAGGCTTCGAGGATGAACTCAAGAAGCTCGCAGTCCCCGAAGCGGTTCAGGTGCTGGATCTTTTACGCGCGCGGATTGTTGCGGGCGACACGTTCGACACAGAACCGGCCGGAGCCGCAGGAATGGCGTTTCTCGTGAAGGCGCATCCGGAGCTTCAGGCGAATCTTCTAGAGTTCCTCGAATCGTTGCCAAAGCAAAGGCTTGGACCATGGGCCTGTTCAGGTTGGGGAGCCGTGATCCGGGACGCTGAAATTAATCGGCGGTATGACAAGTTACTGGAGAATTGGGCCAAAGACGGCGGAGCCATGTTGAAAACGACCGCCGACGGTGTACTGCGCACGCGCAAACAAGGTGTGCAACGCTAATGGGCACCTCAAACGGCAATCCCGGTCAAGATGGACGTACGCCGCTGATACCGTCCTGGCTTCCGCCGGACGGACCGGTCCCGCCACCACCGGCGCAGCCCCCGCAACCGATTCCGCCACAACCTCCGCCGGCGGACGGAGCCCCGCCTTCACCGCCGGTCCCTGCCCCGCCTAACTTACCTGCCATGCCGGACATGGCTGCCTCCGACAGATTCACGGCAGCGAGAAGTAACTTTTCTCGGTTCGCGGGATCGGGGGGCAGTGATCGGGCCAGTCTGGGTAGAGCGCTGTCTCATTATGTTTCCACAGCTACCGGCGGCGCGCGCGGCCGCCCAGCGTATGGGTTCCTCCCGCGCTGCTGGCGGACAGCTACTGAGTTTTCTCTCCGGAACGGTTGCTAATGGAGCACATGCGACGCTTCGCGCGTTTAATCTGCAGCGGCTTGCGGGACGTCCGATAGAAGAAATATTTGTCGGCCTGATGGATTATGTCTGTCCTGAGGGAGGATCCCTGGACGAAGGAATTGCGCGTGAAGCCTTTGTGGAGACGATCGTTGATCTAACGGCGAATGGTTTGACGACCCTGGACGGCCTAACCGTTGATCAGATGCAGACGATCTTCGAGTTGTTTGCCGCTCATGCTATTGAGGCGCGCCTGTGCAATGACATTGGCGCAAAAGCCATATCGCTGCCGGCCGACGCTGCGCGCGCGGCTGTGGTGCAGAAGCAGCTTTTCGATTTCATCCGACGCAGCGTATCCGACTCCATGACACAGGCCAGAGATGAAATGCTCGCACTGACGACCCAAAACGTTTCCGCTTTTGTGACTCGCATTTATGAAAGCGCGTTTAACATCCTTCAAACCTTGGGAGAAGCGGAGGCGGAGATATGAAACGACATCTCATAGTCGGTCGGTTCGGTACCACCGACCGTATAGCCGTTCCCGCCGCAGACGGTGAGTTCCTAAGTCGTCTCGAATTTGTTGCTGCCAAAAAACGCTTGGAGCACGGGATCGGTGATGCTCTGGACGATCTCGCCAAACTTGGCGTCTTCCCGTCCGAAATCGGTGTTGACCTGCTCGTTCTGGCCGCTCACATTCAGGCCGCCGATACTAAAATCTCAAGATCAACTGAATCGCAGGACGGATGGACACGCGAAATTCGTCTCGTGGTGCCAGTGAGCGACACGAATCGGTGGAACTCTACGACGGGGCTTATCGAGCGGCTCCTCAACTTCCTGACCGGCGATCGTTGGACCGTCGGTTTCAGGGCAAGACCGCCGGGATTTGAGCAAACGGTTTCGGACAAACCTGCACAGTTAATTCCTCCATCATTCGACAGCTTCGCTCTATTTTCGGGGGGAATGGATAGCCTCATCGGGGCAATCGATTCTCTCGGACAGAATCAAATCCCGCTGCTGATAAGCCACGCCGGCGACGGCGCCACCAGTGACGCGCAGACTAAAATATTTAAAGTGTTGAAGGCCAGCTACGCCCAGAGCAATTTTAATCGTCTGAGAATCTGGATGGATTTTCGCGGATGGAGCGTCCGGGGCGTCGAATCGGAAAAGACAACGCGAGGCCGGTCCTTTCTGTTTGTGGCGACCGGGGTATTTGCCGGCTCGGGGATGGCAAATAATTTCAGGCTCCGCGTCCCTGAGAATGGCTTGATCGCTCTTAACGTTCCACTTGATCCATTGCGACTGGGGGCCTTCAGCACACGCACCACCCATCCTTTTTATCTCGCTAGGTGGAACGAGTTGCTCCAAGCCTTGGGGATATCAGGCCTCATCGACAATCCCTATTGGGACAAAACAAAAGGTGAAATGGCGGAGCAGTGTACGAATCCGGCGCTGCTCAGGACTTTGGTTCCTAAATCGATGTCTTGCGCCTCACCTACTAAGGGACGGTGGCTGGGACTCGGAACTCAGCATTGCGGTTTCTGTCTGCCGTGTCTCATTCGGCGCGCCGCGCTCCGGGGCTCTGATCAAACCAAATATAGCCTTCCGGATCTTACGGCCCGCACTCTCGATACGAGACACGCCCAAGGTCGACAGGTCAGGTCTTTTCAGTTCGCCATCGAGCGAATTGCTCGCAAACCGGCATTGGCCGCCCTCCTTATCCACAAGCCCGGATCGTTGTCGGATGAATCGCCGGCACGACAGACAGCCATTGCAGATGTTTATCGACGAGGTCTGGCGGAGGTGTCAGCGTTGCTCACAAATGTGACGACCGCGCCCAGCTGATTTTCATGACAAATTCTCCCGTCGATTTTCATTGTCACCTGGATCTGTTCCCGGACCCGCTTTCCGCCATCAACGACGCGGAAAGCGCGGGAATTTACACGCTGACGGTGACGACCACTCCCCGCGCGTGGCCCCGCAACCATGAACTGACCGACAAGAAACGGTACGTCCGCGCGGCTTTAGGACTCCATCCTCAACTCGTTGCGGAACGCGCCGGCGAGATTGCATTGTGGGAAGAATACTTGCCGCAGGCGCGCTACGTCGGTGAGGTGGGGTTGGACGCCAGCCCTAACTACTATCGATCATTCGAACTTCAGCGAGAAGTGTTTACGCGAATATTGCAGAAATGCGCGGCGGCAGGCGGGAAAATTCTGACGGTACACAGTCTGCGATCCGCGACGGCTGTCCTCGATCTCGTCGAAACGCATCTGCCGCCAGCCACCGGCAAGGTTGTTCTTCATTGGTTTACGGGGACTAAATCCGAAGCGCGGCGCGCTCTCGATCTGGGTTGTTATTTTTCGATAAACGCTGCGATGCTCCGGAATGAAAAGGGCCGCGATCTGGTGGCGGACCTTCCTATCGATCGGCTGTTCACCGAAACTGATGCGCCCTTTACAAGGATCAACAATCGGCCCACGTCGCCGATTGACGTCGAAGGAACCGTCGATACCTTGGCCACTTTTCGCAGCATGACAAGCGATGATTTGAAACGGGCTATGAATTCGAATTTGCGCGCCTTATTGAAGGCAGCGGGGGTACCGAACGAAAACTGAGAACATCCTTTCAGGTCTTGACTCTAATCCAAAGCGATAGCGATCCCCGTTGTCGGGGCCACCCTTCCCTCTCTCGGCAAACCCAGCTGCCAATAAGGCTTTTTTCATGTTCGCGTCGTCCGTTGTCGCGAACAGAGCGCCTTCGCGATCGTCCGTCAGACACGTCAGAATCCGATGCGACAATCCTAGCCGACGGTGCCGCTCCGCGACAGCGACGTAGCCCAGTTCGGGTGTGTCGGCACTAAATGCAAATTCACTCCTCGCAGCAATGCTCGACGCGTACCCAGGCCGCACTTGCTTAATGGCCCCGACACCGACGACCTCTTCCGCCAATCGCGCTACCGCAATCGAAATGGCGAGCGGCAGCTGAACCCTCGCCCATTCCGGGTCTACAGCCTCACCGGCGGTGATAATTTCCGCACAGGCCTCCAGCTCCGATTCCGATAAATCGCCCGCGACGCAGTGTGTAACTTCATAGTTCTGCACGGAAACTACCTCCGTCCGCTCGCCGCCGACGCGGTTTACCGGTGCATCCCGTTGAGGCCCTGCAGTAACCGGTCCTTCAACGCGTTTTCGCGCTGATGCGGATCGCGTGCCAGCAATTGTTCCTCTTCGCTCAGTTCGCCGAGAAAGCCGAAGCCACGAACGCAATCAGCGGTTATTCGCGCCCGATCAACGACAGCCGTGTGGCGGACGAGCTGGCCGAGATCGTCCCAGTCGAATTCCCTTCCGTCCCGGAATTTCTGCATGAGACGCGCCGGGTCGAAGGTGTCGTTTGACTGCCAGAGCTTTAGCACGACCAGCCGCCGAATCAGGTTGCGGTCGAGCGGCCTGGTCGCGAACATGCCCAGGTCATAAATATCGCGCGCTTTGTTGCGCTGATAACAGGCCCTGATTTTTTCGGCCAGCATTTCCGGCAGCGCGAGGCAGGTGATTTCCGCCGGCGCGAAGGGCAGAGCGCTGAAATAACTTTGCTCAATCTGTGGCAGCCGCACGGTCGGCAGCGTCGGCGTTTCGCGCCGGCTGATCTGGAGCTTCACTTCACTCGCGCCGCCCTGGTTCCAGTCGTGCGTATAGGTTGGATTGGCACCCCACGACAACGTGTCAGCCGTTTCATAGTAATCATCGTCCGCGATCGCGAATTGAATGCCGTGGAAGGGTTGTTCGAACGCGGCCATCATTTCGAGGATCACGTCTTCGTGGTCATGTTCCTCAAGACCGGTGAAATCCAGATCGGTCGAGAAGCGCCCCCGGCTGCCGATAAACATTTTTCGCAGGCAGGTGCCGCCTTTGAACGCGAGTCGGGTGAGAAGGCCGCGTTCCGAGAGCAGCTGCAGGAGAAAGGTCAGAACAACTTCTTTCTCGGCGATCATGATGTCGCGCAGGCCGGACTCGACTGCGTAGCGTTGAACCTGTGGCTGGGTGAGCATTTCTATTCGCTCTTCATGGTGCTCTTGCGTCGTCCCGTGCCGGCGCTGCCGTGCAGCTCTTCCCGCGAAACGTTCACGAAAATACGCCACGTCTTGTCGTAGCCGATGGCGTGAGGAACCGTGTTTTCCTCCGGCGCGCCCAGCCATGTCTTCCGGCTGCGCTTTGCGAGTTCGAGAACGCGCGCGCGCGCGGCGGGCGGAATCTCCGCATTGACGTGGTCGGCCAGCCAGCCGACGCGCCGTGCCAGCGCGCCGGCGCCGATACGCTCCAGATAGCCCGCGGCCTTGTCCCAGTCGAAGCGGCGCGCCGCCGTCGCGAGAATAGCGGCCGCCTCCCCCACTCCGCCGGCATAGCGCGGATGATCGATGCAGTCGATAGCGGTTTTTTCCCGGTCGGACATTATGACTTTATATCCGAGGACATCGACGGGCTCAAATCCGAAAAACTTCGTCTCCGACTGATTCACGATTGCGACGCGGGCTTCCTCGACCGCGCGCGCGCGCAGGCGCTGCGGCGTGACAACGTAAATGACGTTCCGGTGTTGCGTCGTGAGCCCATAGTGCGCCGCGGCCGAGCCGAAGCCCAGATAGTAGCGATCAGCGATGCGGCTGGCGCGCGCCAGCAGATTGCTGTCGCCCAAAGCATCCGGTCCGTGCTCGGGCGGGATGAGAAGGTATTCGCCCCAGGCGGCGCGCTGCAGCCAGCCTTTGCGGCGCAGGGATTCGATGACGTTGTCGGCGGCCTTCTTGGACTCGCCCAGCAAGTCCAGAATCTCGGACCGGGTTATTTCGCGCCGGCCCTTCTCCGTCAGGGCTAGGATGACGCGGCTTTCCTGGGGAGAGAGCGATCTGGTCTCGAATTCCATGTCATTCTCCGTAACGAAACCCCCCGATATAGGGGGTTTTGATACATATTATAGCAGAACGGCCTGTGCTGTCAACCACGTTGTGTAACGAAACCCCCTTATAAAGGGGGTTTCGTTACATAGTATAGCAAGATCATTCTATCCTCGATATACGCGCTCCCGGATTTCGCCAGGACAGGTGACGGACTGGGGTTCATGCGTTTGGATGGCACCGCCTCGACGTGGCTCACACGCGCGATTCTCACTATTATTATGCGCACCACGCGCCGTTCTGTTTCCCCGGCAATTGATTTGGTCGCCACTAACACGCCAATCGTGACATCATTCTTGCGCGAAGCGCCGCGACGCTCTTTGTCACTTTCGAGGCCGAGACCACGATGACAGCCCGCCATATTCGCAGGAAGTCACGACCCAAAACCATCTCCAGCCAAGGACTGACCGGGCAGAAAGGCATTAACGCAATCGAGCGCATCGTGCTCGAAATGGGATCCCGGTGGACTCCTAGCGGCCCGAATGAAATGGGGATCGACGGGTACATTGAACTCTTTGATGCGAACTCGGGCCTGCCGCTCGGATTGACGCTCGCCGTTCAAAGTAAAGTCGTCAGTGCTCTGGCTGGCGAGAGCGACAAAACATTCGCTTACTCGTGCGACGCCAACGATCTGGCCTATTGGCTCAGCGGAAATACACCCGTCATTCTGGTCGTATCCAGCGGCGCGGCGAATGATGCCTACTGGATTTCCGTCAAGGAACGATTCAAGGATTGGAAACCAGACCAGCCGACCCGCGTAACGTTTGATAAGGCTGAAGACCAATTCAGCAGCCGGAGTTTTTCCAGGCTCGCCGGCATCGCCGCGCCAAAATCGGGGCTTTACCTGGCGCCCCTGCGCAGCGTCGAGCGTCTTCGCAGCAATCTGTTGCCGCTGGAATTGTGGCCTCCCAGCATCTCAATCGCGGGTACCGACCACAGGACGACGCGCGAAGTCTGGGCCGCGCTGCGCGAAGCTGGCGGCGGGGCGGATGCCGGCTGGTTGTTGTGGGAGAAAAAACTCTTCAGCTTTCACGACCTCAGCAAGCCGCCTTGGTCCGCGATTTGCGACCAGGGAATGCTGGAAGAATTTTCGACTTCCGAGTGGGCGGAATCGAATGACGCGCAGCGGCAGAGAATTTACACGCAGCTGCTAAATCAAACTCTTAAAGCCCAGCTCAGCCCGGAAGTTCGCTTTTGGCCCCAGGAAGAGTGCTACGCCCTTCAGGGAAAGCCTCACAAACAGTCATATCGGTCCATTCAGCGGACCAGCAAGATAACCGTAATATCGCAGTATTCATCGACGAGCAAAGACGGGCGGAAGTTCGAGCGCTTCCGTCATCTGGCATTTCGTGGGCAATTCAGACTGTTCGACGACCAATGGTGCCTTGAAATCACTCCGACTTATCGCTTCACAAGCGACGGATTTAACCTGGACAGATTTCACGAAGAAAATCTCAAGGGCATCAAGCGACTGGAAGGCAACCGCGCCGTCCTTAGCTCAGTTCTTTTTTGGGCGCATTACCTGAAGCCCAGAACGGATATGTTCCACGGTGATCCCCCGCCCCTGCAATTTGGCGATCTCCTTTCGTTCAACTGCGAAGTCGGCATTGATGACGCGGAATGGCTGGCGGCGGACCCGGGGCTGGCTCAAGCGACGACGCACGTTACGCAGAAATATTTGCTTCCCGATTTCGAGGATGGGGTCGATTTGTGAACTTAAGCTTTTTCCAGGAACCGGAATTGGAGTTCGGGAACGGCGGCACGCACGTCGATATCCGTTACGGAATGATGCGGCACGGGCCGCTCGATCTCGGCGATCCGACGGCTCCCACGCAGCTAAGGGTTGGAATTGTCGGCACAGAGGAAACCATTTCCGGCATGCGCGCATGGTTCGAGCGGTGCCGCTCAGGAATCGCCGCAAAGCAGAGCAAACTAGGAAATTTGTTTCCGCCCTTCCCTGGTTTTTCCGAAGAATCTCCTTTTCACTCATCGCTGATTTTTCATGACCGATGGTGCGCTCCCATTCGACAACGGGAATTCGAGATGGCTCTGGCCAACACGCACGGGAATGAGACCGTCCGCGAGGCCGCTGCGCTATTCATTGATCATGCGAAATCATTGGTCGAGCAAGGCGGCCCGATGGTCCTCATCTGCGCCCCTCCGACCGAACTTCTGGCGGCAGTAGACGAGCCGCCAGGCAGGCGGCCTGATCCGTTGGATGAAGAACTCGACGAAGGTTCCGAGCCGCCACATGGTGATCGACGGCATCTGATTGCTTTTCACGACGTTTTGA
>Ga0182024_10024259_pt1 | contig 10791 bp, 9 predicted proteins | sample P32metaG_FD_120480 | JGI IMG/M metagenome (GOLD analysis project Ga0182024, IMG submission 120480) | Permafrost microbial communities from Stordalen Mire, Sweden - P3-2 metaG (Illumina Assembly) | ecosystem: Environmental > Terrestrial > Soil > Wetlands > Permafrost | place: Sweden: Stordalen...
CTCTTTCTCTTACTTGACCATCATCGGTCAGCAGCGCGAAATCGCTGGACTCTAAGAACCACTCAATGCCATTACGTGTAATGGTTGCATTTGGCACGTTGTTCCCCTTGCCTAGCTGACTGAGAGCGCTTTCTTCGCCTTCAAGTTGGGCTTTCCAATCCATGATCATTCACTCCTTATTCGCGCCGGGCCTGCGCTTACTTTACGCTATTGGGCTCGCTTTTTCGATGGATAGGAGGAATTACTGCCCGGTTTTATCTTTGGGCAACAGCTTCAGTCGTTGCATTAGCAAAGTTGGCTCTTCCAGTTTGCAAAGGATTGTGATGCCGGTATAGATGATCATGCCAATTGCGCTTGCGGCACCGATGGTGCCTAAAAGAGCAATTAAATGCAGGAAAGCTGTTGCTTTTGCCAGCAGTGCAATAGCTACCGCAAAGGCGAAGTGGGTGCCAAAGCCTGCCACCACAGACGCCACCAGCATGATCAGCACCGGCTTGATCATGGTTGTCATTCCAAGCGGTCCGATTTTCCTGCGTAACAAAACTGATAAGCAAGTGAAATTGAAAATTGTGATCAGAGAGGTTGCCAGCGCGATGCCGGCAACCCCCATCTTCAGTTGATATACGAATGAGAAGTCCAGAAAGTATTTCACTACGATCGCTGCCATGCCAACGTAATATGGCGTCTTCGAATCTTTATAAGCGTAGAAAACACGAGTGATCAGATCGCGACCGATGTATATAACGATGGATGGTGCCAGGTAGAGCAAGACAATAGTCACTAGGTCAGTAGCGTAGTCTGTCCATTGCCCTCGTTGAAAGAGAGACTGGATGATCGGCTTGCCTAGAACAATAAGAACCATGGTCAATGGAAAGGAGATGAACAAGAGAAACTTGAGAGCTCTGAAAAACTCTTGCTTCACTTCTTCTGGTTTGTCGGCTGCCGCCCTTTCGGTGAAGCGAGGCAGGATTGGCACCAATATTGCCGTTATTAAGACGCCCAGGGGCAATTGGATCAGTCTGTTTGCATTCATTACGGCAGTCCAGGCACCAGTTTCGCAAGAGGCTGCGAAACTGGCGTCGATGTAAAGTAGGATCTGTCCGATTGATGTGCCAACAAATGCGGGCCATAAAACGGAGACGTAATTGCGCAGCTCAGGGGATGCCTTCAAAGAGAACTTGTAATTCAGGTTGCACCTGAACATATCTGGGAGCTGTGCGAAGAGTTGTCCAAAAGCACCAATTAGAGAGCCTATGGCCAGAGGCAAGGAAGAGTCAGGATTGGGAAATACCAGAAGCGCAATAATTATCGCTGCGCTGGCAATTGCCGGAGACATCGACGGCCAAAAAATTCGATTGAACACGTTCAAGACGCCGTAAGTGACGCCAATCAATCCTGATAGCACTATCAGTGGTGACATCCAGCGCAGCTGAAGAGTGGCTTGCTGAAAGAAGACATCCCGGTCGGCTATATGACCGGCGGAACCGTAGTTGCCCGCCTGCCAGTGCAATAAGTAGGGCGCCAGGACAAAGACGATCGTGGCGATCAGGAAAAGGATGACACCCGTGGCCACGAGTATTTGTGCTATCAGCACTCCTGAATCAGGATCATTTTTCTTGGGCTCAAGAGTAACGACGGTAGCTGAATGAAACGGCCCACCTAAGCCACCGAAGAGAATGAGAATGTTGCCTGTGAACATGTATGCGAAATTATATGCATCAGCAAGAGGTGTTGCCCCATAAGCGCGTGCCACCAGGATGTCGCGAGCCAATCCGGCGAGCTTGGAAAGAATGGTCAGCAGGGCAACCGTGCTAGCCGTTTTGCCCATGCTCGATTTTTTTGCTTCAGGCATATTAGATCCGCCTGACTGCGCTTCGAGCACGCCAGTTGCTGGAAATTTGCGGAGTTGATGGCAATACCGAATCTGGTGTCAAGCAAATGGACGGTCGGAAGCTAGTGAACTGCATCTGTCGGAACTTTGCCCAGCTCTGCGGCGAACTTCACAGATGGTGGCACAACCGGTTTGACCTTTTTAGCCCCTTCCACCTCTGGTGATTGAGGAACACCAAGGTAACGCGCTGCATCCAGAGCAATGGCGTTAAAGACTGGTCCGGCTACCGTGTTGCCCCAACGCCCGTCGGTCAGTGGACTGTCCACTACGACCAGTAAAACGAACTGGGGATTATTAGCCGGTAACATGCCGATGAACGAAGCGATGGTGGCACCGGCGATGTATCCGCGGCCGCCAACTGCTACTTTCTGCGCTGTTCCGGTTTTGCCGGCAACGCGATAGCCTGGAACTTGACCGGCAATCTGCGTTCCCATCTGAATGTTATCGGCCAGCAGACTGCAAATAAGCTTGGCCGTGTCTTTGTCGATTACGTTTCTCTTCTGAGGGTTCGTCCATCTTTCCGTGACACCGGTTTGCGGATCATAGATGCGCTTGATCAAATGCGGTTGCACCCAGGTGCCTTCGTTGGCCACAGCGCTGACTGCAGCGGTAAGCTGCAACGGGGTGACAGCCATTGCTCCCTGGCCAAATCCTGTGGTGGCAGAATCGATCGGCTTCCAATATTTAGCATCCAGCAAAAGACCGGCTGATTCTCCAGGCAGATCGACTCCTGATTTACGTCCCACCCCAAAATCATATAGTTTGTCGTGGAACTGTTTTGGTGTCATCTTTAGTGCCACCATAGCGGCAACAACGTTGCTGGAGTGGATAAAGAGGTGGAGCAAATCCAGTGTGCCATGCCCCCCATCATGATCGTGCACTGAGCGATTGCCCACGGCCAGCGTGCCGGAGTCGTAGAAAGTGCTGTTCGGTTTTATCGCTCCGGTAGCCAGTCCGGAGGCGACGGTGAGAATCTTGAACGTCGAGCCCGGTTGATAGACATCGACCATGGCCCAGTTCTTGGTCAACTCGAATGGATATTTGGAGTAGTTGTTGGGATCGTATGAAGGATAATTTGCCCAGGCCAAAATCTCGCCGTTGGTTGGATCTTCAATGATAGCGGTCGCCTTTTGCGCATGCGCGTGCGCCGCCATGGCACCTAATTCTTGCTCTGCCAGATGCTGCAAATAATTATCGATGGTTAGCTCCACATGCCGGCCCAGAGGTGGAGTGATGTCCCACTGCGGCTCTGCTTTCTGCAACATGATCGGGCGACCGTGACCATCCAGCTGCGGCTTGGCGATGGTGCCGGTGTCTTTGAGCATGCCTTCCTGGCCTTGTTCGACGCCGCCCTGGCCGTGCGTGTCCATATTCACGTAACCGAGCAAATGGGCGGCGAGATTGCCTTCAGGATAATGGCGAAATGGACGTGGAACCACATCTATGCCAGTCCAATTGAGCGCAGCAAGCTCATCTACGGCTTCGCGCTCGAGCCCGCGAGCCACGGTCACGACAGGGTAACCGGCGCCGAGAATTTTGCGCAAATGGGCGAATTTATCGGCTGCTTCCTGGTGCGTGATGCGGGCAAAAGTTTCTGCGGCTTCGCTGGTACCGACCTTTAAAAGACTGGGATGAACATAGATATCGTATCTGGTGGTATCGATGGCCAGGGGCAGACCGTGTCTGTCTGTAATGGCACCGCGGTGCACAAGCAGATTGTGCTGCTGGCGTTGCAAGGCCGCTTTTTGAAATATCTCCGCACCTTTATATATCTGCAAATAATAGAGCCTGGCAGCGATGCCGAGAAAGCCTGCCAGCAACAGCAGTTGCCAAATTCGCAAGCGCCAGATTGGTGAACGAGGCTTGCGAGGTGGGCGCGTGTAGCGCCTAGATGGAACTCTATTTCTTACCGCGCCTACCAACCTTTGACAGCCTCCTTACTAAGCAAATTTGAAAGAATCGAGGGTTCCGTCAAAGCCAATGGCGTTACTTAGTAACCAGCCATGACCGGAAGGCTGCGCTTGCCTGGTTTAAAACCAGGCAGTTGAGGCGGTTTCACTTCCGAAGCGATGATCACTTGCTCAGGCACGTGCAAACCGAATTTGCCGACCACATTGTCTTGAATCCCTTTAAAGGAGATCGCTTTCAACAGTTGAGCAGATTTCTCGCAATTCTCTTCATTCAAGCGGCGAGCTTGTTCTTGCAGGCGGCTGACATCATTTGAGGTGGCCACGTCGAGCCCATATCCCAAGATGGCGATGCCGCAAAAAGCGACCAGCACCGTGCGTAGTGCCCGATTGGTACGCACCAATAGTGGTGCGCGCCGACTTTGGCGAGATGGAACTACCGATGGTACTAAGTGAGGTCTGCCGACTTCAATGGTCGGGCGCACAATAGGCGCAACTTTCGAGCTTTTTTGAGGGGAATGAGTGGCGCGAGCGTGACGTACGTGTTGGCGTTCGGAGCTTCTTTGTGCAGTGCGTCCAAAGGTAGGAAGATTGACTTCTGGAGCTTGCCCTGACACTGTCGAGCGAGCATAGAGCTCAATGTCTTCTTCTCTTATCAGACGAACTGGCAGACTGCTCGGCATATATACTCCTAACCCAACTTTTCTCCCGCCCTCAGTTTAGCACTACGACTACGTACATTGGCAAGAACTTCTTTTTCATTTGCCGTCACTGGTTTGCGTGTGATTATCAGCATCTTGCGCTGGTGATCGCATGTACACACTGGCTGTCTGCCCGGACAAATGCAGTCTCTGGCGTGGTGCCTGAGAATTTGCTTAACCAGGCGATCCTCCAGGCTGTGGAAGGTGATGACAACAAGTCGTGCACCTGGTGAGAGCAGGTCAATAGCATCTTCTAAAAATTTTTCCAGACTCCCCAGTTCATCGTTGACGGCGATGCGAATGGCTTGAAAAGTGCGTGTTGCCGGATGTGAAGTGTCACGGCCACTACCACTCTTGCCGAAGCGCCGCAAGCTGCCGGTTACAACTTTAGCCAATTCCAGTGTTGTGCGCAGTGGGCGTGAGCGCACAATGTTTCTGGCAATCAGCCTGCTGTAGCGTTCTTCACCATATCTAAAAATAATCTGCGCTAATTCTGGCTCCGATAAGTTATTGATTAACTGCGCCGCTGTTACGTGCTGTGAAGAATCCATGCGCATATCTAGCGGACCGTCGCGCAAGAAGCTGAAGCCTCTTTCAGAATCATCCAGTTGCATTGATGACACGCCCAGATCTGCCAGTATGCCACCTGATATGGTGCTGATACCGAGTGTGGTGAGCACCGCTTTCAGATCGGCATAATTGGAGTGAACGAGCCTGACAGGAGCTCCGACTTTCTCTTGCAATCTTTGCAACGACTGCCAGTCGCGGTCAATACCAACGATTGTGGAGTCGGGCCCCTCTGGAGACGTCAACCTCTCTTGCATCCTGAGAAGATGCCCACCGGATCCGGCAGTGGCATCAACATATGTCTTACCGGCCTGCAGTTGCAGCAAGTCGAGGGTTTCCGTGAGCAAAACCGGCACATGCGCAAATCCGGCTTGACCGTTGTTGGCCCCGCCGGATTTGTCTGAATTCACAATAATTACGCTTTCCGCTTAGTCAAGAAGTCATAGTCCCAGCACATAAAGTATATGAGCTGCAACGTCACCAATCCTAGCACTGCGGTTAAGAACATGGGGCTGCACCATTCGGGGCGCTCTGCCCAAACATTCATGTAAACCGCCAGGTTGAGAGCCATCAGAGGCATCATGAAGAAGGCTACGATCGAGCTCAATTGGCGGGTCGTGGCAGTGGTTCCTGCCCAATGCCAGCGCAGACCGTCCCACCAGAATGTGGGCGCTACTTTCATGCCCATCCGGTTGGCGGGATAAAGGAACCGACCGCCGCGCAGAGCCACGAATGCTCGTTCACAGCCGTTGCACTTGAAAGTCTCAGTCAGCCCGAAAGGCTCGAGGCTGCCACAGCTGCAACGAGGACAAGGATAGTTTTGACTGACTGTGATGATCTGTTGTGCGAATGAGAGTTGTTGGTAGGATGGTTGATGGAACATTAATCGCTCGCCTAAATTGGGGTGAGTCCTCTACCTGAAGTTTCTTAGAAGTTCCAGGCGCTCGGAAATGCGCAACTGCCGCCGGTGGTGGAGCCCAGCCTCAGCGCTATCATTTCTCTACAAGTTTTTAATACCCGGAATTCAACACTAAATTTCGGTTAACTTGGGAAAAGTTACAAATTTAATGATCGGTCCAAACCCAGCGGATAAAGGCACTTGCAGGATTCGGGAAGTCAAGAGTAAAAATGAAGCGCCAGAAACTCGTGGCCAGCATCAGAAATGCGGGTCTCGCCTGGAAGCGCCAAGCACTCCCACAGCCAGCATTGTCTTGAAAAGAGTGGCGTAATCGTCGTGCGAAAACTCAATTTCCCGACCGCCAGTGCGTTTCACATAGGGCAACAGCTCAGCTGCATCAGCCATGGCCGGGTCGAACATGGTGATTCGCATAGTCGAAGGGCTTGGCGGTTGGAAAACTTTCCAGGCATTTTTCTGCCCCATGGCCAGCTTGGCGCCGTTTTTCAAAGCCAGCAAACTTTCTTCAAAGGGCGGACAAACAGCTGAGTATCGAGAAATGGCCTTCTTGACTTCTATGCAGTGGGGGCTCTTCAAAAGCTCCTTTGCCTCTGCACACAAAACGTCATCACCGGACACTAAGATCACTGGAATGCCAAAATGCCCGGCCAGAGCGGCATTTAAGCCGGTTTCGCCGACTGATTGCCCGTTCAGTTGCACGTCGTAAAAGACCTGTGCTCTGTACGTATGACTTAAGACCCCGCGCCCATCGCCGGCTCGAGCGTGGTAGCCAATGAAGCAAGCGGCTTCGATCTCGTTTAAGGCGTCCTGCGTGCCCGAAACCATGGAGTACGGCTTCTGCCAACCATTAATAAGTGAGGCGCCAGGCGCCAACTGCTCGATGCGCAAGTTGCGCATGTCGAAGTGAGAATCGTTGACGATGAAGCTTTCCGCCCCACCGGCAGTCAGCCCCTCAATCACTGCATTTGTCTCGCGGTGCATAAGGGCGATTGCCCTTTCGAACCCTGGCTCACCAGGCTGAGTCTGGCTGGAATGAAGCACTCCATTTACGCCTTCAAGGTCAACTGAAAGATATATCCGCATATTCACCTTGTGGCGCCGTGACACATATTTTAGCGTTACATGAACATCAATCTAATGAACGTGCTCCCAATTGTGAGACTGTTCGCATGAATGTGCCATGTCAAGCTCAAAACGCTATAATCGGGCGGGCGCAAGATACAAATAGATTGGTCAACAAAATCATTCAATTTACAAAAATGCAGGGGCTTGGTAACGACTTTGTCGTCATCGCCGCATCCGATCTCGCGCCTGCACTGGTCTTCACGGTCGAGGCAAGAGCCACATTGGCGCGCCTGATGTGTGATCGTAGGTTCGGCATCGGCGGCGACGGTTTGATCATCATGTTTGATTTTTCCCTAACATCAGACTTGCCCAAAGTATTACGCGACGAAAATAATGCCGATTGTCATATCGGATGGATATATGTCAACGGCGACGGCTCGGTTTCTGACATGTGCGGCAATGCCTTGCGCTGCGGCGCACTGTGGGCGCACTTGAACAACAAGACGCAAGTACCGGAGCTTTCAATTGCTACTCCGGTGGGAAAAAAGGAAATCATTTATAGGAATGCCGACGAGATAACAGTCAATCTTGGCGAGCCCATATTGCAGCCGCAGCAAATTCCTATTCGCGTTGAATATACAGATGCGTTCGTGCATAAACCGCTTGGATTGGAGAATCTCAAAGGTACTTGCGTAAGCATGGGAAATCCGCATGTTGTCTTGTTTGACGTCGTTGCCGATAACAAGAACCGGCAAGCGGAGGGCAGTGAAAATGCAGGATCCAGATTTCCTCAAAACTACCTCGAACTTGCTCCGCAAATTCAGCAGTTGGATATGTTTCCTGACGGTGTAAATGTAGAGTTTGCCACTGTTGAGTCTGCCACACGCATGCGTTTATTCGTTTACGAACGTGGCTGCGGTGCCACTCTTGCCTGTGCCTCAGGCGCCTGCGCTGCGGTTGTCGCCGGGGTGCTGGAAAAACGGATCGAGAGAAAGGTAGACGTTCAGCTTCCCGGCGGATGCTTAAAAATTGAGTGGTGCGAGGCAGACAATCAGATCAGAGTGACCGGACCTGCAAGAGTGAGTTTTTCTGGTATCTTTGACTTGTCGACCCTGGGCCACGAGCAGACTCCTCGTGCCGCGGAGGCTGTTTGTCAATGATGCTACCAGTTGAACTGATACCAGTTGAAACGCGACGAGAATTGATTCGCAGCCGCCGCCAGCGCAAAAAGGCGGCCCGCCGTGCAAGATACAGAAGACAGCTGGTTAGATATGCTTTGCTGCTCTTGCTTCTGGCTGCAGGTTGGAGTGGATTCTCTAAACTGCCCTGGTCGCTGCAGGATCTGCAAGCAGATGTGATTGTGCACGGCAATGAAGTGGCCACGGCTGATCAGATCCGCAATGCGATCAATATATCGAACAAGCAACCTTTGTATAAGATCAATCCGCGCCAGATTGAAAAGCAGATCGTTGCCTTGAAAGCAGTGAAACACGCTTTCGTACGACGTTATGCCCTGCCGCATCCACGAATGGTTGTTGAGGTTCTAGAAGAGTTTCCCTGGGCCACCTTCGCCTTGAATCCTGAGTCTGCCCCTTTGAGCGTCATTGCACAGTCGGGTCGACAGATTCCGATCAAAGATTTTCCCCATGTTCCTCAACCACCTCTATTGATATATGGGCAGCCAAATCTCAAATTAAGTGGTGCCGACGTTTCTCAGTGGGCTCGCTGGGTGGCCTTCATCACCAAGCAGACAGGGCAGCCAGTGCAGTTTGTCGACATGCGCACTGCGTTTGATGTGCGTGTGCAAAATGGTGATTTGTCGTTGAAGTTGGGACAGCCTGATGCGACATTGACTCGCAGACTGGGCCGGCTAACTTCGGTGCTCACCGCAATTGAGCCTTTGCGGGGCAGGCTTGAGTATGTCGATTTGAGCTTGGATAATAATATTCCCCTCAAAGTGGCAAAGAAAGAGATAGTGCGAGACCGCACAGCCACTGCCTCATCTAGTCATTCGATCTGATCGCCTAAGAGAGGTTGAATGCTCGATCCCATTAAAGCTCGATCCCATTAAAGTTCTAGTGTTGCGATGGTATCGTGATCCCAAATTATATAACGTCATACGTATAACGTATAACGATCGGAGGTAAAGGTCCCAGCGGTCATTGCTTAGAGCCCGAAACCACTTCCGCCTCGGGAAACTTCCTTTTTTGCCTCGTTCCAGAGATCATCAAGTTCTTTCGCCGATAGTCCTTTCAACGGCACCACGGATAGTTGCTCCATCATGCGATAACGCAGCTTGAATTTTTCAATTGCCAGAAGCAACGATTCTTCCGCATCAAGTCCATGCCAGCGACCAATGTTGACGAGAGTGAAAAGGACATCGCCCATTTCCAGATCAACTTCTCGCTGCGCCTGCACATGTTTTTCCGGCTTCTTCAAATCGGGATGAGAGATAGCTTCCTTTAACTCATTCAATTCGCTATCCAGTTTCTCCCACACCTGCCCCTCGTGCTCCCATTCGAATCCCTGACTGACAGCTCTCTCCGATATCTTCAAGGCTTGCAGCAGGGCGGGCAAAGATTTAGGCACGCCGTCAATGACCGAAGCGACAGGGGCAGCACTGTCACCCTTTTCTTTTCTTTTGATCTCTTCCCACTGTCCGACGACTTCCTTTGCCGTAGCTAATTTCGTGTCGCCAAACACATGTGGATGGCGCCTGAGCATTTTTGCATTGATTGCGCCGGCTACATCTTCTATATCGAAATCTCCAGCTTCTTTGGCGATCTGCGCATGCAAAACGATTTGCAAAAGCAGATCGCCCAGCTCCTCTTTCAGTTTGGCCTGATCGCCTGCGTGAATCGCCTCGACCACTTCATAGGTTTCTTCGATCACGTAGCGGGCAAGCGACTGATGCGTTTGCTCGCGGTCCCACGGGCAACCGTCAGGCGCTCGTAACCGGGCGATTGTTTCAACGAAGCGCTCGAAATTTGACATCACGAATACGAATAGTTTCTCAAGAATGAGGCTATCACAGCGATTATTCGCGTACATTTAGGAAGGCTTATTGTTATATTTCCTGAGCCTGCGCTCACATTGACCATTTGCCCTGCTAACCTGCATCATAGAATTACTTAGCTGTCACCTGTATAGGGATTTGACTTGTGGAAATTTCAGTTATCGGCGCGGGATACGTAGGTCTGGTGACCAGCGCCTGCTTAGCCTATCTTGGCAACAATGTGATCGCCGTCGACTCCAACCAGGAAAAGATAGCCAGCTTGCAGGCAGGTAAGGCGCCTTTCTTCGAGCCGGCTCTGGAGCAGTTTCTGCAAGAGACAATCGAATCTGGATTGCTCACCTTTAGCGACAGCATCGAAACTGCCGTCAGAGGCTCTCAAGTTGTTTTTATAGCCGTAGGGACGCCACCTTTATCCAACGGAGAATCCGATCTTTCACAAGTGATGGCAGTGGCGCGGGCGATTGGTCGGTCGCTTGATTCTTCCAAAAAACGAGTGATTGTCAATAAATCCACCGTTCCAGTGGGCTCCGGAAACTGGGTGGAAATGTTGGTAAATCAAGGTGTGCAGAGTGCTCAACGTGTTCCCGCGCGGTCATCAAAGCCAGATGCGCCCATGTTTTCCGTTGTCAGCAATCCCGAGTTCTTGCGCGAAGGTTCAGCTATTGTCGATTCGTTCTATCCCGATCGCATCGTCGTTGGTGCCTCCGACGATCAAGCTGCCAACCTCA
>Ga0182024_10024260_pt1 | contig 10791 bp, 5 predicted proteins | sample P32metaG_FD_120480 | JGI IMG/M metagenome (GOLD analysis project Ga0182024, IMG submission 120480) | Permafrost microbial communities from Stordalen Mire, Sweden - P3-2 metaG (Illumina Assembly) | ecosystem: Environmental > Terrestrial > Soil > Wetlands > Permafrost | place: Sweden: Stordalen...
CCCAGCGTGGGATCCAAAGAGGTTTGCAGGTCGATGTCTTCTCCAATGAGACGCTGAAGCATCTTCTTGGTTTCCGCCACGACCGTGTTCAAGTTCAGAACCCTCGGTTCCAGCACCTGCTGGCGGCTGAACGCCAGGAGTTGCCGGGTCAGTGTCGCCGCTCGCTCACCGGCTTTCTTGATTTCTTCGCACTGATGGCGCGTCTGGCCGTCGACGTCGGTGCGGTCTAGCAGTACCTCGCAGTAGCCCAAAATCACGCTGAGCAGATTATTGAAGTCGTGAGCGATGCCGCCCGAAAGCAGACCGATCGCCTCCATCTTCTGCGCCTGGCGTAACTGCTCTTCCAACTGTTTGCGCTCGCTCAGGTCGAGAATAAAGAAGACACCTTCCGCGCCGCCGCTTTCCGCCGCGAGTGTGGTTGCGCCAATCAAAATTGGTACCCGGCTGCCATCTTTGCGAAAGAATTCCTTCTCCCAAGGGGAAGCTACTCCGGTGCTGTTGAGCTGTTCAGTCGCGCGGCGATCGGTATCGCGATACTCAGGAGGAGTGATGGCGTCCCAGCGCACCTTTCCCGAGACCACCTCTTCGCTGGTGTACCCCACGATTTTCAAGAATGCGCCATTCGCATCGATCGGCTTCCCGCTCAGATCGCCGATCCCCATCCCAATAATGTTGGACTCCACCAGACGCCGCGCTCGCGCTTCGCTCCGGCGCAGGGCCTCTTCGGTTCGCTTGCGCGCCTCGCGCACAGCTTTCTCTTCGAGGGCTCGCCGGACCGCGGTCGGCAGACGAGCCAAGCGGTCTTTCAAAATGTAGTCGGTGACTCCCTCCTTGATCAGCTCAACGGCGGCTTCCTCTCCCAGCGTGGCCGTGACCAGGATGAATGGGATGTCCTTGCCGCTCTGCCGGACCAGGCGAAATGCCTCGGCGCCATTCCATCCCGGAACCCGAAAGTCGGAAAGAATCACGTCGTAGGATTGCGACTGCAGCTTAGCAGCGAAGTCTTCCTGCGAATCGACGGCGTCCACCTGGAGATCGAAGCCTGCATTTCGCAGTTCGAGGATGCAAAGCTCAGCGTCTCGAGGATTGTCTTCGAGCAGAAGCGCGCGCAAAAGCGACGACGCGACGCCGGCGGCTGATGCGGGAACATCCATTTTCATTTTATTTCTGAGCCATAAAACAAAGCTGTAACCAAAGCGGCTTTACCGGGGAAGGGCCGGAGCAGCAGGAAGAGCAAAGACAGCGCACAGGAGCACGCCGACAACGCCCGAGACACATTGTGAGTGCACAAACAGGCGTTTGTCTACAGGACTAAGATTCGAGCGGACCTATTGGTATCGACACCCTGTGTGCTCAGCTACCGCATGTACAGTCCTTCTTCCGCCCGCGCCCGCCCATTGACACGTTTTCCCGACTCTCGTAGACTCTCTCGTCTTGTCAGCTATGCAATTTGGCAGCCTGAATTCGGTCCCTCGTGTCTCCCAGTTCACCCGGTGGCTTCCAGTTTGCTGCCTCCTTTGTGTCCTTTCCGTTCCATGCGCCCTGCGCGCTCAATTTGGCCCAGCCAATGACGGCCTCACCCAAGCCGAGCGCGACGCCCAAACCGCGCTGCAACTGAACACTGACGCCCAACGAGTCGCCACCTACAAAGCGGCCCTCACCTTGCTTCCGGAAAGGGCTCGCCGCGGCGAGATTTCGCAGCAGCGTTTGCCGGGCGACCTCCAGTACGCTCAGGCGGCAGTCACCAGCGTGCAGCAAAAATACGACGCGTTAGGCGGCGATTGGGGACGGCGCTTCACACAAACGATGGACGAAGACGCCCAGAAGCTCATCGACGACGCGCGCCTCACCGAACGCCTCAACGACCAGCAGACCCCACTGGGCAGTGACGCGCACGCCGCCGCCATCTGCGTCGAAAACATTGACAGAAACGCAGTCTTCCACGAGCAAGGGGCAGCGACCGCTGGGGCCGTCCAGCAGGCGGACGCAGGCTTCAAGTCCCGCCTTGACGCATTGAATGCCAAGTACGCCCGTTCTCCCCAAGGCGCGGATTATCGCGATCGCGTCACGCGATTGGTGCAACAAGTCGAGGCCACAGGGAAAGAACAGTGGGTCCTGCAGGCGCAGCAGTATCGCGCGCAACACCCCGACAACGGCCCACTCTCGTTCCTCTCAAACCTCTTCGCCCCCATCGCGAACTTCGTCACCCCCCTGTTGGGACCCGTGACATCAACGCAATCGCAGCAAACCCATTCGACGAGCCCGGTTTCCATCGCGCTCCTGGTCTTCCTGTTGCTCGGCGGCGCCGGCTACTATTTCTTCCAGCGCTCGAGCCAGAAGCCCGCGACGTCGTCTTATTCCGATCTGAAATCGCTGACCGCGGCATCGCCTGCGGAATCACCCGCCGTACCCGCGCCCGCCGCCACTACGCCGGCGCAGGCTCCCGCGGCCAAGCTCCCGTCCGCTCCGTCCCCGCCCGGCGCGCTGAAAGAGCGCCTGTTCGCCGAGCAAAGGCAGAAATATCAAGCGCGCTATAACGAAGTCATGGACCAGGTAACCGCGGCCACCGCCGAGCTGGGCCGCCTTGCCAACGTCCTCTCCGGTATTCAGGCCAATCTCAAGCTGCTGGGCAAGAACGTCCAAAGCCGCGTCCGCGCCATGGCCATCTCCCACTATTCGAGCTTCGCCAATCTGGCGCGCAGCGCCGCGCTCGGCAAGCCGCTGCTTCGCGTCTACAAGCGGGCCGGCGGCCTTCTGAAGATCGTCATCTTTCTCGGAGCCGCGTCGTGTGTGCTGGTGGCGGCCACGCTGGTTTACCACCAAGATTGGGTGGATCTGGCCCTTTCCCTGGCCGCAATTTTCGCGGCGTTCTTCTTCATCGAGCGCTATCTACAACTCAAAACGCCTCTCGCCGTCTTCAAGCGTGGCGGCGATAAGCTCAAACAACTCTCCCTCGCTTACGTATATGACGATCAGGTGCCCATGGCGCAGACGGGCGCACCCGGTTATCGCCTCCTGCGCGTGCTGGCCGGGAGCAAGGGCTCTCCCACCGAGGAATTTTCTCTGTCTGCCAATAGTTGGGGCGCCACCATTCGTCCGGCGTCGTATCTTCTGTACGTCGAGTCCATGGCGGTCTATCGCCTGGATTCGAACGGCGTGTTTTCGCCCTTGTTCGCCAATAACGCCAGCGAAGTCATACAGAATTACGGACGCTGGGTCACCGAAGCCCTGAACGAGCAAAAGTCCTTTGCCGCCTCCACCCTCGCTCCGCTAGACGCGTATGCCCAGGTCGCTTTGCGCCGGCGCCGCGCCTCCGAGGAACTTCCAGGCCTAGAAGAGACGTCTACGTCTCAGACAAGGTCATTGACCTCCTCCTGCACCGCATCGATATGTTCAACATGCGCTACAAGGCGACACCTCCCGGAATCTTACTGTACGGTTACGCCGGCAACGGCAAGGCCTACTTGGCCGAGAAAATCGCCGAGTCCATCTCCGCGCGCCTGGAAGTGATCGATCCAGCCACGCTCAATTCCGCCAAGGCAGTCAAGGAACTATGGGATAGATCCCGTGGCAAGGGTCCTGTGGTGCTCTTCGTGGATTACGCCGAGCGAGTTTTTCCGAAGTTCGACTCGAAAAACGTCGGAGCAGGCACTCGCGAAGCCACCCTCGCCTGGATGGGCGAATGGGCCAAGCTCGAGGCCCAACAGAGCCGCGTCTGGGTAGTCATGTCCGCGGAGAGTGAGCAGGACCTCTACGAGGAGGTCCTGGCGAAATTCGGCAGTTCCAAGATCGAGATCACCTCGCCCGATAATGCCGGCCGCGAGATGATTTTCCGCGCCGCCTGCCGCGAGTTCCAGGTCCCCGGCGCGCTCCCCGCATGGCTCATCGGCGACACCGGCGGCTCCAGCGTCAACGACCTGCGCGGGATCGTGAAGGAAGTCAAGATGTTCTCCTCCTCCGACGCGCCTGATGACGAGCAATGGCGCAAGGCCGTGGACGCCGTGCGCACCGTCTTCCCGCGCGATCCCACGAAAACCTGGGAGCACCTCATCCTTCCTGCCGACATGAAGGGCGAGCTCCAGGCCGCCTGCCGCATCCTGCGCGACGCCAATAGCTATCGCGCCGTGGGCGCCGAGGTGCCCAATATTCTTCTCTATGGGCCGCCGGGCACCGGCAAAACCGAAATCGCTCGCACCATCGCCAACGAAGGCGGCGTCCAGTTCGTCTTAGCCGGCACGGCCGATCTCAAGGCTGGCTACATCGGCCAGTCCGCGGGCCTGGTTCGCAGTCTCTTTGCCAAGGCCCGCGCCGCCGCTCCTGCTGTCCTTTTCATCGATGAGATCGAATCAGTCGTTCCCAAACGCGACAACGCGGGCACCGATTCCTTCTCGAAAGACATCGTCACGGAGATGAACGAACAGATCAACGGGGCGCAAAACTATGACCGGCCCGTGTTCCTCCTCGCCGCCACCAACTTCAAGGACCAGATTGACGATGCCATTCTCAACCGCTTTACGACCACCATCGAGGTCCCGCTCCCGGACCTCAATGCTCGCGCCGAGATCTTCAAGGGCTTGATTCGCAACCTCAAGGCCGTCGACCCCGCCCTGAACATCGACGAAATTGCCGCCCTGATGGCCCAACGCACCGATGGGCAGAGCGGCCGCAGCCTGGGCGCGATCGTGAAAAGCGCCATGCAGAAGGCCGTCTTGAAGTCCACTTCCCCGGCTGACGTTCGCCTCACTCGCGAACTCCTCCTCGCCGAGGTCATGCCCAAGGGCCACGTCGTCTCAGAGGCCGATCTGCAGAAGATCTGGTCGCAGATCGTCCTCAAACCCGAAATCAAAGATTCCATCATCAATAAGATTCACATGTTCACCAGCGGCGATCCCGCCGCGCCCAGCGGCTTGCTCCTCTACGGCCCCTCGGGCACCGGCAAAACCGAGATCGCCCGCCGCATCGCGGACTCGACGGGCGGCGACTTCATCTCCTGCAAGGGCTCCGATCTCAAAGGCATGTACCCTGGCGAGGGCGTCAAGAATGTCCGCAAGATCTGGGACGGTGCCCGCGCCCGCGGTCGCGCGGTCATCTTCGTGGACGAATGCGACGCCATCTTCAGCCGCCGCGGATCGGTTGACACCGACAGAGCCATTGAGGAGATCGTCCCCGAATTCCTGCAATCCTGGGACGGCATGGACAGCAAAAAAGGTCAAGTCTGGGTCGTTGGCGCCACCAATTTATACGAGCGCATCGACTCCGCGATCATCCGTCGCTTCGGCGCCGCCGTTGAAATCGGCCTTCCTGAAGTCCCGCAGCGCATGGAAATTCTGCGCCTGGAAATGAAAAAGATGGGCCGCGACGCCGAAGTCCCGGAATTTGCCGGCGCTGCGACTCAAGGCCTCTCCGGTGGCATCCTCAAAGAGATCGCCAAGGCTGTCTGCACCGAGGCCGCCGGGCAAAAATCCGCGCCCACGCCTGAAATCTGGAAGAAGGTCATTCCGGAGTTCACTAAAGGTGGGAGCACCCCGGTCGCTGTGGACGCCACCTGGGACACACTAGCCCTGCCCGACGAGCTCATCGAGCAGCTGAAATTCACCGCTGAGTCCCTGCGCCAGGTCGATCTGGTCAAAAAGCAGGGTTACAAGCCCGCGCGCGGCATGCTCTTTTACGGTCCTCCGGGCACCGGCAAAACGCAGATCGCCCGAACATTGGCCAACGAAAGCGGATTGCCGTTCTTGGCCGCCAATCCCGCCGATCTGAAGGCCGGTTGGCTCGGCCAGGCTGGCCAGAAGGTCCGCGAAACCTTCCAGCGCGCCCGCGAGAAATCCCCTTGCATTCTGTTCATCGATGAACTGGATCTCACGGCCGCCCAACGCGGCGGTCCTACCGCCAACACCCTTACTGATGAGATGGTCGGGACCATGCTCACCGAGCTCGATGGCGTGAAGGAGGATGACCGGACCGTATTCCTGCTGGCCGCCACCAATCATCGCGAGATGGTCGATAGCGCGATTCTCGAGCGTTTCCTCGACCAGATCGAAATTCCCTATCCCGATGCGCAAATGCGCGTCCGCATCCTCGAAATCATGCTCAGCAAGAAAACCTCGGACTTTGACCCCAAGCCCGTCGCCGCTGACGTCGCCACGATCATGGGCAACGTCAGCGGGCGCGAATTGTATAACCTCATCGAGCGTGCCGGCCAGAAAGCCATGGCGCGCGCCCTGAAGGAACATCACGCCGACAAAATCATCCTCACCCGCGATGATGTGTATGCCGCGATCCCCCCGGACAAGCGCGTGAAAACCACCGCTCCGACCATCTCCGAAGCCGATCTCCAGAAGATCTGGTCGCGGATCGTGCTCAAGCCCGAGATCAAAGATTCCATCATGACCAAGATTCGCATGTTCACCAGCGGCGATCCCGCCGCTCCCAGCGGCTTGCTGCTCTACGGGCCCTCCGGCACCGGGAAGACCGAGATCGCCCGCCGCATCGCCGAATCCACCGGCGGCGACTTCATCCCGTGCAAGGGTTCCGACCTCAAGGGCAATCACATTGGCGATAGCATCCAGAACGTCCGCAATCTGTGGAATAAAGCCCGCTCCCTCAATCGCGCCGTCATCTTCGTGGACGAATGCGACGCCATCTTCGGCCGCCGCGGCTCGGTCGACACCGACAAGGCCATCGAGGAACTCGTCCCTGAATTCCTGCAATCCTGGGACGGCATGGACAGCAAGAAGGGTCAAGTCTGGGTCGTTGGCGCTACCAATCTCTACGACCGCATCGACTCCGCGATCATCCGCCGCTTCGGCGCCACGGTCGAAATCGGCCTTCCCGAAGCGCCGCAACGCATGGAAATTCTGCGTCTGGAAATGAAAAAGGTGGGCCGCGATGCCGAAGTCCCGGAATTTGCCGGTGCCGTGACCACCGGCCTTTCCGGCGGCATCCTCAAAGAGATCGTCAAGGCTGTCTGCACCGAGGCCGCTACCCAGAACTCCGCTCTCACGCCTGAAATTTGGCAGAAAGTGATTCGCGATTTCGTCAAAGGTCCCAGCCCCGTCGCTGCGGGCGCCGCCTGGGACACGCTGGCTCTTCCCGACGAGCTGATCGAGCAGCTCAAACTCACTGCCGAGTCTCTTCGCCACATCGACGTGCTGCGCAAGCAGGGCTTCGAGCCCTCACGGGGCTTGCTCTTGTACGGACCTCCGGGCACCGGGAAAACCCAGGTCGCCCGCACCATGGCTAATGAAAGCGGATTGCCGTTCCTGTTTGCGAATCCGGCCGATCTGAAGGCCGGTTTCATGGGCCAAGCCGGCCAAAAGGTCCGCGAGATATTCCAGCGCGCCCGCGAAAAGTCCCCCTGCATCCTGTTCATTGATGAGCTGGATATCACGGCCGCTCAGCGCGGTGGCCGCACCGCCGACGATTTTACGAATGAGATCGTCGGACAAATGCTCACCGAACTCGATGGCGTGAAGAATAATGACCAGACCATCTTCCTGCTGGCCGCCACCAATCATCGCGAGATGGTCGATAACGGCATTCTCGAGCGTTTCCGCGACCAGATCGAAATTCCCTACCCGGATGCGCACATGCGCGCCCGCATCGTCGAAATCATGCTGGCCAAAAAGCCCCTGGACTTCGATCCCAAGCTTGTCGCCGCCGAAATCGCCACCATCATGGGCCATGTCAGCGGACGCGAACTGTTTAACCTCGTCGAGCGCGCCAGCGAGAAGGCCATTGGGCGCGCCTTGAAGGAGCATCGCGCCGACAGAGTCATCCTCACGCGCGATGATCTTTACGCCGCGATTCCCGCGGATAAGCGCGCCGCGATCCCTCCACCGGTCAGCCGCGGACAGGGTGACACCGTACCGGCCTGAGTCGCGCGCCAGAAACCGTCATGTCCAACGGCCAATACCAAAATCCCCCACCGCAAAATCCCCCGCCGCAAAGCGATGCGCACCCGGCTGAGCAAACCCAGAAACCGCTCCAGGCACAGCCTGCCCCCGGACAGGCCGCGCAGTCCCAGCAGCAGTCGGAGGCTCAGCCTGTTCCCAGGACGGCGGCTCCGGGTCTCTCCGCCATCTCTATTCCGGAAGCGCTCCCCAAAGCGAACCAGCAGTCCAGCCGCAAAGTTGAGGAAAGTGTCCGCAGCGCCGGCCACTCTGGAGAACAGCACATCACGATTCAAAACACCGACGTCAGCGTCGGCGCATCCATATCTTGCTACTTCTCGGTCCGCACCGCGCCCGGCAACGGCCTCGAAGTGACCATCGCGCAGGGTTCCTACAGCAAAACGTGGCAGGCTACCGGTTCCGTGGTTACCGGTATCATTCCGGTGGGGCCCATCGGCCTGCGCGGCAAGGTCTCCGTCCGCGACACCACCAGCGGCGAAACTTTTGAAGAACCTTACGTATGGTATTTGCTGAACGGCGCCCGATTCAGTCTTTGGGCAACTATCAAGCGTCTGTTCTGGAAGTCTGGAGGGTAGAAAGCTCACTTCCCAACACGTTCGTGCCGGGCGTCAGTCTTCCGACAAGCTATTGCCCCCCAACGTAGGCTTCCGCGACATTCGCGTTTGCACATGCGCGAGGCCGGTCAGTCGATAAACAGCAAGTGAAAAACTGAAAAGGAATGGATGAATGGAATCCAGCGATACCGTTCGCAGAGCGTTTGAGGAAGATGGAAAGCTATTTGTATCCTTCCGTCGCCATGCCGCTTATTATCACGTGCCGCTGCAGCAGGCTGCCCTGTGCGCGAAAATCCGCGAGGCTTTGGACGAAGAGGAAGAAATATTCTTTACCCATGACAGCGCCCTGAAAATCTCAAGCATCCGCTGAGTGCTGGCACGCGGTGATCTTCGGCGCTACAGTATGCCGATTCAATCTTCCAACAATCATCTGGAGAGGCGGCAGGGTGACTTCGGATACAGCTGAGGCGCATTACGAACGAGCGGCGGAGTTGTTCAAGCAAGGCGATCTGGACGGCGCCGTTGCCGAATATCGCGAGGGGTTGCGAATATCTCCGGGCGATCCCCTGGCGCATCTGAATATCGGCAACACTCTCCTGCGCAAGGGCGACCGCCCGGGAGCTATCGCCGAATACCGCGAGGCGGTGCGGCTCGATCCCGGCCATCCGTTGACGCATAACAACCTGGCCAACGCCCTGCTGAGAAATGGCGAACTGGCCGAGGCCATCGTTGAGTACCGCGAAGCGCTGCGCCTGAATCTCGATCTTCCCTCGACGCACAATAATCTCGGCAACGCCTTGTTCTGGACCGGCGACCTCGATGGAGCGATCACCGAATACCGAGCGACGGTCGCTTTGCTTCCCGACTATTTGCCTGCGCGCTGCAACCTGGGCAATGCCTTGCTGGCCAAGGGCGAACTGGACGCCGCCATCGTCGAATACCGCGAAGTGCTGGCGATGAAGCCGGACTATCCCGAAGCGCACTTCGATCTGGGCAATGCGCTGGCTCGCAAGAACGATCTGGACGGCGCCATGGCCGAGTTCCGCGAAGCGCTTCGCCTCGTGCCGGATTATCCTGAAGCCCACTACAACTTGGGCAACGCGCTGGCTGCCAAGAACGATCGCGACGCAGCCGTGATCGAGTTCCGCGAAGCGTTGCGGCTGAGGCCGGACTATGCTGAAGCGCATTACAATTTGGGCAGCGTGCTGGCCGATCAGGGCGATGTCGCTGGCGCTATCCTTGAATATCGCGAAGCGTCGCGGCTGCTGCCCAACGATCCCAATCCTTACTACCATCTCGGCCGCGTGCTCATGCTGAAGGGCGATTACGACGACGCGATCGCCGAGTTCGAGATGGCCGTGCAGCTCAAGCCCGATTTCGTTTTAGCGGATGTTGAACTCGCGCGCTGCAAAGCGCTCAAGGACCGCCAAACCAAGCCCTAGAAAATCTTCTAGGTCGTCCCACCGCTGACCTCGGTTACATGCGTTCCGGCGTCTTCCGCGGCGGACTCGTCTCGCGCCATCCGGCGCAGGTCACCCATCGACCAGCCCTCATGAATCAGAAGCGGCACGCCGCCGATGCACGATGCCGAAAAGGTGATCAGCCAAAGAATAATCGCGGCGGCTGCCGCCGGCTCCTGCGGCACTGCGTACATTCGCGTCAGGATGACGAAGGTAGCCAGTTGCGCCCCGCCGCCTACTCCCGGCAACTGCAGCGCCGACCCTAGCATCGTGAACGCCAGAATCAGCATGGCCGCGGCGAAACCGATTCCGGCCAGCGGCTCGCCAAATGCTCGAAGGACCAGCAGGTAGACGAAGGTGAAGATGACCCAGTGCACGCCCGTGTAGAACAGCGCCGCCAGCAGATCCGAGAACGTTCGGATGGCCTGCAGCCCTTGGCTGAAACCCGTAAATTGCGCGGCGACGCGACGCCGCCAGCCGCTGTCCTCGTGCCAGGCGACCAGATAGCGGTTTAACATGCCCGCGCCGTGCAGCCGGAAATAGACCAATATGCCCACGACCAATGCGAAACCCAGGAGCAGCACTCCGCCCGTTGCGCGTATTTTCGTTTCCCAAGCTTGCCCATCCGCTCCGGCGGCCAGGGCCGCCGGAAAATACATCAGCCCGAACGCAGCCAGCACGGCGATGCCTGCCAAATCGAATATGCGCTCGATCACGTACAAGCCAAACATATTCGATATAGGAAGATTATTCTTGCGGGCCTGCAGCAATGGCGGAATCGGTTCGCCTGCGCGGCCCAGCGCAAACATGGCTGAAAAACCCATCAGGATGGCGTTGAAGACGTTGACAAGGCGCGTTGGCCCA
>Ga0182024_10024261_pt1 | contig 10791 bp, 9 predicted proteins | sample P32metaG_FD_120480 | JGI IMG/M metagenome (GOLD analysis project Ga0182024, IMG submission 120480) | Permafrost microbial communities from Stordalen Mire, Sweden - P3-2 metaG (Illumina Assembly) | ecosystem: Environmental > Terrestrial > Soil > Wetlands > Permafrost | place: Sweden: Stordalen...
TGCCAGACCCGGCACATTCAGATCATGACTTCGGAGGTGGTGTCCTGGGAATCCGGATGCGAAGGATCACTCGGTCGACAGAAAACACGCGAGCTGCGCGAAACAACATGGAGAATGAAGGACGGAGCCGGCCTGTTTCGACTCGGGACAAATGAGATCTGCTCGTATGGAGGCGAATCGCGCATTCGGCCTGAGTCATGCCGCGATCGAGACGCATGGTGCGCATCATATGTCCGAATGCCCGAGCCATCCCTTCCGGGGATTCCTCCTGATCGAGGTTTCCCTAGTGAGGGTCAGAATTGCGTATTGGATTCCAAGCGATTTTTTACATCGCTTACAAAACGGAGGTGAGATGAAAATTTGCGCGGTACCGCAAGCCCGGCACTTGATGGAATCAAGCCCTGAGTTGAAAGTCACTGATTGCTCCTTTGGGTTGAACGGCACTTCGAGTTGTTGCGTTGCTTCGACTCCGGCCCCAGTCGGCCAAGGAGACCAGCGAGCACGCGGGATGAGGTCAAATGTGGTGGCTGTTACGACGGATGGGCGGGAGGAGAAAGGGAGGAGCAATGGAGCCTCGCCTGGAAGGCCGGTGCTCCATTCGCTCAGTTTTTTACTAGATAACGCCTTCCCAGAGAACAGGCGGCTGACAGTTCCCCAAAGCGCTTGAGGCAGTAAGTGGCGAACGGTCCGGTTCAAAAGCGAGGTCAAGGAGCCATGGTGCCGCCTGAGCGACCGGTTGAGGGTCGATGTAGACATGCAGGTCACCGTTCAATTCTCGTGATGGTGGCGTGAGCAGCCAATCGCCCTCGCCGAGAATATACAGCCCTTCAGCAAGGTAGTTGCTTCCGCTAATCCGACGTCGGCCTTCGGGCCATGCGAAGAAGATGAAGCGTCGCTGCCCGGCCTGGGTGCGAAGCGTATCGGCTCTTCTTATCCACTGGTTTAAATCGCTCTATCGGTTCGGAGCCCACATTGGATTCGCCGGTTGCCCATTGCCGATTTTCGTATGGCCGAAATTTTCTTTCCGTGAACCCTTTTGTTGTCAGGTTGAGGTCTGGATATTTTTCGGAAAGTGTCAGAAAACAGTTAACTTAACTTCATTCGGACATATTTGGGCAGGGTTCTAAATAGAGAGTGGATGTTGGATGGACTACGCCCTATTCGGAAGAGCTCGCCACTAGAAAATCCGCCGTCGCCCGCCAAGCGCGGGCATGGCGGTCCTCCAGGGGATCGGGACACGTTAGGAGCGCAACTCTCCTCGCCATTCTCCCCAATCGGCGGTTAGGTTGATCCACCAATAATGCGTTGGCAACGCCTCAAATTTTTGCCGGTTTTTCAACCACTGTGTCTGAATAGCCGGGAGTGTGTGGGATTTGCGGGCGACGAATCCGTAGGCCGGCAATTAGGGGTCGCGGGGCTGCGAAGGTCCTTGCCCGCCTGCGAAGCGGTTTTCTTTGAGGTGGCCATGCGGATACAGTAGGATTCTTCTTGCCGTTTGTCATTTTGTGCGTAATATTATTAGCAATGACCGCTAATACCACTCCACCGCTTTTCACATGCGAGACCGATCCCGACCTGATCGTCTCCGACCTGGAGCCTCTGCTGTTCGCTGTTTACGAGGCGTTTGAAGCCGCGCTTCCCCACGTCGAGCAGCTCATCGAGCGGGAGGGGTTCGAACGGACGCCGGCCCTCTTCAGCCACCTGGTCCGCTGCAAGGCGAAAGCGTATCTCCAGGGTTTCGATTGCCGGGACGAGGATCCGCCCCAGATCGAACAGGTGATGCTGGACGGCCTTGCTCTGGAATACCGCGGCCTGCATTTCCGCATCCTGAAAGGCGCTGTGCTGCCCGCGGCTCAAAGCACCCAGCGGCAGCGGTTTTACCAGCAGGAGCTGCCCATCTGGTCGCCGGACATGCCGGCGCCGGTACTCCGGTCGCTTGTGATCCTCTGGGATACGGACAGCACCTGGCAATTCAGCCACCTGTACCTTGCCGCGCCCAAAACCGGCGACGAGCGGACGGCCGAAGCCTACTGGCAGGTCGAAATCAGGCATCCGGCCGAGGGCATCGTCGCTCCGCCGCCAAGCCCTGCAAGACCGGCCGGCGACCTTGACAACGTACGGCCGCGGTCCGCACCGCTGGCAGTGGGCAAAGGTGAATGATCTTCGGGGAAAGAGTCAGACAGGCGCGTGAGCTTCGCGGTTTCACGCAGACAAAACTTGCAGAACTGCTCAAGGTCACACAGGGCCGGGTCGCCCAGATCGAAGGGGAATTCCGGGACGCCGCCGATTCGCTCATGGCGGAAATCGCGTATCACACAGATCTTCCCCTCTCTTATTTCAGCAAGGCGCCGGAGAACTGGCTCTCCGCCGGTTCCCTGCTCTTCCGTGCGCGGACTTCGATCAGCAAGCGGGAGATCACGCAGTCTCTGCGCGACGCCGAGCACGTCTTCGGCCTGGCGCACTCGCTCGCCAGGAACCTGGAGATTCCCGTTTCGCTCGGAGCGATCGAGGGGGAACCCAGAGACGCAGCGCGGAAAGCCAGGGCGACGCTGGGGCTTTCGGCAACCGGGCCGGTGCACGGCCTCATTCGCGCCCTCGAAGGAGCCGGCGTGTGGGTGCTGGCGATTCCCGGCCTGAAAGGGCGCGACGCCTTCTGCTGCTGGGCCCAGGCCGAAGGCAGGGACATTCCCGTAATCGTGATCTCGCCCGACTGCCCGGGTGATCGCCTGGCCATGAATGTCGCCCACGAGCTGGCCCACCTGGTCCTGCACAGGAACGCGCTCGGCAGGCTTTCGCCGGAGCTCGAGAAGGAAGCCTTCGCCTTCGGCGCAGAATTTCTCATGCCGGAGGTTGGAATCCGGCCCGATCTCCGCCCCCCGGTTTCGCTGACGCGCATCGCCGGGCTGAAGCCGAAATGGGGTGTATCCATTCAGGCCCTCGTCCGCCGTGCGTATGACCTAGGCGTCATATCCGAACGGCAGTATCGTTACCTCTTCATGCAGATCTCCTCGAAGGGATGGCGCACGGACGAACCTATCCCGATCACTCCGGAAAGGCCGCGCCTGCTAAAAAAAATGGCCGAGGTGCTTTACGGTTCTCCCTTACCCGTGGAGCGCATCGCGTCGGATGCGGAGATGCTTCCCGCCGAGGTGTCGCGGATCTTTGGCCGGTATGCCGACGCAGAACCGCAAGCGCGACGTGGGGAGTCGCGGATCATCTCGTTTCCCGGCTCATCGCGCACACGAAAATAGGACCTACATGCGGAGGACAGCATTGACCGCGTTCAGGGCTGACCGTCTTGAACCTGTCTGACGGTCCCGTTTTCCCCGTCGGCCACGAATCGGTCACGATATTTGAGTGCGCCGCTCCGCGTCTCTGCTGGCATTCATCCTCACTATTCCGGCCCGAGGGAGGCCGAATGCGCTCAGGTTTCGAAGGCTGGACCGTGGACTTCCACCCCGGTTGCAACACGATCTGTTCCGCCCCTTCCAGCGACATTCCGGCGGGGATAGTTGTCCCAAGTGTCGATGTTAATGTCGCCATCAGCACCTGAATGTGCCCACGAGCCGACGGGCGAGAAGTGCTTTTGTTAAAATGAGTTCCGCTCATTGAAGACAACTTGAGCAAACGGGATCCGAATGAGCGCACTCGTATTCCTTCATCTCTCGGACATCCACTTCCGCAAGAACGCCGGGACAACGTACGACCAGTTCAAGGACCTGCGCAACGAGCTTGAGCTCGATCTGAAGACCTTCTCAAACGAGAATTTTGAACGGCTCGAAGGGATATTCGTGACTGGGGATATAGCTTTTTCCGGGATAGCGGACGAGTATGAGATCGCGTTCACTTGGCTTAAGCACATTTCGGAGATGCTTGACCTATCACCGGCTGAGAAGGTGAAGGTGATTCCTGGGAATCACGACATTCATCGTGACACGATCAGGGAAAGTAAGACTCTTCAGGGCTACCATCGCGATCTGAGGAATGCCGGTGAATCCCTGAACGACACACTTGTGGGTTTTCTCGAGAGCGATAAAGAGGCCAGGAGAATCCTCTATAAGCCACTGCAGGCCTATGTCGATTTTGCTGCTCGCTTCCAGTGCAATATTTCAGCGGACCGCCCGTTCTGGGAGGATCCGCACACACTGAATGATGGCTCAAAGCTGATTGTTCGTGGTATGAATTCGACCCTCATCTCAGACGAGCATGATACCGATGCATCTCACAAGCTGGTGGTTGGCAATCATCAACTTGAAATGACTCGGCAGGACGGGGTTGAGTACATGAGCCTATGCCACCATCCACCCCCATGGCTCCTGGACCAGGACGAGGCTGAAAATCTGTTGACAGATAGGGCCAGAATTCAGCTGTTCGGACATAAGCACAAGCACCGACTTGTCAGTATCGAAAACTCTGTGCGGCTCGTGGCAGGGGCAATGCAGCCGGACAAAAGAGAACCACTTTGGCAGCCCCGCTATAACTTCGTTGCCATTGAAGTTCTCAGAAATGGCGCAGACCAGAGGTCGATGCAAGTGACGGTGTACCCCAGAGTATTCGATGGTTTGCACTTCGGGCCGACAGACGCGGTCGGCGTCTCCAAGATTTACAACCTTTCTCTTGAACCGTGGTCCCAAAACCCAGCTTCAACTGTGGCCGTTCCACCTGACGAGCCGGTGGTACCAACAATTTCGGTCAGCACCGAAGGAGGTTTAGATATGGGCCCCGGACGCCGCCTGACCTATCGCTTTCTCAGCCTCCCCTATCACGAACGCCTAAAGATTGTGCAGCAGCTAAATCTGGTACGCCCTGATGATGAGGGGCTTCGAGACTCAGAGCTCTACCCGCGGTATTTTGCTAGAGCATCCGAGAGAAAACACCTTCACGAGTTGTGGAACTTGATCAATCAGTATTCGGGGGAAAACCAAGAGAACCCTTTTGAACCGAGCAAAGGAGGCACAGGTTGAACGTTGACTTTGGGGAATGGTATAGAGCCGCGAACATTGAGCCAACAAATGAGATGCTCACCAATCGGTGGCAAGGTGTTGAGGCTATCAGGGAAAAGGTAGACAAAGACACGGGTACAAACCTCGTCCGACTATTTCTGATGCCTTCAGAAGCCCCCGACGAGTTCATCCGGCAATTTCGGCAGACGTTCTTCGATATTGATAATTCCTTCCGGATGAAAAAGAACGAAAAGGAGCTTCAGGTCCTTGCGGGCGCTTCCATTATCGCGATATTGGAAGACAAATCGGCGTTGAGAGACGGTATCGCTTTGACCTTGGTCGCTTCCGCCGCGCCAAACATTCGAAAGACAGTCCTGCTTCCTGATGTCATAGAGAGCGCACTCAGCTTTTTATTCGAGCGATCCGCAGCCGTTCGCAAAGTCGAAAAGGCTTCCGTGGTTACTCCGGGCAACTTCAGTCAGGTGATTGAGCAGGTAAAGAATGCAGCGGCCACAAACTCAGCCAACCAACTCGGTGCGCCGCTCGAGCAAGTATTGAAATCCCTCGCTGAAGCCGTCTCGAACCTTCACCAGAACTCTGCAGAGCAGGTTAATGCCCTTCAAAGGAGGTTGGACGTTGTGGCCGAGGAGACCGAAATGGTCTGGTGGCTGTTTGGCTCTGTTTCACGCCAAACGGAAGAGGCATTCAAAGGCATGCCTCCCGCACGCGCGAGTCTGCTTGCAGCAGTTGATCTCGCAGAATTAACAAAGATCATCCCTCCACCCAGGGCAGCCGTAGCCTATCTTGACAGGGCATTAGGCGAGCACGGTTCGCTAAAGTGCGGTCTGGAGACCCTCGCTTCGCAAGTTGACTTCCCAGAAGACCTGCCCGGCGAAGGTCTCTTCCCAATCACAACTCTCCTCAACTCAGTGCGAAATGGCAAGCCTTCAAAGGAAACCGCCGAATCTGTCGCGAGAGTCTTCAACCTAAAGACGACGCCACACGTCGTCTCGCGCCTTTCGCGACAGTTCTACAACGAACTAATAGCTGCGCAGTCACTTTGAGTAGAACTCGAGGAGACCGATATGCGAGACACGAATGACCTGACCTGTTCACAACCCGGATGCCCCCTAAGTGTCGATGGTATCTGTCTCGAGGGAGTTGATGATCCAAGGTCTTGTCCGCATGTGGCGATAAGAGAGCCGCTAGCATCGTCTTCATCTGGAAGTGATGGGGAAACTGAAGAAGCGCTTTCGCTTGAACAGACGAGCGGATGGCTGAGTGTTCCTGGTGGATATGAATTGACAGTCGCAGAAGCTGATGACCTAATGTCGCAGCACGAAAGTCGCGTTATTGTGTTCGCCGGCGAACCTGATGCTGGCAAGACAACTCTGATGGCGACAATCTTCGAGGAATTCAGCAAGGCGATGTACGGAGGGTACCGATTTGCAGGAAGTGAAACGATTCTCGCTTTCGAACGAGCTTGCTTTCCTTCCCGTATCTCTTCTGGCGCGGTGAAGCCTGACACGGATCGGACGAAGTACATGCGGCCCCGGTTCTATCACCTCAAACTCAATCATGAATCGTCTGATATCGATGACGGTTTGCACCTGCTGCTCGCGGACGTATCTGGGGAGGCATTTCGACGGGCAACGGATACCGAGGAAGACGCTCGAAAGCTCGAGTTTATTAAGTGCGCAGATGCATTCGTGTTGATCATCGACGGCGAACGCCTGACGTCCAGAAAGGAACGGCAGGATACGGTACAAAGAGGAACTCTTCTGCTCCGTGCGCTTATAGCATCGCGGGTCTTGACGACCGACTCGAAAGTGAAAGTGCTCTTAACTAAATTCGACCTTCTTGCTGCGGCAGATGAAAACACCAAGGAGTTCGTACGTTACACCAAACAAGAGTTCAATGCACGATTCAGGGACTCCTTTAGGGTCTTTGAAGTACGTGAGATTGCGGCCCGACCACTAAATTCAGATCTCCCATTTGGATATGAAGTTGAGGGTTTGGTCTCCTCGTGGCTACAGGAGAAAGAGCCTCAGACCTTCCTGGGGCTAGAGTACACCATGGAAATGCCCGATGGTGTTCGGGAGGCAGACGCCTTTCTCTGGAGGCAGAAGAAACGGAGTGACGAATGACAAACAGCGTGAAGTTGCTTGTTATGGGCATGCCGCGTGTGGGCAAAACTACGTTTCTTGCTGCTCTCTGGCATGTGCTGACGTCCGAAGAAGTCGGTGGCGCGTTGACTCTTGACTTTCTTCAACCGTCTCGTGGGCATCTGAATACCATTACTAAGCTGTGGCGTGAATGGAAAGAGATTCCACGCACCACAATGACAAAGGAGAGAAGCATCACAATCAATTTGCGAATCCCAGGTCAGCCTCGCGTCTTCACACTGGAGGTGCCCGACGCTTCAGGTGATGCTTTTCGCCGGATGTTTGAGATGAGGCAATGCCGTGCAGAATTCGCTGAATTGGCGAGTTCTGCGGAAGGGATTTTGCTCTTTATCCATCCTAGGCACGCTGTCGCGCCTCAGTCGATCGATGCCACTGTCGCAGCAATGATCGAGGAAGTTGCAGAAGACGATGAAGTGGAAGCAGTGGGGGATACCCATGCGACACCCGCACGTGATGCAGGTTCTGCTGGTGCTGCTTCGGCTCAGGCTATTTCAGGTGAGGAATCAACGTCCGCGGTCCTGAAGTGGGCACCTCACCGTGCTGCTTATCAGGCCAAGCTAGTGGATCTTCTGCAAATCACGAACTATTTTCGCGATACTCGGCCGTGTCGAATCTCGGTGATTGTTTCAGCTTGGGACCTCTGCTTGGAGGAGAAGCTTCCTCCGGACCGTTGGCTAGAAAATCGACTGCCTCTTCTTTATCAGTATTTGGTTTCAAACCAGCGCAAGCAACCGTTTGAGGTATTTGGGATCAGCGCACAAGGAGCTGAACTGAATAACCCCGGCGTGTTGCTCGACTTAATTCATGCGTCTGGTCGAATCTCGGTCATCTCTCGATCGGGCCTCTCGAAAGATATCACTTTGCCGATTCGATTCCTAATAGAGACGAGTGGCAATGCCATATGATCAGCATCGGACAGACACTGCACGGATATAGCGAGGGTCACACTCTTCTTGCGAGTTCGGTGAGTCTTCCCTACGAGGTGGACTCAGAACTATTTGTTCTTAGCGATTTGTCGGGGCAAACGTTCGTTAAAGGGTTTGATGGCTATCTGACAGGCCATCCACTACCCAAAATCAATTCTTTCGCATTTAGTAAGACTTGGTACGCGTCTGAAATGGAACGACCAGGTTGCGTTTGGACACATACGTTATTGATTCGCAATGCTGATCTGGCGCGACTACAGAGTCCGGATGTGTTGCTCGAATTATTCCAAAGGCCTCGGTCTAAGAGCGGTCCTTGGCCAAATTACGAGCAGCGCCTACAAATTCCCGAAGAGAGCGCTCAGAAGCACCCGACGTGGACCAACTCAACTGTAAACGGGAAACGGAGCATTTGTGATGCGTTATATGCAACTGAACGTCCGGTGATCGTCTTTGCTGATGATACTGATGAATTCACCGATGTCTTCCTAAAGATCTGGGCGCAACAGTGGCCGGGCCTTCGTCGACGATTCACTTTCTGCACCGGATCAATTGAGGGGAGAGAGCTAAACGGGCGCCCCTTCGATCTTCAATGCATGCCAGGGAATTCTCGAAGTTTGGCCCACAGGATCAGAGATTCCGTCGCGATCGATGATTTCGAACGTGCATTCCGATTAGAGCCCGCAATACTTGAAATGATCACCACCGACCTGCAGCTTGGTGGATCTCAGCTGCGCGAGTTTGCCAGGACTTACGGCGCAGATGCTCCCGCGAAACGCTCCACATTCGCGGCCCTGGCGAGAATCCTCGCGTCCATCGACACGACAGCAGATTCTCCTAATGGTTTTAGTGTGCTTATCAATTTGATCGTGAGTGAGTTTCCAAAACCAGACCAGGCGAAGAAGCTGAAGACAGACATCATTCTGCAACTCGATGATGATTGGAAGATAGGACGAGGTCTATCGCGTCAGTCACGAGTTGTGGCTTTGGGCACCGACCAAGAGAATGTTTCCAGCCTTTTGCAATCGATTGACATCTCTGACATAGCAACTCGTTTTTTGGATGCCGCCTCATTCGAACTGATGGCAACTGTTGAAGACCTGATACGTGCAAATCGCATTAACGCCTTTGGTCAGCAACTGATATCGCAGGTCAGCAAAATCATTGAACCAGAGGCTTTGTCAGAGCGCACTTCCCCGGCGGTGCTATTTGTTCTTTTGGGAACCAACCCGGCACTTGCGGAGACGGAGCAGATCTGGGCGCTCCTGAAAGGTCGCACCTATGAGCTAGTGGACTCGCTCGCCGGTGCAAATCTGAGCGCGGAACAATGGGATCGCATTTGTCGCGCGTCGATCAAGTTCAAAGCTGCGGATGTCGCATCCCATATTGTTGTCGTCGCCGGAGGTCGGATGATATTGACCGCGTTAGACTACCTCGACCAATACGATGCTTTCGATTCCAGCTTCACACAATGGTTCAATGAAGCGGCAAGGCACGAATTGGAAACATTCAATTGGCTCAGTGAACGTAGCCATCTCGGGATGGCTGTCAGGTGGGGACTTGCGACGGCGTTGGATCCGCAATCAGTTTTTCTCAGGTCCAAAGGGCTGTCGCTGTGGCTAGGGCTTGAGTCTGAGGAAGACGACCGTAGGCTTGCATTCGTGATGATTATTGCTTCCTATTCAAATGAACCTGGTGCACCGGAGGTGTTCTCGAGGTCCTTCTCTCGCCTTCATGAAATAGCGAAACGCAGCGCTCTGGGAAATGGGGCGGGGTATCTGCTTCGATCTTGGCTTCCAAATATTGGCGTTTTTAGAGACTGGGATACCTGCGAGAGGCTTCGTCGGGCGCTATGCCGGCGATTTGCTGAGGCGAACTGGCCAGTGCATATGTTTCTAGCGGGATTTAGTGAAACTGAAGATTTAAGGGAAGCGTTCGACTATATTGCTTCGGAAAAGGCTCTTAGGGAATTCGCACGCAGAGTGGTGCGAGAAGTGGATATAGACAAGATTCCACTATGGCAGGTGAAGCCACTTGAGGAACTCGCAAAACGCCTCAAAAAATACTGACAGCGGCAATAAAGAAACAGCACCAGGACCCGCTGTCCAGGAAAGAACCTCGATGCTCCAAGGAAGGGCAGCCTTCCGCAAGCCAACTATGGTGTTCGATCACGTTTGTCGGGCCACGCTGGACATTGATGCCATCCTTAATTTCCTGCCCACATGGGGTAATGGTTCAAGACGAAGCGAGAGCGTTCTGAGTCTCTAGCAAGTCTCCAGGAACACGTGAAGCCGCTGGAACCAGCATAAACACTGGGGTCCGGACGTAATATCACTTTCTGCATCGGAAGTTCACATACATTTCTGCTGAATCAGTTCGGGCGCAACACTTCGTCAACACGGGACGATTGGCAAGTAGTTCAGGCGGGAATCAGCGACAAAGATACCCGCAGCCGTGCGGGTATCTTCACAACCGCTGGGGTTGAGGCTCCAGAGACTCCACTCTGTCAAGGGCACCCACGAACTATTTGGGGTTCGAAAATTGAGTGCCGCCAAGGTAGGCGACATAGGGGCAACTTTGGGGGCAACTTTTTTGGCGGATTCGCAGTTTCTGGCGAAATTCTAGGATTGGGACGACTTTTCAGTAGCGTCTCTGGCCACCACTATTACCAAATCTGAGTTCATCGGCCGCGCGAGTGTCTTTGCGCGCAGCGCAGGATTTTTGACCGCGGCCATGGAA
>Ga0182024_10024262_pt1 | contig 10790 bp, 8 predicted proteins | sample P32metaG_FD_120480 | JGI IMG/M metagenome (GOLD analysis project Ga0182024, IMG submission 120480) | Permafrost microbial communities from Stordalen Mire, Sweden - P3-2 metaG (Illumina Assembly) | ecosystem: Environmental > Terrestrial > Soil > Wetlands > Permafrost | place: Sweden: Stordalen...
CTTCAAAAACTCAACGTGCAGCAGCTCATACGCGAAGAAGGTGGCTACTACACGGAGTAGCACGGCGCAGGCGGCTCCGGCGATCATGGCCCGCACGCGCAGGCCAGTCGGCAGGGTCTTCACGGCCAGGGCGATTACGACCGCATTGTCGCCGCTCAGGACCAGGTTGACGAAAATGATCGTAACGGCGCTAACGAGCAGGGGACCGGCCCAGGACAGCATGTCGCTATATTCATCCTAAAGCAACGCCGGAGAGCGGATTAATAATTTGATGCCGTCGCCGCGACTATGCTAGCCTCAGGTAGGACCCTCCGCGAACCCTCTCGCTATAGTTGTAAAATGCCGATCAATGCGTGTAACGCAGCCCTCTGAAGGGTGAAGGAGCTCTAATACCGTTCCATGAACATCCGTTCGCTGTTTAGTTTGTTCTCTTCCGACCTAGCGATCGATCTCGGCACCGCAAACACGTTGGTATACGCGAAAGGGAAGGGCATCGTCGTCAATGAACCTTCCATTGTGGCCATCAACAAGAACACCGGCGAAGTGGAGGCGGTCGGGAAAGAAGCGAAAGACATGCTTGGCCGGACGCCCGGCAACATCGTCGCAATCCGTCCCATGAAGGACGGCGTCATCGCCGATTTCAAAGTAACTGAGCGGATGCTCAACTACTTCATTCAGAAGGCCCATGGACGCAAAGTGCTGGTGCATCCGCGGATCGTCATCGGCGTTCCGAGTGAAATCACGCAGGTAGAAAAACGCGCCGTGATCGATTCGGCCTACCGCGCCAAAGCCAGCGAAGTGCATCTGGTGGAACAGGCCATGGTGGCGGCCATCGGCTCCGGCCTGCCCGTGACCGAACCCTCGGGCAATATGGTGGTCGATATTGGCGGCGGAACCACCGATGTGGCAGTTATCTCGCTGTCCGGAATCGTCTATTCACGTTCGGTGAGAGTTGCCGGCAACGAAATGGACAATTCCATCATGCAGTATTTGAAGCGCAAATATAACCTGCTGATCGGCGAACGGACCGGGGAGGCCATAAAAATTCAAATTGGATCGGCCTATCCTCTGGACAAGCCGCTGACGATGGAAATAAAGGGCCGAAACTTGATTGAAGGCGTGCCCAAGACGATCACGGTGGACGACACCGAGATTCGCGAGGCCCTTTCAGAAAGTGTTGCAACCATTATGAACGCGATCCGGGTCGCGCTCGAGCGAACGCCCCCGGAATTGAGCGCCGACATTAGCGACCGCGGGATCGTTTTGACCGGAGGCGGTGCAATGTTGAAGAATTTAGATAAGCGGATACGTGAGGAGACTGGTTTACCGGTTTCCATCGCCGAGGACCCTTTGGCGAGCGTGGTGCTCGGGACCGGTAAGATGCTGACGGATTTCAAATTGCTCAGGAAGGTCTCTATCGAATAGCCGGCACGAAAGCAGCCCCCGCGTGATCGCAATGTAAGTATGGACTTCTTCCTCAGCCGCTACCGCAACCTCACGGTCCTGCTGATCGTGATCGCCGCGCAATTGCTGCTGATCGCCTATCAAGTCAAAAGCAACAAAGACGTCCCCATGATCCGGGTCTGGGCTGTCACCGCCGTGACGCCCGCCGAGCAGATGCTCGAGATCGTCCGCCACTACACTTGGGGGTTTGTCGAAGATTACTTCGTGCTCTTAGGGGTGCGCAGCGAGAACGACAAGCTCAAGCACGAAAACGGCGAGTTGAAAATCCAAAATAACTACCTGAAATCCGAGCTTTCTACCGCCGACCGGGCTCAGGCGCTCAGCGTATTTCAGGCGCATTCGCCCTCCACGACGGTCGCGGCCCGCGTAATCGGAAACGGCACCGGGGCTAATTCCAAGGTGGTTTTCGTCGATCGGGGTTCGGCTAGCGGCGTCGAAAATGGAATGGCGGTGGTCACGCCCGACGGTATCGTCGGGAAAGTGGTGGACGCTTATTTGACCTCCTCGCTGGTCATGCTCATTACGGATCCGACCTTTGCCGCCGGCGTCGTTTCGCAAAAGAATCATGTGCACGGCACACTCAAGGGACAGGGCCACTCGGAGTGTCTGGTAGACTACGTACAAAATGAGGAGCCGGTGGACGTCGGCGAGTGGTTCTACACGTCCGGGGATGATCGCATTTTCCCCAAAGGCTTCCCGGTGGGACAGGTGCGCGCGGCGCGAAACGGCAAGACCTTCAAGGAGATTTACGTCGCCCCGAGCGGAATGCAGGGCGGTGTGGAGGAAGTCCTGATCGTGGTGCAGGGCGTCCACCAGGAGATTCCAGAAGGACAGATCGCCTCGCCCGGCTATAAGCTGCTTTCACCCCCGGTCGATACCGCTGCCGACGCTCAACCGGCTTCAGCCGCTCCGCCCACGCTCGCCACCGATGCCGACCGCCTCCGTCAGATGTATAAGCAGGCCGGAGAGGAGCAGAAGCATACGTTTGGGGAGGGCATTCCCGGATCCAAGCCGCCGGACTTCACCAAAATTCCAGGCATAAGGGCCGCCGTACCGGCCGGAAATCCAACTGCGCCCACTTCCACGGCTCCCGCACAGCCCGCGGCTGCGCCCAATGCCAGTCCGAAACCGCCGGGACCGACGCAGGCCAACGCCGCCCCGGCCACCACTGCGAAACCGAAACCAGCGCCCAGCGCCGCGTCCCCCATCGGCGACACCGGCGAAAGTGGTCCGCCAAAGAGCGCCGCGCCAGCCGCTCCAGCCCAGAGCAGCCCGGCTCCTACTCCGCCTAACCAATGACCGAGTACACCGAGCACTTGATGATCAACACGCCGCGCCGGGACGCGGCCGACAAATTCCGGTATGTCTGGCTGATCATCGTACCCCTGCTCGCCATCATTTCTCAGGTTTACATCCCGCGCTTCTTTTCGTTTCTGGCGTATCTGGAATTGCCTCTGCTGGTCACCATCCATTTCGCCTTGAGCCGTGGGGCGCCGATTCCGGCCTTGCTGTACGGCATGTGCATCGGCTTGGCGCAGGACTCGCTGTCGCATCAGCCGATCGGCATGTTCGGGATTGTGAAAACGCTGGTCGGATATTTCGCCGCCACGGTCAGCCTGCGCTTTGAGGTGGAAAATCCGGTCGTTACTTTTATTCTTAGTTTCTTTTTTTACTTTTTCCATCAGTTCCTGTATTGGGTCCTGACACGCGCGTTGTTAGGCGAGTCGGTGGGCTTCGACGCTCAACAGACCCTCATGTTCGGATTGCTCAACGCGGCGGTGGCTCTGCCATTGTTCCGCGTTTTGGATAAACTGAAGGTAGCTCAATAGATTAGGCTCGCTCAATTGAAACTGCGTATCGTACGTTCGGATAGAGATCTTTCCTCGGCCGGACTGCTGCGCGACGACACCAAGTTCGCAAGCGGCAAAATCGCCGTCTTCCAATACGTCATGATCGGAATATTCGTATTCCTGATCACCGGGTTTTGGGACTTGCAGATTCGCAATCCCGATCTGTATCAAGAGCGCGCCATGGAAAACAGCATCAAGTCCATTCCGGTGCTGGCGCCGCGCGGCAAAATTCTGGATCGGGACGGGCGGGTGATTGTCGACAACCACTCCTCGTTCAGCCTCTATCTGTCGCGTGAAAACTTAAAGATGGAGCATCTGAAGCCGATCGCCGAAGGCTTGAACCTGGACTATGACAGCCTGGTGGCTCGCGTGCGGCGTTTCCAGACCCGGGGTGCGCCGCAATACCAGCCGATCCCGATTAAAGAGGAGCTTACGCCGGCCGAGCTGGCTTTCGTCGATTCGCACAAGGACGCCGACACGTTTCCCGAATTATTGGTCATTCACGTACAGCACCGGCTCTACCCCCGCGATGGTCTGGCCGCGCACGCCATCGGCTACGTCGGAGAGGTGAGCGAGTCGGAATTAAACACACCCGACTTCGCGCGCTTCCATCAGGGCGACGTCATCGGCAAGGACGGCATCGAGCGCGAGTACAACGAAACTTTGATGGGCGTGGACGGCCAGCGGCGTGTCGAAGTGGACAGCTTCGGCAATGAACGGCGCGTGCTGGGCGACGACAAGGAAGCTATCCCCGGGAAGCCCTTGCAGCTCACCATCGATCTCGACCTGCAAGCAGTGGCCGAGCTGACCCTGGAGAATCGCCGTGGAGCCGTGGTCGCCCTGGACCCGCGCAACGGCGAAGTACTCGCCATGGTCAGCCGCCCGGCCTTCGATCCCAACCTGTTCGCCGGCCGCATCCGCTCCAAGGACTGGAACGATCTGGTGAATAATACGGCGCATCCGTTGATGAATCGCGCCATTCAGGCACAGCAGGCCCCCGGGTCCACGTTTAAGCCGATCATGCTCCTGGCGGGACTGGAGACTGGGGCCATCGACGACAACTTCCATGTCAATTGCCCCGGAGGAGCGAACTTCTATGGGCGCTTCTTCAAGTGCTGGGGCAGGCACGGGACGGTGGGTCTGCACGAGGCTTTGGTGCACTCCTGCGACACCTTCTTCTACAACGTAGCGAACCGGATGGACATCGACGATATCGCGCGTTACGCCGATATGGTTGGCTACGGCCACAAGACCGGAATCGACTTGCCGCACGAAGCCGAAGGCGTGGTTCCCTCACGGCGCTGGAAGATCCGGAATTTCCGCGAGAAATGGTATCCGGGCGAGAACATTTCGGTGGGAATCGGCCAGGGCGCGACTACCGTGACTCCGCTGCAGATGGCCTTTGCGATCGGAGGCATGTCCATCGGCGGCATGTGGTTCCAGCCGCATATGATCAAAGATGCTGTGCATCTGATGCCCGCACGGCGCGCTGAAGTCAATCTCGACAACATCCGGAAGGTAGTCTCCGGCATGTACGGAGTCGTCAACGAGGGCGGCACCGGCGTCCGCGCGCACCTTCCCGCCGTCGACGTCTGCGGCAAAACCGGAAGCGCGCAGTTGGTTTCAAACGATGCTCTCAGGGCCGGGTTCAAACAGGGAAAAGACATGCGGGACAATGCCTGGTTCGTCGGTTTCGCGCCGTGCAACGCGCCCGAAATTGTCGTGGCCACCCTGTTCGAGAACGGCGAGCACGGCCAACTGGCAGCGCCCATCGTGCGCGACGTTATAAAAGCGTACTTCGATAAGAAAGCCCGCTTGAGCCAGCCGCAACCCCAGATTGCCAGCCTCCCTAGTCCGCTCCTGGCGCCTCCCGTGCCGCTGGCCCCCGTTGCGGCAACCACCAACCCATAGCATGCCAGGCCATAGATTACTTCGCGATTTCGATTGGCTGATGCTGGTGCTAGTCACCGCCATCTGCGGCCTGGGCGTCCTGCAAATCTTCAGCGCCACGCACGAGACCCGCTACTCCGACGCCTGGTGGAAACAGGTGATCTGGATTCTTGCGGCGTTCCTGGCCCTGTGGATCGCGAGCCTCATCGATTACCATACGTTACTTGGGCAGGTGCCCGTTTTGTACGCGCTCTCAGTCCTCACCTTAATCGCCACCTACGCGGTGGGCCTGACGGCCTTCGGCTCCCGCCGCTGGATCGGAACCGCCAGCTATCATCTTCAGGTCTCGGAATTCGTTAAACTAGTAATCGTGTTGTTGGTGGCCCGGTATTTAGCCGAGCTGAAAACCGAGCACCTCGAACTACGCGATTTACTGAAGTTAGCCGGCTTGGTGGGAGTGCCTATGGTGATGGTGATGCTCCAGCCGGATCTGGGTACGGCATTGACTTTCCTCCCCATTCTGGCGGCCGGTGTTTTCCTGGCCGGGTTCCGCTGGCAATACGCGCTGGCCGCTGTGGTCATTATTGCCCTGGCCGCGCCGCTCAGTTATTGGTTTGTGCTGAAGGATTATCAAAGACAGCGCGTGGTCAGTTTTTTGGATCCCAGCCAGGATCCCAAGGGATCGGGATATCAGGTGATTCAGTCCAAGATCGCCGTTGGCTCGGGCGCGCTCTGGGGAAGAGGCGTTACGAAGGGGACTCAAACGCAAGGCCGCTTTTTGCCCGTGCCCCACAAGGATTTCATTTTCGCGGCCTTTGCCGAAGAGCATGGCTTTGTCGGTGTAATTGTGGTCTTAGGTTTATATTTCCTGTTACTGATGCAGATCGTGCAAAACGGCCAAACCGCGCCTGACCGGGCCGGAATGTATATCTGCATGGGTATTGGAGCGCTGCTGCTGTTTCACGTGTTGGTTAACGTCGGAATGGTGATTGGAAGGATGCCCGTTACCGGTATTCCGCTTCCACTGATGAGTTCCGGCGGATCGAATATAGTCGCGATGTTTTTAATGCTGGGGCTTGTGAATAATGTCCGGCTCCGGCGATTTGTAAATTGAAACGGACGAGAGGTCCGGCTATCACGAAGATTGAGGGTAAGCAAGTTCGACGGGCTGCCTGGCTCGCATAGTTGCGGAGCGGGCAGTTTGGTTGGCGCCGTGGAAGGTGTACGAGACCAGTTTTCTCCGCCTTCCCGCGGCCAGAAAAATTTTGACGTCTAGCAGCCCCGGGACAACGGTCCCCTGGGATCACCCGGGCCTTGACTAGATGGTTCCGTTCCCTCCGTTTTCCTGATCCCTCGGTCCTCGTCCTCGAACCCGAGGAGTATGCATGAGTAAAGAATTGGTAATTTCGGCCAGCCGGCACGAAACTAAGGTGGCGATTCTCGAGGACGACCAGCTGGTCGAAGTCTTCTTTCAGCGCTCTAACGAGTATTCGCTCGCGGGCAGCATCCACAAGGGCCGCGTCACGCGCGTTTTGCCCGGCATGCAGTCGGCTTTCGTCGACCTGGGCTTGGAGCGCGACACGTTCCTTTATGTGTCGGATTTCTTCGAGGAGAACGAGGATTTCGATCGTGTTCCGGTAACCCGTGAAGCGCCTTCCCCGGAACGCGCGGTCCGGACTATCGAAAACGCCGAGGCGCCCGAAGAGCTTCCCAACCGCAGCGAACCGGAAGCACCCCCCGCTCTCGAAGTGGGTGCGATTGCCCCAGTTCCGCCGGCTCCCCCTTCCGATCGGGCCGATGAGGGCGACCGGCAACGTGGCCGGCGCTCCCGCCGCCGCCGTAATCGCGGACGCGGATTCCCCGATTCCAAATACGCCCCCGCAGATTCAAAATATGCTCCCGAGGCGTCGTCGCGCGGCGCCCGAGCCGAGGAGGCGCCAGCGGCTCCGGAACCCATCCGCGAACGGCGGCCCATCGAACCCCTCCAACCGGGTGATAAGGATTTCGCCGTGCTCCCCGGTGAATCGCTCGCCAAATACAGCCGCGCGAGCATTCAGCCCTTGGACGAAGCGGAAGAGGAAGAGATCCGCAACCTCCAGCAACCCGATGAGGAAGGTCTCGAAACGGGCTCGGCGGCCGGGTCCGAACCAACCTCCGAGGAGGCCGAATCGTCGCAGGAAGAGTCTGCCACGCAATTTGGCGGCGCTGTCGCGCTGCTGGATGAATTCGACAGCGGCCCTGGGTCTGAGCTGGCCAGCTCGGAAGAGGGGGACGCCGCAGTGGTTGCCCTCGCTAGTCCCGAGCCTGAACCTTTTCCTGAAGAAGGCGTGGCGGAAGCCGCAACTCCAGATACGTTGGAAGACGAGTCTGATCCTTCGCCCGAAAGCGGCATCGTAACGGAACAGCAGGCAGGGGCCTCTTCCCCCGCGCCTCAACTCACCGCTCAGCTTCGTGAACCCGGCGGCCGCTACATGCACCGCTTGCCGCGCCGGATGCGCCGGAAAATGCGCGGTGGCGGGCCCGGCGAGTCGAGGACTGAGACTGAGCTTCGTCCTGGTCCAGCGCAAGGCGGAACCGCGCCGGATTCCAATGCGGCGGCCAAGCCCGAATCCTCCCGCGCGGTGGCCCGTCCGGCTAAATCCGCGGGCATTCCTTCCATTACCGAGCTGCTCAAGGAAGGCCAGGAAATTATCGTCCAGATCGCCAAAGAGCCGCTGGGCCAAAAGGGCGCGCGCATCACTTCGCACATTGCGCTGCCGGGGCGATACGTCGTCTACATGCCGACCCTCGAGCACACCGGCGTTTCGCGCAAAATCGCGAGCGACGAAGAGCGCCTACGCCTGAAACGAATTCTCCAGATTCACCATGCGGGCATTCCCGGCGGATTCATCGTTCGCACGGCCGGCGAAGGCAAGAGTGAGGACGAACTCGCCGCCGACATGAGTTTCCTGTTCAATTTGTGGCTTGACATCCGTCAGAAGGCCGAGAAGAAACCGGCCCCGGCGTTGCTGCACCACGACCTGGACATCGTGCAGCGCATTCTACGCGACCAGTTCACCGACGAGTTCAAGGACGTCTGGGTGGATAACGAGGAGATGTACGAAAGCGTGCTGCGTTTCGTGCAGCGTTTTCAGCCAGCGCTGGTCACTCGCGTGAAGCTGTATACTCGCCTGGAGCCGATCTTTGACGCATTCTCCATTACCGCCGAGCTCGAGAAGGCTCTGCGCCCCAAGGTCTGGCTGAAATCCGGCGGGCACATCGTCATCAATCAGACCGAGGCGCTGGTAGCCGTGGACGTCAACACCGGCAAGTATGTGGGCCGCTCCAATCGCCTGGAAGACACCATCGTGAAAACCAATACCGAGGCCGTCAAGGAGATCGTGCGCCAGATCCGGCTGCGCGACTTGGGCGGCATCATCGTGGTTGACTTCATCGACATGGACGAGCGCAAGAACCGGCAAAAGGTGATGCAGGCGCTCGAAGATGCCATGCGCGCCGATCACGCCCCCTACAAAATTCTTCAGTTCAATGATTTCGGACTGGTCGCGATTACTCGCAAACGCGTCAAGCAAAGTCTCGAGCGCGCCCTGTGCATGCCCTGTCCTTATTGCGAAGGCGCGGGCTACGTCAAGAGCGTGCAAACCATTGTCGGGGAGATCCTGCAGGAGGCCCACAAAATCGCCGGGGCGGTGGAGGGCAAGGACGTCCTCCTGCGCGTGCATCCCGACGTGGCCAAGCTCCTCAAATCCCACCAGAACAAGTATCTGGAGGAACTGGAGGAAATCCTGCGGCGGCCCATCCTGGTGAAGGGCGACCCGTTGCTTCACCACGAGAAATTCGACCTCGCGTGACCGCGCGTCACATGACAGCGGGTCGATCGACAGCTTAGAATTGACCTGGAGGGATTCATTATGGCTGGTTATGCACATCCGGAAGTCTTGGTAAACACCGATTGGGTTTCCAAACACGCCAACGTGCGGGTCGTCGAAGTGGACGTCGATACCAAGGCTTACGATGAGGGCCACGTTCCCGGAGCGATCGCTTGGGCCTGGAATACGCAGCTCTGCGACACCCTGGTTCGTGACATTTTGCCGAAGAGTCAATTCGAGGATCTCATGACTCAGTCCGGTATCGGCAAGGACACCACGGTCGTGGTCTATGGCGACAACAACAACTGGTTCGCCGCCTGGGCGTTTTGGCAAATGAAAATTTACGGCCACAAGGATGTGCGTATCATGGACGGCGGGCGAAAGAAATGGCTGGCCGAAGCGCGCCCGCTCGAAACCGAACCGCGCTCGGCAACTCCCGCGGGTCAGAAATATCAAGCCACTGGTCCGGACAATTCGATTCGAGCGTTTCTGCCCCAAGTGCAGCAGGCGCAGAGGGCCGCGAGCGCGATATTGATTGACGTCCGTAGCCCGCAGGAATTCACGGGCGAAATTTTAGCGCCTCCCGGATTGCCGGAAACCTGCCAGCGCGGCGGGCACATTCCCGGAGCTCACAATGTTCCCTGGGGCAAGGCCTGCAACGACGACGGAACGTTCAAGTCGCTCGAAGAGATCCAGAAATTGTATGGAGCCGAGGGTGTAAAGCAGAGCACTCCGGTGATCGCCTATTGCAGAATCGGTGAGCGCTCCAGCCACACCTGGTTTGTCCTGAAGTACCTGCTCGGACTCGGCGACGTAATCAATTACGATGGCTCCTGGACGGAGTGGGGTAACCTGGTGGGAGCGCCGGTCGAGAGGGGTGTGGCAAAATCAGCAGGTCAAGTATGACCCCGTTGTATTACACGGAACGGCACGTGCAAATCGAGGGGTGGGAGGTGAATCTCACTACCTATCAGCTCGGCGGCAAGTGGCACTCGAAGGCGGATAACGTCTCACCGGGTGCAGCGCTGGCGCGCGTGGTCGCCGATACACGCGAAGAAGCCGAGGAACGGGCCTTGGCCCGCGCCAAAGAGCTGCTTGCCCGCACCAAGCGCCATATGGTGTAGGCCGCCGCGACGCTCGATTGGGGGTCCTTGCTCATCCGGAGAGATGGCCGAGTGGTTGAAGGCGCACGCTTGGAAAGCGTGTTTAGGGGTAACTCTAACGTGGGTTCGAATCCCACTCTCTCCGCCATAATAAAATCCTGTCATAGCGGCTGGTCGCGTATTTAACTGCGCGGTTTTCAGCGCCACGCTGAGCGGATCGGCTGGCCCACCAACATCGCCTTGCTTGCGCCGGCCCGCGGGCGGAACTTCTGCGGGCGCCCGTTATTCACTTCGGCGACGTAGAAATTGCCCTCTTGATCCACGCTCATGCCGTGGACGTTCCACATCGCTCCCGGCCATTGGCCGCCGCTGCCCCACGAGTACAGATAATGGCCGCCCAGATCGTACTTGATGATCTTGGAGGTATCGTTATCGGCGATCCAGAGATATTTGTCGGCGGATAGAAACAGGACTTGCGGCGTGGACGGCTTGCCCGTGCTGAACTGATCTAGGAACTTCCCGTTCTCATCGAACACTTCGATGCGCGCGCTGGAACGGTCCGTCACATAGACGCGCCGGGTATCAGGATCCACCTGAATGCCGTGCACGGCATC
>Ga0182024_10024263_pt1 | contig 10790 bp, 2 predicted proteins | sample P32metaG_FD_120480 | JGI IMG/M metagenome (GOLD analysis project Ga0182024, IMG submission 120480) | Permafrost microbial communities from Stordalen Mire, Sweden - P3-2 metaG (Illumina Assembly) | ecosystem: Environmental > Terrestrial > Soil > Wetlands > Permafrost | place: Sweden: Stordalen...
AACACCTATACCTTCCACCGCCTCTACGGCGACGTCACCGGCGTCGGTGCCGTCAACAACACCGACGCGCGCGATTTCAGCAAGGCGTACGGGACCGCCGCCGGTTCGGCCAACTACAACGCGGCGTTTGATTTCGGAGGAGCCGGCGCCAACATCAATAACACCGACGCCCGAGATTTCTCGCTGAGGTACGGGCAAACGTTCTCGTCGGTCTTGCCAGCAGGCGGGATTAACTAACCCCAGCTCATCTCTTAACGGCAACTCAGTCAGCTACGCCCTGAAAGGAACGCACGGCGGAATCAGCGGAGCCAGCTTTGGATAACGGGGTCTCCTCTCGGCGCGCGCGTAATGGGAAACCATCGAACGTCGTCACGTTGCAAGGCCTTGCTTGCCAGTCGTCGTGAGATGGTTTACCTTTAGCCGTCCCGCAAGCAGGGGTTAAGTTGAAAAGACCGATATGCGGCAAGTGTTGAACCAACACAACGGTGATGGAGGCGACCTTCCGGTTCGTCTCGCCACGGGGCAGGCCGAGAACGCAGCTCAGATCCCGGCCGCCGATTTGCTTCCGCTCGTGTATGAGTCACTGAAGGAGCTAGCGCGGCAACGAATGTCCCTGGAACGCTCGGGGCACACGCTCCAGGCGACGGCACTGGTGCATGAGGCATATCTTCGGCTGGTCGGGACAAGCAAGAAGGGTTGGTCGGACCGTGCCCATTTTTTCCACGCCGCCGCCGAGGCGATGCGCCGGATCCTGATCGAGCACGCCCGCAGTCGCGGGCGCGTGAAGCGCGGTAAAGGCTCCAGGCCGGTGCCCATCCACCTTCTCGATTTAGCAGACGACTGCGATCACGACGAAATTTTGGCGCTGGACGAGGCGATCCGGCGCTTAGAGGAGCATACGCCGGACGTTGCCGCCGTCGTGCGGCTGCGCTTTTTCGCGGGTCTGTCGGTCGCGGAAACCGCTGAATCGCTCGGAATGGGCCGGCGTTCCGTCGACCGCGCCTGGAGCTATGCGCGCGTCTGGCTCTACCGCGAGTTGTATGGCGATGGACCCAAGGCCGGTTCGTCATAGTCCAAGTAAGGCCACAAACTTAGAGCAGATCCGCATGGGAAGTCCCCCGAGCACCAAGGTCATGGAGATCTTCAGCGAGGCGGCGACCCGCGGACCAGGGGACTGCCACGCATATCTGGATATCGCCTGCGATGGCGACGAAGAGCTGCGCGGCGAAGTTGAATCGCTCCTTTCCATCAGCCGGGAGTCAGCCGGCTTTTTGTCCTGTCCGACATCCGGGGGAGTGGAAGTGAACCTGCTGGAAGGCTCCGCGCTCCACGCCGACGAGTCCGTTGAACGCAGCGGCGTCATGGGAGGCCGCTACAGCGTCATCGAGCGGCTTGGAGAGGGAGGCTGGGGGGTCGTCTACAGCGCCCGCCAAAATCACCCCATCCGCCGCGAGGTGGCGTTGAAGATCGTGAAGCTGGGGACCGACACTCGCCAGATCATCGCGCGCTTTGAATCGGAACGGCAGGCGTTGGCGATGATGGATCACCCGAACATCGCCCGTATCTTCGACGCCGGCACTACCGACGATGGCCGGCCCTGCTTTGCCATGGAGCTGGTCCACGGGCTGCCGATCACCGCATACTGCGACGGGCAGCGGCTTACCATCCCCCGACGCCTCGAGCTCTTCGCTGCCGTCTGCCAGGCGGTGCAGCACGCGCATCAAAAGGGGATCATCCATCGCGACCTTAAGCCGTCGAACGTCCTGATTGCGACCGTGGACGGGGCGGCGGCGCCGAAGGTGATCGACTTCGGCATCGCCAAGGCCGTGAACGCGGCTGCCGACCAGGAGCCGGCGGGCGAGCTGCGGTATTTCCTGGGCACGCCCCAGTACATGTCCCCGGAGCAGGCCGCGGGCGGCAATGCCGATATCGACACGCGCAGCGACATCTTTTCTCTGGGCGTGCTGCTTTACGAGCTGCTCGTCGGAGGCACGCCATACGACGCGCAGACGCTGCAGGAGCCGTCGCCCGCGGAGGCGCGGCGGCGCATCGGGCAACAGGAGGCGCCGACCCTTCGGCAGCACCTCTCGACCATTGGGGCCGCTTTGCCGGAAATCGCGCGTTGCCGCGGGGTGGATGGGCGGACGCTGCGGCGCGTGGTATCCGGGGAACTGCAGTGGGTGGTCGCCCGGGCGATCGCGGCGGACCGCTCGCGCCGGTATGAAACGGCCGCCGCCCTATGCGACGACGTGCGGCGGTATCTGGCCGACGAACCCCTGATGGCGGCGCCGCCGGGCTCACTATACCGGGTCCGCAAGTTCGCGCGACGGCACCGCCGTCCTTTGTTCGTGGCCCTGGCGTTAGTGTTAGCACTGATGCTCGGCCTGGCCGGCACCCTCTTCGGGTTGGTCCGCGCCCAGCATGATCGTCAACGGGCGGAGACATCGCTCGCCCAGGCCGAGCAGATCAGCAACTTCCTCTCCGACATGCTGGACTCAGCCGACCCTGACCGCGCGCGGGGCAGCAAGGTACTGGTCAGTGACGTCCTCGATCGCACCAGCCGAAACCTCGATCGAGGCTCCCTGAAGGACCAGCCGCTGGTCGAGGCGGGCGTTCGAATGACGCTGGGCAGCTCCTACGAATCGCTTGGGCTGTACCCGCAATATGAAGCCCAGGCCCGCAAAGCGCTGGAGATTCGCCAGCGCATCCTTGGCGACAACAGCCGGGAAACGGCCCAGAGCATGATCGCCCTCGCCTGGGCGCTGCACATGCATGCCCAGGACGAGGCCGCCGACGAGCTGGCGCGCCGGGCGATTGTGGTCCTGGAAAGGCTACTGGGCGAGCGCCACCGCGAAGTCGTGTCTGCCCTGATCAACCTGGGGGAAATTCTGCGCATCAAGGGGGACAAGGCGGGCGCCGCGGCGGCGGAGCAACGCGCAGCCGACCTCAGCACCAAAATCCCCGGAGGACGGGCCCTGCGGGCAACCGCGCTGACCAACCTCGGCGTGGCCGACATGGATCGAGGCGATCTTGACGCCGCCGAGCCGCTCCTGCGCGAGGCCCTCGCGATCGACAGGGAATTGCACGGGGATCGCTATCGGAACGTGCCACGCAACCTGAGCAATCTGGCGGCCATTCGTCGGGCGCACGGCGACCTGAAAGGCGCAACGGAATTCTGGATTGAGGCCTTGCGCCTGCAGCAACAGATCCTGCCGCCCGATCATCCCGACACCGCCTGGACGCTACGATTGCTCGGGAACGCCAGACTCGCCGGCGGCGACCTGAGCGGCGCCGATTCCGATCTGCATCGTGCTCTGGAAATGGAACGTCGGGTTTTTGGCCCAAACCATCCCGTCCTCATTGGTTTCTTGCAGGACCTTGCCGCGCTGCTTAATCGCGAAGGACGGCGCGATGAGGCGGCGCCGCTCAACAGGCAGGCGCTGGAAATCCGACTGGCACGCGAGACGGAGGCGCTGGCGGCCCATCCGAACGGTTCGGCACGCCGGGATACAATCGTTCAATTGCACCTGCGCCTGGGCGAATTCGCTCAGGCGCGAAGCGATCTGGCCGAAGCGACCAAGGCCGAACCGCGAAAGCTTACATGGGCGATCGAACAGGCCTGCACCTGCCTGCTCCTCGGGGATGCCGCGGGCTATCGAGATGTCCGCCGCCGGACCTTGAATCGCGAGATTGACCTTCCCGACGCCCGGTCGCTCGCCGATGCCGTTCAGATCTGCCTCCTGGAAAAGCCTGCCGAGACGGACATGCCACGCATCACGGATCTGGCAGCGCGTGCCCGTAGTGCCGCAACCGCGCCGTGGTCGGAGATCGATCGTGGCTTGTTCGCGCTTCGAGCCGGGCGTTTCTCCGAGGCGGCTGAAGCGTTGGCCGCGACTCGAACGAAAACGTCATCCGACACCGACCGCGCGGTTGCGGGCTTTTATCTGGCCATCGCTTCACGGGAAATGGGTGAAAGCACCGGGTCGCTTGCTGCCCTGGTAACCGCCGAAGTCGATTTTCTCCGCCTTCCCCGAGTTAACGACGGCGATATCGGGGCTGACACCGACAACTGGATGATTTGCCAAATCGCCCGTCGTGAGGCTCACCTCGCCTTCGGCCTCGATGCGGCCACCACGCAGCCTACCCGATAACCAGGTCGAACTGGAAAACCTGCAAGTCAAATCAAATTTTTGGCGCATCGCCGCGAGATTTGTCGCTTTGGATTCTCGATGGCCTTCGGACGCGAGCGTCACAAGGCGATACATCGCCAGACGAACATCGAAACCAACTTGAGAGCTGACCGACAGCCCAAGCTGTTTTAATGCCTTGTTGGTTCACACCCGGGTCGTTGTGTGCGAATGAAACGAGTGGATGCCTCTGGCTGACCCATTTTTCGGGAGATCATATGGCTTTGGGCACCCATCGGCGTTCTGGGACAAGGCAATCGAAACAGGGGTCAACAACACGCACAAGCCAATGGCAGAAAGGACGAAGGCGGGCCGCCGATGCAATCGCGGTGAGGAAGGCGGTTTGTGAAGCATTGGAACTGCGCTTGCTGCTGTCAGCAGCCCTGGACTCCCAAATCCCCACGACGATCCCCGTCAATACCGGAACACAGACGCTGCTGGCGCCGGGCGACAATTTCAGTTCTTTCGGCAGCAATTCGACGACCGTTGCTTCGTCGGTGGCCTATCGGTTTGTCGCCGATGGCGCCGCCGCGGGTCAAACGACGCTTTTCACCACCAGCTTTCGATCAGGCTTCCCAACAGATTCGGCCATCGCTCTCTACGACGCCAGCGGAAACCGTCTGGTGTTGCAGGATGCCAATCCAGCAAACGGGAACATTGGCGCGATCGACGAATCACTCTCCATCGCATTGCAGCCCGGGCAGATGTACACGGTTGAATTCTTCGCCCTTACGACCTCGGTTTTCCGCACCGGCGCCGTCGAAGCCCTGGACATCAATCCGGGCCCGCAGGCGACGACCGACACGCTGGCGTTGAATCCCGCCACCGGCACCGGCTCGCTGTCAACCAGCAGCGCGCCGGATGCCTTTGTCGATTCGACCGATGTGCGCTATTTCTCCGTGAACCTGCTGGATGCGGGGCAGACGGCGAACCTTCAGATCACACCCAATGGCCCGGACTCGGCTGTTGCCGCGTCGCTGTTTGAGCAGGCAGTGCCCAATGGATCGTGGACGCAGATCGCCACCACGACGCTTCCCGCAGGCACGGCATCGGCAAACCTGACCGTAACCCCGCCATCAGGCGCGGATATTACCGACGCCGCCTATGAGGTGGCGATCGCGCCGTTGAATTTCACCGCCGCCCCGGAACCTGTGACCATTACCGCCTCCGCCTCGCCCCTGCTCGTTCCCGCTACGGTCAATCCTGCATCGGCGGGCGATCAGATCTCTGAAACGCTCGCCAGCGTGGGGACGCTCGCCAGTCCAACGAATTTTGTCGGGTTCTCAACCAATGCCGGTGCGATTGTTGATATCGTCGCTCCGGTGTCGGGGCCCATGACGGTGACCAGCGATCCATTCGCCGGCTACGCACCACTGCTGGGGATTTACGCGGCGGGCGGCACTACGTTGCTGACTGTTGCCAGCAACACCACAGCGAGCGCGCAGGTGACGGCAACATTCAACGCCGTCGCGGGCACAACTTACTATTTCTCATTCGGCCCGAATGGCGGCAGCACCACCTCGGGGACGTTCGGGATCATGACGACGCAGTCTTATATACCCACACCGGTGGCTGTCGGCTCAACCATGACAACGCAGTCCCTGCCAACGCTGGGAAATGACACCGCCGTCACGGCGCTGCGGTTGACTCCACCGGCCGGCTCGAATTACGTCGCATTGCAGTTGTTGCCCAGTGTCTCGACACTCGAAGTTGCGGTGTTTGTCGCCGCTCCAAACCAACTGGCACAGGAATACGTTGACTCCGAGGAACCTGGCCAGCCCGTAACGGTCGTGATCGATGAATCCCAGCTTACCGGCCCATACGATGTCGTTCTCGCTGGGATCGGCGGGACGGGTACCGGGGCGACATTTCAATATGTCGCGCTGACCACGCCCACCACGATCCCCGTCAATCAACTTCCCACCGCGGACCTGAACCCGGCCACCGGCGGGCTGACTTCATCGGCGCTGCCGGTGACGACCGGCGTCCCGGCTGGAGTACAGTATTTCCAGATTGCCACCGACGCCCCACTGAACCAGTCGACGTATACCGCCACTTCGTCGAACGGAGCGACCGCGGTTTTGCTGCATTACGTTCAGAACGGCAGCGTGCTCCAACTCGCCGAGGCAGAAGCGCCGAACGCCGCCGGCGTGGCATCGGCATCCGATGTGGCGAGCGGCTCGACATTGAACGCAGTGGTCGCGTTGCCGGTCAATTTCAGCGGCAGCGGCACGGTGCAGGTCTCCGTCGCCGGTCCGCCTCCCCAGGGCGTCGGCCTGCCGTTTGTTCCCAACGCGCTGCCGAACCAGCCTCCGCCGCCCGCGGGGTTTCAGTCGACCGCCGGAGTCGCCGGGGCGAGCCTCAGCGCGCCCGGTGAGGTGGATCTGTACTTCGCACAGCTTCCTTTTGATCTGTCGGCTTCGACCGCGTCGCTGGTATTCACGCCGGCCGACGCAAACGGGCCGCTCAACGCCACCATTTCGGTCCTCAATTCTTCCAACGTCACGCTTGCCAGCGCGACCAACTCGCCGGGGCAGCCCATTTCCGTTCCGGTGAGCGGCCTTACCCCGGGCGAGACCTTGCGGTTCCTCGTCCAGCCCGTCAACGGCACGAACGTCGGCAGCGGCGGGTACAGCCTTTCGATGGCCGTCAACACCACCGATCCGCGGCCCTATCTCGTCACCGAGCAGACGTTCTTCCCATTCACGACCAGCCAGGTGCCCGGCCAGTCATATCTTCCCAACGTCACGCCAACGGCGATCACCTTCTCGCCAACCAGCACAGTCACCGTGACGGGAAACTTCACCAGCAGCGTGCCGTACAACAACAACGGCACCGGCTCGATCCAGGTCTACGCCATCAACTTTGGTGCAAACTTCGGACCGGGTGTGGCGTACCAGGTAACCACCACCGACAACACTCCGAACGTGAACACGAATTTTGCATTGTTCCAGCCATCGAGCCTGAACAGCCAGGGCAATCCCGTCTCTTTTGTCCATGTGCCGGGTACCGCGCCGAGCTTCGATTACTTCCCGTCCGACCGCTCTCAGATCGACGCGCGGATTGTCGTGAACAATACGGACCTCGATCCCACGTTCTACGGCGGAGAGTTTCCGCCTGCGTACGTGGTCTATGTCGTGGTGATGAACGAGCAAGGGACGCAGGGGAGCTATAACATCTCGGTGGCGCCCCTGCCCGCGGTCACCACCGGCCCGGGCACGACGAGCAGCAACGCCCAGGACCTTACCTTTGTGCCCAACTCCGGCTTCGTCAATCGCGACGACACCCTCGAAACAGTCAATAGCAGCAGCTACACCGTTCAGACGCCGGCGGACATGGCCAGCGGCTCGGCCGTTACGCTCACCGCGCGTGACCTGAATTCCAGCAGCGGCGAGTCAGTGTCGGTCAGCGTCGGCCATATCACCGGCACGGTCAATGTCTTCGTTGGCACCTTCGGCGGCACGATCGGCTCGGGTACAACTGCTAACATCTCGATCACCGGATTGGGCGCCGGCGCAACGTACATTTTCTCCATCTCCTCGACTCCGTTTCCATCGGGCGGTCTGGACTTGACCTTATCCGTGCCGCAGACCGCGGGTGGTCCGGCGGCGGTCGTCACCGGCAATGTGCCGCAGGATAGTTCCTTTAATTCCGCGATTCCGCTGCTGCAGCCACAACCCACCGGCGCCCTCTCCTCCACCTTCCCCCTTTCCAACGGAAGCTTCTCCACCGTCTTCAGCGTCGCCTACACAAGCCTCGACACGCTGAAGGTGGCCTATCCAAGCGGCGCCAGCAACGTGGACGTCGCCCTTTACCAGTGCGGCCAGGAGGGCCACGACCAGTTCAACGACGGACCTTACACCAGCGGCGAAGTCCTGCGCGACTTCACCACGACGCCTGGCAAGAATGGGCTATATACACTGACGGATGTTCTGTTCCCTGGCACCTATGTCATTTCGGGCACCGGCACCGCTTCCGGCACTGCCACTGTCACCGGCAGCATTCCCCCCGTGCCTGCGACTGAAATCAATGTCGAGCCGACTACCGGCAGCATCTTTGCGCCCGAGGATTCCATCATCAACAATGGAGCGTTTGCGTCGTCGGACGATTTTAACTTCCCCGACTCCCGCTACAGCACGTCGTTCTTCGCCCTCACCGTCCCCGGCAATACCAATGGGCAGCCAATATCGGTCACGCTCTATGACAACGATTCCAATACCGGCCAGAGCAATATTGGCGTCGGGACGGCGTCAATTACGCTCTGGCGCTTCGCCAATGGCGTCTATACCGAGGTCGGCTCGGCCGTCAACGCGCTGAATGACAGTGGGACGCCATCGGATACGACGCTCACCTCGACCGATACGCCGGTGGGCGGGGCGCAGTATTTCATCGGCGTCGACCTGAACGGTTTCGAGTCACCCGTATTTGTCACGGCCCATGTGCCGGTGTTTGTTTCCGGCTTGCCGGACTACAGCGTTGCGCCGATCCAGCTCTTGCCCGATTACGGCCAGACCCTGGTGCAGAGCATCATCTCCAACGCATCATTCACCTCCGCGCCGCAGGCGAACTACTCTCTGCAACTGGGCACCTCGACAGCCACGCGAATTATCCCCGCGCTGGCGCCGTTCGGCAGCTATATGGTGTCGGCGCCTTACAACCCGGTGGCGGCGACCGACACGTTTTCCATCGTCGCCAACCCGACCGGCGCGGTGCCGGAGCTGATCTCGACAAATAACTCACAAAGCGCCGTTCTGTCTTCGGTCGATCCAAATATCCCGACCGTGCAGATCGCCCTCTCCGATCCGCTGATGACCGCCGCCACCGAAGGCCCCGCCAGCCCCGGTGTGGACACGGACGGGAAATGGGGCCGCTATATCTCCGGCGTGACGGGGCAGGACGGCACCGTCACCGTGACAGGCGCTGACCCGGACGGCAACCTTTACCAGGTCAACGCTACCGGCCCGACCGTCAACGGCAAGCCGCTGTTTCAATTGTCCGGCGGACCGTCCGCGACAACCACCCTCGATTTTGGATCGGTCGGCACGAACGTCGAAAACAACCTGATCGACTACTATGCCATCTCCCAATATGGCCTGCGAAGCGGAACATATCAGCAGTTCCTCGACGTGGTTGCCGCCCCGTCGTTTCTGACCGGCGGGCTCCCATCCCCAGGCAACGGCGGCGCGGGCGGCGCCATCACCTTCGCAGCCGCGACCCATTCATTCACATATACATTTGCGGACGACCTGATCAGTGACAGCGATAATTTAAGCGATCTTCTCGGATTCACGGTCCCCCTGATTGGAAACACCGAAAACTCCTTTGTCCTCGGCATCCTCGCCACCGGGACCGGCGGGCTGGACCCCACGGTCGATGTTCCTCTCAACTTCAACGGCAATATTCAGCTCGAGGCCCTGAGCCTGACACTGTTGAATAAAACGTTCAACGCGCCGGCAGCCGATCCGAGTTTTGTATTCACGGCTCAAACCCTGCTCGATGGGCGCTCGCTGGTTCCGTCATCCGGTTCCGTCGACCTGCAATTGTCGAAAATCAATCTGGCAACGATCAGCTCTCCGCTGATTCCCCTTGCCTCCATTGGCGTTCCCGGCGTCGCCAGTCTCACTGCGGGCGTGAAGTTTTCGCTCGCGGCAACCCTCGCCCTCGCCGCCAAACTTGGCGTGGACCAGACCACGGAGGACAGCAGCGGGTTCTTCGGTTCAATTGGGCTGATGTCTCCGACATTTTTCCAGCCTGCCCTCACCGCCTCGGCCGCGGTGGTCGGGCAGGCGTCGGTGCTCGGGTTCAATGTCGCAACCCTCACCGGAAGCATCAACGCGACGCTCAGCATTACCCTGGGTCTGGACAATAATGTTCCCGGGGCGATCATTCCATTTTCCGACATCGCTACTCACGTGGGGACTTCCGTCGATGCATCTTTGAGCATCGGCATAGCCGCCTCGGTACCGATTATTGGAAATATCTTCAGCTACACCGACGTGCTCGGAAGCGAGAACCTCGCCAACACGATCAAGGAGGGCATTTTCCTGACCGATCCGCCGTCGTTTGCCTCGGGAAAATTCCTTCCTCCGGCCACGTCAGATTCACTCCCCCCATCAGCCTCCCCGGCCGACTCGCCGACGCCGACCGCCACCATCTCCAACGGCAGCACGATGGTGGGCATGAACCCGGTCGACGCCAGCCCGCAGATCGCGATTAGTTCCCCCACCGGAACGGGGCTGTCGGTGCAGGTGATGAACGTTGCCGCCGGCGGCAATCCGCCGCTGGGGAACCTCACCTACTGCACGCGCGCCGGCACTGGCTCGGGATGGTCCGGCTTGACCACCCTCCCGTCCAGCAATGATGACAGCGATCCGGTCCTGGCGATGACGAATGACGGCGCTGGCGCGCCGGCCGTCGTCGTGTATGACGCTGACAACGTTGCCGGTTCGCCGAGCGATCAGACGTACAACCAGCGTCTGGACGCCTCGGACATCCGCTATCGCTATTTCAACGGCACATCGTGGGGACCGGAGATCTCCCTGACCAACGACAACCTGTACGACAGCCAGCAATCGACGGCGTTTGACGCAACGGGCGACGGCG
>Ga0182024_10024264_pt1 | contig 10790 bp, 8 predicted proteins | sample P32metaG_FD_120480 | JGI IMG/M metagenome (GOLD analysis project Ga0182024, IMG submission 120480) | Permafrost microbial communities from Stordalen Mire, Sweden - P3-2 metaG (Illumina Assembly) | ecosystem: Environmental > Terrestrial > Soil > Wetlands > Permafrost | place: Sweden: Stordalen...
CACGGCTGTGTCGAACACTATCAGCCAGCGCTTCATCCAAAGAAGCTTCGCGTATTTCAGGCCGACATCGACTGCAGGTAAGTATTTCATGGCTTCGGAAGGTCCGTAGATTGCGCGGATTGGGGTAGAGCTATGGCTAACGCAGTCATCCAAAGAATCCACAAATCGGTCCACCATGTTCGTTGGACCAGGTAGTTCAAATAACCTTCCAGCTTCCACGGAAGCAGCACGTCAATGTAATAGCGCTCGCGATCGCCGGGCACCGACGCCAACAGCGCCTGTTCGTTTCTCAGGCTCACTGTCACTGGATCGGTGAGCCCCGGCCGGGCCTCGAGCACCTTACGCCAACGCACGTCGTTCAGGTCAACGTATCTCGGAACTTCCGGCCGTGGACCGGCGATCGCCATGTCACCTCGGAGAATGTTCCAGAACTCCGGTAATTCATCCAGCTTCGTCTTACGAAGCACCTTGCCAACGGCGGTAATCCGCTGGTCGTCTTCCGCCGTTATTTGCGGACCCTGGTTTGAAACGCGCATGGTGCGGAACTTATATAACAAGAACGGTCTTCCAACGCGTCCCACCCGCGTTTGCCGGAAGAACACAGGCCCGCGCGAGTTCAGCGCGACTGCCAGCGCACAGGCACACATCACCGGAGCCAGGACAATTACTACGGCGACGCCCATCAGAACATCGAATATTCTCGGAAGTCCTTGGCCGCGGCTCATCGCGCGTAGTCTCTGCAGATGCTGCGCAACGTCTCCACAACCGCGGCGGCATCTTCGAGCGAAAGAGATGGAAACAGCGGCAGACTGATCAGCCGCTCCCAAACCTCGGATGCCACCGGGCAATCGACTGGAGACCAATCGAAGGTCTCCCGATAGTAAGGATGAAGATGTAGCGGACGCCAGTGCACGGAACAACCAATTCCGGCCTCTTTCAAGGCGGTAATTACTTCGTTTCGCGAGATCCTAAGGCAGTCGAGGCGCAAGCGAATCGGATAGAGATGCCAGGCATGAATGCGGTCGGAATTTATGGGCGGAGTTTCAACAGCTTCCAAGTCGCGCATTTCATCGGAATAAAACGCCGCTAGCGCTTCTCGCCTCACGCGCAGGCGCTCCGCTTTCGCCACCTGATGCACTCCGATAGCTGCCAGGGGATCGGCCATGTTGTATTTGAACCCTGGTGCGACGATGCGGTAATCCCACGGGCCTTTGCCCGAGTAGCGGCCCCACGCGTCGTGCGAGAGTCCGTGCAGGCACATGAGTTTCATCCGTTGGGCAATCGCTTCGTCGGAACAAACCGCCATCCCGCCTTCGCCGGTAGTGATCGTTTTGTTGGCGTAGAAAGAGAAACAGGTGACATCCGCTGTCCGTTCACCGCAACGCCGCCAGGGCTTGCTCGCCGCTCCCCGCCATGCAGCGGGAAAGGCGTGCGCCGCGTCTTCAACGATCCATAATCTATGGTCGCGGGCAAACTGTTTGAGCCGGGCCATATCACACATCAAACCGCCGACATGAACGGGAATGATGCCCCGCACGGTCGCTTCCGCCGGCACACCCGGAAGCTTTCCCGATTTCACTGCTTGGATCTTTCGTTCCGCGTCTTCGATGTCTATGTTACAAGTCTCGGGATCGCAATCCACCAGCACCGGTATGGCGCCTTGGTAGCGAACGATCTCCGCGGTAGCCGCGAACGTCATGGTGGGCACAAGTACGGCCTCGCCCGAACGAAGACCCAGCGCTTCCACCGCAAGATGCAACGCCGCAGTGCAGGAATTGACCGCAATCGCGAAGGGAGCGCACACCGCCGTCGCGAAATCCCGCTGAAACCGCTCGGTCGTAGGTCCAGATGTGATCCAGCCCGACCGCAGAACCTTGTCGACTTCCGCCCGCTCTTCATCTCCGATATCCGGCCTGAAAAAGGGAATCGGAGCCCTGAGCGGAGCGGCCTGTACCGCAGCGGTCGCGCCGCCCGTGCCTTTGTTAGAGTGCTTGTCTGTAAGACTTAATTCGGGAGCCATGTATGAGTCGGCCCTCCTATCTGACAACTGCTGTGAATGCGTTACCCGCAATCTGATTTTGCTGTCTCCGCTTCCCCACGGCTAGTCCAGTAATGAAGCCGATGCCATAAGCGAAGTGATAAGTCGCGAACACGATCGGAAGGATGGGCAACAACTCCCAACCACGCCGATTCGCAACGGTACACGCCCCGGCTACACATGCCAGTACGTAAAGCGCCGCAAGAAACCACCACAGTTTCCATAACTGTGCGGAATGCAGCACGAGCGCGACTGCCGGTAAGATCGTCATGCCGAGCCCAAACGTGCCGGGCGCCAGATGCCGCAAACTCGCCGGCTGTTTATGTTTGCGGATCACCGCGACCTTCCAGAAGCCATACTGGAAGTACTGCACGAACAGATGCTTGAGCGACGCTCTGGGGTGATAGGCCATCCGGATGGATGGCGATTGCCAGATCTTTCCACCGCCTCGGGTAATGCGGAGATTCAACTCGTCGTCCTGATTGCGAACCAGCGTGGTATCGAACAGTCCCACCTGCAACAGCGTCGATTTTCGCCAGCAGCCATATGTGACCGTGTCGACGTACCCTTCGTAGTCTTCCTGATGGAACCGCGCGCCGCCGCAGGATATTGGTGAATGAAAAGCACCTGCGATCGCCCGGCCGACGTAACCGGTCCCGCGATTCCTCATGGGGCCACCGACGTTGTCGGCGCCTGTCTTCAAAAGATTCCTCACGCAGCTTGCAATATAGTCGTCCGCGTACTCGGTGTGGACATCCATGCGGACGATGATCTCGCCTTCGGCCGCCAGGATCGCGCGGTTCAGCCCTGTGGACACTATTCGCTCGGGATTGTCGATGATCCGGATGCGTGGATACCGCAGTCGGTAGCTTTGGAGTGTCTCTCGCGTGCCATCCTCGCTCATTCCGTCGGCGATCAGAAATTCACAGTCGAGACCGGGCGTTTCCTGCTTCAACAGGCAGTTCAGAAACCCGATCATGAATCGCGTCTCATTGCGGCAGGGAGAAATGACCGAAACTTTCGTCAGCGCCATTTTAGCTTTGCTTTACGACAACGGCTAGAAGGTGCGATGTCAGCGGAGTAACCCTGGGAAGAAACCTTCCCGGCGGCCAACTGATTGGCGCGATGATGCGCGCTGGCGGCGGTGCCAGAGTCATGCCGTTCACTCCACGGTGGAGGGGAGCGGACAGTTCTAGCAACTCTTGTTTCGGAACCTTTCGGACGTTCCGGTTGCTTGGGTTATGCAGCGGCATCTCGAACCAAATGACCGCTCCGCCGGGTGGCATATCGCGGCCGATTTCCAGTCCAATGCGCCGCCGAACGGCGTCATCGCTGACGCTCGACATCACCGTGGAAATGTTCTATTCCTTGTCGAGTTGGACTTTCGGCAGGCTCCCGCGTATCAGAGTGATCCCCCCCACGCGGTTGCCCTCAATCCTGAAATCCACGAAGAAGCCAGCGGTGGGTGCGCCTTCCAGCCTGAAACGCGGCCCGGAAACCTGAGTGAGCTTATATTCGGGAGTTCCATTTTCAGTCAAGATCCGAAGCGCGAGATTTGAGCCCTCTACAATTACCTCCGCGCGCGCGGCGGCATCTCGGCTGGCATACGTGCCCACGAAAGGTGCATACGCCGGTGGAACGGCGGTCGCCATAGCCACGGCGGCGGGAAGGTTCACGGAAACGAGCGGTGCGCGAGGTGGTCCTCCAGCTGCCAGGGGGTCTGTCGATCTCAGTATGAATACGTTGAACTCGGGGCCCGTAGCAAAGGCTCGCGAGGACGAAGCAAGCCGGCTTTCTGCACCCTCAGGGAGCGTAACCTGCGCGGGTTGCATTGATAGGCGCACCGGGCGCCCATCATAAATGCCTTTGGCAACCGGCGCGCCCCAGAGATCTTGGACGTTGCGGATTTCATAGTGCGTACCGGACTTCATTGCCGCGGCGAGGTCGACTTCGACATCCGGGCGGTGATCCCAATTGTAGACAATGATGTGCGCCCGCCCGGGCTCATATTCATTAGGCCGTACAAAGATTGCGATCCCGGAGGGCTTTTGATTTAGCTCGCTCCGCGCGTCCCAGCCGTTTGAGCGCGACCATTCGGCAAAGCTCTCTGGGCGTCCGTTGATGCTAAAAGCTGTATCAGCCGCAGCGGCATAGTAGTGATTTTGGTCGATTGTGTACGCGCGAGGGTTGTTATGAGCAGGTAAAGTGAACGAAATGAGCGACGCTTGGCCGACAATCGTATTTCCAGTGATATTCAGCCGTTCCCAACCATTGGCCAGAATTACAGGCACCCCGCCCGCCAAATAGTTCCCCGTTACCGTCGCCTCGCCATTCTTATCCGGGTCCGAACAACCCAGGCAAAGATTCGCGTCGGTGAACTTGCCGGCGGCTTCCTGATTCGCCGGATAGTACGTGTAGTTATTGACCATCGTCACTTTGTCTGTCTTGTAGTGCGTGTGCCCGGAAACCATCAGGTTGTTATAGTGCCTGCGGGGATTGGTGGCTAAGCCGTTGTCAAACGATACGTTGCCCTCGATGCGAAATCCTGTAACCCCCCCCGGGCCGGGGTATCCAGATATCCCCCATCCGAATTGATCGAACATCACGTTATCCCGGATCGATTTCTCGCCGTCCGTGTTCTGCGTATAAATCGCATGGCCGTGGCGCATATCCGTGGTCGTATTGTCGGTGCCGCCGTTGAAGATGATGTTTCCGTAGAGCTCCGAGTCCACCGCCTCGTTCCAGAATCCGAAACCGTGCCCCGCGTCATGCACTACAAGATTGATGAACTTCGAGTGGGGCGCCTGAATGTTAAGGCCCATGAGCCTGAAGTCGTTCCCATGGCCGCGCTCTGGGTTTGAGTTAGTAACCTCAAAATCTCGGTATATCGTCCAGGCGCCCATGACGTTCAGTGTGCCACCGTTACCGCGGCCGATGTTCGTCGTGATGACGGCGTTCTCCATCGACCGTACGGTGATGGGTGCCTCTGGGGAACCGGCTAAATCAGACGTGAATGGTCCCCAGTATATTCCCCCTCGAAGGTACACGGTAGTTCCAGGTCTTACACGATCGCGGCTTAGCGCAGAGGCCAAGTCGAGCGGGCTCGATTTGTCTCCACTGTTCGAAGGCTTCCCATCTGGCGCGGCGTAGAGAACAGGTCCGTTGACGAACGGTTTCTCCGGCAACTTTCGCACCTGGTCGCCTTGGATTATGGGAATTGCCAGAGCCATGGCGAGAGTAACAACTATAGATGCATCAAATATGAGAGATGCATCAAATATGAGCGATGGCCAAGGATGAGTCTTATGCATGGAGCGCGACAACTGCCGGCACAAGCACCGGTCTGCCCCGCATCATAATGGGGCGAAGCGTTGCCACCAGCATAACGGCAGTCGGAATGAGCAGCGCTTCCAGCAATGTCCCCTTGTAGCCCTCCGGGCCGGTTCGGCAAAGCGTGGGAAGATCCGCCGTAAACATCCAGACTGCAAAGATCGCGAAAATCCGCAATACGTGGGACCCCATCCGCGATCTCATCTGGAAAAGTGCATACAAGCCTGCCCACAGCGCCCCCAGCAGCAACCCGCCCGCGATTACACCCGCGATTCCGAAATTCAAATACCATGCAGCAGCGTGGTGCACATTGTACCCCTGCCCTTCAATCGCGTGGACGCCGTTAGTGTAGTAGTCATAGATGTCGATTGGCCGCGGCGCGCCAGGCACCATCGAACTGGCCAGATACAGAAGACTTGATCCATATGTGGGCTCCAGCTTATAGGCGATGCTGCCATAAAGCGACAAGTGAGCCGCAAATGGTTCGTTGCTCAGCAGATTTTCGATAACCGAATCTTTAATCGCTTCGAGCGTGTTCTGGCCCGCCAAGGACGCGCCGCGCGTCATGCCGACATATCCCATCGCCACAATCACTGCGGCCACGGAGCCGAAGATGAGAATGCGGCTTGCGCGCTTCACGTTGACAAGGTAAAGGAGTCCGGCTGAGATGGCGGCCGATGCCAAGGCACGCCGCTGCCCCATCTTCAGATTCAGATAGAAAAGACCGCCCAACAAAGCAATGTAGCAAAAGGCAATCCACATGGAACGGCTCGATGAAATTACTTTCGCTTGGCGACCCGACGCCATTATCGCCAGCCCGGCCGTGACACTGAACAGGGCAGCACGCATCAGGATTTGATGGATTTTGTAGGCCCCAGCCGCGGCATCATCAATGCGCACGAACTCATAGCTGCTCACGTTCATCTCGGCGGCCGCGCCCAAAGATCCCCGAATTACGTAGTAGCTGAGCAGGCCCGTTGCGATCGCGATAAGAATTAGCGCAACGTGCGAAATCCGCGGGATAGGCCCACTGGAATGCTCCTCTGCGGACTTGCGGAGAAAGAGGACAAGAGCAACTTCAATGGCCAGCAGGAAGAGCCCATAAGTAACGATGGTCAGAAAGTAAGAATCGTCCAGATAGATGGGAAACAGTTTCGCGTAGAGATATTCATAACGCAGCAGGCTATACCCTCGCAGGCGATCTACGACGACAAACCATGCGCCATAGTAGGTCCAATAGTAAATCAGGGCCAGACCCACGGGAAAAGCCAGGTTCCGGGTTCGAAACCAGATTACAACCGCCAGCACGACGTAGACTAGTGTGAACAACCCGAGAGTGATCAAAAATGACATGGCTTAGAACGTCGGTTACCTTTTGGTGTTGATTACCGCTTCGTAGACCGAGCGGATGCGCTCTACTTCCTGGTGCTCAGAAAGACTGATCACGGCTTCTCGTCCGTTCGACCGCTTACAGCTGCCGACGATTTCAGCAATTGCCGCGCCGAGCTTTGCGGGATCGCGAGCCACTATTGCCGAGGGCGTTACCCCACCCAATCTCTCGGCCGCGTCGCCTACGTTCACGGAAACCACCGGCAAGTTGCACGCCAGTGCTTCTTTGATTACGGTAGGAGATCCTTCCCAATCGCTCGTAACCAGGAGACAATCGGCGGCGCCGAAATAGATCGGCATCAGATTCGGATCAACATCGCCACGCGTGACCACCATCTCAATGTCATTGCGCAAGAGGCGCGCCTCTCTGACCGCCGCTTCAGCCAAGTCGAGCCGCTTCACTTGAGGGTCGCGGCCTGCATTGAATAATACGATACGCTTTTCGGGAGCCCAACCCAGCCGTGCACGGGCCTCTTGAAGGGCTATCGGCCTGAACACCTCCAGATTTACGCCTCCGACGATCACCTCGCACCTTCTGCGGCGCCACCAAAGCTTGCGCCGCAGTTGCGTGCTTACGCAGATTACAGCCGACGCCCGCAGTGCCGCGAAGTGAGATAACGCGTGTCCCATAAAAGACCGGACGCGTCCAATACTCGGAACTGGATTCAAGTCGCTTCCCCGAAAGGTCACAATCAGCGGCAACGGAGCGGAAATCGCCGTCAAGAACGCGTTCATCGTTCCATATTGCGCGTGCAGCAGGTGAGGCCGGAACATACTTATGTGGTGCCGCAGGCGAATCAGGTCGCGCGCCAGCAACACGGGAGACGTGCGCGATTGGATAAAGAACATATCCGTTTCAACATCTGCGTGCCTCAACATCGAGGCCTGCCTTTTCGAAAAAATATAGGAGCTGGCGTGGTTGGCTCCAGGTATGACTAGTAGCGAGCGGATAAGCTCCCGGTGCATTTCGTTTTATGCTCCGGCCGCGCGCACCTTAACACGGTATCTGTCACCGTTCATGTAACGGCGGCGCTCGCTGGTGTTCGCGCGGTTCAGAACCACTCCTAGTAGCTTTGCACCCGAATCGTCCAACGCCTGAAGCGAGCGAAGGACCACCTGACGAGGGCTTTTTCCGTTGAGCACCACCATCACGACTCCATCTACGCGCGGAGCGAGTATCAGCGCATCAACGCAGGACTCAACGGCGGGTGCATCCAGAATAACGTAGTCGAATTGGCTCTGAAAAGCCTCCAGAAGGCGGCCAATCTTGTCCGAACCGAGCAGTTCGGCGGAACTGCTGGAAGGTGGCCCGGACGCGAGCACGTGAATCCCGGTGACCTCGTCTCGAGCTACGAGCGAAGTTGCTTCAACGGGCGATATCGAGCCCGAGAGTACGGTGCTCAGTCCTTTGCTGTTGTCAATGTTGAAAACTTTGTGCAGCCTAGGACAGCGAAGATCCGCGTCTACTAACAACACGCGCGCACCGGTCTGCACCAGACTCACGGCAACGTTAACCGCCGTCGTCGTCTTGCCTTCCCCTGGAACGCTAGAAGTTATGAGCAGTTTCGCCCGCGCCGGGCGTGACGAGAGCATCACCGAAGTTCGAATACGTCTGTAATCTTCCGATAGAAGGGACGCGGCGTCACAGCCGATCAGCAACTCTGGCGAGGGACATGCGTTTCGGCGAAAAACCCGGAGGAAAGCGGTCGGCCACACCCGGACTGCGGCGATCTCGCCGAGCGTGCGGGTGTTCAACACCTGGCGGACATCCTCATCCGAGCGCAGCGTATTATCGAGGTGTCCCAGCACAAGCGCGCCCGAGATGGCGGCGCCCAGCGCGAGACAGGCGGCTAGGGCGATGTAGATAAAACGCATTGGACCCGCCGGTTCTTTCGGATCGGGCGTGATCGCATAATCGACCACACGCAGGTTATTAATAGTGCCCGCCTTTAGCGCCTCGCTCGCACCTAGTCCAACCAATAGTCCATTCAGGATCTGTTTGTTGGTCTCCACTTCCTGTTGGATCAGCCGGTAAGTAACGGCAGCTTGGTTTTGATTCTGTACCAACGACCTTTGCTGGTCGAAGGCGGCCTGCTGGGCCTGCTCTCGCGCCTGAACTTCGCGATAATGCGCTCCGAGCGTGGACACGACGTCCAGCACGCCCTGCGCTCGGATATCCTTCAAGCGCTGTTCGAGTACCTCGATCTGGCGAGTGACTTCCTGAACTTCCGGCCATTTGTCCGTCACGGTAACGAGCATCTGAGCGCGTTTCGCGCGGAGGTCGGTCAGTTTGACCTCCGTGTCTGCGATCTGATTTTTTACGTTCTCTTCAGCCAGAGCCGCGCCGCCTTCCGGGCTCCGGGCGGTGTCGTAATTCGCCTCCGCCAGGCGCAGGTCGTTTTGCGCCTCCAGCAACTGCTTATTCAGAGTTACCAGTCTTTCTACTGCGGTATTTTGACCGGACTCCAGCGACAATATGTCGTGGCTCTTGCCGTAGTCGCTGAGCTTTGCTTCGGAATTTCTGATCTCACCTTGCAGCTCAATCGCGCGCCGCGTCAGGTTGTCGGTGCGGAGCCGGTCCGCCTCCCCGTGCTGCTCCCGATTTGTGACGACCAGCGCCTCGCCAATGGCGTTGGCCAGTTTTGCCGCCATGGCGGGACTTTGGTGGCGCACCACGATATCCACCAGCCGGGTCTCCCGGAACAAACTCCTCGTTTCCTTGATTGGTTCCAGGGTAATCCGTCGCTTGATCTCGCTTACGAAGGGCTCCAGGCGCTTTGCTTCATGCAGATCCGCCTGTGAAACAGACGGCGTCAGACCCGCATCGATGGGCAACGCTGCTGAATCACCCGCCTCATCGTTGAAAGTCTTCCCTAGGTAAGTGAGGCGCAGTAGGCGCCGGAGCATTCTGCCTCCGTGGGGCATGTGCCGCAGGAAAACAGGATCGTTTTCCAGATTAAGCACCTTGGCTACCCGCGCCAGCAAGCGCGGACTGGTGATGGTCTGCAGTTCAGTGTTCAGATACGACGGGTCGTCGGGTATCGGAGCCCCTCCCGGCATGATTTGCTCGGATCTCTCCGGATTAATCTCTACCCTGGACCTGGCATCGTAGTAGTTGGGTGTGCGAAGCGCATAGAGCGCTGCTAACGAAGTGAGCGAGATCGTGCAGACGGCGATCAGCCAGAGCCGTTCCCGAATCAGTTTCCAAACGTGCCGCAACTGCATGGGCTCCGCCGCCTGAGGCACGTCCATAGTCTGGCGAAGAATAGCTGGTACTCCCCCGCCGAGCCGCACCTGGCTCATCGCTGAAAATCGGTCGTCGGAAGGTCTCATGGACATCGGATTAGTGAATGTAAACCAACGGGTAATAGACCGCGCCCACCGACGCAAATGCGCCCACCATGGTCTTGAGGATGGATTTGGTGATCGAAACATCCACCTCGACTATGTCTCCTTCCCGCAGCAGCGGATCCTCTTCCTTATTGCTCAGGATGGCCTTCATTCCGAATGGCAACACTCCCAGTTTGCTCTGTCCCTCGCTCGCGCGGCGGACAATCCGGATGCTATCGCGGCTGCCGGGCAGTTCTCCTCCGGCCATCGCCAGAGCCCGAGTTAACGTAATGGGTTGGGCAAGGTAGATTGGAGATGGCTTGTACACGTTGCCTACGACGTAAGCCTGCCCCGCTTCGCCGGCGTGGATAAAGTCACCGGGCGATACGTAAGGATTGGAGGAGTTATCGCCGGCCAACAACAAGGCGGTGCTCACCATTTTCACTTCGTCATCGGCCCCGTTGGGAGAAGCTCCACACCCAGCCCGGCCCTTTTCTTTCACGATCATGATCGTGTCACCGGCGGCAGGGCTCGGGCCGCCCGCAATCGCGACCAATTCGCGCAACCGCACCCGCCGCTCCAGTTGGAAGCTTCCCGGTTTCTGGACCGCGCCCACCAGATTGACAATCTGAGAGCTGTACTTTCGGATTGACACCAGAACTTGTGGGTCCACCAGATATTCGCGGTATTTGTCAGCGATCAC
>Ga0182024_10024265_pt1 | contig 10790 bp, 9 predicted proteins | sample P32metaG_FD_120480 | JGI IMG/M metagenome (GOLD analysis project Ga0182024, IMG submission 120480) | Permafrost microbial communities from Stordalen Mire, Sweden - P3-2 metaG (Illumina Assembly) | ecosystem: Environmental > Terrestrial > Soil > Wetlands > Permafrost | place: Sweden: Stordalen...
CACCGAGACTCTTGCGGAGCGAATCGGCGCTCTGCAGTTCGTTGGTTATCCGCTGTTTGTCCAACTGAGCTCTATAGTCCGATAATGTGACCGGCGCCGCACCCAAATAGAGGTTCTGGCTAAGCGCTTCCACGGCCGCCGCCCGCCCTTGTTCGCTGAGGGAAAAGCGGATCGTGGACATGTGCCCGATTTGTATCGAGCCGAGTGTTTGCACGAACCTCCGCCGCACGGCTTCATCGATCAGTTCTTGGACGATGCGATCGGTCAGTCCCATGCCGCGAGCAAGTTCCGGCACCACCTCCTTGGTCTCGACATACATGAATTTTAGCAGCAAGTTCAAAAGGTTGGATTGAGATATGCCGGTGTCGCCGATGCGGCGCGGCATTGCGGGCGTCCCGCGCAATACGGACGCAAGCTGCATCTCCGTCAGGACGCCTGCCGCGATCAATTGTTCGCCGAGACGACGTCCGTCGCGACGCTGGCGTTCCAAGGCCACGTCGACATCCGCAGGCGTCACCAACCCGCGTCCTATTAGTATTTCGCCCAACTGCATGGGTTTTTTTCGCTCGAAGGCCATCGTGCATCGACGCTAGCCCCATGTCGTAACGAGGACATTAACGCGTTCAAGCCAACCAGTCGGCTCGCATCGAACGATTTGCCGGAGGAATGCCTCGCTTGGAACAAAAAGACTGAAATTTGTATTGATAAAGGGGCTAGGCGGCCGACCCCGGCGGCCGGTATCGGTTACAGGAGTTTACCAGAATGAGCGACGTGTCCAGAAACGTGAAATCCCGTGCCGCGGGCACCATGAAAAGCTCGACGGACATCGTGAACGACACCAAGGAACGCCTATCGGGTGCCGGCGGAGACGCCGCGGAAGCGTTGCGGGACCTCATCATCGAATATCCGATATACTCCGTGTTCGCCGCCCTCGGCATCGGCTACATCCTCGGACGGCGCCGCCGTCGCTAACCCGTCCGGCAATCCGTCAATCTCTCCCCTAAGGAGAGACGGTCGACCCGGCGTGAGCCTGTCGCCGCCGCTCACAGATCGAAATCCTGGATTGGCAGACCGAAATACGCTTGCGCGATCCGCGTGGCGGCAAAGTCGGGTTGGTGGGCGGGGTTGTTCTTGAAGGTGCTGAAGTCGCGGAAGAAGCGCTGCATCGGCTGGCCGTCGCGGATGCTGGTCGAACTGGAGGCGCGGAACAACTCGACGCCGGCTTCCCACGCCAGGCGGGCGGCCTGGTGCTGCATGCCCATAAGCTGCATCGCTTCCGCTTGGGTGAAGCGTCCGGTGCCATCGGCGCGGCCCTTGCCGAATTCGACATAGAGCTCGCCCGACCGCAGCAGGACGGCTTCCGCCGCGTTGGTCATCGAGAGCGCAAGACCGAAGATGCGCTGCCAGTCATGATGCTGGAATTTCAGCATCTTGGGCGAGAACAGCGGGCGCGCTTCCTTGATGTGGCGCTCGAACTCGGCCAAGGCGGCCCAGGCCGCGCCGACTTGGGAGCAGGCGAGTTCGCCGGCGCCGAAAGCCATGAAAATGCCGTTGTACATAGGATTGCCGTGCAGATTCATTCCCGGCGTGTTGCCGGCGCCGTCGTCCGCGAAGACGTGGTCGGTCACGAAATCCTCGGGGATGAACGCGTCCTTGATGACGACGCTGTTCGAGCCGCTGCCGCGCAAACCGAACATGTCGTGCCAATCGTCGAGAATCTCATATTCCTCGCGCGGCACGACCACGGTCACGAGCGGGCGGGTCGGGCCGCCCGGATGCGAACCGACCAGCCGCGCCAGGCCCATGAAATGGGTGGAATAAGGGACGCCCGAGCAGTAACGCCATTTCCCGCTGACGCGATAGCCGCCAGGGACCGCTACAGCCGCACTCTCCGGCGACGGACCGCTCGGACTGTACGGCGCGATGAAATGCCCCTCGGAGCCAAAGATCTTGGCTTGCGCCGCGTCGTCGAAGGATGACGCGATCTGAAGCGCATGTCCCGCCGCCAGGCAGAGGCACCAGCCGATTCCGGGATCGCCGGCCGCGATCTCGATCATCACCTTGAAGAAGGTGCGGACGTCGAACTCATAACCGCCGAACCGCCGCGGCTGGAGACAGCGATAGAAGCCGGCGGCGGTGAAAGCCTCATGCAGCGGTTGCGAATAATAGCCCCGGTCCTCGGCGGCGGCGGCTTCGGCGCGCACCTGCGAACGCAAGGCCCGCGCGCGGTCGATTATTGCCAGCGGCGTGAGGCCGGGTTCGGGCACCGGCACATCGACGGCGTCTGATGCATCGCTCATGGTTGACTTCCAAAGGGAAGTCCGGAAATCCGCCAAAATTGGCTTCGTTTGGTAATTTTTTGTTTCATCGCGCTCTTCTCCCCGCAAAAAAAAGCTAGGTCAATCGCACTGGGTAACAGTATAACGCATTACGCGTACATAAGCAAGTGATTTCGCTGGTTTGTCTGCCCCCAAATTTGAGATCGCGCAGTTTAGCGCCAAAACCCGGGAAGAAGGCCATCGGGCTTAGGACAGCAGCGCTTGCACCTGCGTCGCGAGGTCCGTCAACTTCATCGGCTTCGTCAGCACCGGCCGCTTCTGGAATTCGTCCGGCAGGTCGCGATCGGCATAGCCGGTCATGAACAGGAACGGAATCCCTCGCGCCGCCAGTTCCCGGGCGACGGAATAGCTGCGTTCCCGCCCCAACGTCACGTCGAGCACGGCGAGGTCGGGCGGCTCTTTCCCAATCAGTTCCAGCGCGTCCTTGACCCGTGGCGCCGGTCCAAGCACATCGAAGCCCGCATCGGTGAGCGCGTCGACCAGCAACTCCGCGATCATCGCTTCATCCTCGACGACGAGGATTCGCGGCCTCGGTTCCCCGGTCGTCATGCGATTTCGCCGGGGGTTATCGGCGCCGCCGCGTTCATCGAAAGAGTCCTGGGAACGATTTTCAATTGGGATTTGCTCCAGACCTTGTAGACGACGGTATATTATCCGCGCGTGTCGCGGCAATTGAAGCCTCCCGTCGCCGCCGATCAGGCCCTATTGGCATGCCAAGCATTCTAGAGCGGGATGTTGTCGTGCTTCTTCCAGGGATTTTCGAATTTCTTGTCGCGCAACACCGCGAGCGAGCGGCACACGCGGCGGCGCGTGTCGCGCGGCGCGATGACATCGTCGATGAAGCCGCGGGCGCTGGCGACGAACGGGTTGGCGAATTTCGTGCGATACTCCTCGGTGCGCGCTTCGATCTTGGTGACATCGCCGAGGTCGGAGCGAAAGATGATCTCGACCGCGCCCTTGGGGCCCATCACCGCGATCTCGGCCGAGGGCCACGCGTAATTCACGTCGCCGCGAATGTGCTTCGAGCTCATAACGTCATAGGCGCCGCCATAGGCCTTGCGGGTGATGACCGTGACTTTCGGCACCGTCGCTTCGGCATAGGCGAAGAGCAACTTCGCGCCATGCTTGATGATGGCGCCATATTCCTGCGCGGTGCCCGGCAGGAATCCCGGCACGTCGACAAAGGTCACGATCGGGATGTTGAAACAGTCGCAGAAGCGCACGAACCGCGCGGCCTTGCGGGAGGAATCGATGTCGAGGCAACCGGCCAGCACCGTCGGCTGGTTGGCGACGATGCCGACGGTCGAGCCTGCGATGCGGGCAAAGCCGATAACGATATTCTTGGCGAAATTCGTGCCCAGCTCGAAGAAATCGCCCTCATCGACCACCTTCGCGATCAACTCGTACATATCGTAAGGTTTGTTGGGATTGTCCGGCACCAGCGTGTCGAGCGACGGCTCGATCCGATCCGACGGATCGGATGTCGGCCGCGCCGGCGGCTTGGCGCGATTGCTTGCCGGCAGAAAATCGATGAAGCGGCGCAGTTCCAACAGGGCCTCGACATCGTTCTCGAATGCGAGATCGGCGACGCCCGAGCGGGTGGCGTGGGTGAGCGCGCCGCCCAATTCTTCCTGGGTGACATTCTCGTGCGTCACCGTCTTGACCACGTCGGGACCGGTGATGAACATGTAGGACGAATCCTTCACCATGAAGATGAAGTCGGTCATGGCCGGCGAATAGACGGCGCCGCCGGCGCAGGGACCCATGATCAGCGAGATCTGCGGCACCACGCCGGAGGCATCGACATTGCGCTGAAACACTTGGGCATAGCCGGCGAGCGAGGCGACGCCTTCCTGGATCCGGGCGCCGCCGGAATCGTTGAGGCCGACGAGCGGCGCGCCGACCTGCATCGCCTTGTCCATGATTTTGCAGATTTTCTCGGCATGCGCCTCCGACAAAGCGCCGCCGAAGACGGTGAAATCCTGGCTGAAGGCGAACACCAACCGGCCGTTGACGGTGCCGTGCCCAGTGACGACGCCGTCGCCGGGAATTTTCTGCTCGGCCATGCCGAAATCCTGGGACCGATGTTCGACGAACATGTCCCATTCCTCGAACGAGTCCGGATCGAACAGAATTTCGAGACGCTCACGCGCCGTGAGCTTGCCCTTGGCGTGCTGTTGATCGATCCGTTTTTGGCCGCCGCCGAGCCGTGCCGCGGCACGCATTTCCTCCAACTGGCGCAGAATATTCGGCATTGACGGCCCCCGTTTGACCAGGCGTGGGCATAACATCAAGCCGATGGAAGCGCCAGGGCGCCCGGCGCGTTTCGAGCGAGCGCGGCGAACCGCGCGGCCAGCGCCAAATCCGCCTTGAGGGCGGCGCTCCGCGTGGCTTGTTCCGGATCCTCGCCCCAGCGCGAGATTTGAAAGCTCTCGTCGATTTCGGCGGCGGCGAAAGCGCTTTCAGGGTCGAGCCGGCGCTCGATCAGCGCGAGCGCGATCACGAGCGAGCCCGCCGTCGCGGTGGCGAGGCGAAGTGCCGTCAATTCCAGGTCGGAATATGCCGAGAGCGCTTTGCGGAGGGCGCCGACGCCGCTTGCGGGCTGCGCGATCGGAACGAGATCCGAGGTGACGATCAGGGTGGCGTCGAAGCGCTGCACCGCCCAGTCCAGAAGCGGTTGCCATAGCTGCTCCTGGCGGGCGACAAGCTCCGCCGGCCGAGTGGCCCGATAACAGAGCAAATCCGTGTCCGCATATTTCAACAATTCGGCGACGACGGCGTCGCGGCGATCTCGGACCAAATCGATAGCCGTCGCGGCCAAGCGGGTGAGGTTGAGGGAATCGAACCGAATCTCGTCCCCTTGCGCTTGCCATTCGGCGGCTATTGCCGAAGCGAGGGCGGCGCTCGGCACGACAATCGCATGATTCGCCGGCGTGCGCGCCGGCACGCCATCGAGGACGATGCTCCAGCCGTCGTCGATTTGAGTGACCATCGCCTCGCGGTAAAATCTTTTCATCCGAGAATGTTAGCGAGAATCTTTAAAGTCGGCGAATGGATCGGCTTCGTCCGCTTCCTCGAAGCCGAAAAATGCCCAATCCAGTTTGATATGCGCGGGGAGGGGAGCCGTCACGGTGAGCATTCCGCCATCGGGATGTGGAATGGAAAGGGCGCGGGCATGGAGGTGCAGTTTGCGCCCCTCGGGTATACCGGAGGGGTGAGCTTTGGCACCCCCATATTTGCCGTCGCCGAGGATTGGCGTGCCCAGGGCCGCCATGTGGGCGCGCAACTGATGGGTGCGGCCCGTCAGCGGATTAAGCGCCAGCCAAGCGAAACGATCTCCGGCACGGGCAACGGTGCGGTAGAGGGTGACGGCCGACTTGCCCGCATCGACTACCGCGACGCGCTCGCCGCCGCGGCCGGGAATTTTGGCCAAGGGCAGATCGATGCGCCCATGCCTGGGTTGGGGCGATCCCACGACGATGGCCCAATAAATTTTCTTGGCGTCCTTGTCGCGGAACGCTTCGGCGAGCTTCCGCGCGGCAATAGCGTTGCGGGCCAACACCAGCACCCCGCTGGTGTCCTTGTCGAGCCGGTGGACGAGACGGGGCCGTTCGCCCGCCCCGAAGCGCAGCCCATCGAGCAAGGCGTCGAGATTGCGCTCGATCGCCGTGCCGCCCTGCACGGCGAGCCCGGCGGGTTTGTCGATGACGATGACGGAAGCGTCGCGATGGAGCACCGCGTCTCGAATGAGGGCGAGGTCGCGTTCATCCGGCTCGAACGGCGGTTTTGGAACGCGCGGGGCCGTGCTCTCCAGCGGTGGAATCCGAATGGTCTGGCCCGGGCGTAATCGCTCGCTCGCCGCGACGCGTTTGCCGTCGACGCGAATATGACCGGTGCGCAGGAGCTTTTCGAGCCGGCTGTGGCCGAGGTCGGGAAAGTGCCGCCTGAACCACCGGTCCAACCGGATATCCGCATCCTCGGGCGCGACCGAGCGAAGTTGAACGCCCAAGACCTGCTATTGCCGTGCCGGGGCGTACATGAGACTAGGTTCGGTTCTTTCCATGGCTCGTCCTCGTCCTCGCTGTTACCGGGCACGGCCGGGTCGATGCGAACCCACAAGATGCGCGATCCGCCCGCGCCCCGGTTCAAACGTAAGTCGTTTGCGTGTCCTCGCGGCGACAAAATCGCCGTGTACCGAAAATTACATCCAATGGCCGGGCCGCCGAACCCAATTGCCAGAGGCGTCGGTTACCCGGTGCCCGGGCACCGAATTCGAGGCCGAACGCGAAGTTTTGAGATGCGTTCATTCCCTCCACCCGCGCGAATGGCGCTGCGATGCCAGTGAACGAGGATTCCGCCAAGCTAAGCAGTTCGTAACCATTTCCCGGTATGAACAGGCGTGAACATAGACGTGCCCCGACAACGGTCATTTCAGGAAAGTGCGAGCCGTTCAATGGTTCAAGGTTGACGACGTGCTTGGCCGCAACAACCCTCGCGACCGGAGCTCCGATAGCCTCATGCACCGCTATGGGGAGCAACTTGGGAATATCGCCGGTCGCCAGCGCGCCGAACGCGCGCTCGAAGCGGCAAAGGTGACGGCCGAACAAGCGGCTATGGCGGCGACCCAGGCCATGAACGCCGCCCGCGCATCGGATCAGGCAAAATCGGCGTTTCTCGCGAATATGAGTCACGAGCTGCGAACACCGCTGAATGCCATCATCGGTTTTGCTCAAGTGCTCAGCGCCCAATCGCCGGGGCCGATCGGCACCAGTCAATACGTCGAATACACGCAAGATATCTTGACCAGCGCCCAGCATCTCCTCGGCATCATCAACGACATTCTCGATCTCGCCCGGATCGAGGCGGGCAAGGGCGAATTGAGGGAAGAATTGGTCGATGCGATGGAGGTCACGAGCGCCTGCGTCAGGATTGTCTGGCAGCGCGCCGAAGTATCGGGTCTCAAAATCGAGATAGAGCCTTTCGAAGCGCCTATCCTGCTGTGGGCCGACGAGAGGAAGCTCCGTCAGATCCTGATCAATTTGCTGTCGAATGCGATCAAGTTCAGTCCATCGGGCGGCACGATCGCCGTTGCCTGGGGACGATCGACCGGAGGCGGATGCAAAGTCACCGTGTCGGACACGGGAATCGGCATTGCCCAGGCGGATCTGGCACGCGTGCTCGAACCGTTCGCGCAAGCCGATGGTGCGTTCAACCGGCAATATGAAGGCACCGGCCTCGGCCTTCCGCTGACCCGTCGGATGACGGAGATGCACGGGGGCTCGCTTATCCTCGAAAGCGAAATCGGACGCGGAACGTGCGTGACGATTTTACTGCCGCGAGAACGCGTTCATTGGGATCGGAATGTCCCCTCGAATATGGTTCATCTTGATGCTCTTGTGGTGGAGAAGGAAAATGGTTGAACTGGAGACAAAAATAGGTCGGGTCGTCTCCGTATCGGGGTCCCAACTTATCTGCCTGCTCGAAAATCCGGCCGTTGCACCCAATGCCGAGATGCCGTTCGTTCAGGCGCTCGAAGTCGGAACAATCGTCAAGATGAGCACGCTGCGCTCGGTCGTTTTTGGCATGGTTCGAGCGGTCAGTATTCCGATTCCATCGCAAGAGGCCCGGGACCAGGAACTCAAAATCGCGGAACTTGAGTTGTTGGGCGAGATGCTGCAAAAACCCAGTTCGCCCCGGAGCGCGTTCCAACGGGGCGTTTCGTTCTTTCCGATGCTCGGAGAAGAAGTCTTCCCCACGACGCGAGACGAGTTGCGGCAAATCTATGCCTGTCCCGCGACGTCGAACGCATGCATCGGTTACGTCCACCAGGACCCGACGTTGCCGGCCTATATCAAAACGGATGATCTTTTGGGCAAACATTTCGCGGTGCTGGGCACGACGGGGTCGGGCAAATCCTGTGCCGTGACCGTCATCCTCAAGGCGATTCTGGGCGAGAACGCCTACTCCCGAATCTTGCTTTTGGATCCGCACAACGAATATGCCTCGGCCTTCGGTGAGGTCGCCCAGGTTCTCGACCCGGCGGACAGCCTGGAATTGCCGCATTGGCTCTTCAACTTCGAGGAATTGTGCGAGGTGGTCATCGGCGACGACGAGTTGCGATCGGCCCAGGCCACACTGCTCGCCGAGGCCATCATCGCCGCGAAGCTGAAGTTCCTCGCGAACGATGCAAGTTATCCCGTTACGGTCGATACGCCGACGCCATATTGGGTCAGCGACGTCATTTCGTTTCTCCAGCGCGGCCAAGGCAAGCTCGAGCGCCCGGAGCCCTTATCGGCCTATATGCGGCTCTCCAGCCGGCTCGAATCCTTGGCCGGCGATTCGCGCTTTTCCTTCATGTTCGGGCGTTTCGCGGCCGGCGATAAGATGGCCGAGATTCTGTCCCGTTTGTTCCGCATTCCCGTGAACGGGAAGCCGATCACGATCGTCGATCTGTCGGGGATTCCATCGGAAATCCTCAACGTCGTCGTTTCCCTCTTATGCCGCATGACCCTCGATTTTGCCATGTGGAGCGATCGTAAGCTCCCGATCTTGATCGTGTGCGAAGAGGCGCACCGGTATGCGCCGCGAGGCGACGATCTGGGCTTCGAGCCGACGAAACGCGCCTTGTCCCGGATCGCGAAGGAAGGGCGCAAATACGGGGTCTCTCTCGCCGTGGTGACGCAGCGGCCCTCGGACCTCGCCACCGAAATGCTGGCCGAGTGCAACACGATCTTCGCCATGCGCATGAGCAACCACGCCGACCAGGAATTGATTCGGGCCGCGATGTCGGAATCTGGCCTTGGTCTCTTGGAATTCCTGCCCTCGCTACGCACCGGCGAGGCGATCGTCAGCGGTGAAGGCGTTCCGGTTCCCCAGCGTCTGAGCTTCAGTACGTTACCCGCGAACGAGATGCCCCGGGGCAAGACCTCGTCCTTCTCCGGCTCGTGGCGTCAGGAGACCCACGGTCCCGAATCCGTGGCGCTCGTCGTGAACCGCTGGCGGCGTCGCCAGAAGGAAGTCGCCTGGGAAAAGCCGGCGCCGCTCGAGAAGGATCTCGTTGCCTAGGGGGGAGTTGCTATCGTTCCGCTTAGCGTTGACGAAGTTTGTCCCAGTAGTCGAGGCGTTTCTTGATTTCCCGCTCGAAACCGCGGTCCAACGGTCGATAGAAATTCCGCCGGGGCAGCGTGTCCGGAAAATAGTCGAGACCGGAAAAGCCTTCGGCGGTGTCGGGATCGTAAATGTAGCCTTCGGAATATCCCAGGTCGCGCATCAATCGCGTTGGCGCGTTTACGGCATGCATTGGCGGCATCAGCGAACCGCTCTCCTTGGCGGCGCGCTGCGCTTGGCCGAAAGCGCTGTAGGCGGCATTCGATTTCGGCGCCGTCGCGACATAAATCACCGCTTGCGCGATCGCCAATTCGCCCTCGGGAGAGCCGAGGCGATCGTAGGCCTCCCAAGCCGCGATCGCCTGGACAAGGGCTTGCGGATCGGCCAGGCCGATATCCTCGACGGCCATCCGCACGACGCGCCGGATGACGTAGATCGGGTGCTCGCCGCCGACCAGCATGCGCGCGAGCCAGTAAAGCGCGGCATCGACATCCGACCCGCGTACGGATTTGTGTAACGCGCTGATGAGATTGTAGTGGCCCTCTTGCGCCTTGTCGTAGAGCGGCGCCCGCTTTTCCACGGCGGTTGAGAGCGCCGCGGTGTCGAGCAGCGTTCCTTCCGGCAGCGCCGCCAGTTCCTCGGCAAGATTGATGAGGAAGCGGCCATCGCCATCCGCCATCGCCTTGAGCGACTGCCGGGCATTGTCGTCGAGCGGAAGCGCGCGGCCGAGAGCTTCTCCCGCCCGGGCGAGCAAAATCTCGAGCGCATCCTCTTGGAGCCGGCGCAAGACGAAGACCTGACAGCGCGACAACAGCGCGCCATTAAGCTCGAAGGAAGGGTTTTCCGTCGTGGCCCCGACGAGCGTGATAGTTCCATCCTCGACATACGGCAGGAAGGCGTCCTGCTGGGCACGGTTGAAGCGGTGGATCTCATCGACGAAGAGCAGTGTACCTTGGCCCATTTGCCTCCGCTTGCGCGCGGCATCGAAAACCCTGCGCAGATCGGCGACGCCCGAAAAGACCGCCGACAAGGGCTCGAAATGCATGTCGGTGCTCTGCGCCAGGAGTCGGGCGATCGTCGTTTTGCCGCAACCGGGCGGGCCCCATAGGATCATCGAAGCGAGGCGGCGGCTCGTCACCATCCGGCCGATCGGTCCGTCGGGGCCAAGCAGATGATCTTGACCCACGACGTCATCGAGACGGGTCGGGCGAAGTCTGTCGGCCAGCGGACGCGGTGCTTCCTGCTCGAACAAACTCATCTAGCCGCCGATCGTCACGCTGATGCGATGATCGCCGCGCTGGATTGTCACCCGCCAGGGCGGATCGGCCGCGACCGCCCGCTGCA
>Ga0182024_10024266_pt1 | contig 10789 bp, 5 predicted proteins | sample P32metaG_FD_120480 | JGI IMG/M metagenome (GOLD analysis project Ga0182024, IMG submission 120480) | Permafrost microbial communities from Stordalen Mire, Sweden - P3-2 metaG (Illumina Assembly) | ecosystem: Environmental > Terrestrial > Soil > Wetlands > Permafrost | place: Sweden: Stordalen...
GCTGGCAGAACGCCAAACCGATACCGGTTCCGGAATAGCGATCCGCGTTGTGCAGGCGTGTGAATAAGCCAAAGATCTGCTCCTTAAATTCGGGTGGGATGCCAATGCCGTTGTCGCAGACCGTGAAAACCCAGTAGGCGTCCTGACGCTCGGCGCCGATATGCACAGTGGGGGTGCGATCGTCGCTTCTGTATTTGATCGCATTGCCGATGAGGTTCTGGAAAAGCTGTCGAAGGTGCGTGCCATGTGCCCGCAACACCGGCAGCCGGCCGCTTGTGACGGTGGCGCCGCTCTGTGCGATCGCACCCCCCAAATTGACGAGAGTGTCCTCCAGGGTTTGGTTGGCATCTGTCTCTTCCAGCGTCGCATCGAGCCTGGTGACCTGCGTATAGGCCAGCAGATCGCGTACCAGAAGTTCCATCCTTGTCGCGGCGCTCTGCAGGAAATCCAGGAATTCTGCGGATTCACCTTCAACCGCAGGTCCCAGGCGGTCGGCGAGAAGCTCGGAGTAGATCTTGATCGTCCGCAACGGCTCCTGCAGATCGTGGCTCGCCGAATAGGCGAATTGTTCGAGATCCTGGTTCGCCCGCCGCAATTCATCCTCGATGCGCTTACGTTTGGTGATTTCGAAATTGACGCCACTCAACCGCGTCGGCGCACCATTATTGTCGCGGTACACCTGAAACCGTCCGGCGAGCCAGTGCACACTTCCGTCGGGCCATACGACACGCCACTCCGCTTCGACGGGCTGCTGTGTGCTGAAGGCCTCTTCAACTTTTTTCACCGCGATGTCCCGATCTTCCGGATGAACGAGTCTCTCCCAAGCCTGTTGTGTTCCAGCAAAAGACCCAGGGGCCAGTCCGTATAGTTGTTCTAGCTCCGCCGACCAAGTATTCAGACCTGTTTGGATATTCCAGTCGAAGGTGCCGATTTTAGCGGCACTCTGGGCGATGCGAAAGCGCTCCTCGCTCGCCCGAAGGGCATGATCCGCGCGGCGCCGCTCTATCAGGTCGGCTGCCTGACGCGCGAGCAGATCGAGCCACCTAAGATCGCGTTCCGGGATTGCTCCCGCGCGGGCGTAATGGGTCGAGAACATGCCGAGAATTTCGCCCGACCGGGTGACGAGCGGTGTCGACTGGACCCCGAGGGCCTGCGCGTCCAGCATGGTCTTGCGCGCCGCGTCGTCGTAAACCTCGCTTCCCGCCACGTCCTCTATAACGACGCGCCCGCCTTGCCTCAGAGCCTCGCCGCATGCGGCCTGCCCGTCATGCACTTCATTAAAGAAATCGAGGAACGGCTGATCGAAGTTCTGCTGGGCCACAATCCTGAGAGCTCGGGCATCGAGAAGTTGGATATTGCCCTTGTGGGCCCCGGTGATTTCGATGGCGACGGCCACGATCTCCTGAAGCAGCTTCGTTACATCATGCACCTCGACCAGACGTGTGCTGAGGCGCTGCACGTGGGTCATGGCTGCCAGATCGTACCGGAGCTGTTCGTTAAGCGATTGTATGGCCTGCTCATTGCGCTTGCGCTCCGTGATGTCACGGGCGATCTTCGAGGCCCCGATGATAGTGCCGTGAGCATCCTTCACGGGGGAGATTGTCAGTGAGAGGTCCAACTGACTGCCGTCTTTCCGCCGGCGCACCGTCTCGAAATGGTCGACGCGCTCGCCACGCTTCAGCCGGGCGAGGATCTCGGGCTCCTCGGCCTGACGGTCCGCCGGTATCAGCAGGCTCGCGACAGTCTCGCCGATGGCTTCATCGGCCGTGTATCCGAAAAGGCGCGCCGCGCTATCGTTCCAGCTGGTGATGACGCCGTTCAGATTCTTGCTGACGATAGCGTCGTCGCTCGAACCGACGATGGCCCCCAGCAGAAGCCGCATTTCTTCGGCCTTACGGCGTTCCGTGATGTCGCGGGTAATGCCGAGCTGGACGATCGAGCCGTCGGGGCGGCGCAGCGGCACGGCATGGGTTTCCATCCGGCAGCGCCTGCCTTTCAGTCCCACGATGTCAAATTCGAGGGAGCCCTTCTCGCCAGCGCAGACGCGCTCGTTAAAGGCACAATAGATTTCGCGGTCTTCCGGCGCGATGAGGTCGTACACGCTTCTGCCGGTCACGTCTTCCGCCGCGGCGGCTCCGACCATCCCCAGCCCCGCCTCGTTCATCAGCAGCAGGGTGCCGTCGGCGGCGACCACTTTGACGCATTCGGGCGTCGTCTCGACAATCGCCCTGAAACGCTCTTCGCTTCCGCGCAGAATATCCTCGGCGCGCTTGCGCTCGGTAATATCGACCAGCATATTGACCGCGCCCGTCAAACGGCCCTGATCGTCGAAGAGCGGGGTCGGATACGGCGTGAATATCCGGCGCTGTCCGTCGGGGCGCTCGGCGATGGCTTCGCAGCCCAGCACAGGTCTTCTTTCCCGCAGCGCCACGGCCATCGGACATTGATCGTGAGGCAACGGCGTGCCGTCCGTCTTGTAGAGCTTCCAGGTCACACACCACGAATCGGTGCCCGGCTCCGGCACGCGACCCGAGAATTCCACTGCGGCATGGTTTAAGAAGGTTATGCGGCCGTTGGCGTCAGTCGTATAGACGGCGGCCGGAATCGCCTCGATGATTTCGTGCAGACGGCGTTCGCTATCGCGCAACGCCTGCTCGGACTGCCTGCGCTCGATGAGGTCCGCTGCCTGCCGCGCCAGGATGTCCAGCAGCCGCAGGTCGCGCTCCGTGGGAGCATGCGGTTTGCTCCAGTGCGAGGAGATCATGCCCAGCATCTTGCCGCTCCGCGAGATGAGCGGCGTCGACTGCGCGGCATGGATGCCGGCGTCAAGCAGGGCGGCCATGCCGCCTGTGCCCGCTAGGAAATCACATGTCTCGACGTCCGACGCGATTGCACGTTTGCCCGTGCGCAGGACCTGACCGCAGGTGCTGTCCGTGTCGAAGCGCACCCATTCCCAGACTTTGCAACCCTCGGGGGTAAGTCCCCGCGACGCCAGGAGGCGCAGCTCGCCCTTCGGACCGCGTTCGGGATAGAGCACCTGCATGGTCGCGAAGTCCGACCGCATGATGGCGGCGACGGCGTCGACGATTTTCGCATAGAGCGCGTCTTCATCACCCGGCTCGATGAGCTGCGCGCTGATATCCCGCAGCAGCTTGGTGTCAGCCAGTTCCGCGGCAAGCTGCGCCTGCCGTGTTTCCTGCTCCTGCTTGAGGTCGGTAATGTCGCGGGTAAAGCAGCGCGTGTGAACGAACTTCCCGTCCTCAAACAGCACGCTCGAATTGATCAGGACATGACGGATCCATCCGTCGCGGTGCCGCAGCCGGGCCGGTCGGTCGCGGAGGATTTCGCCCCGGCTCAGGCAAGTGAGGATTTCGTTGATGACAGCCCCGTCGGCGTGAAACTCGGTGATGTTCCGCCCGATATACTGCTCCCGCGCATAGCCGAGAAGATCGAGCTCGGCTTGGTTCGCCCAAAGGATGGTGCCGTCTGCCCCCACCCAATGAAGACCGATCGTCGAGGTTTCGATGAAATCGCGCAGCGCCGCCTCGCTACGCCGCAAGGCTTGGAGTTCGCGCACTAAGGAGTCGTTTGACGCCGCGTCCGGCGACTTCGCGTGGCCGTTAGAATGAGCGTTTGCCGTTGTCTCTTCGTTGCGGGTCGTGAGCGGGGGGGGCATGTCGGGTCACCATTCCTTGCCAGCCCCGGCCAGACCGAGGGCTATGGGCTCTTTCCCAGTGAGGATGTCGCGGACAATTATGCCGAGTTGTATAAATTCATCCAGGCGTGAGGGTTTCCGGAAATAAAACATGGCGGCGTGTTTTTGCGCCCGGTCGTAATCGGCGGGAGAGTTGGATGAGGTCATCACGACCACCGGAATCTGCCCGTAGCGTTCCGTCGATCTCAGGCACTTGAGGATTTCCTCGCCGTTGTACTTTGGCAGGTGCATGTCGAGCAACAGCAAATCCGGGCCCGGCGATTTTCGGTCCTTGTCGGCCCTTTGAATGAAGCTTATCGCCTCTTCGCCGTCCCTCGCTACATGAAGAACATGATCGAGGCCCTGATCCCGAAGAGCGATGCGAACGATGGCGACGTCTGCGGCCGAGTCCTCCGCTAGCAGAATCTGATATAAACCTGTCGCGGTCGCCATGGCGGTTTGCCCCCCTCTCACAGTGGGATGCGCTGTAACAAACTGTCATTATAAATTTATCACCTGAAGCTTTCTGGGCTAGGCAAATCCAAGTCGCCCGTCAGGTTAAAATCAGCATTTTAAGCCTTGCCGGGTAAATGGGGAAATCCAGCGGCTCGCGCCATTTTCGCGTGCTGCGGACTTCAGAAATCATCACGACACGCAAGGAAGGTACCGCGCTCCTCAACAGGCTGCCCAAAGAGGATTTGGCCGAGCGCTTTCCCGGCGTTTTGAAGTCCGTTCTCGCATCACTGCGAGAAGAGTATAATCCGATGCTGGCCCCTACTTCCTAAGTGTGGGTGGTAGCGGCGGATACTTTGGGCAAAGGGATAGTAAAAATGAACGGGGAGCCCTTTCTCGGCATCGAGTCGACCCAAATCCTGCCGCTTCAACTGGCGATGATTTTCTGGCAGGTCGCCAGACCCATACCACTGTCCGGGCGGTCCCCACCATGAAGTCCGCTTAAATGGTTTGAAAATTAATTCCCTGCATTTCAGATCAATTCCGATGCCGTTGTCGCTGACTTGAACGATACAGCCGTCATCGGTTCTATTGCAGTCGACATGAATGCGGGGGTCTTCCGCGCTGCGGTACGTCAAGGCATTTCCGATTAGGTTTTGAAAAAGGTGTACGAGGTGGGCGTCATGCACGGGAAGGACTGGAAGCGTGTCGGCAAACGTCACAACAGCCTTCGACGCTTCGGCTCTAGAAATGCCGACCGATTCACAACCGAAACTCAAGTGATCTTTGACGGTATCCTTGACTCTCTATTTGCTTTCGATGTAACGCTCAGTTGTTTACACAGAAGGGTAGCCAGGCAAGAACTGGATCTGTCTCAATTCGCCTCCTCAGCCATGGCAAATTCGGGCGAATGTGCGCGGAATCTTGCAGCGTCAGATTGTTTATTTCCGACCGGGCCGGCCCAAGGTTTCCGCGATCATCCAACACTGTCGAGAACGCGTCGCACCACTTCCCCCAACTTCATGAATTCGTCGAAATCCGGCGGCTTGCGAAAATAGTGAGTCACGCCCAGTGCGGTCATCTGGCTTCGGTCTTTGGGGCTATTGGACGAGCTTACGACGATCACGGGCGTGGCGGCGCAAGCCCTGTGCTCCCGCAACGCAGCGAGAACCGTCGCACCGTCCGCCTTTGGCAGATTCATGTCAAGGAGCACCAGATCCGGGCAGGGCGCGCTCCCCGTTTCCCCCATTGTCGCGACAAAATCCAGTGCTTCCTCTCCATCCTTCACCACATGGAGGGTGCTTTCTACATGGTGGGCGGTAAGCGCTTCCCGCACCAGCATCACGTCCGCGATATTGTCCTCTGCGAGAAGGATGTGCCTCATGTGGCATCCGAATCTGCACATGGAAGGCCGAAGTAGAATGTTGAACCCCTACCGGGTTCGCTTTCGGCCCACATTCTGCCGCCATATCGCTCAACGACACGCTGACAAATCGCCAAACCCAAACCTGTACCAGGATACTCGTCCTTGTGCAGTCGCTTGAAAAGACCGAATATCTGCGTCGCATGCTTGGGATCGAACCCTATTCCGTTGTCCCGCACGGCGATAATCCACTCGGCGCCGGACTGCCGGGCGCAGATATCCACTTCCGGCGTGACATCCTTCTTAGCGTATTTGAGCGCGTTGGAGAGAAGATTCTGGAATACGTGCGCCAACTGCGCAACGTCACCGCGCACAGTCGGTAGGGGCGGGGCAGTAATTCTTGCCCCACGCTCATCCACGCGGGTTTTCAAGACCGTAAGCGCTTCGGACAAGGACGCGGAGAGGTCAGCGTTCCCGAACGGCAATTCTTCTTTCTGCACCGTCCGGGAGTAGGTCAGCAAGTCGTTGATGAGAGCGCCCATGCGCACCACGCCTTGGCTGATCATCTCCCCATATTGCCGGGCGTCGGCATCTTGGCCTACGTAGCGGCGAAGTAGGAGTTGGGTATAAATATTCACCATTCGCAAGGGCTCCTGCAAATCGTGGCTGGCCACATAGGCGAACTCCTCCAATTGACGATTGACCTGTTCGAGTTCCTTGAGGGCCAGGACCTGCGGCGTCACAAGCGTCAACACCGCGATCAAGCCCGATACGTTGCCGTCAAGCTCACGCAGTGGATGGTAGACCAAGTTAAACCAGTGGTCCTCGATAACGCCGTTTCCTTTCGGATCGTAAGGTATATAGAAATCATTCCTGATAAACGGCTCGCCTGTATCCATGACGTAGTTGAAGGCCAGCCACACATCCTGCCCCAATTCTGGCACAACATCGGCAAAGCGTCGTCCAACGAGTTCACGACCTTGAAGCAACGCCCTGTATGGCTCATTCGCCATTTCAACGACGAAGTCGCGGCCTCGGAATACCACGATCGCCACGGGCGCCTGAGAGAAGATCTGCTGAAGTTTCTGTTTACTCTCAAACAAGGCCCTCTGTAGTTCCTCGCGCTCGGTGATCTCGCGGGTCGAGCCGGCGACTGCCTCGACCCGCCCGTTTTTAGTCAGCACCGGTACGAAGATGTACTCGTAGTAGCGCGTCTCGCCTGTAGGTCCTGTAAAAGGAGTGGTATCCCGCAAGGTGATCTTCTTGTCGATCACCTCCTGAATCTGGCCCTGCAGGCGTCCGGCGAGTTCCGGTGGGTAGCCGAGATCGAAAAAATTCCTCCCAACCGCGTCTTCGAGCGTTCTCTGCCAAAGCGAGAGCAGCGCGCGATTCACATAAGTAAAACGTCCTGCAAGATCGAAGATATATGTAAAGTCGGGCGTATTGGAAAGGGCGGTGTCGAATGTGCGCCACTGGTCGCGCAGGGCCTTTTCGGCCAACTCCCGCTCCATGACCTCATGGTGCAAAGCGTTAACTCGTTCGTCCAAGGCGCGAAAACGAGTAATCGCAGCCTCGGCCCGCTGCAGCCGCAAAAGCAGTACGCCTCCGTCAGGACCCTGAAGCAGCGCTCCTTCGACGCGGCAATGCAGGTCGGGAATATCAGCGCATTTGAATGCGAGAGATCCGGGTAAGAACTGCGCGGTGCGACTGAACAGCGAAAGGAGTCGAGTTACCTTGTCGGGAGATTCCGCAGTAAACTCATCAACACGAACGCCTGTTAGATCCTTGGCGCTGCGGCCAAGGAGAGTAGCGAAGCCGTTGTTCGTCGCAAGAATGCGCCCATCGAGCGATACCAACAGCATAGGCTCCGGCAGTATTCCATAAAACCGCAGGAAGTCTGCCTGCGTCATCTCTGTTTAAAGTATTCTCTTCCCTGCGCCTCTCGTGCTTCAGTCGACGGAGTGAGGTAGACAACGACACGGCACCCTACGTTGCCGCTGGCGATAGTCTCCTTCAGTTCCACCTTTGCATAGCCTAGGTTCTGAGCCGCGATAGCGCCGAAGACATTCGACGTCATCATGCACATCGAGCTGCGATTCAGAACCTTCTCGGCAAACGGACAGGCGGTATTGCCGAGGACGATCTTTTCTTCCGTCTCCTCGATAATGTAGAACTTTCCGTTAATGCGTCGTTTAAGGTCGACCAGAACCTGCGCGACCTGTGCGCGCGAAAGCTGCTCGACCTGAAGGGCAGCCTTGTAATCCCGGTTCATCTGATCTCCGACGTTTTGGCCGACGACGCTGATGAATCCTGCAGCCTCGTCCAGTCCAACGACATCTTCGAGCGTGCCAGAAAGTTCCCGGATCAGTGTACGGAGGAAGATATCGCGGTCGAGTGGTACGTCAAGTTCCTCAACTGCCTTAGGGTTGCCAGCGTCAGTCATTGACATTCTCCAGAAATTGTAGCCTCTGCACCGATGAGGGCGTGGACGTACGAAAATCGCCGACTTGCGCAGTGCCAAGGGAGATCGAACGCATTACATGCCATGAGATCTCCGGCGCGGCTCCGCTTGCAACGAAATTATATCGCGTCGCGAACGCCCGTACTCGGACCATCTGCCCAACGGTAGTGGATGTCGTCGATTTCACCTGCGCCGAGAGGCGCTGCCCTTCGGACACGTTCGGGACGCCAGCTAGTGGGAGGGTTCCGCGAATCGCTGGGAACTTACGAATGAGTCGTTGCATTTGACTGGGGTCCACGACTTTTCGGCAAAATATTCTTGGCGGCTGAATCGAAACTCCCACCGTGCTCAGCACGCTCGGAGACCTCCCTATCAGCCCGGTCGGTGACCTGCAGACCGGGACGAAAACCGAAGTTTTTGGGTGCTATGATGCGGCGAGAAAAGCGACGACTTGTCATGAAATCAGACAAAGCTGCGAACCTGTAATCATCGACCACGTTGTCCGCTCATCCGTTTCTAAACCCGCTGTCAAAAAGGTCGCGAAGTTCTGCTCGCCGTTTGCCTTCGCAAGCACTCACAAACCTGAATGCGACGGGAATGGGCACCCTCACGCTGCCATGCCGCGCGAAAGCGTAAACGAGAATATCGAGCCTTTCCCGACGATGGAATCGACCCAGATGTGGCCTCCGTGATTCTCTATCACCCGCTTACAGATCGAAAGGCCGATTCCAGTCCCCGGTATCTCCGGCCCATGAAGGCGCTTGAATAATTTAAAAATCTGATCGGCATACTCCATCTTCATTCCCATTCCGTTATCCTCCACGCGCATCAGATATTCGGAATCGCTCAAAGTACCGGAAATATGGATGATTGGTGCGGCATCCGCTCTTCGATACCGGATTGCATTACTGATCAGGTTCTGAAAAACGTGGACCAGTTGCTCCGGCCTCCCGTAGCTCGTTCCCAGGGGCTCGCAGTTGATAACCGCTCCAGTCTCCTCAATAGCGGTTGCGCAATTATTTTTTGCGAGTTGCACAATTTCGAACAGATCCACCAGCGGGAATTCATCATCGGGCTCGCTCACCACCAGTTTCGAATAATCGAGAAGATCGTTAACCAGCATTTGCATCTTGTGCGCGGCCTTGTTCAGAAGGTCCAGATATCCCTCCCCGCGCTCGTCGAGGTTTTCCCGGTATCGCCTCAACAGTAACTGTGAATAAACGGCGATTGTCCGGAGAGGCTCCTGAAGGTCGTGACTCGCGGAATAGGCATATTGTTCCAGTTCCTGATTGGAACGGGCCAGACTCACGTTGGCCTGGGCAAGTTCGCTCGTTCGCGCCGCGACGCGCGCTTCCAGGTCATGATTCGCAGTCTCGATTTGCAAATACAGCAGCGCGTTTTCGTATCTCACCGCGAGTTGGGCGCAAATAGTGGACGACAGTTCTGCCTCTCCCTGGCTGAAGACTCCTCCCCCCACCTTATTCCAGAGCCCGAGCCAGCCGAAAACGACGGCTCCCGAACACAGAGGCACAGCCAGCAGCGAAACAAAGGGCAGCGGGGCGGCCATTTCCCTACCGTCCACATCGCCGCTGAACAGGCGTCTTTCGCGCGTCTTCAGCATTTCTTCAATGACGGGATGATTCCTCCACAGGCTATCCATCTGCGCCCCTGCAGTTTCGTCGAGACCGCTGAAGCACACAAAGCCATCGGGGCGGTCGTCGACAGGCGTCAACCAGATGCCCGCAAAACCGGCGCCCATGATATTGCGCGCTCCGCCACAATAGCCCTTAAGCAGAAGCTCCGGGTCCCGTTCTCTTGCGAACGTTTCTCCTAACTCAATTAACGCCACAAGGCGGAGATTGGCGATACGAAGCAGGTCGGATTTTTCGGCGAGCTTGTTCGTCAAAAGGCGAAGATGCTCACCCTTAAACTCTTCAGGAACATCGGCCCCCGGCAGAGGCTGTTCCCCGCCGAGCGCCAGGTCAACGACTCTCAGAACATCCTCGGGCTCTGACGGTTTAGCGATGATATGGGCAACATCGCAGGCCTCGGCCAGCTTCCGCGCCTCATTTTCGAGGTAATGCGCTGTATGAAAGATGACCGGCGTCTTCGCCAGAACCCGGTCCATACGCAATTGCCGGACAAACTCATAGCCGTCCATGGTTGGCATAAGCACGTCCGCGATGATCAGATCCGGCAACTCCGCGCGGGCCACTTTCAGTCCCTCCACCCCGTCAGTCGCTTCGAGGAGGCGGTGTCCGTAGTAGCCGAGCAAAGTAACCAGAACATCCCGGTTTGTTGCGATATCGTCAATGACTAGGATGGTCGGCATTTAATTTTCCAATCCGGTCACTTCGCGGCACAGCAGTCATTCACCGCACTCATGAGAGCTTCCGGATCGATGGGGCGGGCCAGATATCTGACACGGCTGGACGTGCCTTGGTTCAGCGCCGCAGGTCCCCTCCATTGAGTGGACGACAAAAAGATCACTGGGGTGGAACGAAGCCTCTCATCCTCTCTTGCCTGCTGCAAAAAAGTTGCGCCGCGATCTTCGTACCCGTGAACGTCGTATAACACCAGATCCGGCAGAGAGTGATCCGGGAAGGAAAACAGGCTCGAAGGCTCCCGCGCGGCAACCACGTGAAACCCCGACGGCTCCAGAATCGTCCGCGCCAGTTCCAGGTTGGAGTCCGAGTGATTGATGATCAGTACAGTACCTCTTGAAGCGACAGACGACGGGTTTTCGGCACTCTCGGGCGATGAAATATCTGTAAGAAGGTTGCCCAGCCGTTCGCGCGGATGAAGATAGTCCTCGACC
>Ga0182024_10024267_pt1 | contig 10789 bp, 10 predicted proteins | sample P32metaG_FD_120480 | JGI IMG/M metagenome (GOLD analysis project Ga0182024, IMG submission 120480) | Permafrost microbial communities from Stordalen Mire, Sweden - P3-2 metaG (Illumina Assembly) | ecosystem: Environmental > Terrestrial > Soil > Wetlands > Permafrost | place: Sweden: Stordalen...
CTCAAAATTTCGATTGTGCTCGTCTTCATTGCCATTGCAGGCATGTACGTCCTCCGCCATCCGTCGCTTGCTGCTGCGAATTGGCATCCTTTCATTCCACCCAACACGGGCAAATTCGGGGAATTCGGATTGTCGGGGCTCGCACGGGGAGCCGCCGTGATTTTCTTCGCCTACATTGGATTTGACGCGGTTTCGACGGCGGCACAAGAGGCGAAAAACCCGCAGAGGGATATGCCGATCGGCATCATTGGGTCGCTCGTGATCTGCACCGTTCTGTACATACTGGTTTCGGGATTATTGACCGCGGTCGTTTCCTATACAGATTTGAATGTGTCCGATCCGGTCGCCGTAGGAATCGACGCGACAGGCGTTCGGTGGGGCAGCTTACTGGTAAAGGCCGGAGCCGTCGCAGGCCTCGGCAGCGTGATGCTGGTAATGCTGCTGGGCCAGTCTCGTGTCTTTTACTCCATGTCACGCGACGGCTTGCTGCCAAAATGGGCGGGAGCGATCCACCCGCGGTTTCGGACGCCGTGGATTTCTTCGATCGTGGTCGGAATCTGCGTAGCCGGCTTTGCTTCTTTCATTCCGATAGGCGATCTCGCCGTTCTTGTGAATATCGGAACGCTTCTCGCGTTTGTGATCGTGTGCGCGGGCGTGTGGATACTTCGTCGCAAGCGCCCCGATCTGCCGAGGCCGTTCAAAACGCCTCTGGTCCCGCTGGTTCCCATACTGGGGATTCTCACTTCGCTCGCCGCGATGATGAGCCTTCCCGCGAAGACTTGGTGGCGATTGCTGATTTGGCTCGTGATTGGCCTTTTCGTTTATGCGTTCTATGGACGGAAGCACAGCAAAGTAAGAAATGCATCGCTCCATTAAACCGCCATGAAACGCGTCGAGCTTCCTCCGGGGCCGAACCATGGGGAGCAACGCTTGGCACCGGCGATGAATGGAATCAAGGTAACATAGCGGTCCATGAACGGAATTTCCTCGAACAAATACTGGCGATTACTATGGCAGCTAGCAGTTTCAGTCCTGACACTCGTGTCTTTCTTCCTGGTTGTCCGAATCTCCGCGGCCTTCGGGCATTCGCTTCTCTTTTCTTCCCTCGTCGCCTTGGTGAGCGTTTCAGCGGGCTTGTATTTGTTCTTGAAAATCACCTCCGTGGTGCGCAAAAGACTTCTCTGGCGTCTCCGCAATCGTCTGATTGTGGCTTACATTTTTATCGCCGTTGTTCCCGTCATGCTGATATCCGCGATGGTGGGCATCGCCATGTACCTTCTTTACCTGCAGTTCGGCGCTCACCTGCTGAACGACGATCTCCAAACGCGCATCAACACGATTGCGAGCTACTCGGAATCCATCGTCAATGCGATTGACAGGGAAGCCGCGCAAAGCACTACTCCGCTGGACCAGAGCGTTCTCGCCCGTCCCGCCGTTGCCAGCCTGATTTCCGCCGCGCGAGCCCAATGGCCGGGCCACTTGGACGTTTTTTGGAACGGTGGCAGAGCCGTTCTGAAAGCCAATGGAAACCATTTTGCCGGTTTAACGAAACGCAATGGCGTACTTTGGTTTGCGGCCGCGGACGCCCGCCAATATCCCGGTGGGAAATTCTCGATTCTGGTGGGTGGTCCCCTGAATTCCTCCATGTTGGACGGATTGCCGTCGGATCTTGGCCCCATTCAACTGACGCTTCTTTCGCCGGTTGCTCGCCGGCCCGCCACAGGTCTTTCTTTCAACATAGGAGGGCAGGTCTATGTGCCGGGGCAACAAATCGCCACCAGCCAGCGCCATCTGGCGCCTCGCGCAAATTGGTTCGATGTGCTCGTGCGCGGCGGTTCCACCTTTGTGGCCGATGGCGTGGCGTTAGCGCCGGACGTGGAAACCTCGCCGGCTCCTGTGCTGGCGTCTTTTGCTTTGCGCCCGTCCACTTTAAACAAGAGTCTGTTTACCTCAGTGGGCGCGGTAGGTCCGATCCTGTTGCAAATTTTGCTGGGAACCGCAATCGTATTCATCGTTCTTGAGATTGCAGCCCTGGGAACCGGCGTGGTGCTGACGCGTACGATCACTCGCTCGGTGGCGGATCTTTACGAGGGGACACTGCGCGTCCGCGGCGGCGATTTTAGCCACCGCATTCTCGTGCAAAACAGGGACCAGCTCGGCGCGCTTGGTGAATCGTTCAATGAGATGACAAGTTCCGTTGCCGAGTTGATCGTGGAGCAACGCAAGCGCCAGCGCCTGGAGCAGGAGATTGACATAGCCCGCGAGGTACAACAACAGCTTTTCCCGCAATCCCTGCCTTCACTTCCGGGACTGGAACTTGCCGCCATCTGTCGTCCGGCGAAGGTCGTAAGCGGCGACTACTACGATTTCATACCGCTGGGTCCTACGTCCGTCGGGATTGCGATCTCGGATATCAGCGGCAAAGGAATTTTCGCCGCTTTGCTCATGGCCAGCTTCCAGGCTGCGCTCCGCAGCACGACCATGCTCAGCGGCGACCATGATGAAACTGCCGCCGTAGTCTCACGCGTCAATCGGCACCTGTTCAAAAATACTTCCGAGGACCGCTACGCCACCTTTTTCTACGCCGTGTATGATTCCGCGACGCACCGGCTTACCTACACGAATGCCGGCCACCCCGCTCCGTTTCTGATCACCGGGGATTGCGTTCGGCAACTCGACAAGGGCGGAACGGTCGTCGGGCTCTTCGAACATCCTGAGTACACACAAACCGCGATTGAGATCGTGCCCGGCACGTTGTTGGTGGCTTTTAGCGACGGAATCACCGAACCCGAAAGCGCCGGCGGCGAGGAATTTGGAACGCAGCGCGTGAAAGAAGAGATATTACGGCAACGTGATGCGCCGATTTGGGATCTGGCGAAGAATCTGATTGAGGCTGCGGAAAAGTGGTCAGCCGCCGCTGAGCAGGCTGACGATATGACCGTCGTTGCCGCCCGCATGGGATAGTATGATTGTCGAAGCCAGTGTTAACCGGATGCGGTGTAAGTGGGTGCCTCTTCAGGAGATTCTCGAGTGCCAATCTGTGATGGCTGTGGTAGCGACGTTGACGCTCAGCACATTCGTCACCGCATCGAGCGTCTCGAACTCGCCACGCGTTTTCGTCCGGTTCATATTCAAGTCCTGCTCATTGACGAGGCTCCGCCCGCCCGTCTGGAGGACTACTTTTACGGGTCGGCTACGGGCGGCTCCATCCGGTCTGCTACCCCAGCCCAATATCGTGACGAGCTGATTCAGTGCGCCGGCTTGGCATTGAGTTCCGGGCATCAGGACGAATCTCTGCTGGCCGATTTCCAGCGCCGCGGTTTCTTTCTGGCCCATGCCGCGGAGTGCCCGGTCGAAAACAGCAAATTGGAAGATGCGGTCCGACGCTTGTCCGGGACGATCGTGAAGCGGGTTCAATATTCCTACCGGCCCAAAAACATCGCGTTGCTCTCGGCTTCAACCCAATCGCTGGTTAGCGTATTCGAAGAAAGCGGATGGGGCGACCGCCTGATTCTGGACGAAGGCCGAACCTTCGCAGGTCCGAACTTCAGTAAGAGGTTCCGCGAGGCCTTATCCAGTATCAGCTGACGCGGGCGCATTCGATCTCGCGGCCGTCCGGCTTCAGAATGGAGCACGCTGGCTCCAAAACGGGCAAGGCGTGTGTTCCTTTTGATCGAGCGCACGCGATGCGCTTCGCTTAGTGACAAAAAGCAGCGAATATCGATGCGCCGGCCGGTTCCTGAGCGCAGAGGGACGGACACCGAATTGGCCACCATTGTGCTAGAATTCCCGGTTGACCCAAAGGAAACCGGGATGGAAGCCCAATTATGAAGGCACGCACGAAGTTTCTGATAGGCTCGGGAATAATCGTCGGCACGCTCGTCGCACTGGCATACGCAGGCTTCACCGAAAGTAAGACTTACTATCATACGATTTCGGAGCTTTCAACGATCCAGGGCTCCGCTCTGCGCCAGCGCATGCGTGTTTCCGGAAATGTTGGATCGGGTTCCATTTCCCATCTGGACGGACGCGTCGATTTTGTCCTGGAAGAGGAGGGCAAGAAGCTGCCTGTTAGTTACGTCGGCCGCGACCCCTTGCCGGACACTTTCAAAGACGGCGCGCAGGCGTTAGTGGAGGGTCGCGTGACCTCCGATGGCCGTTTTGTTGCGGAGCAGGTTCAGGCGAAATGCGCCTCCAAGTATGAAGCAACCCCCGGTTCCGCGCCGAATACTCCCCAGCCCGGGCAGAGCTTGAATGGACCCGGCGCAGCGGCTTCTCCAAACAAAAGCTGAGCGGTAAAGAGGGAATTCATTGGATATTTTCGGTTCGTTTGCACTGCTTCTTGCGCTTTTGGCGGCGGTTTACGCCTTCGCTGCCGGAATTGCCGGATTACTTACCCGCCGCATCCTTCTAACCAAAAGCGCGCGCAATGCGGGAATGGCCGTTTTCGGCCTGGTCACGCTCGCCGTCGCGAGCATCGAATATTTCTTCTTCACCGACGATTTTTCCATGGCCTACGTGGCGGCCCACAGCAATCGAGCCCTGCCCGGCTTTTATAAATTCGCGGCGCTCTGGGCCGGCCAGGAAGGCTCCCTGCTGTTCTGGACCTGGCTGCTTTCGATCTATGCATTCTGGGCTCTTTTCCTTAACCGCAAGAAGCATCCCGAACTGATGCCCTACGTCGGAGTCGTGCTCGCGGGTGTTCAGATTTTCTTCCTGGTGCTCAACAACTTTGTCGCGAATCCGTTTCATGTACTGGGAGGGACGGACGCAACTGGGGCATTGCATCTTACGAGGCTTTCCGAAGGCAGCGGTCTCAATCCTCTCCTGCAGTATCCCGAGATGGTGATTCATCCGCCGATGCTTTACCTCGGATACACCGGTTTTACGGTTCCTTTTGCCTTCGCGCTCGCGGCGCTGCTGGGGCGTTATCCGGGCGAGAAGTGGATCCACATCACGCGGCGCTGGACGATGGTCGCGTGGGGATTTCAGAGCATTGGCATTCTGCTCGGCGCGCACTGGGCTTACGCGGTGCTGGGTTGGGGCGGCTACTGGGCCTGGGACCCGGTCGAAAATGCTTCACTGCTTCCGTGGATCACCGGAACGGCGTTTCTGCATTCGGTGATGATGCAGGAAAAGCGGGGCATGATGAAGGTGTGGAACGTATGGCTCGTCTTCATCACGTTCATGCTGTGCATTCTCGGGACCATGCTCACGCGTTCGGGAGTTGTCAGCTCGGTGCACGCCTTCGCGCAATCGTCGATCGGAAACTGGTTCGTCGCTTTTCTGGGGATTATTCTTGTCGTATGCCTTGCCGCGTGGTGGGTCAATCGCGATTACTTGCACGGCGATAATCAGCTGGATTCCCTGGTTTCGCGCGAATCGAGCTTTTTATTCAACAATCTCGTTCTGCTCGCCGCCTGTTTCGCCGTTCTCTGGGGCACGCTTTTCCCGGTGCTTTCCGAATGGGTGACGGGCAACAAGATCAGCGTGGGGCCGCCCTTCTTCAATAAGGTCAATATCCCGATCGCTCTTTTTCTATTGCTGCTCACCGGTGTCGGGCCGCTGCTTGCCTGGCGCAAGACGTCTTTTGACGCGCTGCGCCGCAATTTCGCATGGCCGCTGGCGGGAGGAATCGTGTCGGGCGTCGTCGCATTCATTTTCGGATTCCGGAATGCTTACGCGCTGATTTGTCTGATTCTCTCCGTCTTCGTCACGCTGACCATATTTTCCGAGTTCTATCGCGGCGCTCGTGTGATTGCTTCCCGCGACGGCACGAATCTCCTCACCGCAATCGGCGAGCTGACCATGCGAAACACGCGCCGGTACGGCGGCTACGTGATTCACTTCGGCATGGTGCTTGTCTTCATCGGCATCGCCGGGCAGGCATTCAACAAAGACATCCAGAAAGAGATGGGCGCGGGACAGACCCTCTCGATTGGCCCGTATACCATCCTCTGCCAGAATTTCGACCAGGTGGCGAATAACAATTACCAGTCCGAGCGCGCTACCCTGGAAGTGTTTCGCAACGGCCGCTCGGAAATGATGCTGTATCCCGAGCGGCGACTCTTTCTTGCCAGCCAGGTGACCGAGACGATGGTTGCCATCGAAACCTCGCCTCTTCGCGATCTCTATGTCGTCTACGCGGGCCGGAGCCCGGATTCCGGCAAGCCCGTGATCCACGCGTATCTGAACCCGCTGGTAAAGTGGATATGGTTTGGAGGGATCGTGGTTGTTCTGGGAACGATTCTTGCGATGTTGCCGAATCGCCGCGCCGCGCTCGTTTTGAAGGCCGCGAGCGAAAAGACGTGGGGTGATTCTCTGCCAGAGGGAGTTTCCCCTGTGCGTAGCGTTACGCGAAGAGCGAACGTCCGTGAATAGACCCTCGCGCGCGATTCATGTGCTCTTATTCTTGTTCCTCGGTGCGCTGCCCGGTTTTGCTCCCGTAGCTCACGCTCAGGAAACGGCGCGAGCCAAAGCGCTGGGGCAGAAACTCATGTGCGCCTGCGGTTGCAATCAGATTTTGACGGCTTGCAACCACGTCGGCTGCACCTATTCGCACAACATGATCAAGGAGCTCGATGATCGTGTTGCGCGCGGGGATTCGGACGACCTGATCCTGCAAGCCTTCGTGCAGGAGTATGGGCTGAAGGTTCTTTCTGAGCCTTCGACCAAAGGATTTGACGGGCTGGCGTGGGTGATCCCGGTCGTCGCTCCCATATTGGCTCTGTTTCTGATGTGGCAGCTCGTGCGCCGCTGGCGGCACCGCGCCACCCTTGCTACGGCCGGCGGCCCCGACATCTCTCCCGAGCTGCTTGCCAGAGCCCAACACGAGGCGAGTCGGGAATCCGATGAGTAATATCGATATCGCAGTGGCTTGTGCGCTGCTTGCCGCCGCGGCGTTGGTTTTTATCTTCAACGTGCGGCTGGACAGCTCCGATTCGGCGCCGCACCGCACAAAACTGGATCAGCTTATGGAGCGGCGCGACGCGATCTACGACAATCTTCGAGATCTTCGATTTGAATATCGCGCCGGAAAATATTCGGTGTCGGACTACGAGGAAATCAAGAAGACGCTTGAAATCGAAGCGGCCCGCGTACTCGCCGATATGGACTTGCTTACCGGCGGTACTCCGACTCCGGCAACCCGCCAGGCGGCTACGGAAAAGGTGCGGCATTCATGAGGTCGTTGCCCACTCATCGCGGATTTGCCAGGGTCGCAACCGTCCTTGGCTTCGCGTTCTTCGCAGCTGTGGCTGGGACGAGCGCCGGCACTGTGACGGGCACCGTCCGCAATGGCACCACCGGCAAGCCGGCGGCTGGCGTCGAAATGATCCTCATTCAGCTGCAAGGCGGCATGCAGCCCATCGCGAATACGAAAACGGATGCGGAGGGCCACTACAGGTTCGACAATCCCAATATCGGTGCCGCGCCGATGTTGCTGCGAGCCGTCTACCGGGGCGTCCTGTACCACGAGCCCCTGACTCCGGGCAAAACGACCGTTGACGTGCAGGTGTTTGAACCGACCGACAAGGCCGGCTCTTTTGCCGTAACCGCGCATGCCATTATTCTTCAGCCGAAGGGTTCCGATCTGGTGGTCGGGGAAGAATACAATATCGAGAACAAGACACAGCCGCCGGTCGCCTATTATCGTTCCGATGGTTCGTTTATTTTCTCCCTGCCGGAGGGCGCAAAGCTGAGCGACGTCTCCGCTGTTTCCGCCTCCGGCATGCCCGTGATTCAGAGTCCCATCGACAAAGAAAAGAACCAGAAGGCGATCAGTTACGCATTCCGGCCCGGCGACAGCGGTGTGCGGGTGGCGTATCAAGTACCTTACGCGGACAACCAGACGAAGCTCACCTTTGTGTCCCCTTATCCCGCGGGACGCCTGGCGGTTTTCGCACCGCCGACCGTTCAGGTATCGGGCGATGGTTTAGCGTCTGCCGGACAAGAGCAGGGTTTCAACGTCTATATGCGCGAGGCCGTGGCCGCCAACACCCCGTTGCAAGTATCGATCTCCGGAACAGCGCCTCCGCCTCCCGAGGACGGAGCAGCCAACGGAGCCCTGGGTGATAACTCGCAGAATCCTTCTGTAAACTCGCGAGCCGATTCCGGGGCCGAAGCTCCGACGGCATCGGTCACGGCTCTTCCCGCGCGCCTGGACAGTTTGAAATGGGTGCTCGTTTCCGGCTTCGCCGCGATTTTCGCTTTGGGGCTTGTTTACCTTTGGCGGCGGCCTGATGTCGCCGCGGCAGGCGTTGGCACAATCGAGCCGGCTCCGAGTATGCGCCCGGAGAAGTTTGCCGCCGCTAATGCCGCTGTTGCGGGCGTCAACCGGGAGGTTCGGGGCAGTCTCGACGAATTGAAGGACAATCTTTTTCGCCTGGAGTTGCGCAGACAGGCGGGCACAATCAGCGAGGAAGACTATATCCGCGAACATGCGCGTATCGAGACGCTCCTGCGCGAGATGGTAAGAGGCTGAGCCAGTTACCTTGTCCGCCGCCGGCACGACCGTGGTCCCTCTCACATGTCCCTTTGATATACGTTTCGAGCACGTGGAAAAGCGCTTCGGGCCGCTTACCGCGCTGCGAAATCTATCTCTCGATATTCGAGAGGGCGAATTTGTGGCCCTGCTGGGCGCCAATGGGGCTGGGAAGACGACCTTGCTTCGTATTGCGGCTTTGCTGATGACTCCATCGAGCGGCAGAATGCGTTTTATGGCATCCGCTACGGATATCAACGACGCCGGCGCTCCCGGCGCCGGCGCGGATAACGCCGGTATTCCGCCGCTCGAAGCGAAGCGGCGTATCGGAATGGTCGGCCACAGCACGTTGCTCTACGACGAATTGACGGCTGCGGAGAACCTCACTTTCTTCGGCAAGCTTTACGGACTCGAAGATATCGGCACGCGCGTGCCTGCTGGGCTCGAGTCCTGCGGTCTGGCTTCGCGCGCAAAAAGCCTTGTCCGCACATTCTCCCGCGGCATGCGGCAGCGCCTGGCCATCGCGCGCGCGCTCCTGCATGGCCCGCGCTTGTTGCTGCTCGATGAGCCCGCGGCGGGTCTGGATCGCCAGGGGCTCGCATGGTTCGGCACCACGCTTGCGCGTCTGCGAGACGATGGCTGCACCGTGATTATGAGCACGCACGCGCGCAACGAATCGCTCGATTTGGCGACGCGCGCTATTTCACTTGCCGGGGGCCGTGTCGAGCATGACAGCGGATCGAATGGGGACCCTCGCGCCTTGCTGTCCCAGCTTCGCGCCGAAGCACGCGTCGAGAACTGATGTCCACTGCGCGCGCCGCCGCCATTCTGCTTGCCAAAGAACTTCGCCTCGAATTTCGGACGCGGGAATTGCTGAGCGCCACCGTGATTTTCGCATTGATCATCGTCGTGCTGTTCAGCTTTGCCTTCGATCCCACTGCAACCGAGTCGCGCCGGTACGGCCCGGGGCTGCTCTGGATCGCGTTCCTCTTCGCGGGGTCGCTGATGCTTCAGCCGTCGTTTGCGCGCGAGCAATCGAACGACACACTCGACGCTCTTCGCATGGCGCCGGTTTCGAGCTTTGCGATTCTGCTCGGCAAAATGCTCGCGAATTTCGTTTTCTTATCGTTCGCGGAAGTAATTCTCGTGCCGGTCTTTGCCGTTCTCTACAATGTGTCGCTCGCGGGCATCATGGGCCGGCTGGTGATCGTGCTCGTACTTGGCACGACGGGGCTGGTAGTAACGGGAACCGTGTTTTCCGCGATCTCCGCGCACGCGCGCATGCGTGAGCTGCTCCTGCCTCTTCTTCTCCTGCCCGTTCTGGCTCCGTTGCTCATCGCCGCCGTGGAGGCAACTGCGTCGCTTTTGATGGAGCAGCCGGAACTCGACCGCACCTGGGTCGCTTTCCTGGCCGGATTTGATATTGTCTTCCTGACGGCTTCTTGGCTTCTTTGTGATTTCCTGGTAGAGGAATGAGAGAGCGGCCCGAATGAAAAGTCGAATTGCGATTACGGCGCTGATGGCGGCTCTGATTTTCTTCGCCGGCTATGCCGCGCTGTTCATCGCTCCGGACGAGCGCACCATGCACGAGGTGCAGCGCATATTTTACTTTCATCTATCGGCCTGGATGACGTCCTTCGCCGCATTTCTCCTCGTTTTCATTTCAAACATCGCTTACCTCGTCACGCGGCGGATCAAGTGGGATTGTCTGGGCGTGGCGGCCGCCGAAGTGGGCATCGCATGCTGTTCCATCGGGCTTATCACAGGACCTTTGTGGGCCCGGCCCGTTTGGGGTATCTGGTGGACGTGGGACGCGCGTCTGACGACCACGTTCATCATGTGGCTCATGTATATCTCTTATTTGCTCCTTCGCGGCCTGCTCGAAGATACTCAGCGTCGCGCCTCGCTCTCGGCGATTTTCGGCATCTTTGCTTTTCTCGACGTGCCGCTGGTTTATATGTCCAATCGCCTCTGGCGGACCCAGCATCCACAGCCCGTCATTTTTGGAGGCGAGGGTTCGGGACTTGATCCGACGATGGCGAAGGTTCTGCTGATCTGCGTCATTTCTCTCTTTGGTGTGATGATACCCGTGCTGATCGACCGATATCGTCTTCAGGTTCTTCGTCATGAAGTGGAAGAACTGCGCTTTGGTTTGGAAATGCGGAGATCGGATTCGCGCCGGGGAACGATAAAGGCTGCGTTATGAAAAACTTCGAATACTTGTTCGTGGCTTGGATGACTGTCTGGGCCGTTTTTTTCGTGTATGAAATATCCGTCGCGAGCCGCATTGCGAAGCTGCGTGACGAA
>Ga0182024_10024268_pt1 | contig 10789 bp, 11 predicted proteins | sample P32metaG_FD_120480 | JGI IMG/M metagenome (GOLD analysis project Ga0182024, IMG submission 120480) | Permafrost microbial communities from Stordalen Mire, Sweden - P3-2 metaG (Illumina Assembly) | ecosystem: Environmental > Terrestrial > Soil > Wetlands > Permafrost | place: Sweden: Stordalen...
AGACGATTTATGGCGTGATTTGTTCGAGCTGCCATAACTATATTCTGATTGATAAGACAAACTGCGCGAAGAGTTGCCGAGAGCACGAATCGTGCCGCCAGGCCTACGCATAATTTTCAAGAGCCGCTGCGATGGATGTAAATGCTGAATCCTAGCGACCTGTTCGTTGGGCCAGTATCTTTCTTCCCGGTACTTTAATTAAGGTTAGTCTGAGCGATCGACTCCTCCGCTGTGGTGCAGCGCTCCGCAATCCCCGAACGACCCCAGCCGGCCGGGAAATATAAGGAGGCAGACATGGCAGAATTTGTGGCGTTAACCTCATTCAAAGAAGCCGTACAACTACTAAAAGGTGGATATTCAAATAAAGCGCTGGTGGAATTGCGCCGCTGCGTGGAAATCGACAGCGCTAATCCGTACTATTTGTCATTTTTGGGGCTGGCGATCGCGCGCTCGGAAAAAAAGTGGGCTGAAGCAACGAAACTTTGTGAGACAGCGCTACAGCTGAAACGGAAGGAATTGCAACTGCATTTGAATATGGCCGAGGTGTATGTGGCGGCTGGGCAACGCGAGAATGCGATCGAAACGCTGGACCGGGCGAGAGAAAGCTTTGGACCGGATGTTCGGCTAATGAAGGCGCGCAGCAGAATCGAGAAACGGCGATCGCCGATTGTGCCGTTCCTGCCGCGGCAGAATGCGTTGAACAAGAGCCTGGGGAAATTGCGACATCGGGTGTCGAAGCAATCTGCGGCGAGCTAGAAAATCAAGGCGGTGTCGGGGCGTGAGAGACCCGTTTCGGGGCGTTTTTCGGGACGCGTTTCGTCAGTGGGCCGAAATAGCTTGAAACTCGTAAGGCGCCAATCGGGAGATTGGCGGTCCCGGGAAAAATTCGGGCGATAGTTCGTTGACGGAAGCGGCTTAAATCTTATATTATTGGGGTTTGTCGATAGCTTCAGGAGGCAGTATGTACGCCGTGATTCGCAGTGGCGGGAAGCAGTACCGCGCAGAGGCGGGAAAGACGATCCGCGTGGAAAAGCTGGAAGGAAAAGTTGGCGGTAAGGTGACTTTTGACGAAGTGCTGGCCGTACGCGGCGATGATAAGAAATTCGCGTCGAGCGATTCGCTGGCCAAGACGAAAGTAGTGGGCAAGATCATCAACCAAGATCGGGGCCCGAAGCTAAAGGTTCTGAAGTTCAAGACGGGCGGGCAGTACAAGATACAGCGCGGCCACCGGCAGAATTATACGTCGGTCCAGGTCAGCGACATTCAAGTTCCGTAGGGGATTGAAATGGCACATAAGAAGGGCGGTGGTTCATCTACAAACGGACGCGATTCGCACGGCCAGCGGCTGGGAATCAAGCGATTTGGCGGCCAACTGGTTTCGAGCGGAAGCATTTTGATTCGGCAACGCGGTTCGCGCTACAAGGCCGGAAAGAACGTGAGCCAGGCGAAGGACGATAGCCTGTTTGCGACGATCACGGGCGTGGTGCGGTTCGAAGATAAGGGCGGCCACGGGAAATTCATCAGCGTGCTGCCTGCCGAGGAATCCGAAATCGGCGGCGCGGACCGGACCAAGGAAAGACTCGCGGCAGCTGCGAACAACTAACGAAGTGGATTTCAGGTACGCGCCTCTTCATGATTTTGACCGGGGCGCGTATTTTTGTCTTTGGCCCCTGCCCAGGGGTATGATTTCTCTTCAAAGTAACTTCCAGCGGTGGATTCGCGGGTGAATACGTGTTTGCAGACGAAGCAAAAATATCGATAAAGGCGGGAGACGGCGGCGACGGGTGCGTGGCATTCCGGAGGGAGAAGTATGTGCCGCGAGGCGGTCCTTCGGGTGGCGACGGTGGGGATGGCGGGGATATTTTTATCGAGGCGAATCCCAACGACAACACCCTGCTGCGCTACCGGTACAACCGCGAATTCGAAGCGCGGCGCGGCGGACACGGCGAAGGATCGAATTGCCACGGAGCTTCCGCGGACGATTTGATTTTGAAGGTGCCGGTAGGCACGGTGATTTACGACCAGGCCACGAACGAAGTGCTATTTGATTTGACCGAGCGCGGGCAGCGCTATCTGGCAGCGCGAGGCGGACATGGTGGGCGCGGAAACGGAAATCCGAAATTCGCGAAGCCGTGGCATCAAGCGCCGCGCGAGCATGAAGAAGGAAAACTCGGCGAAGAAAAGAAACTGAGGTTCGAACTGAAGCTGCTGGCGGATGTGGGGCTGGTGGGATTTCCGAACGCGGGAAAATCCACTTTGATTTCGCGCATCTCGGCGGCGCGACCGAAGATCGCGGCTTACCCTTTTACGACGCTGGAACCGAACCTGGGCGTGGTATCGGCCGATCCCGGAGCGGTGCCCGGACAGGGTCGGACGTTCGTGGTAGCGGATGTACCGGGACTGATCGAAGGCGCGCATGAAGGCGCGGGATTGGGGACGCGATTCTTAAAACATGTGGAACGAACGCGGCTGATCGCGCATCTGGTAGATGTGAGCGAATTCAACGACCGCGATCCGGTGCGAGATTTTGAAATCATAATGCACGAGCTCGAGTCGTTCAGCCCGATGCTGGCGGAAAAGCCGATGATCGTGGTGGCGACGAAGCTGGATGCGACGACGGACACGACGCATATGGATGAATTGCGGGCATTCGCGATCGAGCGCGGGCTGCGGTTTCACGCGGTTTCTTCGGCTACGGGCGAAGGAATCAAGGATCTGGTCAGCGCGATGGCCGATGCACTCGACCGGATACCGAAGCCGGTGGTGCCGGCGTCTGAGAACGACGGCGGGATCGAGTATCGAGAAATGTCACGGCGCGGTCACGATGCGACCGAGGACGCGAACTCCAGTGCGCCGCCCGGGGATGAAGATTGAGTTCGCATACGGCGCAGAAGGCCCACGGACACGGCCACCGGCGGTCCGTTGCGCTTTTTGGCGGAACATTCGACCCGATACACGCCGGGCACATTGCCGTGGCGGAAGCGGCGCAAAAAAGGTTTCACCTCGATACGATTCATTTTGTACCTTCGGCGCGGCCACCGCACAAAACGAAGCCGGCTCTGACACCTTTCGTGCATCGCTATGCGATGGTGGCGCTATCGTGTGCGGATCATGCGGATTTCCGGCCGTCGCTGGCGGAGGCGCCTACGGATGGAGCGGCACCGCACGCGTTCTATACGATCGATACGGTGAGGCGATACAAACGCGAACATCCGGACGATCATTTATTTTTTATTGTGGGCGCGGATCAATTTTTGGAGATTCCTACCTGGAAGAACTACGAGGCACTGCTGGATTCGTGCGATTTCATCATCGCGAGCCGGCCTGGATTCCGGCTGGACGCGCTGCGGCTGGTATTGCCGCCGGAAAAATTGGGACGCACGGCTTCGAACGATCCGAATAGAATTGCGTTGCGCAAATCCGTCGTACATTTGTTGACGACGGTGTCGAGCCACATCTCGTCGACGGAAGTGCGGAACCGCCTGACAAGGCGGCAAAACATTCATGGGCTTGTGCCCCAAGCCGTGGAAGATTACATTCGAGGACAGGCCCTATACCGGTGACACTCAATAATATCGACAATGATGTACGCCTGGCCGTAGAAGCGGCACAGGATAAGCAAGCTCTGGATATTACGGTGCTGAACCTGCGGGATTCGGGGGCGTTCTCCGATTATTTCCTGCTGTGCTCTGGAAGCAGCGGACCGCAAATTCAAGCGATCGGCGAAGCCGTGGAAGAACGCCTGCACCGGAACGGGCGGCGTGTGGCGCACCGTGAAGGCCGGGGTGGCGGAGAATGGTACCTGCTGGACTACGGATTTTTGGTCGTGCACATTTTCAGCGAGCGGGCGCGACAGTATTACGATCTGGAGCGGCTGTGGCGCAATGCGGAGCGCATTGACGTGAAGGACGAGAATCCGGCGGGACGCGTTGGAGAATCGGGCGCCGGGGCAGTATCGCGAAATGGTTCAGGGACGCCGCGCGGTTCGCACTTAGAAGCGGAAGGCGACGCAGCTCAGTAGCGAGCATGCGGAAATGACCAGCACGAAAACTCAGTGGATCGCCGTGGATCCCGCTTCGCGGCGGGTTTTGGAACTGGCTGAAAAAGTTGCGGACGCTTCGACCACGGTATTGATCACGGGCGAAAGCGGCACCGGAAAAGATCAACTCGCGCGCTGGATTCATGAACGCGGCGCGCGGCACGATGCACCGCTGCTGAAGATCGACTGCGCGAGCCTTCCCTCCGAACTTGTCGAATCCGAACTTTTTGGGCATGAACGCGGCGCGTTTACGGGCGCGGTGGCGCGTAAGCTGGGGCGCCTGGAAATGGCGCAAGCGGGGACGATTGTGCTGGATGAAGTGGCGGCCCTCGCGCCCGGCATGCAAGCGAAATTGCTGCGCGTGCTGGAAGAGCGAAAATTCGAGCGGCTGGGCGGAAACGAGACGCTCGATATGGATGCGCGGTTGATGGCGCTGACGAATACGGACCTGGCCAAGGCGGTTACGGCGGGACGGTTTCGCGAAGATCTTTTTTTCCGGTTGAACGTTCTGGCGATCGAGGTTCCACCCTTGCGCGAGCGGAAGGCGGATATTGCAGAGCTGGCTGGGTATTTTTTGAGGCGGCTGGGTCCGGTGCATGGGCGCACGGAGATTGTGTTTGATCCGGCCACGCTAAAATTTCTGGAAGGATATGAATGGCCGGGTAATGTGCGCGAATTGAAGAATGCTATCGAGCACGCGCTGGTGTTCGCGAAAGAAGCAAAGCTGCAGATGACGGATTTTCCGGAGATCGTGCGAGCGGGCAAGGCGATCCGCGGCGCGGTGGGGCGGTTGCGGGCGCTGGAAGACATCGAGCGCGAGGCGATCAAGGAAACTCTCGAGGCGACCCACTACAAAATCGGGAAGGCAGCGGACATTCTGGGAATCAGCCGGAAAACTTTGCTGGAAAAGCGGAAGAAATACGGGCTACTGGAATAGTTTTGCGGCATCGCGAATGAGACGAGCACCCGCATGAAAATTCGGCTGGTAATGCTGGGAAAAACGCGGCGCGAGGAAGCGCGGGCGCTGGTGGAAGATTACGCTGGACGGATCAAGCACTATGCGGAAATTGAAATACTGGAAATGCGCGATGCCGGGCCCGCAGCGCTGCGAAAACTGAAAATCGATCCTAGCGCAGTGGTGGTGCTGCTGGATGCGGGCGGAAAACAATTCACTTCGCAGCAATTCGCAAAGTGGCTGGGCGAGCTGCGGGACCGGGGTATGCGCGAAGTGGTGTTCCTGTGCGGCGACGCCGAGGGATTTCCCGACGAATTGCGGGCCAGCGCCAAGCAGAAGATTTCGCTCTCGACGCTGACCATGCCGCACGAATTTGCGCGGGTGCTGCTGGCAGAACAAATTTACCGGGCTTTTGCGATACTCGCAGGACACCCTTACCCCAAGTGAATCCAATCGTCTAAGTCACCGAGTGGGTCCAGCGAGTGAGTCCGGCAAGACCCTTTTTTCCCCGGAACAAATCAGCAACAACCCAGGAAGAATTGCAGACCGGCAAAACAAGTGGCTTGGCGAGCGCTGCGTGTGGATATAATTCCCGTCGCCGCACAGTGCGGGCGCCGGAGGGATTTTTCGATGACAACTGAGCCTCCGCCATCCCGAGTAGCAACTCTGCACATGCACATGAGTGAATTCTGGTCCGGCGATCTGGGCCTGACGCTGGTGACGATATCCTTGTGCGCGCTGCTTTTTGTGGTCACGCCACTGCGCGAAGCCGGCGTCCTGGGACGAGTTTTCTTCGACGTGCTGATGGTGACGCTGATGATTTCCGGATCTTTGGTGGTGAATCAAAGCCGGATGGCCACAGGGTTGACGGTGGCGGCAGTGTTGACGGGCGCAGCGATCCTGGTGGCGGGACGTTTGCATCCGAGCTCCGTGCTGCATCAGTGGGGAAGCATTTTCGCCACGATTACGCTGCTGCTCTACGTACGCATCGTGCTGCTGGTGATGTTTCGCGGTGGGCCGGTGACGTGGAGCCGGATTCAAGGCGGAGTCTGCGCGTATCTGCTGATAGGGATGGCGTGGGCATCCGCGTATCAATTCGTGGAACAGCGCTATCCCGGCGCATTCCAGTTCGTGACGCCGGCCGTGGACATCGACCAACTTACGTCAAAGCTAACCTATTTCAGTTTCGGAACGCTGACTACGGTGGGCAGTGATATTGCGGCGCTGCACCCTTTCGCACGCGCGATGGCGGTGGCGGAGGCGATCGTGGGGCAATTGTTCCCAGCGATTTTTATCGGCGCGCTGGTGGCCATGGCGATGCAGGCGCGCAGCAAGAGCTGATTACCCGGACGGCGGGATTTCAAGAGCGAGAGCGAGATGGGAAAGTTACTATCGATACTGGCTTCACGCGCTAGCGGGAGTACAAACCAGGAGTCCTCTGCTTGCTCGGTCTGATTCGCAAACTCGTCCAGCCCTACCGCGGAACATTGCTGGTGATCCTGCTGGCGATGGTCGTCGAGACGGTGATGAGCGTGGCCGGGCCGTGGCCGTTGAAGATCGTGCTCGACAATGTGGTGGGCTCGCACAAGCTGCGACCGTGGCTCGATCATCTGCTGAGCCCGCTGCTGGGTGGCAGCAGCAAGATGCAAATTGCGGTCGCAGCGGCGCTGGCGGCGATCATTATTGCCGCGCTGGGCGCGCTGGCGTCCTACATCGCAAATTATTACACCACCAGCGTGGGACAGTGGGTGGCGAACGACCTGCGCATGCGCACGTATCACCATCTGCAGCAACTTTCGCTGAGCTATTACGACAAGCATCAGACGGGCGCGCTGCTGAGCACAATCACGGCCGACGTGCAAACCATTCAGGCATTTGCATCGGGGTCCACGCTGGATATTGCCGTCGATCTGCTGACGATCGTGGGCATGTTGTTCATCATGTTCTGGCTGAACTGGGATTTCACGCTGATCGCCGTAGCGGTTACGCCATTTCTGCTGCTTTTCGTTTCGAGATTCAAGAAGGCGGTGAAGAAGGCGACACACGAAGTTCGCAGGCAGCAGAGCAATATTGTCTCGGTGGTCGAGCAAGGCCTGGAATCCATGCGGGTGGTGAAAGCCTTCGGGCGGCAAGATTTGGCGCAGGAGCAGCTGGGGGCGGTGAGCCGCGCGACGGTGGACGCGGCATTGAAGGCTCGCCGCATAAAAGCGTTGCTCTCTCCGATTGTGGCGGTGACCGTGTCGTTGTGCGTCGCGGTGGTGCTATGGCGGGGCTCGGCACTGATTATTGCGGGAGCCATGACGGCGGGGGCGTTGACCGTTTTTCTTTCTTACCTGACAAAATTCTTCAAGCCAGTGCAGGACCTGGCCACGATGACGAACTCCATTGCGCAGACGGCGGTGGGCGTGGAACGCGTGCAGGCGATTCTGGATGCTGATACGGTAATTCCGGAGCGGCCGACCGCGCGCGAACCGGAGAGCCTCACCGGTGACATCGTGTTCGACAAGGTGGCATTTGCTTACGACGCTGATTCTCCGGTGCTGCGTGACGTTAGCTTCCACATTAAGCCGGGGCAGATGGTCGGGGTAGTGGGTCCGACGGGCGGAGGCAAATCGACGATCGTGAGCTTGATCCCGCGATTTTACGATCCGACCACCGGTTCGGTGCTGATCGATGGCGTGGATATTCGCGACTACAAACTACAGGGACTGCGGAACCACATCGGGTACGTACTGCAGGAAACCGTGCTTTTTCAGGGCACGGTGCGAGACAACATTGCCTACGGGCACGCCAACGCTACGGAAGAAGAAATCATGAATGCGGCGAAGCTGGCGGACGTGGATGAATTCGTGCAGCGGATGCCGCACGGTTACGACACCATTGTGGGCGAACGAGGCGATACGCTTTCTGGCGGACAGCGCCAGCGAATCGGAATTGCGCGAGCGATCATCCGTAATAACCCGATTTTGATTCTGGACGAACCTACCGCGGCACTCGACACAGAATCGGAAAGCATGGTCGTGAAAGCACTGGAAAGGCTGATGAAGGGACGCACGGTGATCACCATCGCGCACCGGCTGAGCACAATTCGCAATTCCGACTCGATCATCGTGCTGAAAGAAGGCGTGGTGGCGGAACAAGGCACCCACGACGAACTGATGAAACTTGGCGGCGCGTATGCGGACCTCTATCATGTACAGTTCGAAGCGTCGCCGAAAGACGCCGGCTGATAGCTTATAGAAGGTACAGCGCAGGTGCGGCTTGGACCGCAGCCGCCCTGAACGGGCAACGCTAATTGGCGCGAGTTATTGTCTGCCAGTAACTGTCTGCTAGTAGCCCGAGGGAGACTTTATGTCGCGTTCGTTAATTGTTTTGCCCGACGATTCCGCGAAACCGATTGTCGACGCTATAAATAAGGCGAAAACATCGCTGCGCGTGAAGATGTTTGTTTTTTCCGACCCGGGATTGCTGAAGGCCGTAATCGCCGCCAAGAAACGAGGCGTCGATGTACGCATCATGCTGAATCCCAGCCGGCGCAGCGGCAAAGCCGAAAACCAGAAATCCCGGAAAATGTTGCAGGCGGGCGGCGTGACCGTTATCGACAGCAATCCCTGTTTCGGGATGACGCACGAGAAATCGATGGTGGTGGATGATACCGCGGCGTTCGTGAAATCGCTGAACTGGGAAACGAAAAATCTGACCGAAACACGCGATTACGCGATCGTCACCAACCATAAGCGCGAAGTGCAGGAAATCATCAAATGCTTTGAGGCGGATTGGAAACGGAAAAAGTTCGATGCCGGGAACCATGCGCACATGATCTGGTGCACGGGCAACGGCCGCGAACGAATCGCGCAAGCGATCGACTCCGCGAAGCACTCGATCTTCGCGCAAAACGAGCGTTACCAGGATGCCGTGATTATCGAGCGACTGGTACGCGCGCAGATGCGCGGCGTGAAAGTGCACGTCATGGCGCGGCCGCCACACAAGCTATCGAAGGAGAAACTCACGGAAGGAGTGGGCGGCCTGCGTACGATGCAGGACGTGGGCATCAAAATTCACAAACTGCGGCATCTGAAATTGCACGCGAAGATGCTGCTTATCGACCAGAAGCGGGTGATCGTGGGGTCCATCAATCTGGCGCCCGGAAGCTTTGATAGCCGCCGCGAGCTTGCGATCGACGTCCGCGATAAACATATCGTAAAGCGCATGAACAAAGTCGTGCGGCATGACTGGAAACATTCGCATCCGCTGGATTTGACGGACGAAGGATTATTTGCGGAGCTCGAACGCCACCATATCGACGCAGAAGACGAATTGGCGATTGCCGATCGAAAGAAACCCAAGAAAAAGTAAAGCGAGACTGGACTAACTTCACGTTACATTGGTGGATTTTGGCAGAGGAAGGTCGAAATCGCCGTAAATCCTAATCCTTGGGAATAATTGGTGCCGGTTGTGGGACTCGAACCCACGGCCTAGGGATTATGAGACCCTCGCTCTACCTCTGAGCTAAACCGGCTCGCAGACAGCATTCGATGCTAAAGGTTCGTGCAGCGGAGTGTCAAGATGCGCGGAGGCGTTGCTGTTACGGCGGCGTGTTGCGGGTTCGATCCTGCGGTGCGAATTCCCACAACGGATTCCTGAGATCACACTCCACGCCCCTACACTTCCACACGCACCTCTACACTCACTTCGTTAACAGATTTCTTCAGGCACTGCGTCAACAGACCGTGTCACAGAGTTTGTCACGGACTGTGACCGCGGAATTGCGCCGTCAGGCGTAGTACTTTGGGACCATTGACCGGAATCAAAGCGAAACGCTACCTTCTGCTGGACAATTCGGAAATGCGCTGGCGCTGCCAGGATGGAGAGGTGTGTACCGTTTAGGCACACACTCTGAAAATATTCCTCTTGACGGCAACTGACCGCTTATAGACTCCGCCCGTTGTTTACCTTGGGAGGATCTATGAGTAAGTGGTCAGCAGTAGGCGTATTGGCGTTGATGGTGGTAACCAGTGCGATGGGATTGAAGGCACTGGCAAGCACCTCGGCACCAATGCCGCCGACGCCGTGGGCAAGCACTTCGGCACCTATGCCGCCGACGCCTTGGGCGAGCACTTCGGCCCCAATGCCCCCAACACCCTGGAGGTAGTCTTCTCTAGGAACTCCCAATAAGGGAGAGGGGCCAGGCTTTCGCGGATTGTCACGAAGAGATGCTAGGGCCCCTTGATTACGCTTTGTGGTGTTTAGGTTTCCTCGCGGAAGTCTACTTAGTAGTGTGCGCGTTTCGCAATAGATCCTGGATTCGCTATTACCCCCTTGTTTTCTATATTTTGTGCGATGCGATGGTCACTTTCGGCCTGTTTTTCTGCGTCCAACACTATGGTTTTACTTCACCCAAGTACATCTACTTCTATTACTACTCGGACAGTTTGTTGACCCTGCTGCTGCTGTGGGTCGTAATCCATTTCTATCAGCAGACCTTTGAAGAGATGGGAGCGAACCGGTACATCCGAGGAGCGGCCGCGATACTCATTGTGGCTACGGCACTATTTTCTTACGCGGTAGTGCATCAGAACCGGACGCACCTGACGAGCCGCTTCGTGGTGGAGCTTGGGCAGAACTTCTATTTCGTGGGCGTGGTGCTGACCTACCTGCTATGGGGCGCGATCCTGAAGCTGCGAGAAACGCGCATGCGGCTGATCCAACTGGTGCTCGCACTGGGAATTTATTTCAGCGTGGACGCGGGCACCTATGCCCTGCGGAATTTGTTTCCAGGGCTGCAGCCGAATTTC
>Ga0182024_10024269_pt1 | contig 10788 bp, 11 predicted proteins | sample P32metaG_FD_120480 | JGI IMG/M metagenome (GOLD analysis project Ga0182024, IMG submission 120480) | Permafrost microbial communities from Stordalen Mire, Sweden - P3-2 metaG (Illumina Assembly) | ecosystem: Environmental > Terrestrial > Soil > Wetlands > Permafrost | place: Sweden: Stordalen...
CGGGAAATCCCGTACCCGCGCGGCAAGGTTACTGGCGGCAGCTCTGCCGTCAATGGGCATATTGCGCTGCGCGGTACGCCGGACGACTTCGACGAATGGGCGGCGTGGGGGAATAGCGAATGGAGCTTCGAGAAGGTCCTGCCGTTCCATCGCAAGCTCGAAGACGATCGCGACGCCCGCGGCGACTTTCATGGAGTCGGCGGACCGATTTGGATCGAGCGCCCTCGGCCCGAGAACTGGCAGCCTCTCAATCGTGCGTTTTTCGATGCTGCGCGCGCGGCGGGATACGCAGAAGTCTCGGACCACAACGATCCGCAGTCCACCGGTATCGGCCCGTGGCCGCGCAACCGGCGCGACGGCGTGCGCATCTCGACCGCAATCGGCTATCTTGCGCCCGCGCGGCATCGCATGAATCTCACGATTCGATCCGGCGTCAACGCGCATCGCGTGACAATCGAGAATGGCCGCGCCGTAGGCGTCGAAATCGAATGCACCGGCGCGCTGCAGCGAGTGCGCGGCCGTCGCGTCACGCTCTCCGCCGGCGCGATACACTCTCCGGCGCTACTGATGCGCTCGGGAATCGGGCCGCGCGATGAACTCGCGGCGCTGGGAATCAAATGCCAGGTGAACTCGCCGGGCGTCGGCCGCAATCTCATTGACCATCCAATGGTCTTCGTCGTCGCGACGCCGGTGGCGGGAATTCCGCACGACCCGCAGGTTACCAATCCCATCGGTATCCGCTACACCGCGGCGGGCTCGGACGAATTCAACGACATGCAGATGTACGTGTTCGAACTGTTCGACGAGAGCGTATCTCCCGGACTGGCGCTCGGCATGCCTGTCCCGAGCGTCGCTGTTGTACCGGGACTGCAGCGCCCCCGCTCGCGCGGTCGGCTCCGCCTGCGCAGCGCCAATCCCGACGTCCCGCCGATCATCGATCTTAACTATCTCGACGACCCCGAAGATTTGCGCCGGATGGCCGACGGCGTGCGCATCGCGTGGCGCCTGATGCACGAAGGTCCTTTCGCGCCGATGCTGAAAGAGTTCGTGAATCTGACCGCGGAAGTAGTTAACTCCGATTCCGCGCTCGAGACGTTTGTGCGCGAAAACTGCACGACGATCTTTCATCCAGTCGGCACCGCGAAGATGGGCCCGGAGAACGATCCGATGGCGGTCGTCGATCAGTACTGTCGCGTGCGCGGCGTCGAGGGCCTGCGCGTCGTCGATGCGTCGATAATGCCGAACATCGTGCGCGCCAATACCAATCTCACTTGTATCATGATCGGGGAACGCGTCGCCGACTGGATGCGCACTTCGGATTGACGGTCCGAAGGCTGAGCCACCGCCTTTCTGTCTCGGCCCCGTGATGCTAAATCCTCACCCATGGCCGACGAACTCCTGACCATCAAGCTCTACTACGACTACAAGAGTCCGTTCGCGTATCTCGCGATGCATCCCGCGTATGCGCTGATGGAATCGCATCGCGTCCGCCTGCATTACATCCCGCACGAACTCAACGTCCGCGGCGCGTTCGGCGGCGACCTCGACCAGCGCCCCGAGCGCGACTGGCGCAAAGTCCGCTACCTCTACCTCGACGCCCGCCGCCACGCGAACGCGCGCGGCATGATCCTCCGCGGACCGCAGAAGATCTTCGACTCGAAACTCGCGCTCATGTCGGGCCTGTGGGCCGACCAGCATGGCCTCTTCCGTCCCTATTCTGACCGCGTTTTCGAGCGCTTCTTCAAACGCGAGCTCGATATCGAAAACGCCACCGCGCTTGCGGCGGTGATGAAAGAAACGGGACTCGACGCCGATGCGTTCCAGCGCTACGCCGCTCACGACGGCCCCCGCGAGCTGTCCGAGGCTTTCGCCGCAGGCGATCGCGATGGCGTCTTCGGCGTGCCGACTTTCATCGTCGACGGCGAGCCGTTTTGGGGTAACGATCGCGTTGAATGGATCGTCAAGAAGCTCGACGCGATGGGCCTGAGGAGATAGCCGCCGATGACTGAGTACCAGTTTTACGCGTTGACGACTGTGATCCTGTTCTTCAAGATGTTCGCGAACTCGATCGTTCAGGGCATCGGACGAATTAACTCGAAAACATTCGTGACCGCCGAAGACGCGCAGTTCTTCGCACAATCCCCACCCGCGCCGGATGAAGCGCCAATCGTCAAACGCGCCGCAATGGTCTGGCGCAACGACCTGGAGAACATTCCGATTTTCCTGTTCCTCGGGCTGATCTATGTCACGCTCGGATGCTGGCCGGAGGGCGCGTTCATCTATTTCACGATCTTCATCGTCGCACGAATTCTGCACACGATCGCGTACCTCAATGGCCTGCAACCCTGGCGGACAATTTTTTTCACTTTCGGGATGGCAATGTGTGTCGCGCTCTCAATCCAAATCTTGATCGCGGTGCTGTAGAGCAATGAAGCCCGTTCCAGTTGGCGCTAAGGGTAAGTTCGAACAGGCCGTCGAGACGAGGCATCTCGCGAGCGAACTCGATTCGTCTCTCGCGGCCGTATTGTCCACGCCGACGATGGTCGCGATGATGGAGCAGGCAGCTATCGAAGCCATAAAGCCGTTTCTCGACGCCGGCGAAAGCTCGGTCGGTATGTCGATCGAAGTCAGTCACACCGCCGCAACTCCGCCCGGCCATCGCGCACGCGCCGAAGCTGAAGTGACCAAGGTCGAAGGCCGCCGCCTCGAATTTTCTGTGCGCGCGTTCGATGACGTCGAGCAAATCGGCTCTGGGACTCATCGACGCGCCGTGATCGACGCTGCCAAGTTCAACGATCGCCTTAAAGCCAAGCAGAAACACTAGCGCCGACAGGACATCACGATGGCCAGCGAAATTTTCGATCGCAAAGAAGTGTACGTCGGCCGCGACTTCGGCGGCCTCACCTACGACATCACGCCCGAGCTGATTGCGACCTACACCGTCGGTACCGGCGACGACAATTCATGGTACCGTGGACCCTCGCCGCTCGGCGGCTCCGTCGCCCCCGCGCTCATTCTCCACAGCGCCGTTTACCAAACGCTCGGTTGGTATCTGCCGAACATCTACGGCAACCTTCACGCGCGCCAGGAATGGAGCATCTTTGCGCCCGTGATGGTCGGCGAACGGCTCACGACTCGCGCCGTCATCGTCGACCGCTACCTCAAGCGCGATCGCGAGTACGTGGTGAACGAAGTCCTCGTCGGCAACGCGTCGGGACAAATCGTATCGCGCAGCCGCACCCATCAGAGCTTCCTGCTGCCGGAACAAACCAAGCAAGGTTTCGTTGTCGACAAATCGCGCGAGAAAGATTCCTCGCGCACATTCAAAATCGGCGAGCGCGGCGGCGATCCCATCGACGCGCCGATGCGCAAGATCAGCGAAGAGATGTGCATGGCTTTTTCAGGGCCGGTGCGCAATTACCATAACGACAGACAGAAAGCCGTCGAGCTGGGATTTCCGGAAATCGTCGTGCAGGGAATGCTCTCCGTCTGTCTCGTCGCCGAAATGATGACGAAGCGCTTCGGCCTCGGCTTCCTCTACGGCGGCAAGATGGATCTGCGGCTCGTCAATGTCGTATGGGGCAACGACGTCACCGGACCGAAAGGCCTGATCGTCGAGCGTCACGCCGAGGGCAAACGTTCACGCGCCGAAGTTGAAGTCTGGTGCGACAAAGCCGATGGAACCAAAACGATTGTCGGCAGCGCCAGCGCCCTCGAACTGTAACCGACTCACTCGTGAGCGCGAAGGTCCGGATCGCAGCCGCTGCCGTTGCTCTGTTCGCCGCGGGATGCGCCAATCGATGCGACTACGTGCAGACCAAATGCCAGTACCAGTGCAATCGCAACTACCAACTGTGCGAACTACATGGTAACGACGAGTACTATTGCCGAAACGAAATAGGTAATTGCACAGTAGCTTGCGAAGCTGACCGCAACACTTGTCGCGCGGGGCTGTACTATTGAATTGACTACTGCGCAGTAGTCAGTGCTTCGACATCTGCGATCGTTTTCGGCGTAGCCGCGGTCATTACTTCGCAGCCGTCTTCGGTCACCAGCACATCGTCCTCGATTCGAATTCCGACTCCGCGGAAGCTGTCGGGAACTTCGTCGTCGTCCGGCGCGATGTACAGCCCCGGCTCTACCGTGAGGACCATCCCCGGCTCGAGCACTCGCGACGCGCCGTTCGCCCGGTACAGCCCCACATCATGCACGTCCATGCCGAGCCAGTGACTCGTGCGATGCATGTAATAGCGCCGATAGGAACCTTTCTCGATTATCTCGTCGGTCGTGCCTTGCAGCACTCCGAGCTGCCGCATGCCGTCAACCAGCACGCGCAGAGCAACTTCGTGCGGGTCGTCAAAACGCGCGCCCGGCTTGATCGCGTCGATCGCCTTGAGCTGCGCGTCGAGCACGACCTCGTACAGGCTGCGCTGCAAGCCAGTGAAGCGGGCACCTACCGGCGACGTGCGGGTGATATCCGCCGCGTAGAAATCGTACTCCGCACCCGCGTCGATCAGCAGCAATTCGCCGGTGCGCATCTCGCGATCGTTGTTAATGTAATGCAGCGTCGCCGCGTTGGGTCCCGACGCGATGATCGACGGATAGCTCGGCCCGGCCGCGCCCTGAGATCGAAATGTGTAATCGACTTCCGCCTCGATCTGCCATTCGCGCATCCCGCCGCGCGCCTTCATCATCGCGCGCTTATGCGCATCCGCCGAAATCGCCATCGCGCGCCGCATCGCGTCGAGCTCCGCCGGCTCCTTCTTCAGGCGCGCCTCGTGGATGATGTCGCGCGGATCTATTATCGATGACGGCCCCACCCCGATTCGCGGCCGCATCGACTGCGCCCATCGAATCAGCTTCATCACCCGCTCATCTAGCTTTTCGTTCAGCCCGAGCGGGTAATGCACACGGTCGCTCTTTTCGAGATAGCGCGGCAGAATCTTTTCGAGCTCGTCGATTACGTAAGCCTTGTCCGCTCCGTACTCGATGATCGCGCCTTCGATTCCGGCGCGCCGCCCGGTCCAGGTCTCGCGCTCCTTGTCGCGCGGCCGCACGAACATCACGAACTCGCCATCGGGATGCCCCGGCGAGAGCAGCGCGACCGATTCCGGCTCCGCGAAACCTGTCAGGTAGTAGAAGTCGCTGTCCTGCCGATAGACGAACTCGACGTCGCCCGATCGCACACAGATCGGCGCGCTCGGCAGGATCGCAGTCGCGCCCGGCGCGATCGCCTCCATCATGCGATTGCGTCGCGCGCGAAAATTCTCGCCGTGTCCGTTAACGCCCATCGCAATTCATTACGCCACGCAGCCGCTGCTCACGCCAGTGGTGATCCGCTCACGGGAGTCCCGCACGCGGCACCTCGACGTGCGTAGTTTCGATTCTCCCGCCGCGGGTCGCGCGGCATTTCTCAGGATCGGAATTCGGCGACGTCGCAACAAACAGCGTCCGGCCGTCGGGTCCACCGAGCATGCATGCGAACGCGTCCGTCTCAACCTTGATCCGCTCGAGCACCTCTCCGCCCTGCTTCACCCGAATCACTTCGGACGCCGTCGGACACGCCACCCAGATCGCATTCTCCGCGTCCAGGCAAATCCCATCGGGCACACTTTTGTCGAGCTGGGCCCAAACGCGCCGATTCCCCAGCAAGCCGTCCGAGCCAATATCGAACGCCGTCAATCGCTGCCCAAAACTCTCGCCGACGATCAACGTGTTCCCATTTGGGGTGATCACCATTCCGTTCGGGAACATCATGTCTTCGGCGACGACGCGCGCGACACCGTCCGGAGTGACCATCACCAGCGTCGTTCCACGCGGCTTCTCATTCTTGTGCAGGTCGAATCCAAAGTTCCCGACGTACGCATTCCCGCTCGCAGCGGCCACCATGTCGTTGCAATCGAACGGCGCGAGCTTGCTCATGTCGGCGGCCATCTTCAGCCCGTCACGATCAAGCCGCATCAGTTTGCGATCCGTCATCGATACCACGAGCGTCCGTCCATCGGGTAACCATCCAAGTCCCGACGGCCGATTCGGCACTTCGCACACGACCTCTCGCTTTCCGGCCATATCGACCGCGATCACCTCATGCGCATGCATGTCGGCGAAATAGAACTTCCCCTCGTGCCAGCGAGGCCCTTCAGGAAACGCGAGCCCATCGATCAATACTTTCAGCGTCCGCATTTGTGAGTCCTAACCCCTAGTCCAGTGCGCCCTTTGCGCGCAGTGCTTCGACCTCCGCCGCGCTGTAGCCGAGCAATCCGGTCATGACCTCATCAGTATGCTGCCCGAGCGCAGGCGCCGCGGCCTTCACCTCGCACGGTGTCCCACTCATCCGCCATGGAATCCCGCAATGCTGCCGCTTACCCACCTCAAGGTGCTCGCGATATATAAAGTACTCGCGCTGCTTGAGATGCGGATCCTCAGATAAGTACTTGCTATCGGCGCAAGCTCCCGCCGCGACCCCCGCCGCTTGCAGAGTATCCACGACGTACGCGACCCTCCGCGTCGCCGTCCACCCACTGACTATTGCTTCGAGCCCATCTTCGTTCTCTTTGCGCGCCGCGAGTGTTGCAAATCGCGGATCATTAACCAGTTCCGGTTTACCTATCGCTCTAGCCAGTCGTGCCCACTCCCCGTCGTCCGCACATACTATTGCAACCCACTGATCGATCGTTACATCGAGGATTTTCTCCGGCAGATCGACGCACTTGAAAAGCCCGTGCGGCGCCATCAGAGGATCGCGGTTGCCGTTCCGCTCGGGCTCGCGGCCGTTCATCGTGTACTCAAGAATCCCTTCTGCCAGCACGTCCATCGCGCATTCCCACTGGCTCATGTCGATATATTGTCCCTCACCGGTTTTAGCCCGATGGAATAGCGCGCTGATTATCGCGAACGCGCCGTGCACTCCGGCATTGGGGTCCGCGTAGCTGAACCCCGCATGCATCGGAGGAAATCCCTTATAGCCAGTCAGCGCCGATAATCCCGACAACGGTACTTGCGCCGGACCATAAGCCACATAGTGACTATACGGGCCGGTGTCGCCGTAGCCCGACAGAGTAATCATTACTGCATTCGGATTTACCTTCTTGACCTCTTCGTAGCCGAATCCCATTTTTTCGAGCACACCGGCCGCGAAGTTGTTAATCACAACGTCGCTATTCTTGATCAGCCGCCATGCCGCTTCCTTCGCCTCGGGATGCTTGAAATTCAGCGACAGCGATTTCTTGCCCTGGTTGTATTGATTGAAGTAGCCCGATTTGTTGAGGCTGTTGAACACGCCGTCGGGCCACGGCGGCAGCATCCGCGTCACGCAGGGGCGCGTCTTGGTCTCGATCCTGATCACTTCGGCCCCAAGATGCGCCAGTTGCAAGGTGCAGTACGGACCGGCCCACACCCAGGTGAAATCGCAAACTCGAATTCCCGCCAATGGTGGCTTTGCCATTTCTAAATCACACCCATGCGCTTGAGTTCGTCGATCCGCGCCTGCGAAATTCCGACCTTGCCGAATATTTCCGCGTTATCTTGTCCTAGCGTCGGCGCCGGCCGCCGAATTTCCCACGGCGTGCGCGCGAACTTCAGCGGCGCGCCCGGATATTTATGTGTGCCCGCAACCGGCTGCGCGATCTCGACGAAAAAGCCGCGCGCCTTCAGATGCTCCGAGTTGAGCAGGTCGCCCATCGTGGACACCGGCGCAAACGGCACTCGTTTGGCCTGCGCTTTGCGATACAAATCAAGCACCGTCTGCTGGCTGACCCACTCTTCGAGCATCGGTTTTAGCGCATCCCAGTTTTGCGCGCGCACCAGCCGATCCTTGAAAATCTCCATCTCCGCCCATTCGGGATTTCCCATGATTTCAACGAAATTGCGCCACTGATGTTCCTCGATGCAGCACAGGTAGATGTACCCATCCTTGCACTGCATCGTTTCGACTGGCTGGAGCGGTTTCTGCCCGAGCCGAGTCGCAATCATCTTCATATACGGCCAGTACTCGAACGTCATCTCGAGGATCGACGCGATCGACTCCTGCACCGATACCTCGATATGCTGGCCGGCGCCGTCGCCAAGTTGCGCGAACGCCGCCGCGATCGTCGCAGTCGCGCCATGCACTCCGCCCTGGTAGCCCGCCTGATGCCCCGCGGTCTTGAGCGGTGGCAGCTCCGGATGCTCCGGGCCACCGCCGTTGAGCACGCACACTCCGCCCGCGCACCAGATCGTCAGATCCTCGGCGCGGTAGTCGCGATACGGACCCGTCAATCCAAACGGCAGGATCGACGTCATGATCAATTTCGGATTTGCGCGCCGCATCTGCTCGTACGTGAGCCCGACGCGATCCATCTCGGGCGGCGTGACATTGTGAATCAAGATGTCGGCGCCCGCGACCAGCTTCTCCAGAATCTCGAAACCTTCGGGCTTTGTGATGTCGAGCGTGACGCCGCGCTTGTTGGTGTTGAGATAAAGGAACAGTCCGCTGGTCTCGGGATTCGGTTTGTCGCCCGGAAACGGCCCGCGCGTCCGCGTGCGATCGCCAATGCCCGGCCGCTCGACCTTGACAACCTCGGCGCCCATGTCCGCCAGCAGCTTGCTGCAATACGGCGCAGAGACCATCTCGCCAACTTCGACAATCTTTAAACTGGATAAAGCTCCCGCCATCGATTCTTCTACCTATCTAACTATCTATCTGAAGTAGCTATTCCGGAAACACCTGCCGGAACGGCCTCACCTCGACGCGCGCGAACACTCCGCTCGTCACGTATGGATCGCTGTTGGCAAACGCAATCGCTTCCGCCTCGCTTTCCATATCTACAATGATAAGACTGCCGCTGCCGTCGGTGAATGGCCCCGCGATCTTCACCTTGCCGGCTCGAACCAGCGGCCGCAGATTCTCGAGATGAGCCGGCCGCACCTTCGGTCGCAGCGCAGCGCCGTCCGGTCCGTCATGGCCGATAATCACGAACAGCATCGCATAGTCCTTCTGAAAAAATCTGCCGGAATGAGTCCGTGTTAATTAGCACGGCCCAATCCATCCCGCAAAAGCACGCGCCGCGAGCCTTTCGGCTCACCGCCCCATCTTATCGAGCAAATGCAAAATCACTCCGATCCCGGGGATATTCACCTCAAGTTCTTCGGCGAGCGTGCGAATCACGCGCACGCGCCGCAAAGCTTCGCGATCGTACAGCTCCTCGACCCGCCCGCGCACTCGCTCGACCTGAGCCGGCGCGATCAGATCCTCGCGCTCCCACGACGCCAGCTCGCGCTCGCTGACTCCGCTGATTGTGCGGAAGACGCTCCTGCTCATCAGGATCACTTCTCCGCGCGTGCCGCGTCGACGCATCGAGACGGTCGAGCCTGCAGATGAAGATCGCCGCGCCATCGCATTCAACTCCGCGTCACTTCGACGCCATCAGCTCCGCCCGCGGATCGGCGATTCCGCGATCTTTCAAACTGTTCGCCAAATCCTGCATGAGCGCGCGCTCTTTCGCATTCAAGTCCGTCGGCGCGAGGACCTTAAGCTCATAGAGCAGATCGCCGGCCGGTTCCTTGCCGCGGGCAGGCAGCCCACGCCCGCGCAGCCGCATCACGCGTCCGGTCTGACTGCCGGCCGGAATCTTGAGCGACACGCGCCCGTCGACAGTCGGCGCAGTTATCTCGGCGCCGAGCGCCGCTTCGTAATCCCATACCGGCAGGCTGACGCGCAGGTCGCGACCAGCAAGCGCAAACACCGGATTCGGTTCGATTCGAATAGTAAGGAAGAGATCGCCATTCTGATCGGGACGCGGTGCGCGTCCGCCTTGCCCCTTCAGTCGCAACTGCGTCCCATCGGTCACGCCCGCCGGGATCGTCACCTCGAGCGTACGCCGCGCCGCCACGACACCTCTGCCGCCGCAGGTCGGGCACGGCTCGGCGGAGCGAATCACGCGCGCCTTACCCTGCTTCTCCTCGCGCGCGATCATCCCGCTGCCGCCGCATGTAACGCATTCGTCCTCGGCAACGAGATCGAGCCGCCGCTTCACGCCTCTGACCGCTTCGGCGAGCGTAACTCCTACCTCCGCGCGAAGGTCGGGCGCGCGGGCAGGTTCGTTGCCGAATTCGAAACTCGAGAATCCGCGCGGTGCGGCTCCGCGGCCGCTGGCACCGCGTCCGAAACCGCTTCGTCCGCTGCCGCCGAAGAATTGCGAGAAAAAATCGCTGAAGTCGCCGCCGCCGCCGAAATCTGCGCCCGCTCCGCCGCCAGCGCCGCCGGCGGCCGATTGCTGCCGCGCGTATCGGCGCATCATCTCTTCCTGCGACACGCCGTGCTCCCAGTCAGCGCCGAGCTCGTCGTATTTCTTGCGCTTGTCGGCGTCGCCGATTACCTGGTAGGCCTCATTCAGCTCCTTGAATTTGAGCTCGGCGTCCTTGTTGTTGGGATTTACGTCGGGATGAAACTTGCGGGCGAGCTTGCGGTAGGCGCTCTTGATCTGCGCATCGCTCGCTTTGCGGTCAACGCCGAGGACTTTGTAGTAATCGCGAAATTCCATCCAGAATACTCAGTTACTATCCTGACTCGCTATTGCTCGATTAGCCAATCAAATATCAGTTCGCGGCTCCGGGGCACTAGTGGCCGTCGAATTCCCGTTCAACGCAGCCATCCGGGCCTCGAGCGTGCGAAGTTCCGCATCGAGCGCCGCCTGCCGGCGCCAGATGAACAGCACGTACAGGAAAATCACAGCAAAGATGATGCTATACGCGGCGAACAGGTATCCCAAATGTTCCATCAACTCGATTCCATCACTTGCTATCGGATGC
>Ga0182024_10024270_pt1 | contig 10788 bp, 12 predicted proteins | sample P32metaG_FD_120480 | JGI IMG/M metagenome (GOLD analysis project Ga0182024, IMG submission 120480) | Permafrost microbial communities from Stordalen Mire, Sweden - P3-2 metaG (Illumina Assembly) | ecosystem: Environmental > Terrestrial > Soil > Wetlands > Permafrost | place: Sweden: Stordalen...
GAAAGAAGCTGGCTGATGGCAACCGCTTCTTCGCGAGTGTCTGTGGCGGAATGCGTCAGGCGGACCACGGCCGCTGCCGGTACACCTCGGTCAGTCAGGTCGTGCTGTTCGAGTTCCGCGATGCTTGCATAAGGCCGCAGGAATCGCCCGCTTGCGATCACGCGCGGAGCGAATCCCAACTTGAATAGCTCCGCAGCACGCCTGGCACGGTCGGCGCTGAAATTGTCGTCACCCAGAATCACGATGACGTCGGACTTCTCGGGCTCGTCGTCGACGACCCAGAAACTGCCCGCAAGCCGCAGCAACGGGTGGCGGGCAAGATAGATCACGCAAAGCATCGCGAAGAAGAACAGTAGAAACAGTAACCGAAAAAAGATGCCGCCGCTTTGCGATCCACGGCGTCGCCGGGATTTCTCGGAGGATCGTGTCATTTGCCGGGATCGAGCTGGCGCAAACGCTCGGCGGCCTTTTCCGGAAGGGTTCCGTTGAAATAGACCTCTTTGAGGCTGTATGACTTGCTGTGATGCTCCACGATCGGTAGAATCTCGATGTGCCAGTGATAATCGCCCTCGATCGTGCGCCAATATTCGCTGAGTTCGCCCTTGGTTTGCAGGGTATTGGGGGCCGTATGCATTACCATGTGATAGCTGCCGCTCACCTGCAACAGGCGGCGCAGCGTGCGGCCTAGCAGGGTCGCGAGGTGCCGGCGATTCTCTTCGCGCAGCGGAGCCTCGAACTGGTGGTTGTGCGTCTTGGACATGATCCAGGTCTCAAAAGGCACCCGCGCCGCGTAGGGGCAGAAAGCGTAATAGTCACCGACACTGTCGACGATCCGCTTCGACTGCCGAATTTCCTGCCGGAGGATATCGCAAAAGACGCACCGCTCGCGCTCGCCGTACCACTCTCGAGCCGAGCGCAGTTCATACAGGATGCGTCGCGGAACGAATGTGGTCGCGTTCAGTTGCGAGTGAGCGTGGGGCCATTCCTCGCCTGACTGCAGGCCTTGGTTTTTATAAACCGCCACGTACTTGAACCGTGCGTCCCGCTTTAAGTCGGCGACTCGCAGCGCGTAAGCCTCGAGCACCCGCTCGATTTCTTCATCGGAAAGCTGGGTGAGTGAGCGCGCGTGGTCGGGCGTCTCCACGATGATTTCGTGGGCGCCGATGGGCAACATGCGGTCGTAAATTCCCTCGGCGCTGCGGCCTGGCTCCCCCTCGACGTGATAGAGAGGGCGGAAATGAGGGTACGCGCGTACCTGCCACGGGCCCTGGCGAGGCAACTCGAGAAGAGAACGCGTCTCGATGCGGTTTTGAGGACACAGCGGACACGGGTCCGGTCTTGGCTTCTGGCGCTCGGGGTGGCCAACGACTACCCAACTTCGGGTGATGGGATCTTTGCGTAGTTCCATTGAGCTCCGCTGTAAAAATTCGAAGCCCACATCTTATACCGAGCGTTCCGCGTAAGAAAGGACAAGCGCGGAAAGTTTGTGTCGTACACATTGCGCGGGACGCGAAGGCTCGCGCGAGAATATACCTCGAAAGCAAGGTGCTGCGCGGTGATCTGTCGAAGCGCTCAGCACCTCTCTCCATGTGTTTTATCAGCTGACTGTGGCGTCGAATACCGCCGTTTCGATCCGGCCCGCGCGCTTAATTTGGACGAAGATGCGGTAGAGGCCTGGCTTCGGGAAACCGTAGGGGAACGAAATATCCGGACTGACGTGACCGGAAGAGTCCATGCTGGACATATTCATGCCGGGCATATCCACGCTCCTGCTGCCCGCCATTGCATCTTGCTGACTTGGTTGCGGGCTTGCCGCGCCGCCCATTTGGGCCAAGTCGAGCGCGGCCATCGAAGCCGATCCGGCGGGATGCACGTGCGCGAACACGGAAGCATCCGAGCGGATGATTTCGGCATGGGTCGCCATGCCCATGTAAGGCTCCATATCGTTTGCCGGTTTTCCGTCCTTATCTCGCACCTCGAATTTGAACGACAGCGGAGTGCCGGATTTCAGCGGAGTAGAGCCGCGATCCCAGATCATGCGGCCGCCATCTGCGAACGTGTACGCGTCGGCATCCTTCGCGCTTCGGGCGATCGGTATGGCAACGGTTCCGCTGTCATCTCCCGTCATCGTTTTGCCCTTCAGCTCCGGGATCTTGAGCTGCCCCACCATGGTCACCGGAAATCCGCTGGTTAGCACTACGTCGGCGAAGAGCTGGTAATGTCCTGGAGGTAGCGACGGCAGATCGAGAGAAAAGTTTCCGTGACCATCGGGCGCCGGATGGAGATGCCAAAAGCTATCCATCTGCGGCATACGGATCATGAAGAAGTGCATCAGGTGATTGTGGTCGAGGAGCAGATTATCAAAATTGATCGCATCGGCTGGGCGCCGGGGATTTCCCGCCGAGATAAGCGCAGGCTTCTGGTGCAAGACCAAATGGCCGTCTGGGGTCAGCGTCGATTCGAGTTCGGGTGGAGTGTAGACGCGCCGTGCGAAGCGCGAGTCGTCCGCTTTCCACCATTCGCCACCGATAAACAGAATCCCCGCCACCACAATGGCGGCGATTACCAGCGCGAAGCGTGCCCGGCGAACTTTGGCCGCAGGAGCCACTGCACCGGGCGCCAAGTCGCCTTCGCGAACGGCGGCGGAAGCGATCGAAATCAGTGCGAATCCTAAAAGCACCATCAATAAAAAGAGGAGGATACCCAGGGGCTTTTGCATCGGAAGCGTGCGCTGCGCAACCGCGGGGACGGGAACGGCAAGCTGTCCGGTACCGCGGGCGCCATCCACATTCACCCGAACCTGCAGCGAGCCGAATTCCATGAGCCAAAGATTCCCGCTGAAAAATTGTGGATCAGTCGTCGACCGCTGAGCGACATCCGGCGTGGGAGCGTACTGTGAACCGGGCCCGGTGAGCTGCATCGGGGCGATGCGTATCTCGCGGACGTCATTTGACTCGCTTCGAATCTCGATCTGCGCGATGCCGGGGATCACCTGCGGCACTCGAACGGTGACGAACAATTTATACGGGCCGGCGTTGCCTTCGAGGAATACATCGGGGCTTCCCACGTGCCCCCATGCCGGAACCGAAAAAATGAGCAAAAGAAAAGCGATTAGGGCCGCGTTCGAGTGTCGAGTGAGCTTGTCGCCAACTGTTTGTTTGCCAGGACTTACATACGATTTCGACCGGTTTAGAGTGTCGGGTGCGGCGCGGAGGTTGGGAGCTGGATACCGCCGGTTAAATGACCGCCGGAGCGATCCTCCTGAAGCGAACCGGGATGACCGATTTCGGCTTAGCTCCGAGGGTCCCGACGATTGAATCCGCGAGTTGTCGCGTGTAGCCATGTCACCAGAGTCATGTCTAGCATGATGTGAGACGGGTTGAAAGGAGGTAGTTGTCGTGGTGAAACCAGGAGCGGAAGGGTTCGTCGACTAACGGCGAAATCCAGCGCCATTGAATCGCTTCATCGCAATATGGACGAGCAGAACTCTGTCGCGTCAAATGCCCGGTGGACGCAGGCTTGGTCCTTGGTCAAAGTCTTCTGCGTTTTTGATCATCATGAGCATCGCTTGATACCAGGGTCTGAGGAATTCCGCCACGGCTTGAGGACTCGAAGCAGTTTGCTGCTTCAGCAGCGTTAGCATCCGCTCGTCCGAGCTAAATATCGTCTGTACTAGTAGTGCCGCCGCTTGTTCCATCTTCGTTACCCTCTCGACTAACGGCCCAAGCTTATCATCTTGGACTCATCTCAGGCGTGGGGTATCGGATCTTCTCAAATTGCCAGTCTCAAGTGGCAAGCGGCGAAGAGCGTAAATCTAAATTTAGAGTATGGTTCGCGATTGCTATAGACTCTCCCGCGGTATCCCTATGAAGCATTCGAGGCGCAAGAACATGCAAATAACACTTGTCGCGCTGTTTCTTTTTCAGACCCTTCAGGTAACGCCGCTTCTCGAAAACGATTTCGTTCAGGTTTTCAGGAACAGTGCGCCGTGCGCGAGCGCAGCGGCTGCTTGCGGGGAGCGCGTCGTGGTTGCGCTCGGCTCGATCGATCTAAATGACCAAAAGATGGAGCGAGGTGACGTAAAGGTATTCAAAACGGGCGAACGCTATTCCGCTCCTAAGAGTGGGGATTACCTGGAAGTGGCAATTAAGCCTGTTCATCCAAGAGTGATCCTTGCAAGGGTTCAGACACCGCCGCCACCGGACAACAAAGTCTTATACGATGACAACCAATTCGTCATTTTTGAGGAGAATCTGAACCCTGGCGAGACCAGCGCGCTTCACAGCCATAACCAGCGTTTGGCTGTCTTTCTCAACGCGACTCAAGTGCAGCAGTGGACAGATGGGAAATCGGAAGTCAGGGATTTAGTTCCCGATCTCGTTACCTTCCGGGACGCGGTTGTTCACGTCTCCAAAGACGTGGGTAAAATTCCTATTCGCAACATCCTGATTGAATTTAAGCCCTAAGCTCCACGGCCGATTCCGAAATGGTGACCGCGCTCTACCTCCGGTAGAGGTCCGTTGATTATCTTCGTCGGCTTCGTGCGCCTGCTCCGGCAATGGAGCGACATTCTGGATTTACATCAGTTTAGAGCCGCGAAGCCGCTCATCTTCTTTACTTTCAATCCAACATGACATTCCGCTACATGTTCTCCCCACCACATCTCGCGGATTCCAGTTATAGCTCTCCTGTATAAACCCGCGTATTGTGCTGGAAGTTCAGGGGTCCAGAGAACGGGAGACCAATCGATGCGAAGGTTGAGCAAAGTCTTCGGGTTTGTGCTCTTCACGGTTTTAGCCTTCGTTCGGCCGTGACTCCTGTGGGCTCAAGATTCACCAAAACAAGACTTGAAGGACACAGGCCACGATACGAAGGAAGCCGCGAAGGACACTGGAAAGGCAACGAAGGACGGAGCGAAGAAAACGGGGCAGGCCGTAAGCCTGAAGGGTACTAATAAAGCGAAAAACCCGAAGACCGTGCGCGCAGGGTCAAGGATAAACGGATCCAAATTAAAAAGGCTGGCGAGAAAAATACTCTCTTCGCCAATCTTTAAACGATGATGGAGCGCCGGACTCGATCCGGCGCGGAAAGGGAGTGCATGTTACTGCTCATTATTCTCTTGGTTCTGTTGTTCGGTGGAGGCGGTGGCTATTACGGGTACTCCAGATGGGGCACAGGCGGCGGTCTAGGAATTCTCGGGACGGTGCTGCTCATCGTGCTGGTTGTGTATTTGCTAGGCGGGCTGGGTATGACTCGGTAGATCGTGTAACGCGTGCTGGAACCACACATGCTGAGACACGCGGAATCACTTTAGTCAGGTTAAAAGGAGAACATCCCATGAAACAAGGCGTGAAGGACGAAGCAAAGGGCAAGTTTCACGAGGTAAAAGGTAAAGTAAAAGAGAAGGTCGGACGGGCAACGAACAACCCCAATCTAGAAGTGGACGGCCAAGACGAAAAGGTAGCTGGGAAAGTCCAGAAGAAAGTCGGGCAAGTCGAGAAGGTTCTCGGAGAATAAACAGGACGGCTCCGCTCTACACCGGAGCGGAGCCGTTTCTCGCATTTCGTCCGTTCGACCCCCGGTGGATGAAGGGGCGCCCGATCGCCTGTCAAACTCACCGCACGGTTCAGCTGGCATAGGCTGCAAGCTGCTGTCTCGGCCAGCTTAGGCCCCCTTAAAACAGCTAAAAAATCCAACACGGTGGCACCGGGCTGTAGAAGGTCTAGGGAAGTAAAAAGGGAGATTAAATGTCTATGTTAGCTTGGCTCGTATTAGGGTTATTGGCAGGGTTCATCGGAAGCAAGATCGTTAACAAGTCCGGCGATGGCCTGCTTCTGGATATCGTTTTGGGAATCGTGGGAGCGTTCGTAGGAGGCTGGCTGTTTAACACCTTTGGACACTCCGGAGTGACCGGGCTCAATCTCTATAGCCTGTTGGTTGCGGTAATCGGTTCGGTTATCTTCTTAGTCGTATACCACGCCGTACGACGCGCGGTTTAGGCCGAACACGAATCATTGTTAACTGCTCTAGGGTTCCCGTGTTTCATGTGACGGGTGAGATTTGGCGTAGTGCAGCGCCCATAACAAAAGCGGAATTTGCAAAGGCAGGCGGAGCCACTGCACCCACGATTCTCCCATGAAGCCGGGAAACAAAACGTGAGCTACAGCCATGTAAATGTTGGCTGGGAACACGGCGATGAGCAGGAGGGCCAATCCGGAAGCTGCCGCGCGGCGAAGCGGTCGCACAAGCAGTCCTACGCCTCCCAAAATTTCAGCTGCACCACTAGCCCAGAGAAGCAATCTCGGCCAGGGAAGGATCGGAGGAATGATCCGCAAATACGGTGCGGGGCGAAGGAAGTGCAAGAACCCGCCTATAATGAAGATGCTTGCGAAAAGTACAAGACCTATCGTGAATCCAACACTACCTCTATTGCCTGTCATCGGGGGAATTGGTTCGGCCTAGGTTGGTTTTTGCTTTTTTGATTCACCGTGAAGCCCGGAATCGACCGCTTTGCCCTCGTTTTAGTAGGACGTCTTTCAGATGGCTCTCGCACATTGGTCGGTTTAGCGGCGAACTCTTCGGACCCAGTCTCCCCACGCTAATCCGAGCCGGCTGCTCAGGATTGCCAGGACGAAAGCTTCGACCATGACTCGCCAGAAATCGGGAGCGGTGCGCTCCACCGGAAAAAAGAGATGGCGGACGTCGAAACCATTCGGGCTGGCGAAATAGGCGAAATACTTTGTGCCGAAGAACCAGTTCGCGGACGCGGGCGAAACAAGGAAAGTCGCAAACGGCCACTGCACCGCGACGAACGCGGCCAAGAAAATCACGCCCATTGTGGCAGCTCGCCGCCATTTACCCCACGCGGCAATGCGCGGACGAATCAAATCGAGCGCCAGGGCTGGCACGATCACCAACAGCGGAAATTCCATCGGCACCATGTGCGTGATTCGCTGATAGACCGGGCCCAGTTTTGGCGTAGCAGGGAAGAGCGGAAAGAACCACAGCATGAACATTGAATAGACGGTGTAAATTCCCGCGACGATCGTGCACGCCCATCGGTACCGCGAAACCGTTGCAAAGCCGATCAGGACGACCGGTAAAACAATGGCCACCGCTCGATAGCAGCTCGCGCCGTGCATCAGCACGCGGTACGTGGACTCCCATACGACCGTGAGTGCCAGCATCGTGACCATGCCGCCCAGAAGAAGAAGCAAGCGATCGAGTTTCTGCGCCAGAACGCCGGTAGACCGATTCATGGTGCTCGCGACCAGCACCACCGCGCCGATCTGGATGGCGAGGACGCCGCCATCGAGCACCACGTGCGGCGGGCTGAAGATTTTTACGTCGAGGCCGTAGGCGTTGTGCCACCAGTTGTCGAAAGGGGCCGAGCTGAGCATGGTGGCGCCGCCCCATGACGCGATGAAGGCGCCGAGCGGGCCGCGGAACTTCCAAACTTCAACGGAGGCGTCACGTAGCGCCGGGTCGTGACCGAGCGTCGTAGAAAAAATCAAGTAACCGCAGGAAAAACCGGCGAGGATGCCGCACATCTGGATGGCAATGTGAGCCGGCGTCCAGAACGTGTCGCGGCCAATCGACATATGCCACGAAATGTCCCAGTAGCCGCCCACAACAACGGAGACCACCGCCGCGAAAAGAACCCATATATACCAGGGCACTGACGAGATTTCGTGGGCGTGTACCTCAGTAGAAGTCGTCACCGGGGGATCACAGGCGAGCGTTGTAACCATAGGGAAAAGCGCCTTCGATTTACGGCTCTTCGAGAGACATTCAAAGTGTACCGTAAAATCGGATGCCGGCGTAACGTTCCCGGTTGCGCAGCAGGAGATTGCCCAACGCTTTGCGACGCGCGGCCAGGCGAGCGGAAACTCCTGAAACCAGAATTTGCTTCTGCAGGATCTAAGCGGCAGAACAGGGTACAATAGGCGGACGGCTGTGGATGTCTAACAATGCTGGGATCGGCAGGTATTCTCAAATCAAAATAGGAGCAATCGGAACATGGCATACATGAGACGCGACAAACCAGAAAAAAAATCAGGACGAGCCGGTTTTGTGGATGCACGACTCGAAGAGCTTCGGCGTCGTTGGGAAAATGCGACAGACGAGCGCGAGAAGAGTGAAGTCTCCGAACAAATCCGCGAGTGGCAAGCATTTAAGCCCGAACGGTCAGCACCTTCCGGCGGTCGGCGGTAGCAGCTTCCGTAACGGTTCACTTGGGTACTGGGGAGAAATCCCGATAGGTGACTTTACATCGGGTGGGGGGCCGCTTGGTTCGGTGCGATCGGAACATCGCGAGGCGATGTTTTATGGTGCTTCTGGGATTGCTCTTCGCCTACAACTTCTTCGCCATGGCTCAGGAAAACAGCAGTGGAAATTCCGGACCGTGGTCGGGCGTCATTATCAACAGCGGTTGCACCTTGGACGAAGCTTTCGCCGAGGCGGCGAAGTGCACGGACGCGGTGCCGGGCGCGAAACTCGTTTTGTATGATGACACGATCCGGCAGATTTACGAGCTAGATCCGCAGAGCGAAGCCACCGGCCATTTGGGAGATAGCGTCACGGTGCGGGGCTCCCTCGAAGACAATATAATCCACGTTTCGTCCCTCGAAGTTCTCAATTCGATTGGGCTTCCCGTGGGGAAAAAGGCGCCCGCATTTTCTGCGCGCGACCAATTTGGGCATGACCAAACGCTCGATACATTACAAGGACCGCAGGGCACGGTTCTCCTCTTTTTCCGTTCCGCGGATTGGTGACCGTACTGCAAAGGGCAGCTGGTTCAGCTGCAAAGTGCAAAAGCGAGATTCGAGAAGCAGGGGATCAAACTCGCGGGCATCAGCTATGACTCTGTCGAGATCCTGAAATATTTCTCGGACCGCAAACACATTGATTTTCCGCTGCTCGCCGATCCCGACTCGAAAACGATTCGGGACTATCAGGTTCTGAATAACGAAGCCGTCGGGCAGTTCAAGGGAATGGCGCGGCCGGGATATTTCTTCATAGACACCAAGGGCGTCATTCGGGGAAAGTTTTTCGAGGCCAAGTATCGGGAACGGATCTCGGGGAATAGCGTGATTGCGAAGCTATTTCCGGAACTGGGCGAAGAAGTTACGAGCCCCATCGAAGCGCCGCATCTTCAGTTGGTCGTTGGGCAATCGGACCGCATCGGGGTTCCGGGCAGCCGCATAACGCTGAGTGCGGAAGTAAAGCTTCCGCCAGACGTCCACGTATATGCGCCCGGTACGAAAGGCTACCGGCCAATCAACCTGATGATCAATCCCATGCCGGAAGTGAAACTGGTGCCGGCAGTTTACCCGCCCTCAAAAATTCTCTACTTGCCAGCGATCAAGGAGCGTGTGCCCGTTTTCGAGGGGACCTTCCGCATCAGCCAGGACCTGCTCGTGGGCACCGCGGCGGATTTCGCCAATGCGCTTGAAGCGGATGGAAAACCCATCACGATTGCGGGAAAGCTCGAATATCAGGCGTGTGACAGCAGAATTTGTTTCTTGTCGACTTCCGTTCCGGTGCAGTGGCAACTGCAGGTCGTGCCGCTTGATCGGCAGCGAGCGCCCGAGAATATCCGGCACAAGTAGAGTGGCTGTCTGCGGGTCCGGTTCGGCCTCAAGTAGGGTGTTTAGAGTTTTTGTTCGGTTCGCAGATTAGCCTGATCTACCGCACGGGAACAACTTCAGCGGTGAGGCGTTTTCGAGTGGAAGTGCGCCTCGCGCCACGAAGCGTCAATAGCGCAAGGATCCTCTATCTCCCTTTTCGAGCAGCCGCAGCAAGAAATTCCGCGCGGATCGTAAGTTGCCGGTTAGCTAACTAATTTAAGGTCGCGGTTTTTGCGGGCTTTTCTGGCGATGCCGTGGGGGATGACTCTGGCGATGGGGGGTGCGCGGTTGTCCCTTTCATGGATACTCTCGATTCAGACGGGTCACGGCGGCGGCTGCGACGAAGCGGGCGGGCTGTGATTTGTCATTCAGCATCATGTTCTTAAGCTGAGGCAAGGCGCGGCGATCGTGTGGCTTCGCCACTGCTCTCGCTGCGGCGGCGCGCACGGTCCAGTTCTTATCACCCAACGCCCACGTCAACTCTTCAATGGTTTCACCGTCCCCATCGGAAGAAAGCAGTTGCACGCAGAGCGCTTGTATCGATGTTCGGCCACCCTTCGCATATTCCTCGACCATCGAGACGCCCATGAAGAACGGTCCCAGGAATACGCTGCTCGCTTCGTTCACGCCAATGAGAGCGAGCGCTTTCGGGTCGTGCATGTCCATCCGCGTTTGCCGCATCCTTTGTTTGATGGGGCCGGGAGTGACCTTGCGTTCGCCGTCGAGCACTTCGTAGAAAATGTCGCGTCCGCTGCGGTCGCCCATTTTCCAAAGCGCTTGGGCCGCTGCGAAGCTCACTTGCGGAGATTTGTCGTCCAATGCTGCCCTGAGCTTCGGGATCGCGGACTTCGCCTTTATGTCTCCAAGAGAGATTGCCGCGAGCATGCGGACCGTTTCGTCTCTGTTGACAAAGGCATAGGAAATGACGGCGATTGCTTTGCGAGCGTAGTCGAGAATCGTCAAGGCGCACACGGCATCAGAGCGGTCGCGGAACTTGTCGGAATTCGCTCCCTGCATCAGCAGGCCCCACGCGGTGACCGGGGTAGCTTCGGGCGCCTTAGCAGCAGGGGCCGTTTTGTCACTCTTCGAAGCATCTGCGGCGGGCGCATGCTTGGCAGTGCTGTCACTTTGGCTGCTACGTAACGATGCGGGGAATAAC
>Ga0182024_10024271_pt1 | contig 10788 bp, 8 predicted proteins | sample P32metaG_FD_120480 | JGI IMG/M metagenome (GOLD analysis project Ga0182024, IMG submission 120480) | Permafrost microbial communities from Stordalen Mire, Sweden - P3-2 metaG (Illumina Assembly) | ecosystem: Environmental > Terrestrial > Soil > Wetlands > Permafrost | place: Sweden: Stordalen...
CAGTCACTAACCATCGCCAACACCGCCGCGAACGACGGCTACTCCGAATCCCTCGATGCACAATTCGGCTCACTTATCGGTGGAGTAACAACTAATGGCGGCTCGATCAGCCTTCTAACTGCCGGTGGCACAGACAGCGGCTCTCTCTCAGTCGGCATCAGCACTGCTACGGCCGGCACACAGGACGGCGCCGCCGCCATCGCCCTCACCAGCGATGGCCAGGGCACCAGCGGCCTCGGACTAACCTCCCTCGCCAGTCAAACAGTCAACGTCACCGGCACAGTCTATCGCCTCGCCCAGCCCAGCTCCGCGTCACCTTCGACTGTCAACTTCGGCAACTTCCACGTAGGCGACTCCGACCCACTGCAGCATTTGACAATCGCCAATACCGCCCCCAATGACGGTTATTCAGAATCATTGGACGCGTTCATGGCATCACTTTCGGGCGGCGCCACGAACAATGGCGGCTCCTTTGGTCTCCTTGCGCCCGGCGGGACTAATAGTACCGCCCTCGTCGTGGGCATCGATACCTCCACGCCCGGCTCACAAAATGGCGTCGCGACCATCGACCTATTCAGCGATGGCGAGAACACCAGCGGCCTGGGCATCACATTCCTTGCGAGCCAGAGCGTCAATGTCACCGGCACAGTCTATCGCCTCGCGCAGCCTGGCCTGCCATCGCCCGCATCCGTTAGTCTTGGTAACTTTCATGTAGGCGACGCCGCACCCTCGCAGTTACTCACCATCACTAATAACGCTCCCAACGACGGCTACTCGGAATCTCTCGACGCCACCATTGGTTCGCCCACCGGCGGCGTCATCACCAATGGCGGCTCAATCAACCTCCTCGCCGCTGGCGGAACGGACGCCACCTCCCTCGCAGTGGGGATCAGCACCGCGAATGCCGGTCCGCAGAATGGCTCCGCCACTGTCACCTTTACCAGCGATGGCCAGGGCACCAGCGGCCTCGGCCTCACGGCTCTCCCTTCGCAATTAGTCAATGTCTCCGGCACCGTATTCCGTCTTGCGCAGGCCGGCGAGGTATCCCCGACGCCTATCAATTTCGGTAACTTCCACGTCGGCGACACCGCCCCTTCCCAGTTACTGACCATCGCCAACACCGCCGCGGCCGACGGCTACTCCGAGTCCCTCGATGCACAATTCGGCTCACTTACCGGAGGAGTTACAACCAACGGCGGCTTAATCAATCTTCTTCCCGCGGGCGGCGTTGACGATACTTCCCTGGCCGTCGGCATCAGCACCGCGACGGCCGGCGCGCAGGATGGCATTGCAATCATCTCCCTTGCCAGCGACGGCGCGGACACCAGCGGCCTTGGCGTCACCCCGCTTGCCGGCGAAACTGTCGACGTCACCGGCACCGTTTACCGCCTCGCCCAACCGAGCCTGGCTGCGCCTGCTACTGTAAACTTCGGCAATTATCACGTCGGCGACACCGACCCCTCCCAATCCTTCACCATCACAAATGACGCGGCGGCAGATGGTTTCTCGGAATCCCTCGATGCCCAAATCGGCTCACCCACCGGCGGCGTCACCACCAATGCCGGCTCAATCAATCTCTTGCCCGCCGGCGGCACGGACAGCACCTCCCTGTCGGTTGGTATCAGCACCGCCGCCGCCGGTCCTCAGAACGGCGCTGCCACCATCACTCTCACCAGCGACGGCCAGGGCACCAGCGGCCTCGGCCTTACCACTCTCGCAGTTCAAACCGTCAACGTCACAGGCACCGGCTTCCGGCTCGCGCAGGCCGCGCCTATCACCTCCTCCACTATTAACTTTGGCATCATCCACGTCGGCGACGCTCCCAAGCAGGCGCTTGCCATCGCAAATTCCGCCACCGCCGATGGCTACTCCGAGAGCCTCGATGCCGCCTTCTCCGGCGCCAATGGCAGCGTCACTACCAGCGGCTCCATCAATCTGCTCGCAGCCGGCGCCACCAATGGCAGTACCCTCATCGTAGGTGTTAATACCCTCGTCGCCGGCAGCATCAGCGGCACCGCCACCGTCGCATTCCTATCGGATGGCGCCGGCACTAGCGGCTTGGGTCAGACAGCCCTTCCCAGCCAGTCTATTACAGTCACCGGCCAGATTAATAACTTTGCCACGCCTTACTTCCTTATGCTCGGCGGCGACGGCGTCCTCACCCAGACCGGACCCGGTAGCTTCACTCTCGATCTTGGTGTCGTCCTCCTCGGCAGCCCGCAACTCCAGGCACAGATTGGCGTCGAGAATAGCGCGCCCGCCCCTGCCGATACCCTCGCCGGAAGCTTTGGCATCAACGCACCCGGCTTCACCTTATCCGGATTCAGCGCCTTTAATAACGTCGAGCCTGGTCAAACACTTACCGGCTTTGACGTCGAAGTGCCCACCGATCAGCGGGGCGATTACACCGGCATGGTGACATTGACCCCGTCCAGTCAAAACACCAGCGGCTACGATGGCGTCATGGGCAATATCGACCTTACACTGGAAGCCCAGGTCGTCCCCGAGCCTTCGCCTTCTCTCCTCTTGCTCTCCGCCGGCGTCATATTCTTCTTCCGCCGCCGCAAAGCCCGCTCCATCTAGTAGCACCCATTGGACCTATAAGTCAGATCCTCTCGACGCAATCCCCTTGGTTGGGCGCGGCTACTTAGTGCCGCCAGAACGCGCTCGCGGAATCTATCCACTCCATCGGCGCCGTTATTCCATGCTGCGCCCGGTAATCATCCACCGCCTGCCGGCACCCCTTGAGCGCGTAGTCATCGATGATACAAAACCCGCCCTTCGACAGCTTCGGATACAGATTAGTCAGCGCATCCATCGTCGAGCTATACATATCGCCATCCAGCCGCATAATCGCCAGCTCCGTGATTGGCGCTTTCGGAAGCGTATCCTTAAACCACCCTTTCAATATCACTATCTTATCATCCAGCAGACCGTATTTCCGGAAGTTCTCCTCCACCTCCTCCCGCGACACAGCCAGATAACGATTTTGGTAATGAGTATCTCCCTCGTCCATCGGAAATTTATCCGCCTCCGGCTTTGGCAATCCCTCGAACGAATCCGCCACAAAGATACGCCGGTCCTTCACCGAGTACGCCGCCAGCACCCCGCGCATGAAAATGCACGCCCCGCCTCTCCACACCCCGGTCTCGATAAAATCACCCGGCACCTCCTCCCGTATCACCGTCTCGACGCAACTCTGCAGATTGTTGAGCCGCTTCAGCCCGATCATCGTTTCCGCATACACCGGCCATATCTCGCCGCTCTCCCTCTGCGCCTGGGAGAACACCTTTCTCTGCACCAGCCGCAGCCGCGTCGGCTGCAGGATCCGGCTGATCATGCCAAACACCCATCGCCTCAGTGGCGGGTTTTGAAAATTAAAAATCTCCACCGGCTGCGGCGGCTCCGGCCATAGCAGAAACGACAAAGTCCGCTTGAGCAGGTCAAGATAAAGGTTCCGGGCATCAGCCGTCATACCCTCTCCCTCCATAGCCTCCTCCTTCTCCGTAATCATAGGCGTCCCCCTGCGGGGACAATCCACCGCGCGGCCAGGGCACGCATGGCGGCCACCGGCGTCAAAAATCCAATCGAGTCCCTGGTATTATACCCCATTTTCTCAACGCGGATGGTACCACGGACCACCCCGCCGACAAGCAAAATCCTTGTCCGGCAAGCGTCGCAGCCCGGATACGACCGGCCCTATTGCTGGCCGCACCACCGCTTCGTATTCCGCTTGGCAGACCGTCCCGGCTCTTGCTCCTTCTCCAAAAGCTTCGTGATCCCTCATGGCGGCGCATCTGGAGGCTTGTCGGTTTCCCGAAACTCACCCCATTTGTAGGCGCGTTCGCTATGAAGCCACCACACGTATCCAATTGGCCGTTCATCGGCGAAAATCTTCTATCGGTCCATCTGCATGCGTTTCAACCGTTGCCGCCGGTAGCGGAAACATCCGTCGTTGACAAGTGTCAACAGCTTTATTCGTGGAATCGCCTTCGGCGACCGCCCATTGCCGCGGGGCTTGGAGGAAACAGTCTTTTTAGCCCACTCATTGAGTGCTTGCTCTTTCGCCGGGGCCAAGACTAACAGAGTTGGCGGTATTTTTAGAAAGTAGCCATGAAAACATTCGATCATGCCCCCGGCCTCGGCTGCGAAGCCCGGTTCCATCCCGATCGCTCGGCATGCAGCAGTTGGGTGAGAGCGGCGAAATACGTTCGAACGGCGCTCTCTATTTTCTTTTTGGTTCTCCCCATTTGCGCCGCCAAAGCAGGCGATTTTATGGCGGACAGAGATTTTTGGTGGTAAGTATGTATGTGAATGAATGCGCCGTAAACGTGCATGCATACTATACTGCCGGGGCCACCGAGTCCGGAAAAGATGTGGCTTCGAACAACATAAATTTGCAACTATTTACGATTTGGTCGCTGTATTTCGGTCCGTGGAGATTCGATATTTCGAAAGATACCCTTGTGAATAGGTATATTACCAACGTAAGAGCTAAATACAGGGATATTGCAAAGAAGGGGAGTATGTGAAATGACCCATTGAATATCTCAGACATGTTTGACGAAAAAGGTTCACATGTGGCCGAACGGCTTCCTAATGGATGCATCCCAAATATTGACGTGAATAGTATCCATACCAAAAAGGATTATGATAAGCTTGTCTTAGCTTATCAGGAATGGCTCATCGCCCCGCCCCAAAGAGCGAAGTGAATCTAACCTTGCTAACTATAGGCGTCCACTTTCTAGATATGACGCTACGACTGGCTCCATCCTGGGGCGCAATGCAGTGGCCCCCATCCATGCTGGCCCTGATGCGATCAGATTCGATAGCCAGCGGGAATGCTTTCAAAAACCGTCACGGAGGAGACACGCGGTGACGCAGACGGCGTCGCGGGCCTCGTTCCAGTCCTCCCGATCCAGCATGGGGAAGAGAAAATACGCGCCTTACAGGCCCCAGGTTCTCGTTGAAATCGTCGTACCACTGGAAGCAGAGAACCCCAGCCATCCACCCGATTTTGTGGCGCGAATGTTTGCCGATGAAGGCGAAGCTACATTTCGCCCGGCGGCCGAGGCGGACCTGCGGGTCTGAAACTTCAAGGCTTGCTTCCCCGCCAAAACGGGGCCAATTTGGGATGTGAGCACTGGAGAAATTCTACAGCTTCCGTTAAGGGAAAAGCTGCAAATCATGGAGGCAATATGGGAAGATTTGCGGCTACATGCGGATCAGGTGGCAGTTCCGGAGTGGCACAAGGACCTGCTCGACGCGCGTCGGAAAGCGGTGGAGGAGAAGCGCGAAGAAATCCTGGAATGGGATGACGTAAAACATTCGCTTGGCGGCACAAGCATGTGAGACTTCGAATCCTTGCCTCGGCCCGGCGGGACTTGGTCGAAGGGTATGGCTTCTACGAAATGCAGGAGGCTGGCTTGGGAGATTACTTCCTGACCTCGCTTAAGGCGGATATTGAGGGACTTCGAGTTTCCGCCGGCATTCACAAGATCGCCCACGGCGACTATCATCGGCTTCTCAGCCGCACGTTCCCTTTCGCCGTCTATTACACGTACGCCGCGCCGATTGCGACGGTATACGCCGTCGTCGATTGCAGACGGGATCCAGCGTGGATTCGCAAACTTCTCGGGAAATAGAATGGTGGCTGGGCCCGGAATCGAACCGGGGACACGAGGATTTTCAGTCCTCTGCTCTACCAACTGAGCTACCCAGCCTTCGCCATTCCGCGCCCCGCCGGAGCCTCCGCCCCCGTTGGGCGGGGAGGGGCCTTTATCGCATCACCCCCGCACCCTGGCAACAGGAAAAACCCGCCCTGCCGCCCACCCATGCCGCCTCGGATGCACCCGCGCGCGATTCCCATCATGCACACCATGAGCGACCATACCTACAAACTCATCGAACTCGTCGGCTCCTCGCCCCACGGCATCGAGGCCGCCGTCGAGAACGCCATCCAGCGCGTCGGCAAATCCCTCCGCAACCTCCGCTGGTTCGAGGTCGTCGAAACCCGCGGCCACATCGAGAATAACGCAATCGCCCACTGGCAGGTCACCATCAAAGCAGGCTTCACCCTGGAAGGGTGAGGGAATTGCTAATTGCTAATGTGAAATTGATAATTGAGAGAAGGCGTTGCTCGCGCCTCCTCAAATTAGCAATTTCACATTAGCAATTATCAATTCCCTCAATTTCCTTTCTTCAACTCCTTCGCCCAGGCATCCTTCAGCGTAATTGTCCGGTTAAATATCAGTTTTTCCGCCGTACTCTCCTTCTCCAGCGCGAAATACGCCAGCCGCTCGAATTGATACCGCTCCTCCGGCCGCGCATCCCGCAGCGCCGGCTCGCACTTTGCATGCACAATCTCCAGCGAGTTAGGATTGATATGCGCCTTGAAATCCCCGTCCGCGTCCGGCTCCGGCACGGTAAATAGCCGGTCATACAGCCGCACTTCCGCATCGATCGCGTGCCGCGCGCTCACCCAGTGGATCGTCCCCTTCACCTTCCGGTCCGATGTAGGTCCTCCGCTCTTGCTCTCGATGTCCGCCGTGCAGCGCAGTTCCACTATCTCACCCGTGGCATCCTTTATCACCTCGTCGCATCGGATGATATACCCGTACTTCAGCCGAACCTCCCCGCCCGGCCGCAACCGGAAATACTTCGGCGGGGCCGCCTCCATAAAATCATCCCGCTCAATATATATCTCGCGGCCAAACAGCACCTTCCTCGTGCCCATCTCCGGCGCCCCCGGGTTATTCACCGCATCCAGCTCCTCCACCTTATCCTCCGGGTAATTGGTCAGCACCACCTTCAGCGGCCTCAATACCGCCAGCCGCCGCGGCGCCTCCTTGTTAAACTCCTCGCGGATTACATGCTCCAGCACCGCCACATCAGTCAGCCCGTCATACTTAGTAATCCCCAGGTGATAGGCAAAACTCCGCAACGCCGAGGCCGTCACTCCGCGCCGCCGCAGCCCGCTTATCGTCGGCATCCGCGGATCATCCCACCCGCTTACCAGTTTTTCATTCACCAGTTGCATCAGCTTCCGCTTGCTCATCACCGTATAAGTCAAACTAAGCCGCGCAAACTCGAACTGCCGCGGCAGCGTCCGCGGCAATTTCAGATTCTCCAGGAGCCAGTCATACAAAGGCCGGTGCACGTCAAACTCGAGCGTGCAAATACTATGAGTAACCCCTTCGATATAATCACTCAGGCAATGCGCGAAGTCGTACATCGGGTAGATGCACCACTTACTCCCCGTATGATGATGCTCCGTGTGCCGGATCCGGTACAGCACCGGATCCCGCAGCCAGATATTCGGCGCCGCCATGTCTATCTTTGCCCGCAACGTCCGCGCCCCGTTCGGGAACTCACCCGCCCGCATCCGTGCGAAGAGATCGAGGTTCTCCTCCACCGCCCGCTCACGGTAGGGGCTGTTCCGTCCCGGCTGGTCCGGCGCGCCCCGATACGCCTCCGTCTCCTCCGGGCTTAGGTCGCACACATACGCCTTCCCCAGCTTGATTAACTCCACCGCATAATCGTGCAGCGGCTCAAAATAGTCCGACGCGTAAAACGGCTCCATCCCCGCCATCGCTCCCACCACTGGCTCGATCTCGAAATCCCGCTTCCCGTTCACCATGCGCGCCTCCGCCGTCTTCCCTTGCGGCTTGAGCCCCAGCCGGTCAACCGCCCAGCCCCCGATCAGCCACCGCACATCCTCAATGATCGAGTCCACATACTCGACCTCCTCCTTCGCCGGATTCGTGTCATCCATCCGCAGGTTGCAAATCCCCCCGAACTCCCGCGCGATCCCAAAATTCAAGCATATCGACTTCGCATGCCCGATATGCAGATAGCCATTCGGCTCCGGCGGGAATCGCGTATGCGCCCGCCCAGTCTTCCCCGCTGCCAGGTCCGCCCCCACGATGTCCCGGATAAAATCGCTCGGAGCGGCCTCTCTCTCAATTATTTCACTCATCGGTCTGACGAGCCTACTCACCTCCCGCACATTCTTCAACCCCCGCCGATTTTTCACCTTCGTCCTTTATCCCTGATCCTTCATCCTTTCCCGCATGGACGTCTATACCCTCCCGGATCTCCGCAACTGGGCCGCCGTGACCGCCTCCGAGTCGCCACCCATCCGCCTCTCAGTCTTTGGCGATCCCGTTGCACACTCCCGCTCTCCGCAGATGCACAATCCCGCGCTCCGCGCCGCCGGCATCCCCGCCGCGTACGCCCGCATCCGCATTCTGCCTGATGATTTGCCCGAAGCCCTCCGCCTCCTCCCCGAGCGGGATTTCATCGGCACAAACATCACCATCCCTCACAAAGCCGCCGCGCTCCCCCTCATGGACGACGTCGACCCCCAGGCCCGCCGCGCCGGCGGCGTCAATACCGTTGTCATCGAGGGCCGCAAACTCCTCGGCTTCAGCACCGATGGCCCCGGCCTCGTCCGCGCCATCCGCGCGGATTTCGGCTTCGATCTCCGCGACCTCCGCGTCCTCATCCTCGGCGCCGGCGGCGGCGCCGGACGCGCCATCGCCGTCCAATGCGCCATCGAGGGCAGCGCCCGTCTCGTCCTCGTCAACCGCACATTCGAGCGCGCCCAGGCGCTGGCTGCCGAGCTGGCCCCGGACTTCCGCGAGACCCGCGTCACCGGCCCGCTCATGCGCCTCGAGGCCATCCCATGGACGGATGCCGCCCTCGCCCGGCAGCTCCCCCACATCGACCTCGTCATCAACGCCACCCCCCTCGGCATGGATTCCCCGGAGCTTCGCCGCCTCTCGCCCATCCCCGCCTCCCTCTTGCGGCCGAATCACCTCATCTACGACACCGTTTACACATCCGGCCGCACCCCGCTCCTCCTCGCCGCCGAGGAAGCCGGCGCCCGCGCCGCCAATGGCCTCTCCATGCTCCTCCACCAGGGCGCCCTCTCCTTTGAGCTCTGGTTCTCCCGCCCAGCACCCCTCGAGATCATGCGCGCCGCCCTTCTAAAATCCTGATCCTCCCAAAAATCTGCGGCAATCGGTGGCTAAAAACTCAGTGGATCGGCGAGATATAAACCCGCAGCAAATTCACCCGCCCCCCCGGCCAGAACCACCTCCGCTCAAAGTTCCACCCCCGCTCCGTCGCGTTATATTCCACCCAGCTTAACGTATTGGGGTAATTCGGATCATAAGCGTCAAACCGCGTCCGTTTCCCGCCATCCAGCGCGTGATAATCAAACAATATCACGCAATGGTTCATCTTCGGGAACCGTGTCAGGTACGCCGCCTGCAGCTTGCCCTGGTCCAGTCCCCGCACTATCTGCGCGTAAGCATTCGCCTGACCAAATCTTGGAAACGGCCCGATCATCCGCCAGTTTCCCACCCGCAGATATGTCGGGAACCAGTTCCCCATCGTCTCCTTCATCACATGTTCGTGCCCGCGCGAGAATTCATTCAGGTCCGCGTACCCCGGTATCACGATCCGCTCCGCCTCCGCCAGCTCCGGCATCCACACCGGTATCCGGCACACCCTGGCAATCAGCTCCCGGTACGCCTCCTCCGACACCCGCGGCACCTCCGGCGCAAAGCGCGCAAACTTGTGAAACTCCAGCACCGTGCGCACCAGCACAAAGCACCGGTGCGCAAACCGCGCCGGCGTCGTCCGCCGATGAATCGTCAACCGCCCCGCCTCATCGATTCCATACGCAAAGACCGTGTCATTCGAGAACGCAATCGTATCCCTCCGCCAATCAAAATGCGTCGGAGCCGCCCCCCGTGCCATCGCCCGCCAGGCTGCCATCGCCACGAGGCATAATAAAAGAGATCGCGCGCGCAGCATCTGGAAACCGCTCATTAGACGGGGAAAATCCGAAATTCGAAATCAGAAACTCGAAGAATCTCCGTAGCCGGGCCGCCCGGAGCTACGTGGAGCGGCCCGATTCCGCCTCTGATTTCGAATTTCTGATTTCGATTTTCGATTTTCAGTGCCATCTTCCCCTACTCGCGCGACCCGCGTACCCGCCATGTTTGGGCAATCCGATTCAAAAGACGACTACCAGCCCTTCGGCTACATCGGTTCCATCCCGCTTTATTTCACCACGATCCTCGTCGTTCTCACCGTTTCCGCCGCCGTTGCCTTCAGACTCTTCCAGGCGGCAAACCTCCCCGGACTCGATCACCTCATCGACTACGACAGCGACTCCATCCGCTTTCATTTCCAGTTTTGGCGCTTCTTCACCTATCCCCTTGTTAATGACCTCGATATCTGGTTCGCCGTGCAGATGTTTCTCCTCTACTACTTCGGCCGCGACATCGAGCGCTTTATTGGCCGTTCCGCCTTCGGGATGCTCTATCTCTCCCTCGTCGTCCTCGCCCCTTGCCTCCTGACTGCCCTCTCCGCATTCACCCCGGCCTTCCTCCATCTCGCCGGCTCGGCAACAATCAATTTTGCCGTTTTCGTCGCCTTCTGCACCATCTACCCAAACATCGAGTTCTTCACCATTATCAAGGCAAAATGGATCGCCGTCATTTTCATCGGCATCAACTTCCTCTACCTCCTCGCAGCCCACCTTGTCCCAGAGCTCCTGGTCTTCAGCGCCACCTGCCTCGCCGCATTCCTCTTTATCAAGTATCTCCGCGGCCACATCACTTTCTCTCTCGCCGATTTCCTCCGCGAGCGCCGCTCCCGCCGCAATCTCCGCCCCCTTCCAAAACCCCTCCCGACCGCCCTTGGCAAGCCCTCCACCCCCGCCGATAACGTCATCGAGTCCATCGACCCGCTCCTCGATAAAATCGCCAAACA
>Ga0182024_10024272_pt1 | contig 10788 bp, 9 predicted proteins | sample P32metaG_FD_120480 | JGI IMG/M metagenome (GOLD analysis project Ga0182024, IMG submission 120480) | Permafrost microbial communities from Stordalen Mire, Sweden - P3-2 metaG (Illumina Assembly) | ecosystem: Environmental > Terrestrial > Soil > Wetlands > Permafrost | place: Sweden: Stordalen...
CACCTCGCCCTCGACCAAGGAGAACCGCCGCCACGGGCTGACGCAATTTCTGGTCGGCATGAAGACGCCGGGCATCAAGGTCAACCCGATCGCCCAGCTGACCGGCAAGTCCGAGTTCAACGAAGTCGTGTTCCAGGACGCCTTCGTGGCGGACGATCACCTGCTTGGCGAAATCGACGGCGCCTGGAAGCAGGCCACCAGCGAGCTTGCCTATGAGCGCAGCGGCCCGGAGCGCTTTCTGGAAACCTATTATGTGCTGACCGAAATGGTCCGCGCGCTCGGCGAGCAACCCGACAACCGCGGCGCCGAGGGCATCGGCCGGCTGGTCGCACAGCTTCACACCATGCGGCGGATGTCGGTCTCGGTCGCCGGCATGCTGCACGCCGGCAAGGAACCGGTGGTCGAAGCCTCCATTGTCAAGGACATCGGCACCATCTGGGAGCAGCAATTGCCGCAGCGGGTGCGCGATCTGGCGGCTTTCGTCGAGCCCGATGCCAGCAACCACGAAATTCTCGACACCGTATTGCCGTATGCGATGAAGGTCGCGCCCAAGCTCACCATCCAGGGCGGCACCACGGAAGTGCTGCGCGGCATCATCGCGCGCGGCCTCGGCCTGCGCTAACTTAACGAGGAACTCCATGAGCAAATATACGGACATCGGCGTCGATAAAACCGGGCACGTCGGCACCATCGAGATCCGGCGGCCGCCGCTGAACTTCTTCGACATCTCGCTGATCAACCAGATCGCCGACGCGCTGGAGGAATTCGACCGCGATATCGAGATCCGCGCCGCGGTGCTTGCCGCCCAGGGCAAGGCGTTCTGCGCCGGCGCCAATTTCAACGATCCGGCGCGGCAGGCGGCGGAGGCCCGCGAGCAGTCGGACCCGGCCTCGAGCCTCGGCCAGATCAATCATCTCTACATCCAGGCGGTGCGGATCTTCCGCGCCAGGAAGCCGATCGTCGCGGCCGTTCATGGCGCGGCCATCGGCGGCGGCCTCGGCCTCGCGGTAGCGGCGGACTTTCGCGTCACCTGCCCCGAGGCGCGGTTTGCCGCGAATTTCACCAAGCTCGGATTCCATCCGGGCTTCGGGCTCACGACCACGCTTCCCGAACTGGTCGGAAAGAACAATGCGGAACTGATCTTCTACACCAGCCGGCGGGTGACCGGCGAGGAAGCCACGCGGATGGGCCTCGCCAATGTCTGCGTCCCGCAGGATCAGGTGCGCGCCGAGGCCATGAAACTCGCCGCCGAAATCGCCGAATGTTCGCCGCTCGGCTTGCTCTCGACCCGCGCCACTATGCGCGCCGGCCTCGCCGACCGCGTCATGGCCGCCACCAACCACGAGCTCGCCGAACAAACAAGGCTGCGCGCCACCGAGGATTTCAAGGAAGGCGTCAAGGCCACCGAGCAACGCCGGGTCGCCAATTTCAAGGGACGGTAATCTCGTCGTCCCGGCCAAGCGAGCGAAGCGAGCGCGAGCCGGGACCCATAACCACGAATGTCCGTGTTGCGCGAAGCTTGGGGCCCCAGCTCCATCGATAGCAGGCGTCGTCATTCCGGGACACGCGCTTGCGCGTGGACCCGGAATCCAGAAGTTATTGGCGCGAGATTCCGGTTTCGCGCTGACGCGCGCCCCGGAATGACAATTTAAGCCTGCTTCCTCACCACCAGCGCGTCGACGATGGTCACGCCGTGTCCCTCCGGATGCACCAGTACCGGATTGAGCTCGATCTCGGCGATCTGCGCGCGGCATTGCGCGGCGAGCTGCGAGACTTGCGCAATCAATTGCGCCAGCGCCGGAATGTCGGTTTTCGCCGCCCCTCTGAAACCGCTGAGCAACGGCGCCGCCTTCAGTTCGCCGAGCATCGCGGTCGCCTCTGCCGCGCTGACCGGCGCGGGCCGATAGATCACGTCGCGGAACAGCTCGGTGGTGATGCCGCCGAGGCCGACCATGACCATCGGGCCGAAGGTGGCGTCCTGCAGCGTGCCGACGATGATCTCGACGCCTTTCCGGGCCATCGGCCCGACCAGCACGCCCTGAACGACCGCCTCGGGCCGATGCCGGCGCGCACTGTCGAGCAGCGCCTGATAGGCCGCGAACGCCTCGCCCTTGGTGGTGATATTGACCCGCACGCCGCCGACTTCGCTCTTGTGTGCGATATCGCGCGACTGGATCTTCATCACCAGCGGAAAGCCGGCGCGGGCGATCGCCGCATCCAGCGCGTTCCGCTCGCTCACCAGCACCTCGTCCGGCAGCGCCACGCCGGCATCGCGCAGCAGCGACTTGCTGTCGAATTCGGACAGTTTTGCGGATTGCAGATAGGCAGCGAGAGGCGTCGGCATCGATATCGCGACGTCAGGCGACGGCGCAAAACTGAAGCGGGCGCGCGAAAGCATCTGGCGCAGGGCGACGGCGACATGGGTCAGTCCCGACAGGATGACGACGCCGGAGGCGGCGAGCTGCTGACGTGCGAACGCCGACGGCAGCGTGTAGGAGTAAAACACGATCGGCTTGTTCTCCGCATCGATCACCGGCTTCAGCTCGGCCTGCTTGAACGGCATCCGCGTCTCGCTCGACAGCGACAGCACCACCACGATGGCGTCGACTTCGCCGGACACCGCGAGCAGCTCGATGCTCTTCTGCAGGCCGCCGCTGTTCACCCCCTGGGCGGTGACGTCGATCGGGTTGCGCGCGGTGCCATAGGACGGAATAAGCCTGCCGATTTCCGCCTGAATCGATTCGGACAGCTCCGGCACCTGAAAGCCCTGCATCGACACCGTATCTGCGCCCCAGATGCCGGCGCCGCCGGATACGGTGAGAACGGCGACGCGATCGCCCTGCGGCAACGGGTTCGTGGTCAGCACCGCGGCGATGGTGATGGCCTCATCGAGATCGCTGGAAATGATGAAGCCGTATTTGGCGAACACGGCATCATACGCCGCCGACCAGCCGGCCATGCTTGCGGTATGCGAGGCCGCCGCGCGTTCGCCGGCGCCGGAGCGGCCGACCTTGGTGACGATGACGGGCTTGCCGGATTGCGCGGCACGCCGGGCCGCGACCAGGAATTTATCGACGTCGCGGATGCCCTCGATGAACAGCAGGATGACGTCGGTCGCCGGATCCTGCACCAGATAGTCGAGAAATTCGCCGGCGCCGAGGTCGGCTTCGTTGCCGGTGCTGACGACGTAGCTGAGCCCGATCCCGAGCGCCCTGGCGCGGTGTGAGATGGCAAACCCGATGCCGCCGCTTTGCGCCACGATGCCGATCCGCCGCCTGGTCGCAACCAGCCTCGGCGCATCCGGCTTGACATCGACGGTTGGGCTGAAGGTTGCGGCAACGCGCTGAACCTCGCTGTAAAAGCCTTCGGCATTGGGGCCGGAGATCCGCATTCCCGAATTTTTCGCCAGCGCCGCGATGGCGTCCTGCATGGCCGCGCTGTCGCCGCCCTCTTCGGCAAAGCCCGACGAGATGATCACCGCATTCCTGACACCGGCGCTGGCGCATTGCTGCAGCGCGCCGAGCACCCCGCGCGCCGGAATGATGATGATGGCGAGATCGACCGGCTCGCCGACATCGGCGATCGATTTGTAGCATTTCAGCCCGTCGATATCGCCGTAATTGGGATTGACCGGATAGATCCGTCCCGGAAATTCGTTCTTGCGCAGAAAGACCAGCAGCCGGCCCGGGATTTTCTCGTGATCGCGCGACGCGCCGATCAGGGCGATGCTCTCGGGCGCGAAGAAGCTATCGAGCGGATGAGAAGGTTTACGGGGCGCGGGCGCGGGCGGCATTCGGAAATATCCCCTTTCTTCTTCCTGCGGTCTTCAGTTTGAACGATTCTCTTACCAAGTAGGCGGCTTGTGAATTGGCCTGCCTCTCGCATCAACGAGAAGGTTTGGAAACTGACTTGGACCGAGATATGGTCTGATATGGCGGACGCTTGTCGCGTGCTTCATCAAGGATGTTGCCGGAGTATTTACTGGCGATAACAGGATCACGGGAAGCCCGACTTCTGCAGTAACGATTCTTACGGGTTCGACGAAATCGGTGTCGTTGGTCAGCACGGCGGCCGCGTCGAACCTATTTTGAAAAGCGTCCCGAACAAGATGTACACCCAAATTCACGTCCGAGCCCTTTTCTTCTGTTTTCCATACGCGGGTAACAACTGGCCTAGGGTAGATAAGCTTTAGCCAATGGACCGGCCGAAATTCAAGCGGATGGATCAAGCCCGCCCAAACCCGGCTTGCGATAAAATTGCCTTGGTAAGCGGAAACAAGTGGCAGTGTTTTGAGAGCCCGCAAATAAGCACGTTGGCGGTTCGGCGCTGCCGGATCAGTGCGGCCAGAGACCGGCGCATAATAGTAATTGATGGCAACGACATTGCATGTTGCGGGTAACGAGAGCCGTGCAAGGGCTTCAAGATTGAGCCATTTGTGCGTGGTGAAACGAAGCGCGCGATAATACAGATTCAAAGCATCAATGTAGACGATGGTTCGCGACATCTTTTGGGCCCTCCCAAAGCAAAAGGCCGCCCTAGTTGTGCTAGCGCGACCTTTGGGCCCATAGCTAAGCTATGGGAGGGTTGTGCTCAGAGTATAGGTGGAATTGATCCTATTTTCAAGCAAGACAATGTGCAACTAGGGCCTACCCAAATGCAAGATGGGCCACACCAACATCATCCAGGCTGCTGCGCTCATGGACCGATTTCTGAAGGCGGCAAGATCGACGGGACAACCCCACGAAAAATGCGCAAGAGGGACGCCCCTGGCAAACAAAGCCACTGCATAGCCCATTGGGCCCGCTGTCCTTTGGCACACGCTCGTTGCTCATGAGCACCTCCCGCCGCCGGCGGCCGCGACGTCACGCGACCAGACGAAAGGTCACGCCGCCAAGTACAAACGCATTGTTCGCGACGGCATAGCCCCTTGCCGCGGCGGCATCGCACACCTGCGCGACATTGCGAACCCGAAAGGTCAGGCTGCTCATCAGGTCGCTTGAGCCCTTGACGAAGTAAAATTCGCCATTGGGAAGTTTCAGTTCGGGCTCGCCGCGCTGATTTTTGCCAGCGGCAATCCCGAGAATACCGCCCCAATGCTCGGCCAGTCCCTGCGGCTCCGGGCTTTGCATCTCGACCGCGATGAGGGCCTGCGTCACATCGGTGTTGATGGACCGCTGCCAGTCCGGTCCGGCCGGCGGATAGGGCCCGAGGGTATCGTCGCTGCCGTCGGTGTGGTTGAATTCGATGAAGGCCGCGCGGCAATCGCGCGGATGCAATTGCACGCCGTGATAGGGCGGATGATCGATGACATTGGCGGTGCGCACGCCGAGGGCGGCGGCGTGCCTGCCCCGCGCATCGGGATCGTCGCAGCAGAAGATCGCCATATAGCCGCCGCGGCCGCCGGTCTTGTCGAGAAAGCGTCCCGCCGCGGTGCCGGCCTGAAACGGCGCGACCACTTCCAGAAGGATGGTATCGACCGGCAGCAGCGCGTTCTCGAGGCCATATTTGGCGACGTTGCCGTCGCGGTAACAGACGCCGAGGCCCATGATGCCGGCAATATCACCGACAACCGGCTCGAGATGCGGCGCGATCAGACAGATCTGACGTAGCCGCAGATACATCTCGATTGCCCCGATCGTGATCAATGGCCGTGGAACACAGGCTTGCGCTTTTCGACGAACGCCTTGGCGGCTTCCTTGTGATCGGCGGTCTCGCCGGCGCGCGAGTGATGGATCGCCTCGGCGTCGAAACAGGCTTCCAGCGACAGATGCTCGGCGTTGTTGATGTTGCGCTTGATGTAACCCAGCGTCACCGACGGGCCCTGCGCCAGCGACATCGCCAGATCCTGCGCGACCGCTTCGACCTCGGCGTCGGGGACGACGCGCGTCACCATGCCGAGCGCAAGTGCTTCCTGCGCCGTCAGCACCGGCGACATCAAATAAAGCTCGCGTGCCTTGGCGCTGCCGAGCAGATGGGTCAGGAAATAGGTGCCGCCGTAATCGCCCGACAGCCCGACCTTGGCGAACGCGGTGGTGATCTTGACCGATGCGCTGGCGACGCGGAGGTCGCAGGCCAGCGCGATTGAAAGCCCGGCACCGGCAGCGGCGCCGTCGAGCTGCGCCACCACCGGCTTCGGCATTTCATGCAGGATGCGGGAGACTTCCATGCCGCGTCGCAGATTGGCCATTTTGGCTTCGAACGGCAGCGGCGCGCGGCCCTCCGCCATCGACTTCACATCACCGCCGACACAGAAGGTGCCACCCGCACCCCGCAGCAGGACCGCGCGCACCTCATGGTCCTCCGCGGCGCGCCGCGCCGCCTCGACCAGCCCCCGCGTCATCTCCGGATTGAGGGCATTGCGCCGGTCCAGCCGGTTCATGGTGATGGTGAGCAATCCCTGATCGAGTTTTTGCAGGACCATTTCGTTCATGGGTTTTCACTTTCGTTTTGTGTTCGTCATTCCGGGGCGATACGAAGCGTCGAACCCGGAATCTCGAGATTCCGGGTCTGGTGCTCACGCACCATCCCGGAATGACGGAGAGCCTATTTCTTCACCAGCGGGCAGCGCGACAGTTCGAGCGACTGGAACGCGTCGTCGCCGGGGATGGTCGCCAGCAGCTTGTAATCATCCCAGCGGCCCTTGGATTCCGACGGCTTCTTGACCTCGAACAGATACATGTCGTGCACCATGCGGCCGTCCTCGCGGATCCGGCCGTTGGTGGCGAACATGTCGTTGATCGGAGTCGCCTTCATGAGCTTCATGACGGCGGCGGAGTCGGTGGTGCCGGCGGCCTTCACGGCCTGTAGATAATGCGTGACCGACGAATAGACGCCGGCCTGCGCCGAGGTCGGCATCCGCTTGACGCGCTGCATGAAGCGCCTGGAAAACGCCCGGGTCTGATCGTTGAGGTCCCAATAAAAGGCTTCGGCGAGCAACAGGCCCTGCGCGGTTTCCAGACCGATGCTGTCCCGATGTCGGTGACGAAAGCGAGCAGCGGCGACAGCTTCTGGCCACCCTTGACGATTCCGAATTCGGAGGCCTGCTTGATCGCGTTGATGGTGTCGCCACCGGCATTGGCGAGCCCGATCACCTTGGCCTTCGAGGCCTGCGCCTGCAGCAGATAGGACGAGAAGTCCGAGGTGTTGAGCGGGTGCCTGACGCTGCCGAGCACCTTGCCGCCGTTCTTCAGCACGACATTGGTGGTGTCCTTTTCCAGATCCTGCCCGAACGCATAATCGGCGGTGAGGAAGAACCAGGTGTCGAGACCCTGCTTGACCGCGGCAAGGCCGGTGACGTTGGCCTGGGCGAAGGTATCGAACACGTAATGCACGGTGTAGGGGCCGCAGGCTTCATTGCTGAGGCGGATCGATCCCGGACCGTTGAACATGATGATCTTGTTGCGCGCCTTGGCGATCTCGCCGGCGGCGAGCGCGGTGGCCGACGCCGCCACGTCGAAGATCATCTCGACGCCCTGATTGTCGAACATGTCGCGGGCGATATTGGCGGCCAGATCGGCCTTGTTGAGATGATCCGCCGCCACGACCTCGATCTTGCGGCCAAGCACCTCGCCACCGAAATCCTCGACCGCCATCTTGGCCGCGGTCTCGCTGCCGGGCCCGGTGATGTCGGCATAGAGACCGGACATGTCGAGGATGCCGCCGAGTTTCAGCGGAGGCTTGTCCTGCGCCATTGCCGCGGTGGCGGCCAGGGCCAGTACCGATGCGAGAACACCGGCAAGCGCGCGTTTCATGTCAGCCTCCCTGGCGACGCGTCGCATTGGCTGCGGGCGCGACTTTTGTTGCCCGCGATCATGCCGCAAGCCATCCGCAGCGGCAAGCCGCGGCAGCGGCGCATTTGGTCCACGTTTTTCCGCTAAGCGGAATGACGAGCTCATGCCAGCATCACGCATGCTCTGCTCGGCCGAAACGTTTCGATTTCATCCTGCGCCGCGCGCGGCAATGATACTCGGCTGGCTCATCGTCGCCGGCGTCGGCCCGGCCGCCGCCGCAGGATGCTCGTTCGCGCTGCAGGGCGAAGGCCGCGTCGCCGAGGTGATCGATGCGCGCAGCTTTCGTCTGCAGGATGGCCGCGAAGTCCGCCTCGCCGGCATCGAGCCGGCCGCGACTGACGCACCAACCGCAAACCGCGGCGCGGCGCTGGCGGCTCTCATTTTGGGACAGGAGGTAAGCTTGCAGGGTGAGGACGACAGCCCCGATCGCTACGGCCGTCAGCCTGCCTTCGTATTCCTCGAAGGCGCTGACACCTCCGTGCAGGGCCTGTTGCTGGCGCAGGGCGATGCGCTGCTAACCGGTACGGTGACGGAAAAGGACTGTGCGTCAGCGCTGACGGCTGCCGAGGCGGCCGCGCGACAGGACAAACGGGGAGCCTGGGCCGACCCCACGGCCATAAAAAACACCGAAAGTCCGGGCGATATTTTGACCAGGATCGGGCGGTTTACTGTGGTCGAGGGCAAGGTTCTGTCCGTTCGGCAAGCCGGGGCAACGACTTACCTGAATTTCGGACGGAACTGGACACGGGACTTTGCTGTGACTATTCCAAAGCGTGGGCTGGCGGCATTTGAAGCCGCCGGGATCGTGCTTGAGTCGCTTGAAAGTCGAAGGATTCGCGTCCGTGGCTGGGTTGAGGCGCATGGCGGGCCGCGGATTGAGGCGCTCCGGGTGGGGCAGATCGAAGTGCTGGGCAGGAATTAGCTCGCGGGACACGTACAAGTGACGGCTGTGGCACAGTGTGCGGGACAGAAGCGGACGAGCCGCGGCCTTTGGGCTGCGCCGGTCTTGCTGTGCGTGGCATTTGCGCTGGCCGCCTGCGGCGATATGGGCCATTTTCAGACCGCATCCCCGGCCGCGCCGACCACTCCCGCCAAGCCGCCGCGCACGGTGGTGCAGACCCCGGCGGTCGAACGCGAGCATGAACGTATCCTGTCGTCCTACGGCGGCGCTTATGATGACCCACCGCTCGAAGCCCTGATCGGCAAGACCGTCGACCGCTTGGTGGCGGCATCCGATCGTCCCGACCAGGGCTACAAGGTGACGATCCTCAATTCGGGCGCGGTGAACGCCTTCGCGCTTCCGACCAGTCAGCTTTACGTGACCCGCGGGCTGATCGCGCTCGCCTGCGACACCTCCGAATTGTCCTCGGTGCTGTCGCACGAGATGGCGCATGTGCTGGCCAAGCACGCCGCCATCCGCGAGGACCAGGCGAAGCAGGCCGCCCTCGTCACCCGCGTCATTACCGACATGGGCAATGATCCCGACCTCACCGCGATGGCGCTCGCCAAGACCAAGCTGACCATGGCGAGCTTCTCGCGGCAGCAGGAGTTCGAGGCCGACAAGATCGGGGTCGGCATTTCGGCGCGCGCGCATTTCGATCCCTACGGCGCGTCGCGCTTCCTGACCGCGATGGAACGCAACGCCGAGCTGAAAGCGGGCAAGTCCGCGGCCGATCCGCGGGCGCAGGACTTTCTGTCGTCGCACCCGGCAACGCCGGAGCGCATCCAGAGCGCGCAGGCCAGCGCGCGGCAGTATTCGTCACCGGAAAGCGACGAGCGCGATCGCGAAACCTATCTCGCCGCCATCGACAACCTCGTCTATGGCGAGGATCCAAGCGAGGGCTTTGTGCGCGGCCATCGCTTCCTGCACCCCAAGCTCGGCTTCACCTTCACCGCACCGGACACCTTCACGCTTGACAACACCGCGCAGGCGGTAATCGGCGTGCGCGACGGCGGCGCCCAGGCGATGCGCTTCGATGTGGTGCGGGTGCCGTCCGAACAGACGCTCGGCGATTATCTGAACTCCGGCTGGATGGAAAACGTCGACAAATCCTCCACCGAGGACCTGAACATCAACGGTTTTCCGGCGGCGTCCGCCAGCGCGCATGGCGAGCAATGGCAATTCAAGGTCTATGCGCTGCGGTTCGGCACCGACGTCTACCGCTTCATTTTCGCTGCCCGCGAGAAGACCACCGAAAGCGACCGCAACGCACGCGAAACCGTGAACTCGTTCCGCCGGCTCACCCTCGACGAGATTCAGGCCGCCCGGCCGTTGCGCATCAAGATCATCACCGTGCAGCCCGGCGACACCGTGGAATCGCTGTCGCACCGCATGGCCGGCGTCGACCGCCCGGCGGACCGCTTCCGCGTCCTGAACGGCCTCGACAGCCACGCCCAGGTCAAGGCGCGCGACCGCGTCAAGATTGTGGTGGATTGACAGGCCGTCCCAGCCCGTCATTCCCGGGCGCGCGTTAGCGCGAACCCGGAATCTCGAGATTCCGGGTTCGATGCGGAGCCGGTCATCGGGCCGCGCTTCGCGCGGACCCGTTGGCATCGCCCCGGAATGACGGGCGGCTCGATTGCTTGGCCGCTTGGTTTCTCGCTGGGACGATCGCAAACAAAAAGCCCGGCCATTGCGACCGGGCTTTTGAATTGATGGAACGGCGAAACCTCGCTTAGGCTGCCTCGTCGGCAACAGCGGCATCGTCGCTGTCGCCATCTTCCGCTTCGCCTTCACCTTCCGCCTCGACCTCGGTCTCGGTCTTGGCGCCGCGGCGCGGGCTCTTTGCGAGCTGGCTTTCGATTTCCTTGACCGCCTCGGTTTCCGTCACATGCTGCACGACGGCAATCTCGCGCGACAGCCGGTCGAGCGCGGCTTCGTAGAGCTGGCGTTCGCTATAGGACTGTTCCGGCTGCGATTCCGAGCGATAGAGATCGCGCACCACTTCGGCGATCGCGACGATATCGCCGGAATTGATCTTGGCTTCGTATTCCTGCG
>Ga0182024_10024273_pt1 | contig 10787 bp, 10 predicted proteins | sample P32metaG_FD_120480 | JGI IMG/M metagenome (GOLD analysis project Ga0182024, IMG submission 120480) | Permafrost microbial communities from Stordalen Mire, Sweden - P3-2 metaG (Illumina Assembly) | ecosystem: Environmental > Terrestrial > Soil > Wetlands > Permafrost | place: Sweden: Stordalen...
ACGGCTGCCAGCAGGCCGAAATCTACGACAACAGTTTTTCGGCCGTCGGCCTGAAGCAGGGAGAGCCGCAGGGATTCATCTTCATCAATGCCGGCGTGGGCATCGTCTTCAACAACACGGTGACCGGCACGACCTACAACACCCGCACGATTCAACTGACTCATGAAAGATCGTTCCGCGACCGAGGTGGTTTTGGCGTGGCCGACGGCACGAACCCGGTCGACGGCAATCAGATTCCCGCCGGCAAGGAGGGCGCCGGCTATCCCTGCCTGGGCCAGCCCGGCCGCGGAACCGACGCCAAGGGAGACGGCATATTCGAGCCGTCCCCCTGTTATGCCTGGAACAACACGCTCAACGGCGAGAAGCTGAACATGGCTCTGCGTCGGTGGTCGGACCCGCGGGAAGCGGCCTTGCAGGCAGCCCACGTCCAGGAAGGCCGGGATTTCTTCAATGAGCAGCCAAAGCCCGACTATTACAAGCCCTTCGCCTATCCACATCCGCTGCAGAGCGGCTGGGATGACCTGATGAAGCACGCCGCCGGGCAATGAGCGCGCCAGATTGACTGCTCGTCAAATTGTTTTACGCGCCGGCGCCGTCCAATTACAATCCCTGACCATGGCTTCGATCCTGAAGAAGCTGCAGATGATCCACGTCAGAGCATCGTGTGCTCTTGGTTTTTTCCTGACAACGATCGTTTCAGCCGCGGTTGCCCTCGGCGCGCCGGCCGCGGGAACACCCAAGGCGACGGGGACGCTGCTGGCGGGCGCGAATCATGCGGACGGGGCCGCGACCATCATGGGATTGAAGGTCGATGGCGCATCGGTTCTCCCGGACTTGCTCTTCTCTCCCGATGGCAAGTTCGCATATGCGTTGGAAACGAACGGCCTGCTGAGGAAGATCCAGGTTCCCAACATGCGAAGGGGGAAACCCCTGCTTACCGCAACTCATCTGGCTTGGCCAGCAGGACCGCGTGCGTTTCCACGTGCTCCCGCATGTGGTGGACGCTGACGCCGTACCCTCGGGACCGGAGGCGGTCGATGATCTGGTTAGTGATCATTGCTGTGGCACAACCCCGCGCGTGGCAAAACCTTCGCCGTCACCCAACCCAGCGGAAGTAACGCAAAGATGGCGCTGAGGGTTCCGCCCGAAACGTTAATTAATCGCAATTGCGTGCGTGCTGTGCTGTGCTTTGTAAGTGGCGAGGTAGTTTTGAAAGGAATAACATGCGATCATCGCAACCCGCAACTCACCCTGAAGGATCCGTACCATGAGCAGCAACATCCACCCGGCAACCGCCCTCCCCGTCGAGGCCGTTGTTCGGCAGCGCTATGCGCGGGCATCGGACAGGCACGAGGCGTGTCTCTGCGTGCCCAGCGCCGGCTACGACCCGCAACTGCTGCGCGTCATCCCGGCGGAAATCATCGAGAAAGACTACGGCTGCGGCGATCCCAGCCGCCACGTCCACGCCGGCGAAACGGTCCTCGACTTGGGCAGCGGCGGCGGTAAGGCCTGCTACATCTGCACCCAGAAAGTCGGCCCTGCCGGTAAGGTCATCGGCGTCGATTTCAACCAGCCGATGCTCGACCTCGCCCGCAAATACCAGGCCCAGGTCGGCGACGCTGTCGGCTACCACAATGTCCAGTTCTACAAGGGCAGGATCCAGGACCTGCGGCTCGACCTCGAGCAACTTGAAGCCTGGCTGGCTGCAAACCCGGTGCGTGACGCGGAAGGATACTTGCAGGCACAGGACCAGGCCGACCGCCTCCGCCGGGCATCACCGATGATCGCCGATGGCAGCATCGACGTGATCGTCAGCAACTGCGTGCTGAACCTGGTTCGCGATGGCGATAGGCGGCAGTTATTCGACGAAATGTTCCGAGTGCTGAAGGCCGGCGGGCGCAGCGTGATCAGCGACATTGTCGCCGACGAGGACGTGCCGCAGGACCTTCGCGACGATCCGGACCTGTGGAGCGGGTGCATCAGCGGGGCGATGCGCGAGGACCGGTTCCTGGCCGCTTTCGAGGCCGCCGGGTTCCATGGGATGCACCTGCTGGCCCGTTCGGAAAGTCCGTGGCAGACCGTCCGCGGCATCGAGTTCCGCGCCGTTACCGTGGCCGCGTACAAGGGAAAGCAGGTGTCGTGCCTGGACCGCAACCAGGCGGTGGCGACCAATGACGCCGGCAAGTGCTGCGGCGATGGCGAGTGTGGATGAGGACCGGTTATTGAACGCGCTTGATTTTGCCCATTCGCGAATGGGGTACCATGGATAAATTGGAAGCAGATCTTCTTCGCAGGTTCGCCGCCAATCTTGGCCGGTTCAATGACACGCTTCAGGAATTGCTAGCCATGAAGGGAAACGATGCGCTGAAGCCCGAGAAGCTAAAGGAATTGGAGGCGATAGGTAAGGAGCTGTCCACATTAGAAAAACCTCGTGAATAGGCGTGGTGAGTCAAATAGATAATTGCCCAAACTTGCGTTGGAGCCAACCGCATAGCCGCTCAGGTAGGGTCCGCACGCGGCTTGGGATTTTTTGTAGCACAGGCGTCCTCGCGCGTCCTCGCCTGTGTTTTCGGCCCAAAAACACAGCCGGGACGGCCGTGCTACGAATTAGTTCCCGAGCTGACTGCGGACCATTGGCCCCGCAGTTGGAACGGACGGCCCAAGGAGAGAACGGTCCGCGGTGAGCGTAGGAGCTTTTCGACTGCCGCCGGTGCCCTCACCGGCGGAAAGCTGCTTCTCGCGTCGAAACCGCCTGTGGGGGCACCGGCGGCACTAAAGATTCCCAGGCTCAGTGCGGACCCGACAAATCACATGCAGACCCTGACACAGTTGACCATTCACGCGAGCAATGACTTCGACCGGCGTGTTGCCGACGCCGAGGGCCGGCCCCTGCGCGGCCTGACCATCGACACCGTGCAGGTGAACATCGGCCTGCGCTGCAATCTCGCCTGCCACCATTGTCACGTCGAATCGGGGCCGAGCCGCTCGGAGGAGATGACGTGGGAGACGATGGCCGAAGTGCTCGACGCTGCCCGGCGTGCCGGCGCGGCGACACTCGACGTAACCGGCGGGGCGCCGGAGATGCACCCATCCTTCCGGAGGTTCGTGGCCGAGGCGCGGGAGTCGAGTCTGGGCGTTATCGTCCGCACAAACCTGACCATCCTGCTGGAGGACGGCTACACCGATCTGCCGAAGTTTTTCCGCGAGCACCAAGTCCACCTGGTCGCGTCACTGCCGTGCTATCTGGAGGAGAACGTCGACAGGCAGCGCGGCCGGGGCGTCTACCGCGACAGCATCGAGGCGATCCGCCGGCTCAATGCGGCCGGCTATGGCCGGCAGCCCGACCTGCCGCTGGACCTGGTCTACAACCCCGGCGGCCCGACGCTTCCGCCGCGCCAGGAGCAGCTCGAGGCCGACTATCACCGCGAGTTGGCCGCCCGGTTCGGCATCCGGTTTACGCGCCTGCTGACGATCGCCAACATGCCGATCGGCCGGTTCCTCCACGATCTGGCCCGCCAGGGACGGGACCGGGCATACATGGATCTGCTTCGCGACGGCTTCAACCCGGGAACGCTCGCCGGCCTGATGTGCCGCCACCAACTCCACGTCGGATGGGACGGCACGCTGTACGACTGCGACTTCAACTTCGCCCTCGGCTTGCCGGTGAACGACGCCAGTTGCCGTCACGTTCGCGATTTCGACCCGGCGCGGTTCCGAAGCCGGACCATCGCCACCGGCCCGCACTGCTTTGGGTGCACGGCGGGAAGCGGGTCATCGTGCGGAGGGGCGATTGCGTGAACCAGACGGATGACGGTTTCTTGTTCACTGGGAGCGAGAAAGATCGTGGCCGGTTCTTTTCCCTCTCCCGGTACTCCGGGAGAGGGTCAGGGTGAGGGTCTTCGCTCGCGGTTGCGAAAAAGAAGACCCTCACCCCAGCCCTCTCCCGGAGTACGGGAGAGGGAGAAAGAACCGGCGCCGCTGACAGTAATTATCTGACTCTCGGCAAACGGTAATGCCTCCCCGCCTGATCATCTTCGCGCGCTACCCCCTCCCCGGCCGGACCAAAACGCGCCTCATTCAACGCCTCGGGGAAGCCGAGGCCGCTCGCCTCCAGGACGCGATGACCCGACATACCCTGCAACAGGCGTCCGCCGTGGCATCCCGGCGGCGGGTCGAAATTGAAGTGCGTTTCACCGGCGGCTCGTCTGAAGCAATGCGAGAACGCTACGGCGGCGACTTCGCCTACACCGACCAGGGCGACGGCGATCTTGGCCAGCGCCTCAGCCGCGCCGCCGCCGAGGCATCGAGCCGGCCGATCGTCATCGTCGGGACCGACTGCCCTGGGATCTCGGCGGACATCCTCGATGCCGCCTTTGCCGCTCTGAGCGACCATGACATCGTCCTTGGGCCTGCACTCGACGGCGGCTACTACCTCGTGGGGTGCCGCGTATTTGTGCCGGCCTTGTTCCAGGGGATCCGCTGGAGCACGAGCGAGGTGCTGGCGCAGACGCGCGATGCCGCCAGCCGCGCCGGCCTGTCGTGCGCGCTGCTCCAGCCGCTGGCCGACGTTGATGTGCCGGACGATCTGCCCGCATGCGCGGACCTGCTCTTCCGAACGCCGCCGCCGCCGTGAATCACGAGGGATGGATCGCGCGGGCCCGCGGCGACGAAAATTTGACGGATTGCGCGTCCCGCGGCCTTCCGGCTGCGGCTATTAAGTGCCCGCGCACCACTACCTGTCTCGGCGTGACGAGTACCTGCAACCGCGACACATATTGACGCGCCGGTCCTAAGGACTCCCAGGTGGAGAATCTCACTTCCGGCAACCTTGCGCTCGTCGTTGCCAGTCCCTGGCTCAACATTTACCATTCACGGAATGCTCTGGCGATCGCCCTTTCCAGGTCCACCGGCACAACGGTCCGTTGCAGCGCCCGGTAGCCGCAGGCTCGCGTGCCTCGGGGTTATCGTCGTTGCCGCGATGGCGCTGAATCCCGGCCAGGCGACGGCCGCGGACGAGCATCCCGCGACGCAACCGGCGGAGATTACCCGCAGTGAGTTGCTCCATGCCAGTGAAAACGCGCAATCGCCCCACACCTTCGACCCCACCGACGCCTACGACCAGCAGAAAATCGAAGGATGGCTCGTGCGCGTGAACAAGCGGCTGATCGCCGAGCACCGCGACCTGGCGGACAAGTCCGTCGAACTGCTCAAGTTCCAGCTTTACCAGATCACCCGGATGGTGCCCGCGCCCGCTCTGGAAAAGATCCGCACCGTCCCCATCTGGCTGGAGCAACACGACCCGCTGGTCACCTGCATGTGCTATCACCCCAACCCCGAATGGGTCACCAGGCATGGGCTCAACCCCGCCAAGGCACGCTGCGTCGAAATCGGCAACGCCCGCCGATTCCTGGACTGGGAAAAGACCCAGCCGTGGATGGTACTGCACGAGCTGGCACACGCCTACCACGACCAGTTCCTGCCGGACGGGTTCGACAACGCCGACGTTCGGGCGGCATTCGAATCGGCGCGGGACCAGAAACTCTACGACCACGTCCTGCGCGGCAATGGCCATTCCGAAAAAGCTTATGCGGTGACCAACCAGATGGAGTATTTTGCCGAGTGCAGCGAGGCGTTCTTCGGCACCAACGACTTCTACCCATTCGTGCGGGCCGAGTTCAAAGAACACGATCCCAAGGGCTACGAAGCGTTGAGCAGGGCGTGGGGCGTGGGGCTGCCGAAGCAGGCTGACGAAGAACGACGATCGCCGAGTACAAAGCCCGGATGAAAACCGGATAGGAGAGCCATCATGTCTGATACGTGGTATTACACGGCAGGCGGACAGCAGAACGGTCCGGTGAGCGCGGACGACCTGCGCAACCTCCTGACCTCCGGGCACGTGAGTGGCCAAGACCTGGCCTGGAAAGAAGGAATGGCGCAGTGGACACCCATTTCCCTTCTGCCCGAATTACTGGCTGGTGCCCAAGGTGCGCCGGCGGGCTATTACGGCGCCCCAGGTCCGTCGGGCGCCGTGCCACTCCAATACGGCGGATATCAGTCATATGCCGCGACCACGCCTGTATACCAGCGACGTTTGGCATACGGCGGGTTCTGGATACGCGTGGGCGCGTACATCATCGATTGCCTGGTCCTGGCCGTCCCCAACATGATTATCAACGGGGTCATCCAGTTTGGGTTTGGTGTCGGCCAACCCCAACCGGGAAGCCCTCCGGATCCCGCGCAGCTTGTGTCGCTTATGATGCTCTCGTTCATTCCATTTTTCCTGGATTGGCTCTACTATGCGCTGATGGAGAGCTCGGCGAAGCAGGCAACCCTCGGGAAGATGGCCTGCGGCCTCATGGTCATAGACGAAAATGGCGGCCGCATTTCCTTCGCCCGCGCGACAGGTCGGTATTTTGCCAAGCTGCTTTCAGGGCTTGCGTGCTGCATTGGCTATATCATGGTCGGTGTAGATGAACATAAACGCGGCTGGCACGACTCGCTTGCCAAGACTTTCGTCGTTACCAAGAGCTCCCTGATGGGGTCCAACTGGCGATAGCAGGCCCGGCGAAACACCCTCATGCCCAAAACTCGACTCGAAGCCTTCAGACTTTGGCCATGCTCCACGCCTCCCCCATCGGGAACCTGAACCGTTCCAGCGACTGCGGCTTCATCTCGATGCTGTACCCTGGCCGTGCCGGCGGCATGTACCGCCCGGCGCGGACCCGCACCGGGTCCAGGAAATGCTCGTGCAGGTGGTCCACGTATTCCACCACGCGGTTTTCCTCCGAGGCGGCGCAGGCGATGTAGTCCCAGATGGCCAGGTGCTGCACGTACTCGCACAGCCCGACGCCGCCAGCGTGGGGGCAGACGGGGATGCCGAACTTCCTGGCCAGCAGGTAGACGGCCACCACTTCATTGACGCCGCCGAGCCGGCAGGCGTCGATCTGGCAGAACTGGATGGCGCCGGCCTGCATCAACTGCTTGAACACGATCCGGTTCTGGCACATCTCGCCGGTGGCGACGCCGATGCCCAGCGGGTTGAGCGCTTTGGCGATTGTTGCGTGCCCGAGCACGTCGTCGGGGCTGGTCGGCTCTTCGATCCACCACGGGCGGAATCTCGCCAGTTGTTTCATCCACTCGATGGCCTGCCCGACCTCCCAGACCTGGTTGGCGTCCATCATCAGCTTGCGGTCGTAGCCGATTTCCTCGCGGATGATGGCGCAGCGGCGGATGTCGTCGGGCAGGTCCCGGCCGACCTTGATCTTCAAGTACGAAAACCCCTCGGCCGCCGCCGCCCGGCAGAGCCGGCGGAGTTTTTCGTCCGGATAGCCCAGCCAGCCCGCCGAGGTGGTATAGGCGGGAAAGCCGGCCGCCAGCATCTCTTGTTCCCGGCGAGCTTTGCCGGGTTCGGTTTCCTGCAAAAGGGCAATCGCTTCGTTCGGCGTGATCGCGTCGGTGAGGTATCGGAAGTCCACGCAGGCGACCAACTGCGCGGCCGATAAGTCGGCAAGCAGTTTCCAGAGCGGCTTGCTCTGGGCCTTGGCCCAGAGGTCCCATACCGCGTTGACGATGGCGGCGGTTGCCAGGTGGATCACGCCCTTGTCGGGTCCGACCCAGCGCAACTGGCTGTCGCCGGTGATGTGCCGCCAGAAGCCTGCCATGTCGGCGGTGAACGATTCGAGGGTCCGTCCGATGACCCGGTTTTCAAGGGCGTGGACGGCGGCTACACAAAGTTCGTTGCCCCTGCCGATGGTAAAGGTCAGTCCATGGCCGGCACGGCCGGCGGGATCATCCGTCTGCAGCACCACGTAGGCGGCTGAATAGTCCGGGTCCGGGTTCATGGCGTCCGACCCGTCCAGCCCAAGCGAGGTGGGAAAGCGGATGTCTTGGACGGAAAGTCCGGTAATCTGCATTGAATCGTCCTTTGTCATTTGTCATTTGTCCTTCGCTATGGTCCCCCCAACGTCAAACGGTGGCAAATGGCCAAGGACAAAGGACAAAGGACAAAGGACGATGCAATGGACAAAGGACCAATGACAAAGGACCAATGACAAATCACCGGATATAATGCTTCAATGTCCGCCCTGACCCGCAAGATGACGCTGAATGACCTTCGTTCTGCCCGAGCGACCGGGCAAAAGGTCCCCATGCTGACCTGCTATGACTTTACGACGGCAGGGCTGATGCAGGAAGCTGGCGTGCCCGCCCTGCTGGTGGGGGACTCTGCGGCGAATGTCATCCTGGGTTACGGAAGCACGTTGCCGGTGCCGCTGTCTTTCATGATCGAGATCACGGCGGCCGTTCGGCGCGGCGCCCCGCTGGCGTTCCTGGCGGCGGACATGCCGTTTGGCTCATACCAGGGTTCGTTAGGTTCAGCCGTGCTCAACGTCTGTAAGGTCGTGAAACGCACGGGATGCGACTGCGTGAAGCTGGAGGTGGCTGGCGGACATGCCGGGCTGATCCGTTCGCTGGCCGATGCGGGGGTCGCGGTGATGGCCCACCTGGGCCTGCGGCCGCAGTCGGTCGGGCTGCTGGGCGGGTATAAGTTCCAGGGTCGTACTGCAGACGAGGCCCAGTCCATCATTTCCACCGCGCGGGTCATGCAATCGGCGGGTGCTGCCGCCCTGCTGCTCGAGGCGGTCCCGCCGGAAGTCGGCGAGGCGGTCGTGGCTGCCGTCGGCATCCCGGTGATCGGCTGCGGAGCGGGGCCGGCGTGCGACGGGAGCGTGATCGTGACCCATGACGCCCTTGGGCTGACCAGCCGTCCGCCGCGATTTGTGCCGAAATTGGGCGATCTGGCCAGTCCCAGCGTACGATTGTTTGCTGATTACGTCCGCCTCGTGCAGGAAGGGCATTACCCGGCCACCGAGCACAACTACCAGATGTCCGAGGGCGAGAAACTGAAACTGGCGACGGTGGACGACTTGGCCGAGGGTAATCCGTTTTAGCTGACCCGTAAACCAATCGAATCGCAAAGGTCTGTGTCTGGACACAGGGGTTCCAGACCTTGCTTACAGGAGATCGCAAGAATGAATACGCTACGCAAATCGTTGGCTGTGCTGGTCCTGGGAGGGACCGGGGTTGCGGCATGGTTCGTCGGGTCCAACCTGGTGCAGGACGTGAAATTCGCCCACGCCCGCGATGAGGTCCAGGACGCTCGCCAGAAACTGGCCACGGCGGAGGGCCTGTCCGACGTGTTCAGAGACGTCGGCAAGGCGGTCGAGCCCTCGGTGGTAAACATCGAAGTCCACAAGACCTTCAAGACCGGCAGGCAGGCGTTGCCTTTCGATGACGACACGCTCAAGAAATTCTTCCCCGACCGCAAGGGCGACGGCCAACCCGAACTGCCCGAGGGCTTCGGCGACGGCAGCGGCGACGATGACAGCAGCATGGAACAGGTCGGCACCGGCTCCGGTGTCATCATGGAAACCCAGGGAGGTTCCGGCTTTATCCTCACCAACAACCACGTGGCCGGCGGCGCAACCGACCTCACCGTCACCCTCTCTGACGGCCGCGTCATTAAGGGCAACAAGGTGAAAGTCCTCGGCGCCGATGCCAAGACCGATCTTGCCGTCGTTGAAATCAAGGCCGATAACCTGATCCCCGCGGTTTGGGGCAACAGCGACAAACTCGAGCGCGGCGAATGGATCATGGCCTTCGGCAGCCCGTTCGGGTACGTCGGCTCGATGACCCACGGCATCGTCAGCGCCTTGCACCGTCAGGCCGGTATCCTGGCCCAGCAGCAGGGTTATGAGAACTTCATCCAGGTCGATGCCCCGATCAATCCGGGAAACAGCGGCGGGCCTCTAACCAACGTCCACGGCGAAGTGGTCGGCATCAACACCGCCATCGCATCGAAAAGCGGCGGGTTCCAGGGCATCGGGTTCGCCATCCCCTCCAACCAGGCCAAGGTCATCTACGCCGGCCTCAAGGACCATGGCAAGATCACCCGCGGCTGGCTCGGCGTGAGCATCAGCGACGTGGCCCGCGATCCCGCACTGGCCAAGAGCTTCGGCTTCGACGGGAGCAAGGGCGTGCTGGTTGAAGAAATCATGCCCAAGACCCCCGCCACCGGCAAGCTGCATAAGGGCGACATCATCACCGCCCTCGATGGCAAGTCCGTGGCAGATGTCCAGGAACTCCGCAATACCGTCGCAGCGACCCCGCCCGGCACCGACCTGAAGTTCAACGTCTGGCGCGACAACAAGAGCGTCGACGTCACCGTCAAGATCGGCGAGCAGCCCGACAACCTGATGGCCATGGCCACCCGCGGCCGCTCCGACGACCCCGGCCCGCGCGCCCCGCAGTCCGACAAGGCCGCTGAATCGCTCGGCCTGCGCCTGGCCACCCCCAGCGACGAGCTGGTTCAGAAGTATGGCCTGCCCGACAACGCCCAGGGCGCGGTCGTGGTCCGCACCGCCCCGCGCTCCCCCGCTTCCAAAGCCGGCCTCCGCGAAGGGGACCTGATAACCCAGGTCGGCAGCAAGAGCGTCAGCAGCGCCGAGGAGGCGTCAAACGCCATCGCCAAGCTGGGGACCAATCCGGTCCGCCTGTCGGTCACCAACGCCAACGGTTCCCGCTTCGTGCTCATCGAGCCCGATCAGCAATAAGCTGGTTCCCAACGTTCATGTAAAGAGGGCGGGCACTTTGGTGCCCGCCCTCTTTGCTTTAGGCTCTGTCTGAAAACGCTTTCAAGCCGGCCCCCGCGCATCAATCCGCGGCTTCCACTTGGGGCCCTTCGACGGGTTCGACGGGTTCGACAAGCTCACCGCGGGCAAGCTCACCGC
>Ga0182024_10024274_pt1 | contig 10787 bp, 7 predicted proteins | sample P32metaG_FD_120480 | JGI IMG/M metagenome (GOLD analysis project Ga0182024, IMG submission 120480) | Permafrost microbial communities from Stordalen Mire, Sweden - P3-2 metaG (Illumina Assembly) | ecosystem: Environmental > Terrestrial > Soil > Wetlands > Permafrost | place: Sweden: Stordalen...
CCACTGCGCCGAGGTTCTGGTTCCCGAGATGAAGCGAGCGCGGGCGGCGGGCAAGATCGGCTATCTTGGGATCACCGAACATTTCGGCGGCGACACCGGCCACGCCATGCTGCCGCGCGCGCTCGCCGACGACCACTTCGACGTGATCATGGTCGGATTCAACCTGGTCAATCCCTGTGCCCGCGAGCGGGTGTTCCCGCTGACCCTGGCCCGGGATGTGGGGACGCTGATCATGTTCGCCGTGCGCCGCCAGCTCAGCGATGCTGGCGCCCTGCGCGAGGCGGTGGCCGGCCTCGTCGCGCGCGGCGAGGTGGACGCCGGCCTGGTCGACGCCTCCGACCCGCTGGCCTTTTTGCGGGACCACGTCGGGATCGGCTCGGTGGTCGAGGCCGCCTACCGGTTCTGCCGCCACGAGCGCGGCGCGCAGGTGATCCTTACCGGCACCGGCGATGTCGCGCACCTTGAAGCCAACCTCACCGCCATCGCGGCCCCGGCGCTGCCGGCGGACGTGCTGGCGCGGTTGACGCGCCTGTTCGGGCGGGTGGACAGCGTTTCGGGAAACTAGAAATTCTCATCCTCGGGCGACCGAATGCGCTCCCACAGGGTCGAAGCGCCGAGCCCTCTAAAGAAGCGAGGGAGCCGGTGTCATGGACGGGCGGGACGCGAGCCGGACGCCCGCCGTCCCTTAGAAGAGGGTGAAAAAACGAAGGCCCCGAGGAGGTGGTCCTCGGGGCCTTCCGCTGGGCCTAAAATGTGTTTGGGGCTTGGCCCAGGGGCTTATGGTCTCGAAAACCTTAACGCTTGGATACCCATATCGAGTTTCATCAAGGATCGGCGAGCGGGGCCGTGGGGCCATCCGCGCCCGGGGGGTTGGAGGCAAACAGCCGGACCCGCCGGCGAAAATTCTCCCAGGTGTGGGTGCGGGCGAACGCCCTGATCTTGCCGACATCGGTGGCGCCCTCGCGCCATCGCGCGTGGGCGCTGACGAGGCTCTGGGCCAGGCCGTCGAGATCGCCGGCGCCGATGATGTCGGCGACATCGGCCGGCGGCTCGAGGTCGGGGAGGCCGGTGTTGCGCGTCCCGATGCAGAAGAGGCCGGCCGACATCGCCTCGGGATAGACCAGGCCGAAACCCTCGACGATCGAGGGCATGACGAAGATGTCGGACGCCAGATAGGTGGCCCGCAGTTCGGCCAGGGAGATCTTGGCGGATAGATCGACGTTGGCTTGCCGCGTGAGCGGAAGGAGGCCGGGATCGAGTTTCGAACAGACGAGACGAAGATCGCAGTCCTTCAGATCGGCCGCGCGCCAGGCGCGCAGAAGGTGATGCAGGCCCTTGCGCTGCACCCCCTGACCCACGAACAGGAACCTGCAGCGCCGGCCGCGCTCTTCCTTGCGGGGCAGGTCGCCCATCGCCAACTGCGCCCCGTAGGGGGCGATCGCGATCCGCCGCGGCGCACAGCCCTGGGCGACGAGGGAAGCCTTGGTGAAGGCGCTGGCGCAAAGGACGGCGTCAGCCAATCGCCACTCCCCGAGGGGCTCGGGAGCGATCCGCTCCAGCGGCGCCGAGTCGGATTGGGTGGCGAACGAGGCGCGGACCTCGGGGAATCTCTCCAGATCCTCGGCCAGCAGCGGATAGATGAACGCCCGGTGGGGATGGAACTGGAACAGCAGGCGGCGCCGATCCGGTGAGGCCTCGAACGCCCAATAGGCCGCCCCGTTGTGGAGGAAGAGATGACTGTCGGTAGCCCTCGCCGCGGCGGAGGCCTGAAGCGAGACCGCCCTGTCCATGACAAAAGCCATCCGGACCGGATCGTGAAGGCGGCGGGGATCGCGAAGCTGGCGGGCGAAAGACTCCCAGTTGTTGTCGACAAACCGGCTCGAAAGCCCGGCGCGATAACGCTTGCGCAGGGCGTCGGGCAGGCCGAGCGGGGCGTAGGGGGCGAGGCCTCGAGCCCAGTCGGGGAGGTAGAAGTCGGTCACCAGTCGCTCGAGCATGCCCCCTTCGTTGAGGGCCAGGGGAACCTCGTAGCCATCGCGGGGGCCGGCGAAGGCGGTGACGTAGCGGCCGGTCATGCCGGATCATCCGGCCCGGCCGGGTCGGCGCGGGACCTGGCGGCGAATTCGAGAGGCGCGGTGGGACGCCGGCGGCCGGCCCGGATGCCTCCGCCGCCGATTTGACAAGATTGGAACGGTGTTTCCTTCCTCGTCAAGGCGATCGCTCGCTATCGGCCCATCATTCTGGCGAACCGGCTGGCGATGAAGCGCACATCCCCCAGTCTTGGCATCAGGATGTCCTCGATCCTCGCTCCGTATGCCCGCATGGCCAGATACGCCAGGAACACCAGGGAACTCCCTTGGGCCATGCAAGCGGCGACGGCGGCGCCGATGGGCCCGTAGGCCAGGATCATCGGCGGCATTATCAGCGCGATCATCGCCAGCGTCACCACTTCGGCGCCTCCCAGCTTGAGGGGGTGATCGGCTGCCTTGAGGCCCGCGCCCAGGACCACTTTGGAGGCCGCGAGAGCGTAGGCGAGGCAGAGGAACGGGAAAATTCTCTCGGCCGGCAAATAGGCGCTTCCGAACAGAAAGGGGATCAACGCGCTCGAAGCAGCTACCAGACCCACTGCCGTGACCGCGACCAGACCGATGCCGACGCGGGCGAAGCGAAGAAAGAGCGTGCGTCTGGCCTCTGGATCGCTCTCGCCGGCGATGCGGGGAAACGCCACCAAGTCGACCGTCACGCCAATGAGCATCAGGGACACCGCCAGGGTCGCGGCGACCGCGTATTGACCCAGGGCCGCCGCCGAAAGGACGATCGTCATGAAGATGCGATCGAAGTGCTCGCGGGCCGCGGTTCCGACGGCGGCGGGATGCAGGCGGATGCCGAACGAAAGCAGGCCGCGAAGGGTGGCGAGCGAAAATGACCGAAAGCGGAATCCCTGCAGAAAGAGGTAGCTCGAGGCGAGGCAGACCAGGACAACATTTCCAGTAAGCTGAACGAACAGGAAGTTGCGCACATGGCCGCCTTGTCCCGACACCAAGAGATAGATGCAGGCGATGGCGTTCACCGTCTGGGGCGTGGCCCGAAGCGTGCTCCAGGCCAAGCTGCCGCGCCTTCCCTGGCATGAGCCGACAAGGACGACGCCAAGGTGATTGAGAGGGACGTAGCTGAGGTAGAGCAGCGCATCGCCCAGCGTCGAGCGGCCTTTGAATATCAGGCTGTCCACCATCCAGCCGGCCATCACGGTGATTGCCGAGAGGACGACGGCGAGCGTCAGGCTCGCGGTCAAAACCTGGTCCCGTTGGCGATCGTCGGGTGCGCCGGCGGTGCGAAACACGGTCGCCTCGCCGATGCTGAGCAGGCCTACCGCCGCGATCACCGAGGTCACGCTGATGACCGAGGCCAGGGCGCCGCGCCCGCCAGGCCCCAACAGGCGGGCCGCCAACAAGCCGGTCACCACCGCCGCGAGTTGGATCACGCCGCTCGACAGGAAAGCAAACAGCGCCCGGCGCATCAGGCTAAGCGCGCTGAAACCACGGCGGTCATCGCCAATGTTCGCGTGCGCCCTCGACGAACCGTGCGACATCGCCGCGATCGGCCATCGCCCGGGCGCCATCGCGCAACCGCCGCCAGAGCTGCTCGTCGCCGTCCACCAGACCCAGCATGAAGGCCAGTCCTTCGGCGTTGTCGGCCTCGACGAGAAAGCCGTTCACTCCATTTCGCACCAGGATCTCGGTCGCGCCGACGACGGTCGAGGCGACAACCGGCAGATCGAAGGCGAGCGCTTCGTTGACCACCAACCCCCATTGCTCTTCGTTACTTGGCGTTACCAGACAGAGCGCTGAATTCATCGCTCGCGCCACCGCCGGTGGGTCCAGAAAGCCGGTGAGCGTGACGTGATCGCGCAGGCCCAAGGCGGCGATCTGGGCTTCCACATCGGCTCGCAAGGGGCCATCGCCGACCAGTACGATCCTCCGGGCCAAATCGCCGCGCGCGGAGCGATAGAGGCCATAGGCGCGGATCAAGGTGTGCAGATTTTTTTTCGGCACCATACGGCCAACGAACAGAAACGGCCGCTCGGCGAAAGGCGGAACCATGGCCCCCTGTTCGCCCAGATAATCCCGAAGCCGGCCGAGCGATACCGAATCGTAGCCGGTCGCTATGGGCCCTCTGAAGCCAAGGAAGCGGAGATAGCCAGCCTGTCGCGCGCCGGCGACGAGGGCGCCTTGGTAAGGGAGCAGCGCCAGACCCTTGAGCCATTCGATGCTCGCGCGGCGCGGCTTATCGTCGAACTTTGAGTCGTTCATGATCACGACGCGGCGGCCGAGGCAGCGGAGTATCACCGCGGCGAAGAAATTGTCCGCGCGGCCATAGCCGGCCAGGAAGATCACGTCGCAACCCGCCGCGACCCTCATCAACCGCACCAGGCGATGAGCCCAGCTGGTCGCCTCGAAATCCACGTCCTCGAACAATGTGACCTTTGTATACAGCCGGCCCGGACCGGTGGGGGGCCACGAGTAGGCCTGGCTGGAGCGGCAGAATTCAATGCCGACAACCGCATGTTCCGGCGCCGCCGCCGCCACGCCTTCGCACCGGTCACAGTGGTATTCACCGAACTGATCCCATGCGAAGGCGATCTTCATCCGCAAACGCGCCCCGACCGCTCGGCGGGCTCAGCGGCCGTAGGATTCAATCGCCGACGATTGCCCATCGGCTCTACTGCGCCCAATGGTTCGTATCCACACCGGTGAGATCGCGCAGCCTCTTATTGCTATCGCTAAACAATGGCGTCAGAAATTCTCCAATATATCAAGTAAGTTTATAATTACCTTAATAACAGACAGAGCGAGGTAATGCTTATTCCACCCTGGACGTGCATTTCATCGCAGTGGTCGGTCCTTGCGAGCATAGCCAAACTGGTTCCATACAAATACGAGCTTCATGCAGCGAAGTTATTACAAATTTTCAGAGAGAGAGGATCTGCAACAGGAACTTGAAATTTGCCGTCATGGACTCAATTGTAGGAAGGTCAGTCCCCCCCCGCAAAGCGTCAGCAATTGCTTTATGCAATCCTTTCCTGTATGCCAGAATCGCGGCCTCTGCCAGGGCATGAGCCGACGGCGTAAAGGCCAAAATGCCCGTCTTACCGTCCACTACATATTCGATTTCTGGATTGTGCAGCGGCCCAAGGGCTGTTCTGGCAAAGCACACCACGGGCAGATTGTAAGCGAGCGCATGATTGACCGTCAGACCTGCCGCCCCAGGTATCAGGCAAAAGTCGGCGCCGAGAAAGTGAGGCGCGAGATCTTCCTCCTCGTAAAGAGCATCCAATATTCGGATGGACCGTCCCAACCTTGCTCCGGCGAGCGTCATCAGTCTGTCGCGTTCCGGGCCATCGCCGATGAGCGTCAGGCCGGCGCCCGGATAGGCTGTCGAAATTCCCGCGAAGGCCTCCATCATTACGTCAAATCTCTTGTTCCTGGTCAGCCTTCCGACGGCGAGAAACTGGGGCGAGCCATGACGCACAGGCAGGGCGGCGGCGGAAGCTTTACAGATCGCGTTCAAATCGATCGCGTTGCCCAGGGCGACAACCGGTGTACGGGGCAGACACCGACGGACCCACGCGGCGCCCTCCGAGGTGTAGGTAGCGTGAGCGTCCGCGGCGGCGAACAGCGGAAGTCGGGCGAGTTGGATCCAACGGTCGAGCCGCGTTTCAAAACCACGACTCATCTGCCAACCGTGGGACCAGAACGCGAGCCGGCGGATGGCTCCCGTGCGTCTGGCCCACGGCAGCTGATAGCTGCTGGACATACGCAACCCGAATTCGGCGATCACGCGTTTGGGTCTCAGCGTCGCCAGGATCCAGGATGTGGGCACCGATGCGGTGAATGGGTTGGAGGCATTTGGGAAACGAAATGGCGCCGGCACGGCAAATTCCAAATCCATTGGATCGGCTAGGCTGAGGAAGGTATCGCCCGGGGGGGTCTTGGCCGTCACCACTTGGATTCCCAACTCCTGGTGAAGTCGGCGGAACAGCGAAACCCGATAGTGCGGGATAACGCGCTGAACGATGATGGTCTCGACCGCGGCCACTATCGCAGGAGCGCCGAGATATCTGCCTTGGTCAAGCTATTGAGCATACCCAGCCATGTCTGGCGCTCAGCCGCGATACCCTGAGCCGCGTGGAGCGCGAAAACGTCGTGCCGCTCCTCACCGCTCCCACCAGGAAAAGGTTTGGGATAGCGGGTTTGGCGTTGTCGTATTTGTGTACGCTAGTCACGAGCAACTTGGCGTGGCAGCGCCTCCACCATCGGCTGAGTGCGTAGACGGACAGGAGTCGCCCTTTGCGCACCGATCTCCAGGATCTTGTCGCCGACGGCGAGGCTGGCCTCTCAGCCGATGTCGTCATCGTCGGCGCCGGAGCGGTCGGGCTGGCGCTCGGCGCAACGCTGGCTCGCGCCGGGCGCGAGGTTCTCATTGTCGAGGCCGGCGGCGAGTCACTCGACGAGGCCGGACAGCGCCTGTTCTCGCAAGTGTCGCTCAGCGGGCGGCCGTGGGGCGGGGCGCGAGCTGGCCGCTACCGCGTCGTTGGCGGGACGACGACGATGTGGGGTGGGCAGGTCGTGCCGATCGAACCGACGGCGATGGCCGAGCGGAGCTGGGCGCCGGGCGGGGCCTGGCCGATCGGCTTCGAGGAGCTCGCCGCGGGGTTCGAGCGCGCCGGCGCCCTCCTGGGAATGGCCGATGAGGAAGCCGGGAAGATATGGGCCCGGGCGGGCGCAACTCCGCTCGACTTCGGTCCAGGCCTCGAGAGTTTCCTGGCGCAGTGGCTCGCCGAGCCCAACTTCGCCCGGCTGTTCGCGGCGGACATCGGCGGGTCGAAGGCATTGCGGGTCGCCGCCCATGGATGCGTTGTGGCATTGGAATTCGGCGATCAGCAACAGCGGGTCACGGCCCTGCGTGTCCTTGGGCCGGGCGGCCGGCCGATCCGGGTTACAGGCGAGAGGGTGGTCCTGGCCTGCGGGACCCTGGAGATCGTCCGCCTGCTGTCGAGCCCGCTGGCGGACGGCCGGCGCGCGCCGTGGACCGACCTGTCCTGGCTCGGCCGAGGGTTCATGGACCACATCGACGTCACCGCCGGGACCATCGCCGTCCTCGATCGGCGACGATTTCACGACATCTTCGACAATCTGTTCATTGCCGGTCGCAAGTTCACCCCTAAGCTGAAACTCTCGCCATCGGCGCAACATCAGCATCGGCTTCTGGGAATAGCCGGCCACATGATGTTCGACTCGGCCTACCGGGAGCACCTCGATAATCTCAAGATGTTCGCCAAGGCGCTCATTCGCGGCCGTGCGCCCTCGAACCTTTCGGCGTTGCCGGGCCACGTCCTGGCGGTGATGAGGGTGGCCGCGCCGCTGGCGGTGCGCTACCTCAAGTCCCATCGGATGCTGAACCTCACCGATCGCGGGGTGAAGTTCAGGCTCACGGCCGAGCAGGCGCCGGTGGCGCGCAGCCGCGTAACGATCACCGACCGCACGGATTCACTGGGACTTCCGACCCTCGACGTTTGTTGGACGATCGACGGGCGGGAGCTGGAGACCATGGCGGTGTTCGCCGAACTGACGGCGGCGGCGCTCGAGAGGCGGGGCCTGGCCGAGCTGACGATCGATCCCAGGCTCGCCGGCCGCGATCCGGCGTTCCTCGATGAGGCGGTGGACGCCTATCATCACATGGGCGGGGCTCGGATGGCCGACCGGCCGACCGACGGCGTGGTCGACCGCGATCTGAGGGTTCATGGAACCCGCAACCTCTACGTCGCCGGGGCGGCGGTGTTTCCGAGCGCCGGCTTCGCCAACCCCACCCTGACGGCGATCGCCATGGCGCTGCGGCTGGCCGATCATCTGGGCGCGCGGGCCTGACCGCCCCTGTTCCCAGAGTGGCGGGCGTCGAGACCTCGAGGCTCGGGTTCGGCTGCGCCTTCCTGACCGGGGGGATCGAGCGGTCGGCCAACTTAAGGCGCGTGCGGATGGCGCTCGAGGCGGGTTTTCGCCACTTCGACACCGCTCCGGCATATGGCCTTGGCGCGTCCGAGGAAGTGCTCGCCGAGGCCCTGGGGAGCGAACGTGGGCGCGTCACGGTGGCGACCAAGGTCGGGCTGCCTCGGCCCACGGGCGACCGGGGGTGGGCGGCCGTCAAGGCCCTGGTTCGACCGGTGATCGACCTGGCGCCGGGCCTGCGCGCCGCACTGACCGCGCAAATGGCGCCCGCCACCGCTGGCCACGGCGGCGCGGGCGAGCGGGACTATTCGGCGGCCTTCCTTACCGCCTCCCTCGACGAAAGCCTTCGCCGGCTGGGCGGGCGCATCGACGCCCTGTTGCTGCACGAGATCGCGCCGGGCGAAATCACCGAGGAAATCGAACGATGCCTGGAAGACGCCAAAGTGGCCGGCAAGATCGGCGCGTTTGGGATCGCCACGACAACGCCGGCCACGCAGGCGATCGTCGAGGAGAGGCCGGCGATAGCGCCGATCGCCCAGCGCCCGTGGGCGGTGTTCGACGAGCCGCTGATCGACGATTCCCGGCGCCTGTGGATTACCTACCGCGCCATCCAACGGGCACACGGACGGCTCTCGGCCCTGGCGCGAGCCGATCGCGCCTGGGCGGCGGGCCTTTCCCAAGCCGTCGGCCGCGATGTCAGCGACCGCGAGGCCCTCGGGGAACTCCTGCTGGCCGCGGCCCTGGCCAACAACCCCGCCGGCATCGTCCTTATCTCTTCCCGCCGCCCCCGCCGCATCGCCCGTTTTGGCGCCGTCCAGGACGATCCGAACCTGATCGCCGCCGGCGCGCGCCTCACCGCGGCGCTGGGGACCGAGCGCGAGCGCGCGGCCGGCCTCACGCCGCGCCGCCGCGGGAGAGTCTCAGGGCCGCCAGCCAGCCCAGGGCGGCTACCGGGATGAAGGCGGCGAACACAAAGGGGCCCAGGCTCGCGGCCTTGGCCGGGGTGAAGGCGTGGGCGAGGCCCAGGAGATTGGCCGCCGCTCCGGCCGCCGCCGCCCCGGCCGCGCTGCCGATCAGCGACACCGTCGGAACGGCCGAGGCCCCCGTCGCCCGGTCCTCATCGGGCAGGACCCCGAGCACCCGCCTGGTCGTCAGCGACCAGGAAAGGCCATAGCCGACGCCCATGACCGTGGCGGTGACAACCACCAGTACCATCTGGCCGGCGGCGAACGCCAACGCCAGTCCGGCGACACCCGCCAGGATGCAGCTGGCGCCGGTGAGGATCCACAATCCATGCCGGCGGTCCGGCTGGCCCGAGACGAAAAAGGCGGCGGCGGTCCAGCCGAAGGCGTCCATGGCCACGACGTAGCCGGCGGTGAGCGGCGAGGCGTGATACTGAATCTGCAGGATGGCCGCCCCGTAGACGCTGAAGGCGGCCGAGGCCGCCGACATGGCCAGGACCATGGCGTAGCCGGCGCCGGCCACCGTGCGGGGCCGAAGCGCCTGACGCGGAAGCAGGCCCTCGCCCGGCCTCGCGTTCACCGCCCCGGCGACGAGCAGGAGGATAAGGCCGGCGACAAGCAGCATCGCGGCGCGCGGACCGTCGGCGGTCACGTCGGCGGCGGCGATGGCGAGGATGGCCAGCGCCAGGACGGCGAGGGTTCGCCAGGCGAGCGTGCGCCCTTGCGGTTGGGAAACGCCCTCCGATCTCAGCAGCGGGCGGCAGGCGAAGGCGAAAATCACCGCCTGGCCGGCGAACATCCAGAAAGCCCAGCGCCACAGGCCGGCGGCGGCGAAGAGACCTCCGACCAGGGGTCCGAGCAGGCTCGCCACCCCCCAAACGCCGGCCAGGCCGCCGAACATCCGCGCCCACAGCCGCTGCGGAAAAACGACGCTGATGGCGATGTAGCAGAAGCCGACGATCCAGCCGGCGCCGATGCCCTGGAGCAGGCGGCCGGCGAGGAAGACCTCGATGGTCGGCGAGGCGGCGCTGAGGACACAGCCGATGGCGTAGAGCGCCGCCGCCAGGGTGATGGCCCACTGGAGGCCGAGGCGCTGCGAGATCCGGCCGGCGCTTGCCCCCGCCAGGATCGATCCCAGCAGGTAGCCGGCCACGGCCCAGGCGAAGTAGGCGTAGCCGCCAAGGTCGCGGGCGACGCTGGGCATGATGGTGGCGGTGACCATGGCGTCGGCGGCGTTGAGCCAGACGCCGAGCATGATGAGGGCCGCGCGCGCCGCCAGAGCCGGTTGGAGAAGTTCGCGCCAGCGGGCGGCCGGGGCCTCCTGGCCCTGACCGGGACGAAGGCTCAACTCAGAGCGCCGGCGTGGAGCCTCAGACCCTGGGCGATGAACCAGGCGATGGCCGCCGCCGCCGCGGCGGCCAGCACAAAGGCGATCGGGCGCGTGGGGCGGGGCTGTTCGGCCAGGCCCGCGGGCCGGGGGGCGCGGCCGGTGACCATCGGCAGGGTGAGGCGCGCGCCCCGGAGCTCGTAGAAGGCGACGGCGCCAAGGTGGAGGGCGATGAGGGCGAGGAGCAGCCAGAAGGTCAGGTGATGGACCTTGGCGATCGTGCGGCCGACATCGAAGCTCACGAACTTCGATAGCGGACCGGCCTCCAGGCCATCCTCGTCGACGCTGAAGAGGCCGAGCGAGACCTGCAGCGTAAGGGCGGCGAACATCGCCGCGACGCTCCAGCCGCCGAGCGGATTGTGGCCCAGGAACGCCGCCCCGCGCCCCCGCACATAAGCGATGACCGCCCCTGGGCCCCGCAGGAAGGTCGCGAAG
>Ga0182024_10024275_pt1 | contig 10787 bp, 9 predicted proteins | sample P32metaG_FD_120480 | JGI IMG/M metagenome (GOLD analysis project Ga0182024, IMG submission 120480) | Permafrost microbial communities from Stordalen Mire, Sweden - P3-2 metaG (Illumina Assembly) | ecosystem: Environmental > Terrestrial > Soil > Wetlands > Permafrost | place: Sweden: Stordalen...
GAGAACTGGTCATCAGAACGCAAAACGATGAGGCCGACCAGGTACGGATCGCAGTTCAAGACTCGGGGATTGGACTTGACCCTCAAAGCATGGAACGGATTTTTGATCCTTTCTACACCACCAAGCACGGGGGCATGGGGATGGGGCTCTCGATTAGCCGGTCCATCGTGCAGGACCATGGCGGCCGGTTGTGGGTGGAGGAGAATGACGACCCCGGCACAATTTTTCAGTTTACTGTCCAGAAGTTCCACCTTGCTACTGCTGAGACCTCCGATGCCGGAACCTGAGAGCCGCGAAAGTAAGCGGCGGCGACTCTCGGTGCCTGCGGAATCCGTATCTCAAACAGCTCAAAGCAAAATGCATCCGCATGCTCGAAGGAAACTCAATTCAGACACAGACTGAACCGATCAGCTTCACTAGGGCATCTCCGTCTACCGGCTTCCTGAAGAAGCCGACGGCACCATTCTCAAGATAAAACGCCTCCGATTGTACCGAGGGCTTTCCAGTAATGATGATTACAGGCAGGGCAAAGTTGCTGCTCTTCAAATGTTGCAAAAGGCCCAGACCGCTCATTTGGGGCATCTCGACATCCGTGACCACGCAATTCGTTCGGGAAAGTGCACCGGATTCTAGAAATTGTTCTGCCGATCTATAGCTTTCTGGATTGTATTCAAAGGACCGCAAGAGGTTGACGAGCGATTCAAGAACTCGAGGATCGTCATCTATCACCGCAATGGTACAGGCCTGCACGTTCATGGATAACCCCTGCTTCAGCTATGTAGACTCTACCGAATCTGACGGAAACTTTATCTTACGGGTTCCCATTAGAGGCGCTGGCCGTGCGGAGCTTGAGCTTGCCTGCAAGCTTGACCAATGTCGCGAAAGAGTCGGCCTCCATCTTTCGCATTATGTGCCCACGATGGATTTGGACGGTATATTCAGTGATTCCCAACTCGAAGGCTGCCTGCTTGTTCAGCAAACCTTTTGCCAGAAGTGGAAGAACCTCTCGTTCCCGCGGTGTCAACGATTCATATCGGGCAACTAGCCTGGCATGGTCCACCGCCCTTTGACGGTTCGCGCGATCTTGCCGTAACGCCCGCTCAACTGAAGCGAGGAGCACTTCTTCATCGACCGGTTTGGTGAGAAAATCAACCGCCCCTGCCTTCATCGCCCTCACGGTTGATGGGATGTCGCCTCGCCCGGTGAGAAAGATCACAGGTATTAAAGTTTTGGCCGAGATCAGCTTCTGGACTTCCAGGCCACCCAATCCGGGCATCTTGAGATCGAGAATGAGACAAGCGCAAGAGTCTCGGCGAGGACACTCAAGAAAGTCCTGACCAGTCGTAAAAAGTTCCACGCACTTGCCGTTAGCCCGTAGCAGCGTAGACAACGCCTCTCCGACGCTAGCCTCATCATCCACGATATAGACACGCTCGTTCATAGATTCCATGAATGCCTCCTTCAGAACGAGGACTTGACGATCTGAGGCCCAGCGATGAGGGTGCAGTTGGGCATGCCTTACAAAGTCCCTTAACGCTAGGAATTATACCGACATACCAATCCCAGGATGCGTTTACCTAGACGGCAGGGCATTACATAAATATGGAATAGCGTCGGGACACGATTGCGGTGTAGGGGAGTGATGAAGTTGGAAGAGGCCACTCTTCTGAATGTCGAAATCACGCGGCATCCATGGAAGGATTTGTTTTTCTGGGAGCTGGTGGCAAGGTGAAGTGGAAAGTCGAGCCTCGTCCGTCGTTGGATGTCGCCCACAAACGGCCACCGTGCGACTCCACGATTGAACGGCTTATTGCCAAGCCCATGCCACTGCCTTGAGGTTTAGTGGTAACGAAGGCACTAAAGATTTCGTCTGCCTTTTCGGCCGGCAATCCTACTCCGGTGTCGCTGACTGAGATCAGCACTTGGTCGCCCTCGCCTCCTTCCGTCTTGACTGTGAGCACTCCGCCGGTCTCCTTCATCGCCTCGATACCATTGAGCATGAGGTTCATCAGTACCTGCTGTATTTGCACCCGGTCTGCCGTGATTTTGGGGAGATCGGCGGCAAAATCCGTACGAATTGAAACGGCATGGTCGTTTGCTTCGCCCCGCAGAAGCAGGACCATTTCGCTGATGATTTCGTCCACGTCGACCGACTGCCGCTGTGGAGGCGTCTTCTTATACAACGACTGCAAATGATCGATGATGTCGGCTGCACGCGCCTCGTCCTTCACGACCGCTTCTGCTGACCGGCGCGCCCCGTCCAGGTCCGGCTGATCGCGGTTCAGCCATCGCAAGCTGGCCTGGGCATTGGCCATGGCTGCGGCAATCGGCTGCTTTAACTCGTGAGAGATTGAGGCAGCCAGTTCCCCGAGCATGCTGACTCGATTGGTGTGTGCAAGGTCTGCCTGCAGCTGTTCCGCACGCTTGCGATCTTGAATGTCGGTCGCCGCACCATACCATTTCACGACCTTGCCTCGCTTGTCTCGCAGCGGCACGCCACGATTCAAGAACCATCGATACTCCCCGTCGTTACGACGGACGCGCACTTCATCCTCGAACGGCTCACCGCTGGCAAAGCTTGCGCCCATTCGTCTTACACTTCGATCCAAATCCTCCGGATGAATAGCATCTTTCCCGACTTCCCCCACTGTTCCCAACTGCGACAGGCCGGTGTACTCAACCCAGCGTCGATTCATGAATTGAACAGTCCCATCGGGTCCAGCGATCCACGCCATCGCCGGAATGGTCTCTATGGCTTCGCGAAGTTTGACTTCCTCCCGCAGCAACTGTTGCACTCGGAGTCGATACAGCCAACAAAGGAATGCCACAAACGCAGCTACGCACAACAAGCGGAACCAAACGGTCTGGTACCAAGTCGGCAGTATGGTGAATGCCATGTTCGCGGGTGCGCCGGACCAAGTGCCGTTCGTGTCTGACGCCTCCACGCTGAAATGATAGGGACCGGGAGGAAGGTTGCGAAAGGTAACGGGTGTGGCCGCCGCCGCTTCTTGCCAGTCCTTGTCTGTCTCCTGCAGCTTGTAGCGGAATCGTATGGCCTCGGGATCGGAGAGGCTCACTGCGGTGTAGTTGATCTGCACACTCGACGTGTGGGCTGGTAGAGAGAGACGAGAGTCGGGCGTGTAGCCTTTGTCATCGGCAGATACCGACTGGATGGTGATCGGAGGCGGCACGGTCCGCTCTTCAGAATGAGCTGCTGGATCGAGCGACACCACTCCGTTGTGCAGCGCGAACCACAGGCGCCCGTCGGTGCCCTCGATGGCGGTCGGGAGCGGGCGCAGTTGGGCTGCAATACCTGAGAGTCCCTCCCGCCTACCGAAGTGCTCGCCTTTGACCCGATACGCAGAGTTTTTCAATGCTTCGGAAATCTCCGCTTTACTGATATGGAAGATCCCTGAAACCGCATTGAGCCATAAATCTCCATTGGCCGTCTCCACAATTCCCGTGATTCCGCGCAGCCATTGATCATCCACAGCAGCGATCTTGTGGAAACGTCCCTGGTCAAACTGCTCCAGGCCAAATTCACCCCCAATCCAAATCTGTGATCCTTGTCCATAGATCGCCAGGATGTTGCCTACTTGAAGATCATCCTTCGGACCGAATTGATGGACCTGATCGCCATCCAAGACGGCCAGCTGACTCTTCACAGAACCGAACCACACGCGACCGAGGCTATCGGTGAATTCAACAATCACCCCTGTCTTTGGGAGATCATTTCGGCCACCGTAAGGTGTCCAATTGCCATTGGCCAATCGGTATAGAGCGTGAGGGCCGAAGGAAATCCATATTCCTCCTCGTCGATCCCCTGTAATCGCCTGCATGAAGCCATAGCGGTCAACCAATTCCGGGGGAAGATCCACGCGAACCAAGTCGTCTCCGACGAGATGCCAAAGACAACGTTCGCCGGAAAACCAGAACGTCTTGTCGGGTGCGCGGTAACCGAGTCCCGTCGTCACCTGCGGGAGGCGAATCTCCGCTTTGCCGCCCAATACATGAAAAAGGTTTCCTCTAATGCCAACGGCAGTGCCGAAACTGATCCATACCGCCCCACGATCATCGGCAACAACGGAGAAGTCTGTGCTCCCTGATGTTTCTTTTGGGAATTCCTGTCTGAGCAATGGAGTGTAGAAGAATCGATGTAGTCCTGCGATGTCTCCAAACCAGATATTTCCTTCACGGTCCACCAACTCAGCATTTTGAAAAGGATTTACGTTGTAGGTTTCAGAAGTACCTGAGGACGCATTGTTCTGGACATCGCGCAGGCTGTTTTCTGGAAGGCGCATCACGACGGGCTTATCCCAGGGCGAGGTCCAAACACTATTGTTTCGATCAACAAATTGAAGCGTTTTTTTAATGACCGGGTAAGCAGATAGCCTCTCATCAGAACCTTCCCCGGAGCCTGAGACGCGGGGGACTGCTGGCGCGGTCAGGACGGTTCGATTAGGCTCCCAGGTGAACCCGTTCACCGGCAGATGGGTGCCAGCCGTTTTGAAGTGTTTGGTCCCCGGAATGAGGTAGATGAGGTCTTTCGGAGCGCCAAAGCTGCCCACCAAACCCCAAAGTATCCCCTCTGCATCAAATCCAGCCTGTGTGACACGGCCGGCCGGAACGTTCCACTCGATGCCGATATGCTGCCACCCCGAATGATCGAATCTCCATAGACCACTGGTTGCGGTCGCCCATACAACTCCATTCCGATCCTGGGCGAAACCGTCAACCGATCCAGTCCCGCTCGCATAATTGATCACACGCCCCTTATCGAGGAAACTGAAGCCTCCTAACCCGTACCCGATCCAGAGGCCACCCGACGGCGGTGCTAAGAGGGAGTACACGTTGGTTGCGAGGAGCCGATCGCCAAACGGCGAGTTGAATGGTTCGAATCGCGTTCCATCGAATCGAAATAACCCGTCTTCGCCGCCCAGCCATAGGAACCCGTCATTGGTCTGTGCTAAACACTCGATCTCTGCGGGCGCTCCGTCTTTGAAGGTCCAGGAGTCTTGACCCACCTGCACGTTCACCGGTGCCTGCGTTTGCCCGAGCGACGACGGACACCGAAAACAGGGAACGGTCATTAAGACAACAAGCCAGCATAGCCGCGAAGCTGTGACACAGATTGAGCGTGCTGAGCTATCGCAATCTCTGACGGGAGCAAAGGACCGCGCTCGTTGGTGTGTTTTCCTCACAGTGCCAACATTCTACTGATAATCCCTACAGTGAACACGAGGATAAAACTAACGGGGGTATCACTCAGCGAGCCTTTCCATCCACTGATTTTCTCTATCAACAGTACCCGGGCCAGATTCCGCACCATACTCTTCTCCAGTGGCCCTAAGAACAACTTCACGTTGTTTCTATACATCGCTGCTTGCGATGGGTCGATGCGCAGGTTAGGATGAAAAGCCCTCGGAATGAGGTACCGGCATGAATGTGTCCCACTGGACTAACAGGAATATGGAATTGTCTGGTCACCCGTTGCGACGTACGATCACCGTGTTGAGGCAGGTGTGCCTGTCAATTACTACCTTCAATCAGGCGACTGACGCTAACCATTTACTCGACGAACATTGACGATTGACTAACGGGCACGCAAGCATCCTGATTGTAGATGACAACGATGATCTTCGGAGGACGTTGAGAAACCTATTCGTTGACTGCGGATACACAGTTCGAACAGCGGCGGATGGGTTCTTGGCACTTGCGGAAATGAAATCCGAACTTCCAGATGTGCTTATCTCTGACCTGGACATGCCAAGGATGAGCGGCTTCGAACTACTCTTCGTTGTGCGGGAGCGATTCCCGGAGGTCGGAGTCATCGCCATGAGCGGGGCGTATTCGGGCAATAGGGTACCTAGAGGCCTAGCAGCCAACGCCTTTTATCCAAAAGACGGGGCCTCCAATAGTCGTTTACCCGAGTTGGTAGATGCAATCATCGGACGCGACAGGTCGCATGCGCGCCGGCGGATTGCTTGACCTGGATTCGGACGTATCAATAAATCCGCTATGAGGGGAGCATCGATGGTCACGTTCTTCTGGATTGTAGTTGGCTCAATCGTCGTAAGCACCCCCATCGCCTTGGTCCCTTGCAAGAGATCCAAACTTACCTTGTTCGAGAATGCCGAAAACTGGAAAAACAGGCGCGGAAGTCGGATGCGAAAACTTTCCATCAATCCGGAGTCGAGTGTGAAACACCCGGTGACTCAATCAATGTGGACTCCCCCTCCCAGCCAAGACCATTTTGTATCTCGTTAACGATCCTCCAGGGCTATATCAATAAACGGCTTCATATCCGCCTGTTCCGCCGCTTCCGGTTCTTTCGGAAAGGAGAAGGCATGGCACGAGAGACAAACAAAGAAGGGATATGGATCTCACTCTTCGAAGAGCAACATTCAAGACTCTCTGCGGTCGCTGAGATGCTCCTTAATAGAAACGTATCTCCGAAACATATTCTGGAGATAGCGTTAGGAGACCTGGATGGCCGCCCGTTCCCCACGGCCTTTGGGCTTGTCTCCGCCACACGTGCGGTCGTAAAGGCCGCCATCGCCTACAACCATAGGAATACTGATTCTCGTGTCGACGTGGCGTCGTCAGAACCAGTCATAAATGTGTACTCGGGTCCGCTTCCCTTGGAGGCCCTTCCCTGGGCCGAACGTGCAGTGTATTTTCTGCGCGATGTCTTGCAGTATTCTCGGCGAGACACCGCCCTTCTTCTCGGAATGAGCGACGCCGAAGTTGATCAGCTGAACAGATTCGCCGGCAAGCGCTTGGGAGTTCAGGCCGTTCCGGTTGAGTGATCCCGGAACCGAGCCAAGCTCGCGCTGTCGGAACGAGTCGGCGACTTTCGGGCGCGGAGATTGGTTCTGCATAATCCATATCCATAGTCATGGGAGTGGAAAGCCTTGCGGCACGCTCGGTGCCTGGTCGAGAGAAATGGCAGCCTGTCTTCGCGATAACAGGCCATTGCGCGTTTCCACCATTGGCCTGGCTAGATTTGATACTTCGCGATTTTGCATCAACTGTGGGGCAATGCGACGAGGTTAGCACCGCTGGCCTAACGACGCGAACAAGCGCCGTGCTTCGCCTACTTAAGCTTCGCGTGCTCGGCGAGAGCAGTCTTTAGGAGCGGAATGTCGCGGTCGGCGTCTTTCCAAAGCAGGAGGAAATCTTCGTACGCGCTCCTCGCCCTCGCTGTATCCCCAGAAAGTGCGTACGCTCTTCCCAGTTGCAGGCGCGCAAGCGCTCCAATCGGATCGCTGCCCACGACTCCTCGATGGTCAAGGATCTTCTGGAACTCGATTGCCGCCTCCGGCCCCTGGTGGGCCGCCAGATACGCTTCGCCACGCACATAGACGGGATAGAGTCCCCCAAACAGCCCGTGCGATGCCCCAAGTTCGTAAGGGACGGCCACCTGCAACGCACCCATTGCCTTTTGGGGGTCGCCCTGACTGAGGGCAATACGCGCCCTCAGCACCGGCACGTAGCTGAAACGTACCATTGTGTTCTCAGAAAAGCGCCTCTCCTGTTCGTCCGCGATCGTACTCGCCCGGGAAGAATCTCCCAGGAGCGCCAATGCCAGTGCAGCGCCGTATACGACCTCGGGGTTTGCGGAGAGCTTGAGCGCTGCCGCAGCCGTTGTCCTGGCCTCAGCCGCGTTTCCGAAGAGAGCCTCGCGCAAGGACTCTCCGGCCATCCAAAGGCCTGCTCTCTCCGGCTGATCTTCCTGAATCGCCAAGTCAACTGCGCGCCGGGAAAGGATCCTTGCCTGTTGTAGATGACCTGAGTACGCCGAGACATACGCCTCTTTGTTCGAAACCCAGGTATCCCCGCCGGCTCTCTCGCGGGCTCGCGTGACCACTCGGGCCAGTGCGGCGGAATCACCTTTGAGAAAGGCGATGTCGTGCTCCGCCATGAGAAATTCATCGATGTCGAGGCCGCGCCCTGTCGCCCGCCGCAACGCGCTCTCGGCCTCGTCGAACCGGCCGAGGTAAACGTTGTTGATGGCCAGATTGTAGTAAGCCACTCCAAAATCCGGTTCGAGGTCAATCGCTTTGCGGGCTTCGCTGATAGCCTGCTCGAACCGGCCGGCGCCCTTGTTGGGATAGCCCGACAACATGGTGTGGGGCAATGCCTCGCGAGGGTAAGTGTGCGCCCAGGCCTCGCAGACCTGCCGAGCGACTTCCAGATTTCCAGTTGCGAGGATCTGGTAGTTCGCTGTGATGACGAACTTTTCGGGATCGCTGACATGCTCGCGTAACTGCCAGGATCTGGAAGTGCTGGCGACGGAAAGGTCCGACTCATCGAGGTCCGCGTATTCGCGTCCAAGCGTCGAATGCGCCAGCGCAAAGTTGGGATCGATCTCCGTTGCGCGTTTAATAAGCGGAAGGCCGGCCATGGCCCCACTCGTCGTATGCAGCTTCCAACCTGCGCTGAACGCCTCCAGCGCTTGAAGCGACGGAGTCGTAGCCTCTGCAAGTGGTGTATTGTGCTCCTGGATTGTGGCCAGCGACTCACCCACCCTCTTTCTAAATCGGGTGGCAATCTGGCCCAGAGCATTCAATACGTCTTCTTTCCTGGCCGCCTGCACCTGCTCCTGATCGAGAACTTCGCCAGTCCGGCAATTCCTCGCCTGAAGACTCAGGACGTATTGAGTACTCAGAGGAGCGATCGAGCCCTCCAGCACCGCCGCGCTCCCAGTCCGCTCGCACACTGCCCGAGTGACTTCAGCAGACAACGGCGAATTCGGTTGCCGGCCCATCAAGCTCAGCGTGCGTCCGATGCGCTGGTCTGAGATCAGGCTCAGGTAAGGCGACTGCTGCAGTTGGATCGCCAACCCCTGGCGAAGCGTCTCGTTGAAAACAGCATCGCCGGTGGAGTTTGTAAAGTCGCCGAGCACGACTGTATCTCTTGCGCCGAGTTGCGCGTGGCGAGCTGCCAATAACTTTGCCACCCCCGCGGCGGTAGCTATCAGGAGAACCGCAGCCGCTGCGATCCAGCGCCAAGGCTTCGTCTCCTGTACGTCAACCCGCATCCTGGAATGGTTCGCGGCAATGACCGTGAGGTCCTGGTTGGGCACCAACTGCACTCGTTCGGCGAGCCGGTATCCCCGTCCAGGCACGGTGACGATATACCGATGGTCCTGCGCCGTCTCTCCCAGCGCCTTGCGCAGCATAAAGATGTTGCGGCTGAGATTCGCCTCTTCCACAAACGTGTCGGGCCACACCGTCTTCATAAGGTCGTCTTTGGTGACGACCTCCTTGCTGTTACGGACTAGCACCAGAAGGATTTGGAACGTCTTCGGGGTGAGCGGGACGTTTTCCCCGGCACGCAGGAGCGTTTCCTTTTCCGGATCCACACGGAAGGGCCCGAACTCGTAAAGCTCCCTGGCGCCCTGGGCCTGGCTATCGGACATTTCGGACACCCCACCATTGCTGCTTGAGGCTGAAGTCTAGCACGGATCGACTCTTGCGGAGCCCCCGGACCTTCCCGCTAAGTAGCTCTCTCATGGGCACCTACCGAATGCGAGAAAGTATCAGAAGTTTTCAAGCAGTTTGGAAGGACATTTCGCTCGCCATCGCGCCAATCTGCTCTCGTTCCAGTATTCAAATTCACCTCGAAGGAACGGAATCTATGGCGAAGCAAACCACCATCACCATCGAAACCGATTCCCTGCTCATCCTGCGGGGCCGAAGTTCCACACGTGCATGGTGTCCTCGATGCGCGGCAGAAGTGGAAATGATCGCGATGAAGGACACAGGAGTGATCTCGAACCTCGACCAGCCTGCACTTAAGGAATGGCTCAACTCCGAGGAACTTCATCGTTCGCAGGCAGAGGATGGCTCCGCGCTCACCTGCCTGAACTCCCTGCTTGCCCGCGTTCAAAACACAACCAATCCCTAACTGCCGCATCCGCGGTTACGAACCAAAGGAGATGACATGAAATCCAGACAGCTTTTTATCCACTCACTCGTAGCTTTGTCAGCAATTCTGGCGATGCCGCTGGTAGCCACCGCGCAAGGCGCATCGCAACAGCATGGAAAGAAATTCAAGCAATACACCGTTACCGACCTGGGTGTGCTGGGGTCAGGAACCAGTTCCGCAGGCTTTGACATGAACCATGCGGGCTGGGTCGGCGGTTCGTCCAACCTTATTCCCGGTGGGCCGCAGCACGCCTTCCTCTGGTATGGCGGTGGATCGCTGGAGGATCTCGGCACACTCGGAGGATCCGCTTGTCCGCAGTGCAACAGCGCCGCGGATGGCCCCAACGCTAACGGAGAGGCCCCCATTGGCTCCGAAACCTCCACCGTAGATCCGAATGGAGAGGACTTCTGTGGCTATGGGACTCACCTGCAATGCCTCGGCGCTGTGTGGCGCTATGGCAAACTCAAAGCGCTTCCCAATCTCCCGGGAGGCCGCAATGCCAATGCATTCGGCATCAACGACCTGGGTCAACTCGTCGGGTTCGCAGAGAGCGACGTTGCCGATTCCTCGTGTGCGAACGCTACGGCCTTTCAGACCCGCCGTTTCCAGGCTGTGATGTGGGAGAAAGATGGTGACATCCATCTACTCCACCCGCTCAAGCACATGGGAGATACAGTCGGATTCGCCTTCGGCATCAACAATCGAGGCCAGGTCGTCGGTTCGTCAGGTACGTGCGCGACGCAGGGCCTGCCGCCTGTGAACGTGACCGGCCTGCATGCCGTACTCTGGGAACGGGACGGCTCCCCAACCTACCTCGGAACTCTCGGCGATGCGGCGAACACAATGTATAACGC
>Ga0182024_10024276_pt1 | contig 10786 bp, 11 predicted proteins | sample P32metaG_FD_120480 | JGI IMG/M metagenome (GOLD analysis project Ga0182024, IMG submission 120480) | Permafrost microbial communities from Stordalen Mire, Sweden - P3-2 metaG (Illumina Assembly) | ecosystem: Environmental > Terrestrial > Soil > Wetlands > Permafrost | place: Sweden: Stordalen...
AGGAATTGGTGGCCGAATCTATTTTATCGTACTCCGGCGCTTCCGAAGACTGCGCCTCGCTGGCCGTCGATCCACAGCTTGGACCGACCGCGCAGCGATGGAACAAACTGCTGGCCGATCTCGGCGATTTGCGGCGGCAAATAGCACTGGCGCGGGCCAATAACAGCGGTGGACGTCGCGCCAATCCCAACGGATTGGATTCCGCCTGCGATGCGATGTCGCAGGGTTTGCTGCTGATCGATGAGCGGCTGCGGGTTCGATTCGCCAATGGCGCCGCCGCGGTGCTCCTCAACACGCCGCGCGAAACGCTGGTCGGTAAGGTCATCGACGAACTGATTGCCGATGCGCAGATTCGCCATGCCATTCGCGCCATCGCCTGTGAAAAATCCCGCCGGCCCGTCACGATCGAGGTCGAGCGTCAAAGCGAAACCGGAGGTGGCGTTCTGCGTTTCAGCGTGCGCCCCGTCCGCAAAGGCGATCCGGACGCCACGACGCTCATCGTCGAAGACGTCACGCAGCAGCGCACCGCGGAGCGCGCCCGCAATTCATTCATTAACCAGGTCACGCACGAACTGCGGACGCCGCTGACCAACATCCGCCTGTATGCCGAAACCGCCATTGAGCAGCGTGATTCCGATCCGAAGACGTTTTCCAATTGTCTCAACGTCATCAATCAGGAATCGCGCCGCCTGGAGCGCATCGTGGGCGAGATGCTTTCCGTCGCGGAAATGGAGGCCGGCTCTTCCACCCTTCGCAAGGACGATGTGCATATCGACGCTCTCTTCAGCGAGCTGCAAGCCGATTACAAGGCACAGGCGGAAGAAAAGAATATCCAAATCGAATTTGTCATGCCGCCTAAACTTCCCGTGGCCGTGGCTGATCGCGACAAGCTGGCCATCGCCCTTCACAATCTGGTGGGTAATGCCCTCAAATACACCCCCGCCGGCGGAAAAGTGACCGTTACCGCGGATCTGCGCGACGGAAATATCGTCGTCGATGTCGTCGACAGCGGCATTGGCATCGCCCCCGCCGAACTGGATTCCATCTTCGACAAATTCACCCGATCGAAAGACCCGCGCGTCGCGCAAATCGTCGGCACCGGCCTGGGCTTAACCCTGGCTCGAGAAGTGATGCGGCTTCATGGCGGCGATATCACCGTCCAATCCGAACTCAATCGCGGCAGCACCTTCACCGCCAGCTTGCCGATCGCCGCGGAGGCGGCATAACCCCATATGAAACTTCACCAGCAACAACACGGCGCGGTTTCGCTGCTTAAACCGGAAGGACCGCTCGCGGAGCCCGATCTTGCCGAATTCAGCCGCACGTTGCGAACCCTTATCGGTGGGAAACTGGGACGCGTCGTGCTCGATCTCTCAGCCGTCCCGTTCGTCGACAGCGGCGGACTCGAAGCATTGCTCGACATCACCGACGGATTGGGACAAAGCGGCCAATGCCTCAAGCTTTGCGCGATTAACAAAACGATTCGGCAGGTCCTCGAACTCACGGAGATCGATTCACATTTCGAGCTTTTCGAAGATGTGAATTCCGCGGTGAGAAGTTTCCTCTAAGCATCCGCGAGCGCCTTCAATGGGACACGAAGTGACACCAGCCCCGAATAAATTTCGCATCGGCGACGTTCTGGTTCAAAAAGGCGCCATCACCGACGAACAACTGACCCGCGCCCTCGCCGAGCAAAAGGCCTCGGGCCGCATCCTCGGCGAAATGCTTGTCGAGCAGGGCGTCATCACCAGCGCCACCCTCACGCAAGTGCTGGCGCAAAATCTTGGCGTGCCGGGCGTTCATCTGCGCCATGGCCTGATCGATCCCGCGCTGATGAAATTGATCGGCGAAGAGGAAGCCGACCGGCTGGCCGTTTTACCATTATTCAAAGTTCGCGGAGTATTGACCGTCGCGATGGCGGAGCCGCAATCCCTGCCCATCATTGATCGTCTCAAGCAACTTACCGGGTGCAAGATTCGGCCCGTTTTGGCCATGCGCCCCAACATCCGCGAGTTCATCAAGAAATATGCCGGCGGCGAAGTAAATGTCGATGCGTTCCTGTCGTCACTTGCCGATTCGGATGTCGAGGTGATTGACCGGGAGGCAATCGATGAAGGACCCGTCACCGATCTCGACAAGATGGTGGCCGGCAGTCCGATCATCAACCTTGTCAATGTCGCCCTGATGACGGCCGTCCGCGACCATGCAAGCGACATCCATATCGAACCTGAAAAAAAGGGCACCCGCGTTCGCTATCGCATCGACGGCGTCCTTCGCGATCTGATGAAGCCGCCCGCGGGCATGCACGCCTCCATCGTTTCGCGCGTGAAGGTCATCGGAAAGATGGACATCGCCGAAAAGCGCCTGCCGCAGGAAGGCCGCGTCCGCATCGTCGCCGAGGGCCGCGAAATCGATCTGCGCGTGTCGAGCATGCCCACCCTGCTCGGAGAAAAGCTGGTGATGCGCATTCTCGACAAAACCAATCTGAAAGTGCGCATGGAAGACCTTGGATTCCGCCCCGAAGCGCGCCTCGCATTTCAGCGCATGTTGCGCCAGCCGCATGGATTGATTCTGGTGACCGGCCCGACCGGCAGCGGTAAAACCACAACACTCTATTCCGCGCTGGATTTACTTCGCAGTCCCGAGCTGAACATCGTGACGATTGAAGACCCGGTGGAATATCAATTGGATCTGATCAACCAGATTCACGTTCACGAAGCCATCGGCATGGATTTCCCCCGCGCGCTTCGCAGTATTCTCCGCCAGGACCCCGATGTCATCATGGTGGGCGAAATTCGCGACGAAGAAACCGCGCGCGTCGCCGTTCAGGCCGCCCTCACCGGCCATCTCGTGCTGGCCACGCTGCATACCAACGACGCCCCGGGCGCCGTGGCGCGGCTGGTCGATATGGGCGTTGAACCCTACCTGGTCTCCAATGCCATCAATGGCGTCGTCGCCCAGCGCCTTGCCCGAACCGTATGCCCGGCCTGCGCCACAAAATATTATCCCGATGAAGAGACGCTCAAAAACGCCCACCTGGAAGACAAGGGCCGACGCGCATTTCGCAAGGGAACCGGTTGCCCGAAATGCCACGACAGCGGCTGTCAGGGACGCGTCGGTGTCTATGAAGTGATGGAAGTCAGCAGCGAAATGCGCCGCATGATTCATCGCGGAGCGCCCTCGCATGAACTGCGCGAGCAAATGCGCCGCGGCGGCGGGCTTTCCCTTCGCGACGAGGGAATACTCCTCTCGCTGGACGGAAAGTGCAGTCTTGAAGAAGCGCTCGGCGTCACGCATTGTGAAGACGGCGCCGCGCCTTCGGCGCCGGGGGTGGCCGCATGAAACTGGCATATAAAGCCTTCGACAAAGCGGGCAATCCCGCGCCTGGTTCTATCGAGGCGCGCGACGTCGCCGAAGCTAAAGATCTCCTGCGCCGCCAGGGCCTGTATGTTTTGAATATCCGGGCCGGCGCGGAGGAAAGCCCCGCCAAAATACGCGGATCATGCTCCGTTTTCGGCGAAGGGCGCAAGCTAAAAAACGTCGCCATGTTCACGCGACAGTTGTTCGTGCTGATATCCACCGGCACCCCGCTGGTCGAGGCGCTCGGCGCGCTGGAACGGCAAACGCGAGATCCCCAATGGCGGCGAATCGTCGTCTCCGTGAGATCCAAGGTCGAAGATGGCGCATCGCTATCGACCGCGATGTCGCACCATCCCGATCATTTCAACGCCATCAGCCGCGGCCTCGTGGCCGCCGGCGAATCCGGCGGCAACCTTGATGTCATGCTTGATCGCTTGTCCGTGCTGGCGCGCAAGCAGGTCCATGTGCGCAGCGCGGTTATCGGCGCAATGGTCTATCCTTGCCTTCTGATCGTGGTCGCCCTTGCCGTCCTCACGACATTGCTCGTATTCGTCCTTCCCCGATTCACCATGCTGTTCAAAACGCTCGATACCCCGCTTCCGCCCACGACACAAATGTTGGTGATCCTCAGCAATCTGCTTCGGGGTTATTGGTGGGCGGGGATCCCCGGTATTGCCATCGCCGTTGCCGCCATCGTTGCCTGGATGAAAACCGACTCCGGCCATCGCGCCTTTTCAACCGCGGCGTTGTGCACGCCGCGGCTCGGCGGTCTGTCGCGAAATTTCGCTACCGCCCAGATCGCCCGTCTTCTGGGAATCCTGCTTCAGGGCCGTATCCCGCTGCTTGATGCATTGCAGCTAACCCGTGAATCGACCGGCAATCACCATTACTCCGCCCTGCTCCAGCGGGCCAGCGATGCGGTCACGCGCGGCGAGACGCTCGCCTCGGCATTTTCCAGCACCGACCTGGTCAACCCCTCGGTCTGCGAAGCAATGCGCAGCGGCGACAAAAGCGGCCAGCTCGGTCCCCTGCTGAATACCATCGCCGATTTCCTCGATGAGGAAAACGAAGTGACATTGCGATCGCTTACCAGCATTCTCGAACCCATGATTCTGATCGTGCTGGGCGTGCTCGTCGGCTTCGTCGCCCTGAGCCTGTTTCTTCCGCTGTTTGACCTGACCGCCGCAACAAGGGGTGGCTGATGAAACTATCGTTCACTACCTCCGCACCGCCGATCGGCCTCGACCTGGGTTCTCACTCGATCAAGGCCGTGCAATTCGACGGAGATCACGCCGCCGGCCGATTGATCGCCAGTTGCTGTTTACCCAGAAAATCGCCCGGCACTCCATTGGATTTGTCGGAACTTCAGCGCCTATGCGGAGTCCTGGACCGGCAAGGCTTCCAGGGGCGCGATGTCGTCGTGGCAATGCCGGTCGAGAAGACTATGACCAGTGTCCTGGAGCTTCCCGCCCGCAGTGGCGAATTGCCGATGGAAGAGATCGCGTGCGCCGAATTCTGCCGCATTCATAAGACCGAGCAGGACGCCGTCAGCGTTTCCTATTGGGAACTGCCTGTGTCCACGCATGCAAGCCGCAGCACCTACATGCTGGCCGCGGGTTGGCTTTGCTCCGATGCCAATGAATTTCTCGACCAGATCGAAAACGCGGGGTTTGCAGTCGCGGCCGTGGATGCCGCGACGTCCGCCATGGTGCGTGGCTGCAAGCCGCAAGAGGGAGAATTGACCGGCATTCTCGATCTCGGCTGGAACTCCGCCGTGGTGGGGATTGTCAAGTCCGATGTGCTCATCTACGAGCGTCGCATTGCGGAAGCGGGACATGCGCACCTCGTGAAATCCTTTATCACCGACGCTTGCGATAGCGCCGATGCTCAATACCTTATTCAGAAAATCGGCCTGAGTGACCCGCAGCCCGGCAATACCGACGATCTCGATGTTCACGAAGAGTGCCGCAGCCGCGTCTCCATCCATTGCAACAAGATGGTCGACGAAATTCGTCAGGCATTCAGTTACGCGCAGCATCAATATCAGGCGGAGATGCCATCGCTGGTTCTGACCGGCGGAGGGGCCGGCATCCTCGGCCTTCCGGTGTTTCTGGAAAAATCGCTCGGCACGAAAGTTTGCGCGGCCGAACCGAGGGATGCGTTCCTCGGCAGATTGGATCCATCGATGATGCATGCGATCGGTCTTGCCCGCTTTGGGTGCGAACTTCTGCGAGCGGGGCGATGACATGAATAAAACCAATCTCATCCCAACCTCCCGGCTCCATGCCCGCGACCGGCGACAGCAAATTAAACAATGGGTGGCCATTGGCATCGTCTATACTTTGCTTCTGGCCGGCGCATCGTTTGTGGCCTGCTGCACATGGGTTGCAACACCGGTCGATGCCGCGGAAATCGCTCGCGTCAGAAACGAAATTTCACATCAAACAACCACGCAATCGCTCCTGCGAAGCCAATCGCGCGAGTTGCAGCGAGACCTGCAATCGATGCAGGAAGTCGCCCGGCAACCGGACTGGAGCATTTTGGTTGCAGCCGTGGCCAAGCGCTGCGGCAAAGAAATTTTCCTCTCCGATTGTGAAATGTCCGGAAATCCAATCGGCGATGCCGATTCAGCCGGATCATCCGGCCCGGCCGCATCGGGGAACCTCATCCTGCACCTCCGCGGTTTTGGCCAGTCGCAGGAAGGCATTTCATCGTTCGTGCTGCGGCTCCAGGAATTTCCTATCTTCGATCGCGTGAAACTATTGCAAACCACTCGGCAGCAATTCGCCGGTTCCGATGCCTACGCCTTTCAAGTGGACTGCGCTATTCCACTCGGACCGGAAAGCCCGCATGACCAATAACCAGCAATATAAAATTTCGCCCATCGCCGTCACCGCTCTGGCGGCTTGCTTGTCGCTCACGGCGGTGTTTGGGTTCGCCGTTTTCTGGCCGCTTTGGCTTCATCGGCAAGCGATAGCCACCCAGGCCGAGCAACTGGATATTCAAAAGGCCAAGGCCGCCCAGCTTCAACAGGACGTGCGAGAGCTGAAGCAGTCGCAAACCAAAACGCGTTTGGCCATGGCGATGACCCCGCTCAAGCTCGAGCCGGACGACCATCTCAACGCACGCCTCGCGGACATCACCGGCTTTTCCAGGCAATGTGGTTTGGAAATCGGCGACATTCTCCCCGGCGCCGCCTCCCCCGGCGCCCGCTACGAAACCATTTCCATCCACATGGTGGGGCAGGGAAGTTATCGGGCGTGCATCGCGTTTCTGCACGAACTGCATCGCAATTTCCTCGACACCACCGTCCGCGGCTTTCGCCTTTCAAGCAGCACGGAAGATGCCGCGGCGCCCCTTTCGGTTGAGTTCGATCTGGTCTGGTTTGCCAGGCCGGGAAGCGTCGCTCAGTCCGAATAAAAACAAAATTAAAATGGCATTTGACCCGAGCGATTTTATATCGTCTCTTGTACTTGCCATGAAAATCACTAAGAAACACAAAGCGTACGCGGTTGTCCTGGGCCTTGGCCTTGGGGTTCTCGGTTTCGATCGCGGCTTGGCCCGCCCCGAAGCCGCCGACGCCGCCCCGGTCGTCGCCGAAGCCGTCAGCGGCCAGACGGTGTCCGCCCTGATCGCCGGCAATCGCAATGCCGGTGTTTCCAACGCCGACTTCGCCCTTCGCCTCCAATCGCAGGTTCAGCGGGATGGGCTGAGCCTCGCCGGTGCAAATAATCCCTTCATTCCCTCAAAGGTGTGGATTGCCTCACGGCAACAGTCGCTCGTCTCACGCACACCCGCCTTCTCGGCGGAGTTCAAGAAAGGCCATGCCCTTTCTGCGATCATGCAGTCCAAAAATGGCGGGCAGGCCGTTATTAACGGACAGATCTTCGTGCCCGGACAATGCATCGATGGTGTGAAGGTGGTCGCTATCGGACTTGATTCAGTGCGGATGAGCGATGGAACCGGGCAATTCGACCTTGTTATGCCCGCTTCCAGCGCCTCGGCTGAAGTGGCCGCCGATTAATCTTTCCAACCTCTGTAACGCTAAAGTCGGCCCTGCCGTCGGACGATTGAAATAATGTCGTTCGATATGTCTGATTTCCGTCACAGAGGATGATATGAAAACTCGCAAGTACAAGAGTCAGGGTTTCAGCTTGATCGAATTGGTGGTCGTCGTCGTGATCATCGCGATTATCGGCGCCATCGCCATACCCCGGATGAGTCGCGGCGCTGCCGGCGCCAATGACTCCGCGGTGCTGCAGGACCTCACCACCATGCGCAGCGGCCTGGATTTGTACGCTCAGGAGCACGGTGGAACCTATCCCAGCACAACTCCCGCAACGCTGCTGCTTCAGTTGACCACCTATACCGATATCAATGGCAACACCCAGGCGACCAAAGACACGGTCCACATTTACGGACCGTATCTCAAATCAATCCCCACGCTTCCCGTCGGAACCAACAAGGGACTCAACACCCTCACCGGGACAGGCCCGGCGGGCACCGGCGCCTTTGGCTGGTACTTCGACGGCACCTCGATGTGGGTCAACGATCCCGGCACCGACACCGACGTGAAGGGCACCGCTTACAATACGTACTAAAAAATTAGTTCAGCCATCCAACGTATAATCGCTCGATCCAACAACTGCCGGATCGGGCGATTTACGTTAGCCGGGCTGAAAAGCCACGCAGTTTTCCTCAACGGTTATGTCTGCGAATTCCGCCAAGCATCGTGACAGGGCGTTCACGCTGGTCGAGTTGGTCATGGTCCTGGCCATCGCCGCGCTTCTGGCTGCGATCGCAGGCCCCAGATACGCCAACTCGATGGCCCTCTATCGCGGCCAAATGGCAGCCAATCGCATCGCCGCCGATATCGCCCTTGCCCAGCGCATCGCCAAGACCTCCAGTGCTGGAGAAACGATTACCTTTACGCTCGGCTCAAACAGCTATTCCCTTCCAGCCATTTCCGGCCTGACTCCAGGTTCCTCAAGCTACACCGTGAACATCGCCGCAACTCCGTTTCTTGCGAGCTTCGTTTCTATCACCCTCGGCTCGGGAACCTCGCTGACATTTGATCGATTTGGCCAGCCAAGCTGCGGCGGGACGATCGTCGTGCAAGCCGGCAATTCGCAGCGAACGATCACCATCGACCCCAATTCAGGAATCCCCACCATCCAATGAACGACGACCAGGGAAAAATTTCCAGCCACTTCACCCGATGCCGCTCGGGATTCACCATGATCGAAATGGTCACCAGCCTGGTCATTCTCGCGATCCTGTTGCTGGCCTGCGGATCCGTTGTTTCACTCGCGAGCTATACGATCAACCAAAGCTCAACGCGCACGGCCTCGCAAATTCAAGGCGGCGATGCGGTTTCCCAATTGACCGATGATCTCAACGTCGCCCTGAATTTCACCGAGCGAACGGCGACTTCCACCACGTTTACCGTGCCCGACCGGTTGAACGCCGGCTCGCCTCAAACGGTGCGATACGCCTGGGGCGGCGCGGGAACCGCGCTGACCCGCCAGTTCAATGCGGGGCCGGCTGTGCCCATTATCACTAGCGCACAGTCGCTTGCACTGACGTATCTCACCCGACAGATGGGACCCGCTCCGGAAGCGATAAGGTTCCAGCACAATACCGTGCTCTTAGGGTCGGCGCAGAGTTTCAAGTTGGATAACAAGCATTGGATTGCGCAGTATTTCCAACCCACCCTGCCAACCGGAACCACTTCATGGACCTTGACCCGGGTGCAATTGATGTTTCAGGCCGGGCCGCCTACTGCGTGGACGCCAGTTTTGGTGATTATGCCCGACGCCAATTTATTGCCGAACGGAGCAGTTCTGGCACAAACGAACATTTATTCATCCGCAATGAGCAGTAACTGGGAAATGGTTGATGCGACATTTGCGGGATTGAGCAAACTCAGCCCCAGCCAGGGTCTCTGCATCGAAGTCCAGTACAACAATGGCAGCGGCACTAACTCCGGCGTTCAGTTGCAGTATGAAAGCGCTCTTCTGAGCATTCTTTCCAACACATGCTTTTCCACGAGCAGCAATACGGGCGTGACCTGGGCTGCAAGTGGATTGGGAACCAGCGTCGCCATGATGAACGTCTACGGGACGGTTCCATGAACAAGAAGTCTGCAAATATTTTCTCCCGCTTCCGAAAATCCCCCCGTCGCGGTTTCACGCTCGTCGAGGCAACGCTTTCCGTTGCCATTGTCGGCGTCTTGATCACCGCCAGCGGCGCAACCTTCGGCACGATCGCCCGCAGTCAGCGCGTTCAAGCCGAGCGCCAGCAGGGTTACATGCTCGCTCAGCAGCTCATGGGGGAGATCGAACAAACCTACTTTATAGACCCCTCGTCCAATCCACCTACCGGTGGCGCCGGGCGAACCAGTTACACCGATGTCGCTGACTACAACGGCTTCACCGAATCTACCCCGACATTGCGCGATGGAACGATTCTCACCGATTACACCAATTGGTCGCGCGGCGTTGCCACCACTTTCGTGAATCCCACGTCGCCGTCCAGCGTCGTCGCGAGTTCCACCCTCCAGTGCATCACCGTCACCGTCACCAGCCCCTCCGGCAAGCAATATGTTTTAGTCGGGTTGCGTTCTCAATACGGCGCCTATGAGGCAACGCCGACCCAGCAACTGAATTACGTCACCGGTGTCGTCGTTGCAGTTAAGGGCGGCACGATGAACAAGAGCATTTACACAACCGCACATCCCCTCAATGTATCCACCTCCCAATAAATCCTCGCGATGTTCCCGACGCAATGGATCGGCCTACGTGCTGGTCCTGGGCATCGCCCTGATCGTCACCATTCTGGGAATGGCGGGGCTTGCGGCATCACGCGTGCAAATGCGCGCTGTCTCCGCCGGAGCCGACTGGGAGGAAGCGGGAACTCTGGCCTTCGCGGCAACCGAGCACGCCGTATCCTATATGAATGCCGTCGTGAACGCGGCCCCCTCATCGTGGCGCAGTTCCTACACCAGCCGGCAAACCGTCTTCACACAGGCAATGGGCCGAGGCATGTTCAGTTGGGCGCTCAAGGACGAAGTGGATGGCAATCTTGCCGCCAGTTATCTGCGGCCCGTTCGCATCTATGGCATCGGAACCGTCAACAACACCACGCGCGTCTATAGCGTCCAGGTCATCCCCACCGGAACCCCCATGGATGTTCTGCGCACCGCAATGCACGCGGCCGGAAATATAACGCTCGGAAACATCAATGCCGCCAACGGACCGATATCCAGTAATGCAACCGTGCAATTATCGGGAACTGACAATGCCGCCATCGAAGCCCTGGCCGTCACCGGCAATAGCAACGGAACCGTCACCCAAACGGTCCCCGCGGCCGTCAAAACGATGCCTTCGGCATCCATTTACGCTCAATATGCTTCCACCGCGACCTC
>Ga0182024_10024279_pt1 | contig 10786 bp, 6 predicted proteins | sample P32metaG_FD_120480 | JGI IMG/M metagenome (GOLD analysis project Ga0182024, IMG submission 120480) | Permafrost microbial communities from Stordalen Mire, Sweden - P3-2 metaG (Illumina Assembly) | ecosystem: Environmental > Terrestrial > Soil > Wetlands > Permafrost | place: Sweden: Stordalen...
CGGCGCCACAGGTCGCTCTTCTGCATCGCAGAAAGCCCAAACCGTTTACCTTGGCTCATACAGCACCACCTTTAGAGAGCAGATCTACATCAGATGGTGTTGCATCGACCGGTTGAGACCACCACCACTTCGCTTCAGGCGTGCGGCAAAGCTGTTCGTTGTTTTCAGGCGGACTGTTCAGAAGAGATCGTGTTGCGCCGAAACGCTACTTCCCTCGAGGTATACGGCCTTTTGGGCCAACCCCCTTGCTTCTGAAGCCATTGCCAGCCTAGAAATTCTCTTTCGCCCCGTTCTTGCTGGCCCTGGGGACGCATGTTACGTTGGCTTGAACCTCTCAGCCAGGAAAGTGCTCGAATGGCCATTAACATTGACGACCTTCTCCGTCGCGCCGTCGATAAGCGCGCCTCCGACCTGCACCTGAAAGTTGGCAACCACCCATATCTCCGCATTGACGGCTCCCTGAACGCGCTTAACGACATTACCCGCGTCACGCCGGAAGAAATGCTCTCGATGGCTTTCAGCATGATGACTAACCGGCAGAAGCAGAAGTTCAAGGAAACCGCCGAGTTGGACATGGCCTACGGCGTCGCCGGTCTCGGCCGCTTCCGTGTGAACGTCTTCCAGCAGCGTGGAAATGTCGGTATGGTTCTGCGCGTCATCCCGACCAAAATTCGCACCATCGAAGAGCTCGAGCTTCCCCGCATCCTCGGCCAGATTTGCGAGGAACAGCGCGGCCTGGTGCTCTGCACGGGCACGACTGGTTCCGGTAAATCCACGACGCTCGCCGCCATGATCGACCGCATCAATTCCGTACGCGCCGAGCACATCATCACCATTGAAGATCCAATCGAGTATTTGCACCGCGACAAGAAGGGATTCATCAACCAGCGCGAAGTGGAAGTGGATACCTCGTCATTCTCGACAGCTTTGCGCGCTGCGCTCCGCCAGGATCCCGATGTTGTGCTCGTCGGCGAAATGCGCGACCTTGAAACGATTTCGACCGCCCTGCTCGCCGCTGAAACCGGCCACATGGTTTTCTCGACCCTGCACACGCTCGACGCAACCGAGACGATTCAGCGCATCATCGCCGTCTTTCCGCCGCCCGAGCAGAAGCAGATTCGCCTGCAGCTCGCCTCCACATTGAAAGCCGTCATCAGCCAGCGACTCGTGCGTCGCGGTGATGGGCAAGGCCGCGTCCCTGCCGTCGAAGTAATGATTACCACCGGCTACATTCGCGACTGCGTCATCAATCCCGACAAGACGCGCCTGATCCGCGACGCTATCGCCGCCGGCACCAGCCAATACGGCATGCAGACATTCGATCAGTCGCTCTTCGATCTGTATTCGCGCAATCTCATCAGCTTGGAAGAAGCGCTGCTACGGGCGTCGAACCCGGACGATTTCCGCCTGCGTGTCCAGGGCATTCGCTCCTCCTCCGATTCCGCGCGCGAGGAAATGGAGCGCGCCATGAACGAATTCGAACGCCTCGGCCAGCGTTAACTACGGACTAACCAAGCATCTGCCGAACACCACAAATAGAATCAACTTCCGAGAAATCAAGCGACGACAGGGAGCTCTCCATCAGTCGTATATTCTGCGTGCAATGAATCTCTCTGCGATTGCTTTTCCGAAAGCATTGCGCCAGCACGCATAGGTCTAAATCTTCAGCAGCCGCGCCGCATTCCCCTTTAGAATCAGGTCGAGATCCTTCTCCGGTAAGTTGATCGACTCCACGAGGGCATTGGGATATTCCACATCCATTGGCGCGTAATTATCAGTGCCGATCACAACTCGGTCGGGCCCAACGAGTGAGACGAGGAAACGCATCGTCTCCGGATACCACGTCAGCGTGTCGTAATGGAACCGGCGGATGTATTCACGAAAGGGGTGCTGCAAGTTGAACTTTTTCGCGTTCAAACCGCGCTCAACTCTTCCAGCAATATAAGGGAAACAGCCTCCCGAATGGGGCAGCACAACTTCAAGCTTGGGGAACTTGTCGAGCGCTCCGCTGATGATGAATTTGGTCGCCGTAGTGGCATTCTCAAACGTGAAGCCAAGCGTATTGTTGATGTTCGCCGAAACCGCCAGCGGATTTCCCAGCCTTTCTTTTCCGCCGTAAATATTTTCCTCGCCGTCGAGCGGATGAAACAGCAGCGGGTATCCCAGTTCCTCGCAACGCTTCAGGATCGGCTCGAAGTCTGGATCGAACACGTAATCCTGGTTGTCCATCGAGTTCGGCAAGTGCACCGCGCGCAACCCCGGCTTCCCTGCTACGCGATTCAGTTCCTTTAACGCGCCTTCCGGATCCCGCACATCCATCTCAATCCCCGCTAGAAATCGCGTCGGATATTTCGCATGTGCTTCGATTCCCGCATCATTCACAATTTGCGCGAGCCGGCTGCCATCGCTCGCCGATACCCATTGCCAGGGCATCCCGCCCGAGAGCGTCAGCACGTGAATTTGCACCCCGTGCATGTCCATCCAGCCAATTCGCTTTTCCAGATCGTAGGAGAGCGGATTCGGTGGGCCCGACGCCCCGCCCACGGTGGCACTCGCCGGCATATGCAATTTGGCGATTGCCTCGTTGTATGCAACCGGCGTCCAGTGGTTGTGCAAATCAATCGAACCGCCATGTGAGTTTGTGGCCTGTGCCAACGCCGATCCGGCTTCCAGCACGGTAACTGCCATCGCCCCCACACCCGCACCCAGCTTGATAAACTCGCGCCGGTCCATCGACCCGCACGATGTCTCATGCTTGCAATCACTCATCATGCCTCTCCTCATTGAATAAGATTCATTTCGACCGCGCACCACGAATCTTTATCCTTTAGGTCCTTTACATTCTCTGCTCCATCTCCGTCCGCTCTTATTCCCTCGTCGCGTGCCCCATTACACCTTCGCCTTCGCGCAAGGCCACTCCGTGCACCAGCGGATACGCCGGCCAATGCTGCGGCGTGCATCGCGCGTATTGCGGAGCCACCTCGACCTTCTCACCCAGCTTTGCCGCCGCATGCCAGGGCCACCGGGGATCGTCCATAATCGCACGCCCGATCGCTACCATATCCGCTTTGCCCGACTCGATGATTTCGTTCGCCTGCTCGGCCTCGACAATCATCCCAACCGTCATCGTCGTGATTCCCGTCTCCTGCTTGATCCTCTCCGCAAACGGCACCATGTATCCTGGTCCAATCGCCGGAAACTTCATCCCCGGTGCAACATTTCCCGCCGACGGAGTCACATAGTCGATCCCAATCTTCTTGAGCGCTCCGGTAAATTCCACCGCATCGTCGAGCGTCAACCCGCCTTCAACCCAGTCTTGTCCCGTAATCCGCATCCCTAGCGGCTTCTCCGCCGGCCAAGCCGCGCGCATCGCTTCTGCAACGTCCAGCGGAAACCGCATCCGCTTCGCTGCGCTCCCGCCGTAAGCATCTGTCCGATGATTGGTCAGCGGCGAAACAAATTCGTGCAGCAGGTAACCGTGGGCGCAGTGAATCTCGATCCAATCAAACCCGCATCGCGCCGCCCGCCGCGTCGAATCCACGAATTCCCCGCACACACGGGCTAGTCCCTGACTGTCTAGTTCACTTGGAACTTGCCACCCCGTCGTAAACGCTTCCGCCGAAGGCGCTTCCGGTCGCCAACCGCCTTCTTCGGGCGGCACACCATGCCCCTTCCACAATTCCCAGGTCGGCCGCGTCGAACCCTTCCGCCCCGCATGGTCCAGCTGAATCCCAACCGGCATATCCGAAAAGCTTCTCAGATCGCGAATCAGGCGGGTCAACGCCGCTTCATTTTCATCCGAATAAAGCCCCATGCACTGAGGCGAGATCCTTCCCACGGCGCTGACTGCCGTGGCTTCCATGATCACAAGACCTGCCCCTGAAATCGCAAAATGTCCGATATGCATCCAGTGCCAGGGTTGCGCCGTCCCCTCCACGGCGCTGTACTGGCACAGCGGCGAAACTACGATCCGGTTTCGCAACGTCAATCCGCGGAGTTGAATCGGTGTAAATAATGCGCTTGGCATATTCTTTCGTGAACCCTTTGCATGCCGCTCGCCATCCCGCAGCCTTCCAAAATCCGCTCGCTACTTTATCCCGCCTGTTGGAAGTACCGCAAGAACATTGCTTTCCCCGCTTCCCTTCCCCTGCGGTTGGGCCTACCGACTTCATCCCGCAATGCCCTTCTGCCTCCTCTGCACCACCTACTTCCTGCTATGCTCCTCCCGTGCGATCTTTCCCCCGCAAGCTTTCCACCGAGCAGGATCTATACACGCAAGCCCTCCGCGCACTCATGCGCCGAGGGCACTCCATCCATGAAATGCGCGAATACCTCACCAGGCGCTCGGAAAATGATGAACTCATCGCTCCGGTCATCGCCCGTCTTCGCGAGCAAAAATATCTCGACGACGCCCGCTACGCACTCGACTACGCACGCCAGCACGCGCAAACGCGTCGCCAAGGACGCTTGCGCATCGCCCGCGAACTCCGCACCCGCGGCGTCCCCGACCGCCACATCGAAGCCGCCCTCGATGCCGTCTTCGCCGAAACCGAGGAATCGAGCCTCATCCGCGTGCGCCTGAAGCGCCGCCTAGCTCACATCCAGGGTCGGCTCGACGAACGCAAAATCGCATCGCTCTATCGCACTCTTCTCCGCGCCGGCTTTTCCGCCGAAATAATCCGCGGCGCACTTCGTGGAGTCACTCGCGGAGAACTTCCCGACCCGTCCGATGCGTCCCCAACAGACGAGGCTTGAACAATTCCTTGGCTTTGCGAGGCACAAGTGGAAGGGGTTACACTCGTGAGCGTTTTCTGATGAAGGCGAGCGCCACGGCTAGCGACCGCGCTGCGGGCACAACAGCCTTGTTAAGGGAGGATCGAACCGATGAAGTTCAGCTTTGTGATGGCTTTCGCGTTATTCATCACCGCCGGAGCGACTCGTACACCTGCACAGGCCTCGGCCTCGTCGACCAGTTTCGACTTCAAAGCCGCCTCACTTGCCGACATCAAAGACTGTGAGTCGAAATTCGTCGGCCTCGCCAAGGCAATCCCGGCAGACAAATACACCTGGCGCCCCGGCGACGGCGTCCGCTCGATCAGCGAAGTTTTTCTGCACATCGCCTCCGCGAATTATGGTCTGCCGACGATGATCGGCGCGGCGCCCGCGGAAGGCTTTAATCGCCAGGGTTTTGAAAAATTCACCACCGACAAAGACAAAGTCATCGAACAACTCAATAAATCTTTTTCTTACCTTGAGGCTTCTGTCGACAAAGCCTCCGACGCCGACTTACAGAAACACATGAAACTCTTTGGCGGAAAAGAAGGCAACGGTGGCGACATCCTGTTTCTCATCATCACCGATCTCCACGAGCACCTCGGGCAGATGATTGCCTACGCTCGCATGAATAACGTCGTCCCTCCCTGGACCGCCGCGCGCCAACGGCCTTCTGGCTTCTAGCTGGGCTGCCGATGCTAGAGCCAAAAAGGCGCGAGACGGGGAACGGGATGGCCGGAGTCTCAGCCGTCATCTCGTAGGGCGTGCCGCTCATGACGGCTGGCAATCCAAGTATTTCCCCCGGTTTCGCGATTCTCAGGATCAGCGTCTTGCCTTCGCTTGCGCTGATGGACAATTTGAGCGAGGATCTCGCTTTCCCATGCACAGGATAGCTCCCTCCGAGTGGGCCGAGGATGCCTTTGCCGTATCGAAATCTTTTAATGCCGCAGCTTCCAGGTCGCAGAAAAAACCGCCATTTCGCAGTTTGCAGCCCTCTGGTAATTTTCACTCATCTCGAAACCGTAAGGTCAACGCCTGTTGCTTTTCCTCCTCAAGCTCTCTCTTGCTTAGTCGCCGAGCTTCAGCGGCGAAATATTTGGTCATCGGGGTATCGGCTAGAAAATCCGCGCCAGCCTTCTTGTGTATTTCAGCCAGAAGACCCATCGCTTCCGAGTCCACATGAATTACTCCTCTGAGATCAATTACAAACTTCCTCGAATCGAGAGAAGGTGCCAACGACCGCCAAGTCCGACCCGGCGCTAGACTCTTCGTTTTCTGGGCAAGCAGCCGCTATTCCACGCACGACGCCCAATTTCCATTTCCACACGTACCCCCGCTGCCTATACAATTCCCTTTCAAATCAAAATAGTTTTGCGGCGCAGATGCCCATCAGAGCCTGTCCCGAATACTTATGAGCGCACGCTCCATGTTCGACTGTATGTTCGTCCCAAACTCCGTCGCCGTGATCGGCGCCACCGATCGCGAGGGCAGCGTTGGCCGCACCCTTCTCCACAATCTCTTGCATGACCAGTTTCACGGTGAGGTTTATGCGATTAACCCCAAGCGCGATAACGTCCTGGGATTGCATTGCTACAAATCGCTCGCCGCCCTGCCCGAAAAGATTGACCTTGCCGTGATCGTCACACCGGCCTCGATTGTCCCGGAAGTAATTCGCGAATGCGTTCACGCAGGCGTGCGCGCAGCGGTCATAATCTCCGCCGGGTTCAAGGAGCGTGGCGCGGAAGGAGCAATGCTCGAGCAACAGATTCGTGAACAGCTCCGCGGCCAGAAGATGCGCGTCATCGGCCCGAATTGTCTCGGAATCATGAATCCCATGGCCGGCCTGAATGCGACCTTCGCACACAACATGGCTTTGCCCGGCAACGTCGCGTTCCTCAGCCAGAGTGGCGCTCTTGAAACCGCCATTCTCGACTGGAGCCTCCTCGAGCAGGTGGGTTTCAGTGCCATGGTCTCAACCGGCTCGATGCTCGACGTCGGCTGGGGCGAACTGATCGACTACTTCGGCAGCGATCCCGACACGCACAGCATCCTGCTCTACATGGAATCTGTGGGTGACGCGCGCTCCTTCCTCTCCGCCGCGCGCGAAGTTGCGTTGCGCAAGCCCATCATCGTGATCAAGGCGGGCCGTTCCGAAGCAGCCTCCAAGGCAGCCAGTTCCCACACCGGCGCTCTCACCGGGAGCGACGAAGTCTTTGACGCTGCCCTTCGCCGCTGCGGGGTCCTCCGCGTTGACACGATCGGCGACCTTTTCTACATGGCGGAAACTCTCGCCCGCCAGCCCCGCCCCCGCGGTCCTCGCCTCACGATTCTCACCAACGCCGGGGGCCCGGGCGTGCTAGCCACCGATTCGCTGATTGCCAACAGATGCGAACTCGCGCCTCTCTCTCAATCCTCCATCGACGCCCTCAGTGAATTCCTTTCGCCGCACTGGAGTTACGGCAATCCTCTTGACATCCTTGGCGACGCCGATGCAAACGCCTACATCCGCGCTTGCAAGATCGCTATCCAGGACCCCAACACCGATGGTCTGCTCGCCATTCTCGCTCCCCAGGGCATGACCGATCCATCCCGCGTCGCCGAAGGTCTGAAGCCCTACGCCCGCGGACTCGGTAAGCCAGTCCTCGCAAGCTGGATGGGAGGAAAGCTAGTCGCCGAAGCAATCGCCATTCTCAACCAGGCGGGAATCCCAACATTTTCGTACCCCGACACCGCCGCACGCGCTTTCAGTTACATGTGGCGTTACACCTACAACCTGCGCGGAATTTACGAAACACCAAGCCTCACCGAAGAAGTAGCGGAGACAAACGACGCGGCCGCAGCAGCGAAAATCATTCTTGAAAATGTACGTCTAGCCCGTCGCAACGTACTCACCGAGGTCGAATCAAAGCAAATTCTAAAACTCTATGGAATTCCCACCGTGGACACACGCGTGGCACGGTCGCCAGGAGAAGCAGCGCTCATCGCACGCGCCATGGGTTTTCCGGTAGTCGCAAAGCTTCATTCCGAAACAGTCACGCACAAGACCGACGTCGGCGGCGTAAAGCTAAATCTCGCCAGTGAAGATACCGTCCGCCGCGCCTTCGGAGAAATCGAAACGTCCGCGCGCGAAAAAGTGGGTCCCGACGCCTTCCTCGGCGTCACCGTCCAGTCAATGCTGCCATCGCAGGGCTACGAACTCATCCTTGGCAGCACTGTCGATCCGCAATTCGGCCCGGTCATCCTCTTCGGGTCTGGCGGCCAGCTCGTCGAAGTTTACCGCGACCGTGCCCTGGCCTTGCCTCCACTCAACAGCACTCTCGCGCAACGCCTGATGGAGCAGACCCACGTTTACACAGCCCTCCAAGGCGTCCGCGGCCGGGCAGCTGTCGATTTCGAAAATCTGAAAAAGATCCTCGTTCGCTTCAGCAAACTAATCGTCGAACAACCACGCATCAAAGAAATCGATATCAATCCGTTGCTGGCATCCCCCGAGACCATCATCGCGCTTGACGCGCGAGTAATCCTCCACCCGGCGGACGTTTCCGACGATCAACTCCCCCGCCCCGCCATTCGCCCCTACCCCACTCACTACGTTTGGCGCTGGACTATGAAGGACGTCTCTCCAATCCTCATCCGTCCCATTCGCCCCGAGGACGAACCTCTCATGGTGAAATTTCACGAAACGATTTCCGACCGCTCGGTTTACCTCCGCTACTTCCACCTGGAAAAGCTGAGCACCCGCGTCGCACACGAACGCCTGTTCCAGAAATGCTTCATCGACTATGACCGCGAAATGGCTCTCGTCGCCGACTTCCACAATCCCCAAACCGGCGAGCACGAAATCCTCGCCGTCGCCCGCCTCACGAAAATGCTGGACGAACGCGAAGGTGAAGTCGCCGTCTTGGTAAGCGACCCCAAGCAAGGTCAGGGCCTCGGCACCGAACTCCTCCGCCGCCTAATCGAAATAGCCCGTGCCGAAAAACTCGACCGCATCGTCGCCAACATCATGCCGGAAAACCTGGCCATGCGCTCCCTAGCCGTCCGTTTCGCGTTCGAATCACGCCCCACAGACGACCCAACCTTAGTGATCGGCATCCTGAATTTGTAGCGGGCGACCTTCAGGGCCGCCAGCCTTTACTCAGCTCCGCGCCGACCGCGACTCGCACGTTAAGCTGCGGCCCAATCTTCGGTACTTTCGCACCATTGACGCACAAGATTGCCCCCGCGAGAATGCTACAAGCAGCCGCACTGTCACAAGTTAGAGGAAGTGATGCTTTTCATCAGGCCATTCACAAGGCCCGTTCTTGCTCAAATTAAAGCAATTCCCTCCCTTGGCCGAAGAAGTCTTCAGGACCTTTATGCCCATCCATGCCAAGCCAGACCTACCGGCCGCAGCGCGACAGGAGGACGACGGCAACCGAGAATCCAAGCAGCCATCATCAGTCTTGGGCTGGACAGTATGGCTGGGCAAATCGGGCGGCCTCGGCTGGAGACTCGCAGACTCCCTCATAGCGCTGACGGCCTTGTTTCCGATTTTTTCGATCATCGAAGTAATAGGCCTCGTGCGCGCCCCGAAGTTGCTTCCCCATTGGGCGCTCCGGCGGTCCCCTGCGGAATTAAGCGCCCTGATCCTGCTGCTCTACATCTACATCGCCTTCCAGCGCCTCCGATACCGCCGCCAGAATGAACTCTTCCGCGCGGTCAGCGAAAACGCGGCGGACATGATCGCCCTTGTGGAAGTCACCGGGAAGCGCCTCTACAACAGCCCGGCTTATGGGAAGGTTCTCGGTTATTCGCCCAGCGAACTCGCCGCTACATCTTCTCTCGAGCAAATTCACCCGGAAGATCGCGACAAGGTCCTGGCCGCGGCGAAGGAAGCGCGCGCCACGGCGGTCGGCAAGCGCCTGGAATACCACATGCGCCACAAAGACGGCAGCTATCGCGTGCTTGAGTCGACCGCCAGTCCGATCCTGAATCACAAAGGCCTGGTGACGCAGCTTGTCATCGTCAACCGCGACATTACCGAGCGCAAACGCATGGAGGAACAACTCAAGCATAACGCCTTCCACGATTCGCTCACGGGCTTGCCCAATCGCACTCTTTTCCTCGACCGTTTGCAGCGTGCCCTGGCTCACGCAAAGCGCAGCTCCGATTTCAAATTCGCCGTGTTGTTCGTCGACATCGATGGCCTCAAAATTTTCAACGAAACCATGGGACACGCGGTAGTCGACCGGCTCATCATTGAAGTGGGCCACCGGCTCACCGCCTGCCTTCGCCGCGACGATACTGTGGCACGTTCCCAACCGCCGGATGCCGCGGATACTCTCTTCGGAGACGACGTCCTGGCCCGCATGGATGGCGATGAATTCACAATCCTGCTCGAAGGAATCCGGGACCCGAGCGATCCCATGCGAATCGCTATCAGGGTGCAGGAGAGTCTGAATGCGCCTTTCACCGCCAACGGGCTCGAGGTCTTTACCTCCGCGAGTGTCGGGATTGCGCTGAGCACTGCTGCCTACCAAAAGCCGGCTGAAATTCTGCGCGATGCCGACATTGCAATGTGCCGGGCCAAGTCCCGCGGCGCCTCGCGCTGCGAGGTTTTTGACACCGAAATGCATGCGGCGGTCGTCAGGCGCCTGAAACTGGAGACAGAACTCCGAAAAGCAATCGACCGGGAAGAGCTGTGCGTCTTTTATCATCCGATCGTCAAGCTCTCGACCGGTGAAATCACCGGCTTCGAATCTCTTGTCCGATGGAGACACCCGGAGTCAAGCTTGATTGGCCCGGTCGATTTCATCAAGGTGGCAGAAGAAACCGGACTCATCAGTCCCATCGGCAGGTGGGTTCTCAAGGAGGCTTGCCGCCAAGCCCGGGCCTGGCAACTCATGTACCCCTCCAATCCACCTCTCACCGCCACCGTGAATGTCTCTCCTCGGCAGTTTTCCCAGACGAACCTTGTCGCCGAGGTTTTCTCCGCAATCAGGGAAACCGGTATCGACCCGAAAACTCTGCA
>Ga0182024_10024281_pt1 | contig 10785 bp, 9 predicted proteins | sample P32metaG_FD_120480 | JGI IMG/M metagenome (GOLD analysis project Ga0182024, IMG submission 120480) | Permafrost microbial communities from Stordalen Mire, Sweden - P3-2 metaG (Illumina Assembly) | ecosystem: Environmental > Terrestrial > Soil > Wetlands > Permafrost | place: Sweden: Stordalen...
CAAAAGAAAATGATGCAGACGATCCCGATGTCGCGATACGGCGATCCCCGGGAGTTCGCCAACGCGGCGGTGTTCCTGTTCTCCGATGCGGCATCGTACATCACGGGCGCGACGCTGCAAGCCGACGGCGGCGCGATGCGAGGCGTTTTATGAATAGAAGAGTCTTCATGGCAGTCGCGGCCGCTGGAGCGGCTAAGCTGGCGGACGCGCAAGAGGTTCCAGAGGCAATCCGAAAGCTTCGTCCGATGCTCGACGGCGTGCAGCCGATCACGGATGATGAGCGGCGCGCGCGTATCGAGAAGGCGCGGCGGCTGATGCGGGAGAACAAACTCGACGCCATCGTGCTTGAACCCGGATCGAGCATGTTTTATTTCACCGGGACGCGGGGAAACGCGGGTGATCGCGTGTTGGCGGTGGTAATTCCCGCCAAAGGCGAGCTTGGATGGGTGGTTCCCATGGCCCAGAGGAAGGTCGGCTACGAAATTCGCGTGGCGACTGGTGCCCACGTAGCGAAGGATGATGATGACGCCTTCAAATTGCTCGCGCGGGTTTTGAAAGATCGTGGCGCGACCCGCGTTGGCATCGAGGAGCGCGTCCGCTTCGCCGTCTACGACGGCATCCGCAAGGAAGCGCCGTCGCTCGAATTCGTGAGCGCGGATCCGGTGACCGCCGGGTGCCGCGTGATCAAATCCCCGGCTGAAATTGCCCTACTCCAACGCGCCAACGACATCACGATCGAAGCGTATCGCGCCGCGTTCACCACACTGCGCGAAGGCATGACCAACGGCGAATTGGCGAACAATATTTCCGCCGCGTTTAAGGCCCTCGGGACCACGGGCGGGGCCATGGCGATCTTTGGCAAGTACACCGCGTTTCCGCACGGCAGCATCGCGCCGCAGAAATTGAGCGAAGGAGATCTTGTACTGATCGACGACGGAGTCAGCGTCGAAGGATATCAGAGCGACATCACCCGCACCGTGATTTTCGGCAAGCCGACCGCTCGTCAGCGCCAGGTCTGGGATCTGGAACGGCAGGCTCAGGATGCCGCGCTGCGGGCGGCGAACGTCGGCGCGACCTGCGAATCGGTCGATGCCGCGGCCCGCGATGTGATTACCAAAGGTGGATTCGGGCCCGGCTACAAAGTGCCCGGCCTGCCGCATCGCACGGGCCACGGGATCGGGCTCGACGGTCATGAATGGACCAATCTCGTCAGGGGCAACAAAACGGAGATTCAGCCCGGCATGTGCTTCAGCGACGAGCCAACCATCGCGATTTACGGCGAGTTCGGCGTGCGCCTGGAAGATTGCATGTACATTACCGGGAGCGGCGCGAAAATGTTCACCAGGCAAAGCCCGGCCATCGATCAGCCGTTTGGATAACAGAATGCAAACACCAAGCGAATTTCAAGCGCGTATCGAAAAAGCGCAGCAGGCGATGAAGGAGTTCGGGCTCAGCGCGATCGTGCTGGAGCCCGGACCCGCGATGTTCTACCTTACCGGCGTGCGATGGGGCAAAAGCGAACGCTCGTTCATTCTCGTGATTCCCGCCAAAGGCGAGCCGGCCTGGGTGCTTCCCGGATTCGAAGAAATGCGCGCGCGTGAACTGATTCACTCGGGCGCCGACATACGCGTGTGGCAGGAAGATGAGAGTCCATACGAACGAGTCGCGCAAGCGCTGAAGGACCGCGGCGTCGCGGCAGGCCGCGTCGGCATGGACGATGCCGCGCGATTTTTCGTTTTCGACGGAGTGCGGAAGGAGGCTCCGAAGCTCGATTACGTCAGCGCGACGCAGGCACTAAAATCCGCCGGGGTGGACCTGACGCAACCGGCAATGGGTCGCCGGGGGAAGCAATAGTGGGGCGAAAAGGGCTCTCACGAATACGGACCCCCTGGTCTGCGCGCGATCCCCTGATCGCGCTCTGCGACACGTGAACAGGCCGATCGGGGGATCGGCCGCGGACCAGGGGGTCCGCCCTACTGGCCAGGCGGAAGGTTAATTTTTAGCGCTCTCTTTAGAGGCGGCTGCAGCCAAACAGTTGTTGTAGTATTAACGATCATGCGACTGAGCCAATCGAGACGCCGGTTTCTGCGCAACGCGGCCGGAATTTCTGTAATATCGCTGGCACCCAAAGGACTCATCGGCGATACCGCGAAAACCGAACGCGTCATCGTACATGCAGGCGATGCCATCGGGGTGGTGCGTCCCGAACTGCACGGACAATTCGCGGAACATCTCGGCTCCTGCGTGTACGGCGGCCTGTGGGTTGGAAAAAGCTCTCCGATTCCTAATGTCGACGGCTATCGGAAGGCGGCTGTAGATTATCTGAAAGAACTCGGCGTTCCGGTGCTCCGCTGGCCCGGAGGCTGTTTCGCCGACGATTACCATTGGCGCGATGGCATCGGCCTCAAGCGTCCAAAGCGCGTGAACAGCCACTGGGGCGATTACGTCGAAGACAATAGCTTCGGCGTTCATGAGTTCGTCGGCCTGTGCAGAAAAATCGGCGCCGAGCCTTATCTGGCAGGCAACGTCGGTAGCGGCACGCCGGCCGAGTTACGTGACTGGGTCGAATATTGCAATTATCCTTCGGGCAGCAGCCTTTCCGATGAAAGAGTCGCGAACGGATCGCCCGAGTCTTTCAACGTCCGCTACTGGGGCGTCGGGAATGAAAACTGGGGCTGCGGCGGGCGCATGGTGCCGGAGCATTATGCCGACGAGTACCGCCAGTTTTCGAACTACATGCGCAACTGGGGCGGAACGAAATTATTCCTCATCGCGTGCGGGCCGAACGGCAACGACGTCAACTGGTCGCGAAAATTCCTCACGCAGAACACCGGCGGCCGCATCCCGGACGGATTCGCGATGCACTTTTACGAAAATTCGCGGCTCACGCCGACCCAATTTACACCGGACGCGATGGACACGCAAATGTCTACGTTCCAGCGCGTCGAAAACGCGATCGTGCAGCAGCGCGCCATTCTGGATGGATTCGAGCCTAATTCCACGCGCGCGATGAACCTGATGCTTGACGAGTGGGGCGTGTGGGACCGCATGATTCCGGACGAAGAAAAAAATTACGGGCGGCTGTGGCAGCAGATCACCATGCGCGGCGCGGTCGCCGCCGGCCTTGGGTTGAATATGTTCAACCGGCAGGCCGACAAGCTGTACATGTGCAACATCGCGCAGATCGTAAACGTCCTGCATTCCATGCTGCTCACCGACGGTCCCACGGGCCGCAACTGCGTGCGCACGACGACCTATTACGCTTTCATGATGTTTAAGTCGCATCGCCTGAAAACGGCTGTTCGAACGGAGAAAGAGAGTTCGGACCCGCTCGATCTTTCCGTTTCCGCGTCGCGCGACGGAAGCGAGATCGTCGTCAGTCTGGTCAACCCGCGAACGTCCACCGATGTGCAGGCCGATTGTTCGTTTACCGGTGTGACACCATCGAGCGCGAGCGCGCAGATCCTTCACCACGCCGACATGAACGCGTACAACAGCTTCGACGATCCGGATAAAATCACCACCCGGCAGCATCCGGTTACCGTCGAGAACGGACGCGCGCGCGTCGACCTGCCCGCGATGTCCATCGTGACGGTCACCCTGAAAGCATGACGCTGAATGCATTGAAGAAGGCCGTTTGGGAAGCGAATCAAGGCATTTTTCGCGCGGGCCTGGTTACGATGCACAGCGGCAACGCAAGCGGTATCGATCGCGCGCGCAAACTCGTTGCGATCAAGCCTAGCGGCATGGATTACGACAAAATGCGCCCATCCGACATGGTGGTAACCGACCTTAAGGGTAAAGTCATCGACAGCAAATGGAAGCCCTCAGTCGACCTGCCCCATCATCTTTATCTCTATAAAAATCGTTCCGATATCGGTGGCGTGATTCACACGCATTCGAATTATGCCACCAGCTTCGCGCTGCTCGGCCGCCCGATCCCCGCGTACCTCACCGCGATTGCGGACGAGTTCGGCGGCGAAATTCCGTGCGTTCCTTATATCGATAATCATGGCGACAACATCGGGCAGGCGATCCTCCGGCATATCGGCGCTTCACCCGCGGTGCTGCTGGCGCATCATGGAGCTTTCACCGTGGGCAAAACGCCGCGCGATGCTTTGAAAGCCGCGGTGATGCTGGAAGACGTCGCGCACACCTGTCACCTCGCGCTGCTGAAAGGCGACCCCCAGCCTTTGCCGGCGGAGGAAGTCAAGAAATGGTTTGATCGCTATCGCTCCAGTTACGGCCAAACACGAAAAAAATGACCACTGAACGAATGATTTCTCTCAGCCCCGTGGACCTGGCGATCATCGTCATCTACTTCCTGATGGTGCTCGGCATCGGCTTCTACTTGAAGAGATTCGCGAAAAGCGGCGAGGATTTTTTCATGGCGGGCCGCGAGATGACCGCCTGGGTCGCGGGCCTCAGCTTCCTCTCCGCGAATCTCGGGTCGCTCGAATTGCTGGGCTGGGCCGGCGCATCGTATCAGTACGGAATCCTCGCCGCGCATTGGTATTGGATCGGCGCGATCCCCGCGATGCTGTTCCTCGGCATCGTCATGATGCCGTTTTATTACATTTCGAAAACGCACTCCGTCCCCGGCTATCTGCAACTGCGTTACGGACCCTCCGCCAGCGCCCTCAGCGCGGTTTCGTTCGCGCTGATGACCATCCTGATGTCGGGTGTCAACATGTATGCCATGGCCGTGGTCATGAAGGTGGTGCTTGGATGGAACATTCACTTCAGCATCTGGGTCTCTTCGCTCACGGTCGGAATTTACGTCGCGTCGGGCGGGCTGTTTTCGGCGATTTTCAACGAAGTGCTGCAATTTTTTCTCATCTGGTTCGGAGCGCTGCTCATTCCGATTCTCGGCCTGATCGAAACGCACGGATGGGCCGGCATGGTCGCGCGCATTCAGCAAAATTTCCCCGGACAGGATTTTACGCACGCCTGGAGTACGCTCGGCAGCGCGCAGGATAATCCGATGGGAATGCACTGGACCGGCATTGTTTTTGGTCTCGGCGCGATTATTTCGATGGGCTACTGGACCACGGATTTCTTGGTGGTGCAGCGCGTTCTCGCGGCCAAGGATTTGCGTTCGGCGAAATTCGCGCCCATCATAGCCTCGTTTTTCAAGATGGCCGTGCCGATCATCGTGATTCTTCCCGGCTTGATCGCACTCGCAGTCCTGCCGGACCGTCTGGCGCCTCAAGGCTCCGCCATCGCCGGACAGCACACGTATGACGACGTTCTTCCGCTCATGATGGCGCGATATATGGGACCCGGCCTGCTTGGCCTGGGAATCACCGCGCTGGTGGCCGGGTTTATGGCCGGCATGGCTGGAAACGTCAGCGCCTTTGCCACGGTCTGGACGTACGATCTCTATCGTCCGTTCATGCGCAAGACCGCGCCCGATTCGCATTACGTCTTCATGGGCCGGTGGTGCACCATCATCGGTCTGATTATCAGTATCGGCGCCGCGTATCTTGCGATGGGATTCACTAGCATCATGGATTACGTGCAGGCTCTGTTCAGCTTTTTCATCGCGCCTCTGTTCGGCACCGTGATTCTGGGAATGTTGTGGAAGCGAACCACCGCAGCGGGCGGATTCGCAGGCTTGCTGGTGGGAACGCTCTCCTCCATCGGCATGTTCCTTATTGTGAAGTTCAATCCGGAAGCGCTTTCCATCATCGCGATGTCCACCCACGCCAAGGCCATGGCGGAGGATATGTACCGGGCGCTGTGGTCCTGGATCCTCTGCGTGCTGGTGACGGTTGTGGTGAGCCTGATGACGAAGCCCAAACCCGAAGGCGAGCTCGTGGGTCTGGTCTACGGCGCGACGGCGATTCCCAGTGAAGGGAACGTCCCGTGGATTAAAAAGCCGATATTCTGGGCAGGCGTCGCAGCGACCCTGCTGGTTCTGCTGCAGTGGATTTTCTGGTAGCTCCTATGGAAAAACATCACATCATCCCAGTCTGGTTCTTCGTCGGCGTGATGCTGCTGGTCTACGGCGTCCTGATCTTAGGAAGCGGCCTGGCGGAGTGGTCGAATCCTCCGCACACCGTGTTAGCCGAGTTACACGCTCCTGTCTGGTGGGGAGCATTGCTGGCCGTGATCGGCGGAGCGTACGTCCTGGCGTTCCGCCCGAGAGCGGAGCCGCGACCTTAAGGAAGCCGATAGACGAAAAAACCCATGACTACCTTCGGAATCATCATCGGCAACCGAGGCTTTTTCCCCGACGCTTTGGCTCGCGACGGTCGCCTGGAAATTTTGCGCGTGCTCGAGGAGCGAGGCTACAAAGCGATCTGCCTGACTCCCGACCAAACAAAACACGGAGCCGTAGAAACTCTCTCCGACGCCCGCAAATGCGCCGATTTGTTTAAAACGCATCGCGACGAAATTGACGGCGTCCTGGTCGCCCTTCCGAATTTCGGAGACGAACGAGCGATCGCTAACACTCTGCGCTTCGCCGGTCTCGACGTGCCCGTTTTGTTGCAGGCCTTCCCCGACGACCCTTCAAAAATGCTGATGGGCGCCCGCCGCGACAGCTTCTGCGGGAAAATTTCCGCGTGCAACAATCTGTGGCAATACGGAATAAAATACTCGCTCACCAGGCAGCACACCGCTGCGCCCGATTCCGAAGAATTTCGATCCGATCTTGCCCAATTCGCCGCAACCTGCCGCGTCGTGAAGGGACTGAAAAATCCCCGCGTCGGTGCATTAGGGGCGAGACCCGCCGCCTTCAACACCGTCCGCTTCAGCGAAAAATTGATGGAGCACTCGGGCATCACGGTCGAGACGCTGGACCTCTCCGAAGTCTTCGGCAGAATCCATCGCATGACCGACGACGATTCTCGCGTCAAAGAAAAACTCGTTAATATCGGCAAGTACGTCGACGGAGGTTCAACGCCCGCCGCGTCACTGACAAAAATGGCCAAGTTCGGCGTAGTCGTCGATGAATGGATGCGCGACAACCAACTGGCGGGAACATCCGTTCAGTGCTGGACCGCAATGCAGGAATTCTTCGGCGTGGTCCCCTGCACCATCATGAGCATGATGTCGAATAACCTGCTGCCCAGCGCCTGTGAAACGGACATGGTCGGCATGATCGGCATGTACGCGTTGCAGCTGGCGTCAGAAACTCCCAGCGCTATCGTCGACTGGAATAACAACTTCGGCGATGATCCCGATAAATCGGTGATCTTCCACTGCTCGAATCTTCCAAAACACTTCTTCGAAAACGTGCGCATGGATTTTCAGGAGATCATTGCCGGCTCAGTGGGCAAGGAAAACACCTTCGGCACCATCGTGGGCCGTATGAAATCCGGGCCGCTAACTTTTTGCCGGGTGTCGACCGACGACCTCAACGGCAAAATGCGAGCCTATGTGGGCGAAGGCGAAATTACGCGAGATGTCCTAAATAGTTTCGGAGGTTATGGCGTAGTAAAAATCCCCGGCCTGCAAAGATTACTCCATTACATCTGCCGCAATGGCTACGAGCATCACGTAGCAGTCAATATCAGCAGCTACGGCTCCGCAGTGGTCGAAGCCCTGGGTGTCTACAAAGGATGGGATGTCCACCATCACATTTAAGCGCTCAACCCTGCGGCGTCTTTTGTTCTTTATCCTCTTCGTGCCTCACTTGGGAGCCGATGAAGCTTATCGCGGGCCGAAGGTATTGGGCCCCTTCGCCATCGACAATTACGCTTTACCAATGAAAGCCCTGTTTGATCTACTTGGTGCGCCGCGCAACGCAAAATCCGAGTTCATTTGCTATGAGTCGAGCGCCCAGCGTTTCTTCATAACGATCGAGAGGATGGCTGGCGCGGCACAAAGTGCGGGGACCGTCTTCATCAGTGACTTTCGTAACTGCTTCGGCCAACCCAGGAACTCAACGCTGAGCGACGCGAAAGAATGGAAAACCGAAACGGGCGTCGGGCTCGGAAGCACAACCTCAGAAATTGAGACGGCCTACGGGAAGCCATCCGCCGTGCACAAAACTGATAGCGGGAAGGGGATGTTCTACGGCGAGTCAGCTCCGGTAGGGGCGAGGCCGGAGTTAGGGAAAATTCAGTGGTTTTACACAGGGGCGAGCAACGATTTGAGAGCTACCATATTCGGAATTCGCGACTCGAAGGTAGCCTGGATCCTAATTACCCACAACGAATAAGTTGGTTGTGGTGGGGCAGGTTCCCGACCTGCCCTCCGGCTTTCAGCCGACGCTCCGATAGAATGTAAGCCTTGCCCGTCTACTCGAAACCTGACGAGGAGTACTTCGAAAAACGCACCCTCCGCCGCCACGCCCGCGTGCTTCATCTGTGGGCTCTCGGCGTAGCTGCCGTAATATCCGGCGATTTCTTTGGCTGGAATTTTGGACTCATTGCCGGCGGATTCTCCGGGATGCTCACGGCGCTGATCATAATGACGGCGATGTATGCGGGGCTTTGCTTCTCCATTGCGGAGATGTCGCCTGCGTTGCCGCATACCGGCGGCGCTTATTCGTTTGCTCGAACTGCGATGGGACCGTGGGGCGGGTATATTACGGGACTCGCGGAAAATATGGAATATATTTTGACGCCCGCGACCATTGTCGTTGGGATTGGCGGTTACCTCGGGGCAATCTTTCATACTCCCAAGTCGTGGGAACCGGCATGGTGGGTGATCTGTTATTCGGTGTTCGTGGCGTTGAATATTTTCGGCGTTGCGCTGTCCTTCCGATTCTCCGTCTTCATCGCGCTGGCAGCGCTGATCGTGCTGATCGTATTTTGGATCGGGGCGATTCCTCATGTCGATTTCGCCCGTTACGCATTCGATGTCCCCTCACGAGGATGGTTGCCGGCGCTGCCCTTTGCGTTATGGCTTTATCTGGGCATTGAGCAGCTTCCGCTGGCGGCGGAAGAATCGCACGATCCCCGGAGGGACATGCCCAAAGGCATTCTTTATGGGCTCCTGACGCTGATCGTGTGCTCCTTTCTTACGATGATTTTGAGCGCTGCCATCGCTCCTGGAGCGGCGAAGCTTGGAGTCTCGCAGGAGCCGCTCGTATTGAGCTTTCAGACGATTGCCGGATCGGAGTGGACCAAATTATTTGCGACGGTGGCCTGCATCGGACTGATCGCCAGCTTTCATACGATCCTCTACGCGTACGGACGCCAGATTTATTCGCTTTCCCGTGCCGGATATTTTCCGCGCTGGCTATCGGTTACCAGTTCGCGCCATAAGACTCCGGTACGCGCACTGGTTTCCGGTTCGGTGCTCGGCCTCGCCGCGGCGCTGGCGATTTATCTGTTCGGACAGAATAGTCAGGTGGGTGCCATCCTGTTGAATATGGCTGTGTTCGGAGCCGTGATCGCTTATATTTTGCAGATGGTCTCGTTCTTATTGCTGCGCAGGAAGGAGCTTGAACGCCCTTATGTCAGCCCGCTTGGTGTCGTCGGCGCATGGATCGCCATGCTGATTTCCGCGATTACGCTGGTCGTGTTGTTTCTCAATCCCGATTACAACAAAGGCGTTTACGGCGCGGCGCTGTGGTTTGCTTTCGGAATCGCTTATTTCGCGTTCTATGCGCGCAAACGATTAGTTTTGTCGCCGGAAGAGGAATTCGCGATCAAATGGAATTGAAGGCTCTGCTCGCGAAAGCTACTCCTCTGCGCTCCGGCGATCAGTTGGCCGGCATCGCGGCCGAGTCGGCGGAAGAACGCGTGCGCGCGCAGATGGAGCTTGCCGATACTCCCCTTTCGCGGTTTCAAAACGAGCTCTTAGTTGATGACGAAGTCACGCGATTGATTGTAGATACTCATAACAGCGACGCGTTCGCGCCGGTCGCGAATTTGAGCGTTGGCGAATTTCGCGAATGGCTGCTCGAAGCGTCGGGCGAGGCGATCCAGTCACTTTCGATCATGCCGGAAATGGCGGCTGCGGTATCGAAAATCATGCGCGCGCAGGATTTGATCATCGTCGCGAAAAAGATTCGCGTGGTGACTAAGTTTCGCGACACGCTGGGCCTCGCCGGGCGATTGTCGACCCGGCTGCAGCCGAATCATCCAACCGACGATCCGCGAGGAGTGGCCGAAAGTATCGTGGACGGATTGACCTATGCGAGCGGCGATGCGGTGATTGGCGTCAATCCGGCGTCGGACGATTTGCGGTCGGTGGAGACGCTGTTGCACCTGCTCGACAAGATTCGGGAAACGCTGGAGATTCCTACCCAGACTTGCGTGCTGGCCCATGTTACGACGCAAATGGAAGCGATGCGGAGGGGTGCGCCGGTCGATCTGGTTTTTCAAAGCATCGCGGGAACGGAAGCGGCGAACAGGGCTTTTGGGATCGATTTGAAGATGCTCGATGAGGCGTGGCAGGCAGCGCGCGAACGCCATCCTGGCGCGAACGTTATGTATTTCGAGACCGGCCAGGGCAGCGCGCTGTCGGCGAACGCGCATCATGGAATCGATCAGCAGACCTGCGAGGCTCGGGCGTATGCTGTTGCGAAACGATACGAGCCTCTGCTGGTCAATACGGTGGTCGGGTTCATCGGGCCGGAATATCTATATGACGGAAAACAGATCACGCGGGCCGGACTGGAGGATCATTTTTGCGGCAAACTGATGGGCCTGCCGATGGGGTGCGATGTATGTTACACCAACCACGCGGAGGCGGATCAGGATGATATGGACGTCCTATTGACCGTGCTGGGTGCCGCGGGATGCAACTATATTATGGGCGTGCCGGGGGCGGACGACGTGATGCTCAACTATCAGAGCACGTCGTTTCACGATGCGCTTTATG
>Ga0182024_10024282_pt1 | contig 10784 bp, 9 predicted proteins | sample P32metaG_FD_120480 | JGI IMG/M metagenome (GOLD analysis project Ga0182024, IMG submission 120480) | Permafrost microbial communities from Stordalen Mire, Sweden - P3-2 metaG (Illumina Assembly) | ecosystem: Environmental > Terrestrial > Soil > Wetlands > Permafrost | place: Sweden: Stordalen...
ATGGGGCGGCTGGCCGAGAACTGCACGCTGTCCTTCGAGATCGGCTGTGTCAAGCCGGATCCGCGGATCTTCAGAGCGGCGCTTGACCAGCTGGGGACGCCGGCGCCGAACACCCTGATGGTGGGCGATCACGAACGGGCCGACGGGGGAGCCCGGGCGGTGGGGATGCCCACGCTGATCCTCCCGATGACCGATCCGGGGACGGTGCACGGTCTGGGATCGGTGCTGGAGGTGCTCGCCGGGGGGTGGGACGATCCCGCCTGAGCATCAGCGTGGCGAGGGGCGTTCCCGCTCAGGACCAGTATGGAGGCGTTGGTCCGGCGGTCCCTGCCCTACATCAGCCTTGGATCGGGGCGGGTTCCGGATGGCTGAGCGCCTGACGGAGGAACTCGACCTGCAATCTGAGGAGGTTCTCGGCCACCTCCTCCTGCGGGGTCATGTGGGTGACGCCGCTGAGCGGCAGGACGCTGTGCAGGCGGCCGCTGTGCGTGAGCCGCTGGGAGAGCTGTAGCGTGTGGGCGACCAGCACGTTGTCGTCGGCCAGGCCATGGATCAGGAGCAGTGGCCGCTGCAGTTTGTCGGCGTCATTGAGAATCGACGAACGCTCATAGGCGGCACGGTCGGCAGTTGCGGGGTCTGTGCCGAGGTATCGCTCGGTGTAGTGGGTGTCGTACAGGCGCCAGTCGGTGCCCGGTGCGCCGGCCACGGCGGCGTGGAAGACATCGGGGCGGCGCAAGACGGCCAGCGCCGCCAGGTAGCCGCCGAACGACCAGCCGCGGATCGCCACCCGGGAGAGGTCCAGCTCGGGAACCTCGTCGGCCGCCGCTTGGAGGGCTTCGACCTGGTCGTCCAGCGGTGGCCCGGCGAGGTCCTGGTGCACGGCACGGGCCCACGTGAGACCGCGGCCGGGGGTGCCGCGACCGTCGGCCACCAGCACGGCGAATCCCTGGTCGGCCAGCCACTGGGACTCGAGCCAGAAGTTCCGGGCCTGCACGACCTTCTGGAAATGCGGGCCACCGTAGGGATCGAGGAGCACGGGGAGGCGGGTGCCGGCTGGATGGTCGCGGGGGAGCAGGAGGCCAGCCTTGAGCTCGTGGCTTCCGAGCGTGAGCATGCGTGGAACCGGAGTGACGAGCGGTGTCTCGGCGTGCGAAGCGAACGTGTGGTCGGCGAACGTCCAGCTGAAGCCGTCGTGATCCAGGGCCGCCGAGCCGATCACGTGGCGCCCGCCGCCGGAGACTGCCGTGTGGACGCCGGGCTTGTTGGTCAACTGCCGAGGCTCCTGACCGTCCTCCCAGCTGTACAGATGCGTCTGCGTGGGCTCGGGGTTGGCGATGAACAGGACCTGGCGCTCGCCCGTGGTGACCACGTGGCGAACCTCCAGGGACGGCGGTGTGACCGGACGGGCGTCGATGAGGAGCGCGGGAACATCCTCGGCTCCACCCACGGTGACCGTGCGGCCGTCGCGGAGCCGGCGGGGCACACCGACGATCAGATCGACCCAGGCCGGGTCGGACTGGTCGCTGATCGGTGTCGTTTGGCCCGTGGCGGGATCGATCGCCAGCGTCAGGAGCCGGCGCTGGTCGCGGCTCTGCACGGCGATCATCGGGCCGTGGTCATCCCAGTGGCCGGCGGTCAGGTAAGGGAAGGCCTCGTCATCCCAGATGACCTGGGTGGTCAAAGGCGGGTCGAGCATGACGAGGTGGGCCCCCACCCGGGCGTTGGCGGTGCCGGCGCGGGGATAGCGCACGGGCCTGGGCGGCGAGGCCGGGTCGGCCGGCGCGGCGATCCACAGCTCTTCGACCGGGGACTCGTCCACGCGGGTCACCAGCAGAGCGCCCCCGTCCGGCGACCACCAGTAGCCGCGACTGCGCTCCATCTCCTCGGCGGCCACGAACTCGGCCAGGCCCCAGCTGAGGGCTGGGTCGTCCTCGCCGGCGATCTGCGTGACCGATCTGTCGGCCAGATCGATTACGTGGAGGGCGCGGTCGTGCACGAACGCCACGCGCTGACCGGCTGGGTCTGGGCGCGGGTCGAAGACCGGCGTGGGCACGTCGAGCTCGCGCGCGCCGCCCCGGTCGAGGTCGGCGATGAACAGGCGCCCGGCCTGGACGACGGCGGCCAGCCGTCCGTCGCGGTCGATGGCATAGGACACGATCCCGCCGGCCGTCTCGCGGGCCCGCTCGCGCCGGGCCTGCTCCTCGGCGGACAGGGGCTCATCTGTGGTTGCCCCGATCAACGTCTCGGAGTCGACTACCAGGCGCTCCTGCTGGTCGGCTGCGTCGAACACCCACAGAGCCGTGTCCGGGTCGTCGCCGGCGGGCGAGCGGAGGAACACCACCCGGGTGCCGTCGTCGGAGACCTGGAAGCTGCGCGGAGCGCCTAGCGTGAAGTTGCGCGTGCGCGCCTTCTGACGGGGGAAGGAATCGGCCACGTTCAGCGGGGCCAGTCTATGCGCTGACTCGGCTTTGGGCGCTCAGCGGTTCTTGAACGCCACGTAGGGGCGGCACGGCTCGTTGCGGAGGCTCGGGCAGGGCGGGTAGCCGGTGGGGACGCTGACCCCGGGCACGACGGGCAGGATCAGGCTGGACGGCATCCGCTTGTCGAAGGCGACCGAAACGCGGGCCTTGCCCTTGGGCTCGGTCTGGGAGAACGACCACACCGGCTGGGTGTCGTTCGGAGCCGAGATCGTCACCCGAATCCGCGAGCCGGCCCGGTACACGTGTCCTTCGTAGTACAGCGGGATCACGGCCTCGACGAACCTGTTCTTTGGCACCGCGCGGACGTCCTTTGCCCGCATCGTGAGGATCGGCTCCAGCAGCGTGCTGGGTTGCTTGAGGATGTTGTTGGCGGTAGTGGCCAGCTTGCGCTCGTTGGCTTGCAGGTAGCCGTTCTGGACGAACGTCTCGTTGCCGTCAGGGCGGACCTCGCTGACTGTGGCCAGCAGATCGACGTTGGGCTTGGAGGACTTGATCCACAGGTGGACGGCGCCGGCGCCGATCACCGTGGTGTTGGCCGTCAGCGGAGATGAGACGTAGGAGACCGCCGTGCCCTTGGGGTTCTGCTTCCAGTTCCAGCTCCACTGCGAGGCATCGCCCCACAGGCCGCCGCTCTCGACAGGGCCCTTGAAGTCGTTGAGCGGCAGCGCTTTGGCGTTGGACGTGTACCAGTTGACGGTCTTGCGCTTGGGTGGCGCCGAATTCAGGGTGCCGTTCGAGCCCAGGTACCAGGTGTGGGCGGTGGTGCCGGGCACGGGCAGGCTGGAGAAGCCATCCACGAAGCCGGGGTACGGGTTGCCGTTGGCCTGGGTGGCTCCCGGCGGGGAGGTGCCCGCGCCGTTGTCGAAGGCCACGGTGACCTCGGGCAGGCTCTCGAAGGCGCTCAGCGCCTGCGAGTAGGTGACGTTGGGCGGCTCCTGGATCGGATCCTGGGGCAGCCTGACCACGTCGCCTGACGGCAGGCCCATGGCTGACTGATAGACCACAGGCGCCGCGGCTTGCACCGCGGCCGCGTTCTGGATCGGGGCCTGGTGGGCGACGAACAGCTCCAGGAAGTCGTACCAGTGGTTGTAGGAGTAGGGGTCGAGCGAGTCGACGTGGACGCCGTTGGTGAACGTGAACCACTTCTGCTTGGTCCCGGTGAAGTGCTGGACCAGATCCGGGCAGTGACCGCCGGTCTGCTCGTCCGTGAACTGGCAGTCCATGAACACGGGCACGTCGATCTTGTGCACGAACGTGATCGGGTCCAGGGGGTCGGCAACCTTCGGCTTGTAATGGGCGTTGGCGCGGACCTTGGCCATCAGGTTGGCGGCCTCGCCGTGCATGACCTGGTTGGCCTTGCAGGTCGTGTCGCCGTCCTGGATCTGTGAGTAGGCGTAGGGCTCGCCGCCGTGAGGTCCGGCCGGCTTGGCCTCGTACTGGCGCTGTTTGGCCCAGGCGACGGCAAAGCCGGTGTTGAGGATGCCTCCTGGGTACAGCGTGGTGGCCGTGGCGTCGATCGTGGACAGCGGTGAGATGGCTTCCAGCGCCGGCGGGTCCAGCTGGGCTGTGAACAGCTGGCTGATCGCGCCGTAGGAGATGCCCATCATCCCGACTTTGTGATCCAGCACCCAGGGCTGGTGGGCGATCGTCTGGATGACGTCATAGCCGTCCAGGTTCTGCAGCGGCTCGAAGAAGTCAAAGGCCCCCCCCGAGCAGCCTGTACCGCGCATGTTCACATCGACGACCGCGAAGCCCATCAGGTTGGCCAGCACGGCGATGCCACTGACCGGCCCGGCCGGATCGGCGTAGCCGTATCCGGAGTACTCGATCAGAGTGGGGTAGCGCGGCGTGTAGTCGCCGCTGGCGGGCAGAGCGGGAAGGGTGATCCCGCTGGGGAGCCCCGGTTCGCCGGCCGGGCTGCTCGGCGGATGCACGTCGATGGCCAGCTTCGTGCCGTCCCGGGTGGTCAGGTACTGGTAGCCGTTGTCTGTGATCGTCTGGTTGTAGACGCCCGGATCCCAGGGCTTGGCGGCATCGGAGTGCACGGTCAGCTTGCCCGACTTGCGGCCGTGCGGAAGCAGCTTGACCCGGTAGCCCTTGCCCGGCTTGACGGTGCGGAACAGAAGCCCGCCCTGTGAGTCGGCCTTCTTGGTCTGCACCGTCCGTCCGCGGCTGTTCAGCAGCGACATCCGGGCGTGAGCCTTCAGCCCGATGACGTAGACCTGTTTGGCGCTGCCGTGCGCGCTCCACTTGGTCGCGGCGGATGCCGTGGCCGGAATCAGCGCGACGATCAGGAGGGTGGCGAACAGCACGCCAAGCAGCCACCTGGACGGCCTGGTGCCGGCTCTGACCCCGCTGCCTCGCCTCACGGCGCGGGACTCTTACATATCCCGCAAGTGGGATGCGTCAGTTCCTCCGAATCCCGGGTTAGTCAGTTGCCGGTGACTCGTCCTCTGCGTGCACGATCAGCACCGCCGCCGGGGTCTGGTTCAGGACGTAATGGCTGACGCTGCCCAGCAGGAGCGAGCGGACGTTGCCCCGGCCGCGAGACCCCATCACCACCAGGTCGTGGCGGCCTTCCTCCCGCTCCTCCACGATCCCCTCGCCCGGGCGGCCATGCATCAGCCGGCTGGTCACCGAGACGTCTTTAGGTACCGCGGCAACCGCATCCTCCAGAATCTTCCGGTACTCCCGCTCGGTGTCCTCCAGAAGCGCGTTCTGATCGACCCCGCCGTAGGCGCCTCCGGTTATCAGCCAGGCCGACGGATCGGGGACGCTGGTGACGATCGTGATCTGGGCTCGGTAGCTCTGCGCGAGCTCGATCGCCTCGGTAAGCGCACGCTGCCCGTGGGCTGATCCATCGGTGGCTACGAGAATGTTGTGGAACATCGCTCAACCCCTCCGTTTCGGTCGACGTGGGAACTGCAACATCTACGTATACCTGCCGCAGTCCAAGTAGGTCGAGTTGCTACAAGGCGCAGTCGGCACCGGCGTTCCTGAGATCAGCTGGACGTCACGGGCAGGGTTCCCCCAGGAACGGAAACGCCGGGTCGGCGTGCAGGCAGCTCTGGAGCAGGAGCGCCACTCCGACATCGCCGGTGAACAGCGTGTAGCGGCCGCGGCCGGTTGCCTCCCGGCGCCGGTCGACGTCGTCGGCGGCGTCCATCGCGAACATGCGAGCCCGCTGGAGCCATAGTTCGTCCCCGGTTCGCGCGTGCAGCGACAAGAGCGCGTAAGCATTTCCGGCGGTTCCGTGGCAGAGACCGACGCCCTTGATCAGCGGTCCGGCACGCCAGGTGAGCTCGCCGCCGGCGCGCAGGAGCCGGTCGGTCTCCTCATCTGGAGGGAGCCCGGCCAGCGAGGTGACCAGTCCCGGAGCTCCGTGGCACCACTGCACCGGATGGCGCTCCGTCTCGGTGTCGGCGAGCGGACACCACTGCGCGACCCCGTCCGTCTCGACGGCCAACCGGCGGAACGCATCGGCGATGCGAGCCGTGACCTCGTCTGCTCGTTCATCGAGTAGCTCCCGCCCGGCGAGCAGAGCCAGCGCGTTCCCGGCAAAGCCGTGCCCAGCTCCGGTGTATGCACACGTGGTGCCATACAGGTCCTGCACCCAGACGAGCTCGTGCCACTGACTGATCAGCCAGCTCGCCGAGTCACGCCAGGCGTCGCGCCAGCGCTCCTCTCCCGTGCTTCGCCACATGTGCTGAGCGGCCAGCATCGTGCCCGGCGAGCCCCAGCACAGCTCGAGCGTGGGATTGTGAGCGTTTCCCCTGATCGTCCGTTCCAGATCTGCGAGCTGCCTGCCGTCCCGGCGGATCGCCTCGACCGCCAGCAGGATCCCGCTCTCGCCGAACAGCAGCGATGGGGCCGGGGGCGGCGCCAGGTCGATCAGCTCGGGGGCTCGGCGGAATCCGTCGGGAAGGCTGTCTGCCAGCTCCGCTAGACCGATGAGCTCCGGAGCAAGGCCGTCACGAGCCAGCCGGTCGAGTGCCCAGGCGACGCCGGCGGCGCCCAGATAAGCGCTGCGAAACGGCGCGTCGGGGTCCCCTTCCAAGTCGGCGGCGGCATTGGGCCACAGCCGCTCCAGGCCCCGGTAGGCCTCGATCGCATCGCGGGCGATGGTCTCTATCGCCGCGCGCGCGGCGGCCTCGCTCCACGGCCTGGCATTGAGGGCCCGGTGCTCCGCGTGGTCATAGAGCGGCTCCATCGTCTGGGACTATCGCCGATCCGCTCAGGTCGCCGACGACCTCGTCAAAGGCGGGCATAAATCGCTCGTCAGCACGGTCACGGGCGTATAGTCGCGCCGTGAAGCGGTTGGTTGCCGGGCAAACTTACGCTCGCTGGCGAACGAGCTTGTTGTGGCTGACGAGCTTCCCGCCGTCCGCCCGGAGAGCGCGCCTCGTTGCGGCCTGTATCGCGATCACCGCGACCGGACTGCTTGCCGGCGCCGCGAGCGTCGCGGTGGGATCGACGCACCCCGTCGCTTACTGCTCGATCCCGGCCGGATCGGACACGTGGGCCTTCCACGCCGGCGCGCCGATCAGCCGAGCTACCGGCAGCTATGCGCACGGACATGGATCGCTGGCCGGCGACACCGCCCACGGGATCGCCTGCCAGGTCGACCGAGTCGCCAGCGCACCGGACCGGCAGATCATCGTGTCGGTCGGTCCGCACGTGATCCGCCACCAGCACGCGGCTGTGATCGGCGGCCAGACGGGGAACATCCTCATCATGGCCATCCGGGTGAAGAGCAGCACCGATCGGAAATGCAAGGTGGGGACCCACGGGAAGCTCACCTTGTTTGCCACCTACAACGGGATCCACAAGGACAGCGTCCGGTTCTCCTTCCCCTCCGCCTGCCGCCGGCACCGTCACTTCTACAGCGGCTCCAACGTGACGGTCCTAGTTCCCGCTTGACGTGTGAAGCGGACGACGGGGTTCGAACCCGCGACCTTCGGCTTGGGAAGCACCCCCGTGAGGTGATCTGCCAGTGTTTACGGGCGTTTCGGGTGTCTTTGGTGTCCCGAGATCACCTCACAATTGCTGAGTTCGGGACATGGTTGGGGACACGGTTTTTTGCCTGGCTCCGTCTGATAGGGGAACGAACCCCGTTGCCGTCGCCGACCGAGGCGGAGTCGCCCTCGGCGACATCGTGCTGGTCATGCGTCGGCGGATTGGTCCAGCGAGGTGAAGATTTCCTCTAGCAGCGCTGGTAGGTCGAGCACCACGTGTGAGTGATCCGATTCGTCGTAGCGAACCGGCACGGTGGCGCCGACTTTGGTTCGCTCACCGATTTGAGGCCAGCAATCGATCGTTCTGCGGTCGGCCAACTTTTGGACGCTGTGCAGCGGAATGGTCTCCTGCGTGTCGCTAGTTGAGCCGTCGGGAAACGTCATCCGGATCGTCCGCTTGTACTCCAACGGTACGGTGGAGGCCACCCTGACCCCCCAGTCCGTCTCGTGCGACGCATCCACCACCGTCCCACGGCCTCGGGCCCCATCGCGCAGCGTTCTTTCCCTCCAAGCGTGGAACATACGGACCTCTTCGGCTGACGCGTCTCTCATACCAACCAACATGGTTCTGGTTCTTGTCGACTCCAGGTGTTGTAAGCCGATAGCTTTGGGTCCGCCATGGGTGAGGTTCCGGACGGTCCGGCGCTCGTCGACAGACTCTCGGCGACCGAGCCTGGCTCGAACGAGCGATTCCTGCTTCTGCGCGCGCTGGGGAAGGAAGGCACCCCGGCCGCCACCGAGACGCTTGCCGAGTACCTGTACTCGCCGAATCACAAAGACAACCTCGCTGCGGCGTTCACACTGCGGGACATTGGCAGCGACGAGGCGGTTGACAAGCTGGCGGAGTGCTTGGGTGGTGGTTCCGCGTCTCTGACTTTCAGGATCGCCACAGACCTGTGGAAAATGCGTGCCGAGCGGGCGGTGCCTGCTCTCGCGAGGTGTATGGAAACCCGGCGCGAAGAGCTAGACGACAGCGCGCGCGGCGCGCTGATGAGGACGCTGGCAAGGATGGCCCGTCCCGAGGAGGTGCAGGCTCTCGAGGCGGGGCTATACGATCGCCGCCGCTCGACAAGGATGGCTGCGGCCACCGGCCTTCTCAACGTCCCGACCCCTGAGGCGCGTGAGGCCCTCGAGCGGGCCGTCTCCCAGCAACGTCCGTTCTACGGATGGCACGCGCTTAAGGCGCTCATGGAGAAGCGGCGCAGGGGGGCTGCCGAGACCAATGCTGAGCCTCCCACCATGTAGCCGGATCCTCCCGGAAGACTTCAACTCAAACTCGCGAACCATCGCACGCCGCGTAAGCGCTGCGGCGCAGCTTGGACCTCCCCTTTGTCGCAAGCGGACGGGCCATCCCTTTGTCGCCATCCCGATTGTGAGGTCGGGGACCCGATCATCGCGAAAGCGATCGTTCGGGGCTTGGAGCGGCTCGTGCGGGTGAGCCTGGTTTGACGCCACGCACGGCCGAGCTGCTGGTTGGCGGCCGGCCGCCCATATGTCTTGCTGCGCTCGTGGCCTGGGGCCGCGGCATCATCGTCTGCGATGTTGACGTTGTCGCGGTCGATCGTTCATGCTGCGGCGAGTTGGGCTCACCAAGGGGGTTGATATGACGCGGTCGCTGGTTCGGGGTCTTTGTGTGCTTGTCGCGACGGTTTCCCTACTGTTCATCCAGTCGTCCGCGGCGTTCGCCGGCGTGTCGCCTCAAGCTCCGCACGGGGCGGGTTTCTCGGTAGGCGCGATCAGCGACATCAGTTCGGGCTGCGCGAAGCAGAACGCGGAGGTCGAGCAGGCTGTCGATCCGGCGACGGGCTACATCTATGAGGAGTGGATGGGGTGCGGTGGGATCGGGTTCTCACGCTCCACCGACGGCGGGCAGACATGGAGCTCACCCATCGCTCTACCCGGCGGGGTGGGCGGCTCGGTGTCGAAGGAATGGGATCCGGCGATCGCGGTCGCACCGAGCGGGACGGTGTAACGCGTCCTTCATGGTCGACAGGAACGGCCAGTATTACCCGGTGGTCGACGCTTCGTTCGACCATGGCGTCAAGTTCCCCCAGGTGACCTCGTTGATCCCACCCGGTCAGAAGAACTGGGGCGACCGCGACTTCATCGCCGTCGGACCCGACGGGAGTGTGTACGTCACCTGGGACTACGGTCCGACGCGGAACACGATCACGTACGTCTGCGCGTCGAACGGGAGCTGCTCGTTCACGACCGGCGAGCTCAACATTGTCATCCAGAAGTCGACCGACGGCGGTAGGTCGTTCGGTCCGATGGTGCATGTCAGCCCGGGATACCCGACCTCGGGGGCCGACAGTGGGCCGCTGGTGGTCCAGCCGAACGGGACGATTGACGTGCTCTACCAGGACTATCCGACCAACCCGAGCACGCTCGCGCTGAGTCCCGGAAAGGAGTACTTCTCCTCCTCGACCGACGGTGGGGTGACCTGGTCAGAGCCGGTGGAGGTCGGTGCTTCGGCAGGCACAATGTCGCTGCAGGAGTGGTGGATCGACGGCGCCATCGGGATCGACTCGGCCGGGGATCTGTACGCGACGTGGGACACGCAGGGTTCGAGCAGCGATACCGGCTGGCTCTCATACTCGACCGACCACGGTGCTTCATGGTCGACCCCCATCCAGGTGCCTGCGGATACAGATAACGTGCCGCACATCGTCGAGTCCGCCGGAGGCGGCTCTGGGATTGCGTATGTCGGGTGGCTGTCCGACAACCAGTCTGCGGGGTACGCGCAGTACCTGCGGACCTACGAGATCGGCAAGGGCTGGCTTGACGCCCCCGCTCAGATCTCCACGCAGTACGGCGATCCATCGGTCTGGCCCGGCGACACGTTCGGAATCTCGACTATGTCCCCCACCCAGCTCGCGCTCAGCTGGGGAAGCGCCACCCCGAGCACCTCTGAGATTTACGCCACCACGGTGAACGCCACACTGCCGTGACATGCTGTGCAGTCGCATTCGACCGGCAGGAGATTTCTTCAGCAAAGGGTCTGAACCGGGGAAAGAGGCTCGCAAGAGAAACGGTCCTTTCGCCTCGCAAGACCAGTCCTTTTGCCCGCGGCGCGGGGGCTGGGCCCAACGATCGGATTGGCGACGGAAGAGATGCGCGCAGAGGCGTCTGACGCGGGGGGCCCTACGGGAGACATTCTCAGAGTTGGCTCACGAGCGCTGCCAATGGCGATGTCTCGCGGGATCGCGGAGATGGCCTCCTTGGGTTGGTGTGCGTGGCGGCTGTTTCGACCCAGGAGCCGCCCGGGCTTGTATCGTTTGTTACGAAT
>Ga0182024_10024283_pt1 | contig 10784 bp, 11 predicted proteins | sample P32metaG_FD_120480 | JGI IMG/M metagenome (GOLD analysis project Ga0182024, IMG submission 120480) | Permafrost microbial communities from Stordalen Mire, Sweden - P3-2 metaG (Illumina Assembly) | ecosystem: Environmental > Terrestrial > Soil > Wetlands > Permafrost | place: Sweden: Stordalen...
CAAAATCCGCCAGATTCTCGAGGCGGAGGGCGCGGTCGAGGGCGACCTGCGCAAGGAACTCTCGATGAACATCAAACGGCTCATCGAGATGGGATCGTACCGCGGCTTGAGGCATCGCCGCGGTCTTCCGGTGCGCGGGCAGCGGACGCACACCAATGCGCGCACGCGCAAAGGTCCGCGCCGCGGCACGGTGGCGAACAAGAAGAAAGCCGCGGCGAAGACGTAGCCGCTTGCGCGGCGGCCAACGCGCCTCCGGCGCAGAGGCGATCGAGGACATACAGAACACATGGCAAAAGCACCCGCAAAAGCTGGCAAAAAGAAGACGTTCAAGAAGAAGGAAAGGCGTTCGGTGCCCACCGGCCTGGTGCACGTGCAGGCCTCCTTCAACAACACCATCATCACCATCACGGATCCGGTCGGGAACGTGATCGCGTGGTCGAGCTCGGGATCGCTCGGGTTTAGAGGCTCGCGAAAAGGCACGCCGTTCGCCGCGCAGCAGGCGTCGCTCACCGCAGCCAACAAGGCCAAGGAATCCGGCCTGCGGACTGTCGAAGTGAGAGTGAGCGGTCCGGGAGCGGGCCGCGAATCGGCGGTGCGGGCGCTCGCAACGGCAGGGATCGAGGTGCGGTCGATCAAAGACCGGACGCCGATTCCGCACAATGGCTGCCGGCCGCCGAAGAAGCGGCGCGTCTAGGGGACAGCGGACAGGCGACAGACGACAGTTGAAAACGAAGCAGGAAGAAGGCGCGAGTCGCGTCGTAAACTGCACCTAAAAGAGTGGCTACTGGCCACTGGAGGTTTGATTTGGCGAGATACATCGGACCCGTGTGCCGGCTATGCCGGCGCGAGGGCATGAAGTTATTCCTCAAAGGCGAGCGCTGCCACACCGAGAAGTGCGCGATTGAGAAGCGCAACTTCCCGCCCGGCCAGCACGGCAAGGATCGGAAGCCGAAGATCGTCGGCTACGGCCTCCAGCTTCGCGAGAAACAGAAGGCCCGGCGTTACTATCAGCTTCTCGAAGGCCAGTTCCGCAACCTGTTTGAGAAGGCCAGCGGGATGAAGGGCATCACTGGCGAAGTGATGCTCAACATGCTCGAGCGGCGCCTCGACAATACGCTGTATCGCATGGGATTCGGAACCTCGCGCGCGCAGTGCCGTCAACTGGTGAGGCACGGTCACATCAACGTGAACGGCCGGCGCGTGGACATCCCGTCCTTCATGGTGAAGCCAAACGACGTGATCGCGGTGCGCGAGAACAGCAAGAAGAACGAGACTATTTTGCACGCGCGCGACGCCACCGCGCATGCCCCCAGCCCGAATTGGCTCGAAGTCGACCGCGAAAATCTTAGCGGCCGCGTGATCGGCCAGGCCAAGCGCGAAGACCTGGTGCAGATTCAACTGAATGAGCAGCTGATCGTCGAGCTTTACTCCAAGTAGGAGGGAGCTGTATTCGAAGTAGCGGAGACCATCGGCAAAATAAGCGCGCAAGACAGGGAACGCGAAGGAGCACAAATGTTCAAAGGATTTCAAAAACCAAAGCGCCTGGTGGCCAACACCGAGACGCTCAACGAACGCTACGGCATGTTCACCGCCCAGCCTTTTGAAAGAGGCTTCGGATCGACCATCGGCACCGGACTGCGGCGCGTGCTGCTCAGCTCGATCGAGGGCGCGGCCATCACGGCCGTCCGCATCGAGGGAGTGGCGCACGAATTCAGCCCGATTCCGGGCGTGGTCGAGGACGCCACCGACATCATTCTCAATTTGAAGCAGGTGCCCTTCAAGATGATCGGCGAGGGCACGCGCACCGTCCGTCTCCGCGCCGATTCGGCGGGAGAAGTCATGAGCGGGCAGATCGAGACCGACTCCGAGATCGAAGTGCTCGACCGACACATGCATATCGCGACCATCGGTCCGGGCGGCAAGCTGGCGATTGAGATGCGGTTGAAGTCGGGACGCGGATACGTCGCGGCGGACCGCAACAACGACGAAGATCTCCCGGTCGGCTACATTCCGATCGACTCGGTACATTCGCCGGTTCGCAAAGTGAACTTTTCGGTGGAATCCGCGCGCCTCGGCCAGATGACCGATTACGACAAGCTCATGATCGAGGTGTGGACCAACGGCGCGATTTCGCCGGCCGACGCCATCGGCCAGGCCGCCAAGCTTTTGAAGGACCACATGGCGATCTTCATCAACTTCGAGGAGCTGCCGGAGAGTTCCGAGGAGCCGGCCGAGCGCGCTCTGAGCCAGATGAACGAAGTGCTGAACCGGTCGGTTGAAGAACTCGAGTTGAGCGTCCGTTCCTACAACTGCCTCAAGAACGCGAACATTCAGACCATCGGCGACCTGGTGCAGAAGACCGAGGCCGAGATGCTGCGCACCAAGAATTTCGGGCGCAAGTCGCTCAATGAGATCAAGGAAATTCTCTCGGGTCTGGGATTGACGTTCGGGATGAAGTTCGACGCGCAAGGGCGGCTGGTATCGCCGGCGGGAACGCCGGCCACGCTCGGCGCGGGCGGCCCCGACGAGATCGGGGACGAGGGACCGATCGAAGAAGAAGAAGAGGACGACGAGGAGTTGAGTCCTTCGGCGGAATAATCCGCCGGACAACAAGTCATCTCACGCGAATCAAACCACGCCAGTGAGACCATGCGAGTGAAACCATGAGACACAAAGTAGCCGGATACAAACTCAAGCGCAACATCGGTGCGCGTAAAGCGCTGTTCAAGGGCCTGGTCACCAGCGTGATCGAACATGAGCGCGTGGTCACCACGGTTCCCAAGGCGAAGGCCGTGCGGCCGCTGGTCGAAAAGATGATCACGCTCGCCAAGCGCGATACGCTGCACACACGGCGCCAGGCCGCGGCATTCCTGGAAACGCCCGCGGCGGTTCAGAAGCTGTTCGACAAGCTGGGAACGCGCTTCGGCCAGCGCAACGGCGGCTACACCCGTATCGTGCGGTTGGGCATTCGCAAGGGCGACGGAGCCGAACAGGCGATCATCGAACTGGTCGGTTCCGAACTGGTCAAACGCGCCGCGGACCGCGCCAAGCGCCGCGAGGAAAAACTGCAAGCGCTGCGCCAGGGCAAGGACGAAGAGGGCGGGGAATTGCCCGCCGAGTAAATCCAAATGCGAGCGTTCGCCATCGGATTGCTGACTGCGGGCGCTCTCTTCTCTCAATCCGATTCTGTCCCGGCAAAACCCGGCTGGAAGCCGATCGAATTCCTTTTCGGCAACTGGACCGGCAAGGGCGGCGGGGCGACGGTCGGCCAAGGCGGCGGCGATTATTCCTTCGAGCCGCAAATCAGCGGACAAATCGTCGTTCGCAAAAGTTTCGCAGTGTACACGTCGGGTCCCGAGGCAGGAACGCGCCACGAGGATCTGATGATCATTTACAACGAGACTGCCAGCCAGCCGTTTCGTGCGATCTACTTCGACTCGGAAGGGCACGTGATCCGCTACATCGTAAAGACGCCGGCGCCGAATGTCGCCGTGTTCGAATCGGATGGAACGCAGTCCGGGCCGAAGTATCGTTTAACTTATTCGCTCCACGAGAAAGAGCTCGATGGCAAGTTTGAAATCGCCGCGCCCGGCGCAGGGTTCAAACCCTATCTGAGCTGGACCTCGATCAGGAAATAACTCAATACGCGCAGGCCAGCGGTTCGTACGCTTCCGGCGCCGACGCGGACGTCGGCTCTGTCTCCGGAACCGCCGACCACGCTTCGAGCAGCGTGAACAGCAGCCTTTCCACCTCGGCGAGCGGTGCGTCGGTCTGCATCGCATTCGCTTCGATCAGCCGCGTCGTCATATACGCATACAGGCCGCCGAGCGAGCGGGCGATCTCGCCTCCATTTTCGCGGTCGAGCGAGCGCACCAATTCATAAAGGATCGAAAGCGCCTTGGTGATCCGCCGGGAGCGTTCGCGGATCGCGCCCGCGGCGACGTGCCGGCGCGCCGCACCCACCGCGTCGATGGCCGCGCGGTAGAGAATGCTGACGAGCCGGACCGGGTCCGCGCTCAGAACTTCAGTTTCGAGATAGCTTTCGTGTGTGCCGTAGTTCATAGTCCGGAGGGCGGTCGCCCTCCAATGAACTCTTCGGCCGGTTTTAGGCGAGATTGAGGACTTTGGCGGTCACCTGGGTGTCCTGCTCGATCTTCTTTTGCAGCAGCATGATCGAATAGATCAACTGCTCGGGCCGCGGCGGGCAGCCCGGCACGTAAACGTCGATCGGAATCACCTGGTTCACCGGCACCAGCGCGTAGTTGGAGAACACGCCGGTGGAGGTCGCGCACGCGCCCATCGAGATCACCCACTTGGGCTCCGGCATCTGCTCGTAGAGGCGGCGGATCACCGGCGCCATTTTGTTGGACACGCGCCCGGCGATGATCATCAGGTCGGACTGCCGCGGCGATCCGCGCATCACTTCCGCGCCGAAACGCGAAATATCGAAGCGCGATCCGATCATCGACATCATCTCTATCGCGCAGCAGGCCAAGCCGAAGCTCATCGGCCAGATGGAATTTTTGCGCGCCCAGTTGATGGCTTTGTCGAGGGTGGTGGTGATGATGGACTCGTCGAATTCGCCGGCTTCGGCCTCGTGATCGGCGCGCGCGAACAACTCAGGCGGCTGGCTGAGCTGAAATTTAGGATCGGAATCCATGCACTTATTATCCCATGCCGGGCGAAATTCAGAACACGGGAAGTTTGCCGCTAGACTGGGACGTGGATTCCGACCTCCTGCTCGCCTTCGGCATCGAGCCCGAATACAACGATATCTGGGGCCGTGCGCACGCGGCTTCGGAGGCAACCGCCCGCGCGATTTTGAAATCGCTGGGGGTCGCGAACCTGGACGGGGCCATCGACCATCACTCCAGGGAAAAATGGTCGCGGGCAATCGACCCCGCCGTGGTGGTCCGCGAAGACGCGGATTCGATCGCCATGCGCGTTCCCGCCGCGCGCGCCGGATCGTCGATGAAACTTGAGATCCAGTGGGAAGGCGACGCGCATGAGATCGAGCATCACTGGTTCCGGCTTCCCGAGCTTTCGACCCTCGAAACCGCGCAGGTGGCGGGCGAGGAATTTGTCTTGAAGCGCGTGCCGCTGCCTTCGGCGCCGCGTCTGGGCTATCACGAGATTCGCCTCTATTGGATGCAGGAGCCCGAGCTCGAATGTTTCGCGCGGGCCCGCTTCATCGTGTGCCCGAAACAAGCGCTCGCTCCGCAGGGCCGGATGGCGGGGGTCGCGCTGAGCCTTTACGGTTTGCGGTCGAAACGCAACTGGGGTATCGGCGACTTCACCGATCTCATCAGTGTGATTGACGTGGTTGCTGCCGCGGGCGCGCATTTCATCGCCCTGAATCCGCTGCATGCGATTCCGAATCGCCAGCCTTACAACATCAGTCCGTACCTCCCCGCCTGCTCGCTGTATCGCAACTTCATTTATCTCGACGTCGAAAAGATCATGCCCGGCCGCCATGCTCCCGGCGCGGGGCTGGAGCTTCTGCGTGAATCCGAGTTCGTCGAGTACGAGACGGTCGCGCAATGGAAGCTCGAAGCTCTCCGCGATTTATTCAACACCTTCCTGAACGAGGGCGGATCGGCGGAGTTCGACCGCTACGTCGAACGCGAGGGCCAGACGCTCGACGATTTCGCGGTCTACTGCGCGCTCGAAGAAGAAATGCACGCCCGAGATTCGAAGGTGTGGATCTGGAGGGACTGGCCGCCGGAGTATCACGATCCCCGCTCGGCTGCGGTCGCGCAGTTCGCGCGAGAGCAAGGGCGCCAGGTTTCTTTTTTCAAATTTCTGCAGTGGCACGTCGATCGCCAGCTTGCCGAAGCGCAGGCGCACGCTCTCGCCAGCGGTATGCGGATCGGACTCTATCACGATCTCGCGCTGGCGACGGACCGGTTTGGAGCGGATGTGTGGGCGAATCGCGCGCTGTATGCGTCCGGCGCGCGAGTGGGCGCGCCGCCCGACGATTTCTCTCCGAAGGGTCAGGATTGGGCGTTTCCGCCGCCCAATCGGGAAGCGCATCTCGCCAACGGCTATGCATGGTTCGCGCAGTCGATCCGCAACAACGCGCGCCACGGCGGGGCTTTGCGAATCGACCACGTCATGCGGTTTTTCCGCCTGTACTGGATTCCGGACGGCATGGACGCGACCAGCGGCGCCTACGTGCGCGACTTCGCCGACAACCTGCTGGGGATTCTCGCGCTCGAAAGCGTTCGCGGAAATTTTCTGGTGATCGGCGAGGATTTGGGAACCGTGACCGGAGAGGTGCGGCGCTCGCTCGGCGAATCGCGGGTGCTGAGCTATCGCGTGCTGTGGTTTGAAAGAAACGACGACGGCAGCTTTCGCGAGCCGGGCGAGTACCCGGCGCAGGCGGCCGTCTCGACCACTACGCACGACCTGCCGACTCTCGCCGGTTTCGCCGCCGGCCGCGACATCGAGGCGCGGCGCGAGGCCGGGCTGATCGACCAGGCCGCCTACGGCGAGCGCATCGCCGCTCGCGTCCAGGAAAAACACAAGCTCGATGAAGCGATCGAGAAGGCCGGGTTCAAGGATGATCCGGTCGGGTTTCTGCTTTCGACGCCCTGCGCGCTCGCCATCGTGAATCAGGAGGACCTGACCGGCGAGGTCGAGCAGCAGAACCTGCCGGGCAGCACCTGGCAGTACCCCAACTGGCGGCGCAAAATGAAGGTCGCGGTGGAGGATCTGGCGCCGCTCGCCGAAAAGCTGCGGGATGCAATCGAGCGCACCGAGCGCCGCTAGTGACCGGTCATTAATGATCGTTAGCATGAATAATCGTTAGTGGGGCGCATCGCGTTACCTATCTGTGTTTCAATGGCATTAGGACTATGCCCGAGGTCCTTCTCCAGCCCGAATCGCCGGCAGCTCTGCCGTTTGAGCCGCTTCCCGCCTACACCGGCCTGCTTCACAAAGACCCGGAAATGGCGCAGTGCCGCGGCAAGAAAATCGGCATTCTGATCGTCACTTATAACGCCCTGACCACGCTCACGCGCGTGCTCCAGCGCATTTCGCCGCATGTGTGGGCGAACGTGGCCGAAGTCGCGGTGTTTGACGACGCCAGCCAGGATGCGACCTATGAGCTCGCGGTCGGGCTGAAGACGCTGCGCTCGCTTCCCAAGCTCCAGATCCTCAAGCATTCCAAAAACCTGGGCTACGGCGGAAATCAGAAGGCCGGCTATCAGCACTTCATCGAGAACGGGTTCGACATCGTGGTGTTGCTGCATGGCGACGGGCAGTATGCGCCGGAAATCCTCGCGCAGATGTATCATCCGCTGGTCACGGGCGAGGCTGACGCAGTGTTTGGATCGCGCATGATGAAGGATTACGGCGGCCCGCTCAAGGGCGGAATGCCGCTGTACAAATACCTGGGCAATCGTGTCCTCACGATGTTCGAAAATCGTGCGCTGGGGATGAGCCTCACCGAATTTCACAGCGGCTATCGCGCCTACAGCCTGGACGCGCTGCGAAATATCGATTTTTCGGACATGACCGATGAATTCCATTTCGATACGGAAATCATCATCAAGCTGCATCACCAACGCTACAAAATCAAGGAAATTCCCGCGCCCACCTACTATGGCGACGAGGTCTGCTACGTCAATGGCCTGCGCTACGCGAAAGACATCGCACGCGCGGTTTCCCGCTATAAAAAGACGGTAAACAGCGTGGTTTCCTATCCCGAATTCAAGGAATATTACGTACAATATCCGATCAAGCACAGCCTCGGGTCGAGCCATCACCTGGCGCAGAAGCTGGCCGGAACCAAACAGGAAATTCTCGAGATCGGGTGCGGCGCGGGCCTGCTTTCGCGCGAGCTCCGGGAGAACGGGAATTGCGTGACGGGAATCGATTCGGCGCCCGAGCCGCCGTCGCCCGAAACTTTTGAACAGTATGTCCACGCAGACCTGGACGGAGACCTTCGTCCCGCCCTTCAGCAACTAAACGGCAAGCGCTTCGACCGCGTGCTGATGCTGGATATTCTCGAACACGTCAGCGACCCGGACCGGTTGCTGCGGCAATCGCGCGAAGCGCTCGCGCCGAACGGGCAGTTGATCGTTTCGGTGCCGAACGTGGCGAACCTGAGCGTGCGGCTGATGCTGCTCGCCGGCCGCTTCGACTACCAATCGCGCGGCATTCTCGACCGGAGGCATGTGCGCTTCTTCACGCGCAAGAGCGCGCGGCGGATGCTCGAGCAGAACGGCTACGAGATTTTGGAAGAAAAGATGACGGTGATCCCGGTGGAGCTGGTGCCGGTGGTATCGAGCAGCCATCTGCTGGTGCGCGCCATCAACGCGATGTTGCGGATGGTGACGCCGGTATTCCGCGGATTGCTCGGGTATGAAATGGTGCTGGTCGCGAAGTCGCGGCGCGGCTGACACGCGCGGCTGAATTCCTTCAAGCCCCGATTCATGCAAGCCCCTGGCGGGCAGGAGCTTGGAGGTTCACGTCACCGGCGAAATTCAGGCTCTGAGGTAGAATGTTCACGTGCAGCCCGATACCGCTCTCCAACTCGCTACCGCGCAACTGAACCGCGTCCGTGAAGAAATCGGCAAGATCATCGTCGGACAGCAGGAGGTGGTCGACAGCGTCCTGATCTGTCTCCTGGCGGGCGGCCACGTGCTGCTCGAAGGGGTTCCCGGGCTCGGCAAGACCACGCTGCTGCGCACGCTCGCGCGGGTGCTGCATCTCAAATATTCCCGCATCCAGTTCACGCCGGATCTGATGCCGGCCGACATCGTCGGCAGCATGATCATCGATACGGACGGGTCTTCCAAAGCTCTGCGCTTCCAGCCCGGCCCGATTTTCGCGCACCTGGTGCTCGCCGACGAGATCAATCGCGCCACGCCGAAGACGCAATCGGCGCTGCTCGAAGCGATGCAGGAGCGCACGGTCACCAGCGGCACGGCGACCCATGAGCTCGAAGCGCCGTTTCTGGTCATGGCGACCCAGAACCCGATCGAAATGGAAGGAACCTATCCGCTGCCGGAGGCGCAGCTCGACCGGTTCCTCATGAAAATCCTGGTCCCGTACCCGTCGCGCCGCGATATGAGCACGATTGTCGAGCGCACCATTCAGGGCGAGGACAGGACGGTAGGGGCAGTCCTCAACCGAGAGGAGATTCTGGGCCTGCGCGAAGTTTGCGGGCGCGTTCTGGTGGCCCCGCACGTTCAGGAATACGCGATCGACCTGGTGATGGCGACACAGCCAGGCGCGCCGCAGGCGCACGAGCTATCCAATAAGTTCATTCGCTACGGCAGCTCGCCGCGCGGCGCGCAGGCGCTGGTCGAATGCGGCATGGTGCGCGCGCTAATGAAAGGACGGCTGCACCTTTCGATCGAAGACGTGGAAGCGGTCGCGCCGGCGGTGCTGCGCCATCGCATCATTTTGAATTTCGACGCGCACGCCGAGGGGCAGACGCCGGAGACCATCCTCACGAAGATTATCGCGAGCGCCGGCGCAGCGGTCCACTAACGTGCCGCAACCCCTGATCGAGACCGCGCTGCTCGAAAAGCTCGAGAGGCTGACGATTCACTGGCAGAAATCGCTGCCGGGACTGGTCGGCGGGCACAATACCTCGCGATTCGCGGGTCCCGGGCAGGAGTTCCTCGATCACCGGCATTTTCATCACGGCGACGACGTTCGCGCGGTCAACTGGCGCGCGTTCCTGCGCCTGGAAAAACTGTTCCTCAAGATGTTCCATCTGGAGCCCAGGATTCCGGTGCGGATGCTGCTCGATTGCAGCCGGTCGATGACGATAGTATCGGAAGGCAACGTTTCGAAGTTCGAATACGCGAGAAAGCTCGCGGCCGCGCTGTGCTACGTAGGCCTGGTGCGCCTGGATTCGATCTGCCTTCAGCCGTTTTCGGACCATCTGACGGATGCGTTTGTGGCGAGCGGCGGACGGCATCGTTTTCAACCGGCGGTCAATTTTCTGGGCGCGCTCAAAGCCGGGGGAATTACCAACTTCATGGAAGTGGCGCGCGATTTCATCGCGACCTATCCGCAGCGCGGCCTGGTCATCGTGATCTCGGATTTTCTCGATGATTCCGACTGCGAGAAGCCGCTGCAATTTCTCGCCGATTTCGGCCACGAGCTGATCCTCGTGCAGATCTGGGCGCCGGAAGATCGCGAGCCGCCGTGGGAAGGCGAAATGGAGCTGGAGGACGCCGAAACCGGCGAGCATGTGGAGCTCGCCTTCGACGCCGACGCGCGCGCGCTTTACACCACGTCTTTCGACGACTATGCGCAGGCCTTGCAGAGCCTGGCGCTTCGCAACAATGGCCGTTACGTGGGGCTGCCCATCGACGTCCCCGTGGATGAGGCGATTTTCGGGCCGCTGATGCGGCGCGGGGCTCTCGAATAGCGATGTCGTTTTTGAATCTCGGTCTCGGTGAACTGATCGGACTTGCGGGCGCGATTTCGGCCGGAATCGTCGCACTGTATCTTTTCGACCGGTCCAAGCGCAAGCAACTGGTCGCGACGCTGCGATTCTGGACCTCGGCCGACGTGCGCACGGAGTTGAAGCACCGGCGGCGCATCCAGCAGCCGTGGAGTCTGGTGTTGCAGTTGGCGAGCATCGCGCTGCTGCTGCTGGCGGTGGCGGGGCCGCGATGGGGCGGTGGTGAAGAAGCCGGGCGCGATCACGTGGTGATCCTGGACACTTCCGCATGGATGGGAGCGAGAGCGCGGGCGGCGAATCCGGGAACTCAGTCAGTAACGTTGATGGATGAAGCGCGCGAGTCGGCGCGAAACTA
>Ga0182024_10024284_pt1 | contig 10784 bp, 9 predicted proteins | sample P32metaG_FD_120480 | JGI IMG/M metagenome (GOLD analysis project Ga0182024, IMG submission 120480) | Permafrost microbial communities from Stordalen Mire, Sweden - P3-2 metaG (Illumina Assembly) | ecosystem: Environmental > Terrestrial > Soil > Wetlands > Permafrost | place: Sweden: Stordalen...
CACCCGGTCAGCTGTGCGGTGGCCATGGCCAACCTCGACGTGTTCGAGCACGACGACATCCTCGGCCACGTCCGTCGGACCGAGGCCTCGTTCCGGGCCGGGTTGGAGACCCTGGAGGAGCTGCCCATCGTCGGCGAGGTTCGCGGTGCCGGCTTCTTCTACGGGATCGAGCTGGTCAAGGACAAGGCGACCCGGGAGTCCTTCGAGCACGACGAGAGCGAACGGCTGCTCCGCGGGTACCTGTCGGGCGCGCTGTTCGAGGCCGGCCTGATCTGCCGGGCCGACGACCGGGGGGACCCGGTCGTGCAGCTCTCTCCCCCGCTCATCTGCGGCCAGACCGAGATCGACTTCATGGTCGACACGCTGCGCACCGTCTTGTCCGAGGCGTGGCGGCGGATCTAACCGCCCGCACACACCCAGGGAATCGGTGAGCGAAAGCGGCCCGGCTGACGAGGCGCGCTACCGGGCGCTGTCGCTGTGGTGGGACGGCCTGCCGGGCCGGCTCGGCGCACGGCCGTCGCTCGGGGCCGACATCGACGTCGACGTCGCCATCGTCGGCGCGGGGCTGACCGGGCTTTGGACCGCCCGATCGCTGCTGGCCGCCGACCCCGGCATGCGGGTGGCACTCCTCGAATCCGAGGTGGCCGGCTTCGGCGCGTCGGGGCGCAACGGCGGCTGGTGCTCGGCGCTGTTCGCGGCGTCCGACGCCAGGATCGCCCGCGAGCACGGCGCCGACGCGGCCCGCGCCATGCGCCGGGCCATGCAGGCGACGGTCGACGAGGTCGCGGCGGCGGCGGCGGCAGACGGGATCGATTGCCGGCTGGCCAAGGGCGGCACGGTCGTGGCGGCGAGAAACGCCGCCCAGGTCAGGCGGGCCGAGGAGTCGGTCGCAGAGGCCCGGGCGCTCGGCTTCGGCGAGGAGGACCTGCGCTGGCTAGACCGGGCCGAGGCCGAGGTGCGCCTCGGGGCGCACGGAGTGCTCGGGGCGACGTACACCCCGCATTGCGCGGCCCTCGATCCGGCACGCCTGGTCCGCGGGCTCGCCGAAGCCGTCGAGCGGCGCGGGGGTTCGCTCTACGAGCACACGCCGGCAATCGCGATCGAGGCCGGCCGGGGATCGAACCGCCCGCTCGTGCGGACCCCGAACGCAACGGTGCGGGCCGACGTGGTCGTGCGGGCCACCGAGGGTTGGACCTCGACGCTCCCGGGTGAGGGTCGGGCACTCGCTCCGATCTACTCCCTCATGATCGCGACCGAGCCGCTGCCCGAGTCGTTCTGGGCCGAGGCCGGCCTGGTCCATCGCGAGACATTCTCGGACCACCGCCACCTCATCATCTACGGGCAGCGGACGGCCGACGACCGATTGGCGTTCGGCGGGCGCGGCGCCCCGTACCACTTCTCGTCCTCGATCGAGGACGGGTTCGACCGGGTCCCGGCGGTGCACGCAGCGCTCCGCGACACCCTGGTGGAACTGTTCCCGCAGCTAGCCGGGGCTGCCATCACCCACTCGTGGGGCGGCCCGCTCGGTGTCCCACGCGACTGGTTCTCGTCGGTCGGCATCGACCGGGCGTCGGGCCTGGCCTGGGCGGGCGGGTATGTCGGCGACGGCGTCGCCACGACCAATCTGGCCGGGCGGACCCTGGCCGACCTCATCCTTGGCCGGGACACCGACCTCGTGGCACTCCCCTGGGTTGGCCATCGCTCCCGGCGCTGGGAGCCCGAACCGCTCCGGTGGATCGGGATCAACGCCGCCCTGTGGGCGACCAAGGTCGCCGACGGCGGCGAGTCGCGTACCGGGAAGCCGTCCCGGCTGGCGGCCCAGGTCGACCGCCTCCTCGGGCATTGAGGGGCCGCCGAGCACTTCCACCCGAATCGCACTCAGTTGACGAGTGAAGCACACACCTCGTCGACGCAGCACAGCCGTAGGCGGCCGGCTCGTCCCTCGTCGCGCCGCGTTGGCCATCCTCCGTGGCGGCTGTTGGCATATCAATCGCCATGGCTACGGGTCGAGGACCGGAACGTGAGCCGGAGGTTGTCGGCGGCAATAGGATTTCTTCTGCCGCGAGGGAAAAGGGGTGTGGATCGATGGTCGAATTGTCCGACCTCCAGGTGTCTCGGACGATTGTTGTCGAGGCACCGCCGGCGCACGTCTACGAGATCATCGCGGACGTGACCCGCATCGGAGAGCTGAGCCCGGTGTGCAAGGCGGCGTGGTGGGACGAGGGATCGACACCCCGCGAGGGAGCATGGTTCACCGGCCGCAACGAGGTTGAAGGTCGCGATCCCTGGGAGCGTCGATGTGAGGTCGTCATCGCTGAGCCTGGCCGAGCCTTCGGCTGGATAGCGGGTGGACGCGAGGAAGGTGTCGTTGAGTGGAGCTACCGCTTTCGGCCAGTCGATCAAGGAACCGAGGTTGAGGAGTCCTGGAAGATCCTCCGTATGGTTGACCGACTCATCGCCCTCGGTGACGACGTCCTCAACAACATAAAAACGAGCACAGAGTCGGGTATTGAAGCAACGCTCGCCAACCTGAAGAAGGTTGCCGAGTCGTAGCCTGGAACGCAGCTCTCGGCAATCTGGCTCCATGAACGACGCATCGCATGCCGGCGCGGCGGAACAGGGTGCGCGTCCCGAGCTCACGGTCCCCCGGCCCGACGAGTCCGAACCGGCCGACGAGATGGCGATGGCGCGCCGATGGCTCACCCATCTTCGTGAGGGCGCCATCTTCAAGCTCGAGGGTCTCGACGACGACCAGCTCCGGTGGAGACCGGCCCCGGAAGCGAACTCGCTCGGGGTCATTGTCGTCCACCTCGGCTTCGCCGAGCGCCTGTGGTTCCGGGCCATCTTCGCAGGTGAGGAAATGGACATGTCCTGGCGAGCCCGGATGTTCGAACTGCCCGAGGGCTGGTCCGCCGACGACGTGATCGCCTTCTACCGGGCCGAGACAGCCGCCGCGGATCGCGTCCTCGACGCCGCCGACTCGTTCGACCTCGCATCGACGGGCCCCATCCGACCGACGACGCTGCGCTGGGTCGTGTTCCACCTCATCGAGGAGATCGCGCGCCACCTTGGTCACATGGACATCACCCGCGAGCTGTTGGATGGCCGGACCGGGCGCTGACCCTACGCCAGACCGCCAACCCGGACGTCGCCGGCGGGTTCGCCGTGGCGAGGTCCCGTAAGGCCCGGCGGGATCAGGCCGGCCCCGGCCCCGTGGCCCCGAGGGCGTCGGGGTTCACCACGTTGATCGGCGCCCCGTCCGCGAACGCGTTGACCTGATCGAAGATGTCGGTGAACTGGAGCTCCCACTCGTCGCGGGTGACATACCCGATGTGGGGGGTACAGATGACGTTGTCCATGCCGAGGAGCGGGTGGTCGCCGCCGGTCACCGGCTCGTGCTCGTAGACGTCGACGGCCGCCATCCCGGGACGGCCCGCCCGCAGCGCCGACTCCAGCACCCCCGGGTCGATCAGACGGGCCCGGCTCGTGTTCACGAGGAGCGCGGTCGGCTTCATCAAGGCCAGGTCATCGGGCGTGACGATGCCCCGGGTGGCGTCGAGAAGCCGGAGGTGCAGGGAAACCACGTCGGAGGACCCGAAGAAATCCGCACGGCTCGCCGCGACCCGGTACCCGTCGGCCCGGGCCCGGGCCGTCGATTCGTCGCGGCCCCACACCACGACATCCATGTCGAACGCGGCTCCGTAGCCGGCTACCGCCTTGCCCAACCTGCCGTAGCTGTAGATGCCGAGCGTCTTGCCACGCAGCGTCCGGCCCATCGCGCTCTGCCACCGGCCGGTCTTCATGCCGGCCACCTGATCGGGGATCTGGCGCACCGCCGAGAGGATGAGGCCCCAGGTGAGCTCGGCCGTCGCGTAGGACGGCGAAGCACCATGGAGGTTCGAGCAGACGAGAACGCCCCGTCGCGTGCACGCGGCGATGTCGATGTGGGGGTACACGCTCCGTTGGCTGATGAGGGCCAGGTTGGTCAACCGCTCCAACAGGTCGGCTCGGATCTGGGTCCGCTCGCGGATGAGGATGAGCGCCTCGGTCTCGGCCAGGCGATCGGCGAGGACGTCCACCTCCTGGACGTGGTCGGTCCAGACCGTGACCTCGTGACCATCCAACCTCGCGAAAGCATCGAGGGTGCGGACGGTGTCGAGGTAGTCGTCGAGGATGGCGACCTTCACCGCCCGAGGTGTAGCACAGTGCGACCGGCGGTCCGACCGCCGATCGCACTGCGTCCGTGAGTGCGCGATGAGTCGGGCCGAACAGTTCCCCTCTTCGGAGGGCTTTTCCGCGGACGCGCGAAGGTCAGCTCAGACGGGCTCGTGAACGATCAAGGCTAACGGCGCGAGCGGAGTTCGGTTACGAGATCGGTCTCCACATCTTGACCGGCGGCAGCCTTGATAAGTCAGTCGGCCACTCGGCGGTCATCGGGGGGAAGAAAGGCAGAACCGTCATGGCCATTTCGATCGAGGATCCAGCGGGCCAGAAACAGCGCGGTCCGCTTGTTTCCCTCACCGAAGGCTTGCGCCCTGGTCACCCGAAAGGCGCGCCTGGCGGCCGCCTCAACCGGATCTTCGGCAGAGTCGATTGCCGCCAAGGCACGGGCGAGCCGATCCAAGTCATCGGGCTCGTCGAACCATTCATCGTCCTGACGTACTGCCCGATTTATCGCCACGGCCAAGCTGACCGTCGGTCGGATCAGTGGTCGTGAAGGTATAGAAGTAGCTCCTGGTATTCGACCAACCGTTCAGCTAGCCAGGCGCGATCCTCGGCAGCGATATCCACAAGTGCGTCTGGAACGCTCACGGAACTGCGGTCCACTTGGCTCACAGGTACGAGCCTATCGGAGCATGTTGGCTCGTCCGTGATTTGAAATGACTCCATTGGACGGATCGGAGCGTTGCACGAGTCATGTGAATGGACCCAAAGATCCTGGTCAAAGGGGTGAGCCAAACAGGACTTGAACCTGTGACCCCTTGCGTCTCCTGGAAGGGTCAGCGCCGCTCGACCACGCCGCGCACGTAGGCGGCCTGGGCAGCGTGCGAGACGTCGTCGCCGATCACGCTGACCAATCGGGCCCCGAGCGTCACCGGAGGCGTCCAACGCTCGTCGACGATCCGGTCGAGGTCGTCGTCCGACAACCCACGTACGTACGCGAGCGTCACCTGCTCGACCGCGTCGTAGTAGCCGAGCAGGTTCTCGATACTGGCGGTGACCGAGGCCACCTGCTCGGCCTTGTGCCCGTATCCGGTCTCGGTGACCGCCAGCGGCAACCCGAAGCGATCGGCCCAACCGCCCGACGTCCACACCTGCTCGGTCCCGGCGACGTCGGCGATGTGGTCGTCCTGCACGCGGGTGAGGTGCCAGATCAGCCAGACAATCGGGTTGGCCCCGTCATCGACCCGAAACGACAGCTCCTCGTCGGTCAGCCCCTCGATGGCACCGTGCACCATGCCCCCGACACGTTCGAAGAGGTCGGTCAGCAACTCGGCAGCTTTGTCCACTCAGACCCTCCGCTTGGCCGTGCCGGGCTCTTGGCGCGGCATCTTTTGGACCATCGGCAGGACCATCGGTTCGGGCGCCGACAGGTACGGGCCGAGGTTGGTGGGCGTCGGGCAGGCACTCGGAAGGTCGAGCGGGGTCGCAGGCAGCTTCGGCTTGGAGTCGTTCGGCGAGGAGAAGCCGAGCGAGGTGGTGAGGTCGCCGACCGCGTGGCGACGCCACGCGGTCAGGTTGGGTGCCTTCACATCGAACCGCTCCTCCAAGAAGCGCAGGTGCGATGTGTGGTCGAGCGGGGTCGAGTCCACCCATCCACCGGCGGCGAACGGCGACACGACGAGCGTCGGCACGCGGTAGCCGAGGCCGATCGAGCCGTTGATGCCTCCAGCGTTCGCCGGAAGGGTCGGGCCCGGGAGGAACTCGCCGGCCGTTCCCGGCGGTGCGCTCGGCGGGACCACGTGGTCGAAGAACCCGCCGTTCTCGTCGTAGGTGATGATGAAGACGGTCTTCGCCCAGACCTTGGGGTTCGACTGGAGCGTCTTTAACATCTGGTGGACCACCCACTCCCCCGACGCCGGCGAGCTGTTGGGGTGCTCGGAGTACGCGAGCGGCGGCAGCATCCACGACACGGCGGGCAGCGTGTCGTTCTTCACGTCGTTCGCGAAGTCGTCCGGCCACGTCGGCAGGAACGCCTTCTTGTAGATCGACGACGTCGGATCCCCGTACTGCTTGAAGTACAACAAGACGTTGAAGCTGAGGGCCAGCGGCAGCGGGGCGGTGGGGCCAACCGAGGTGTTGGGCGGCTGGTAGATCTTCCAGGACACGCCCTTGTCCTCCAACACCTCGGGCATGGTGGACCACGATGTCGTGCCCACAAGCTCGGACGCGTTGGACAGGCCGGCCGTCTCGAGGATGGGGCCGCCGTGTGCTCCGGTCGGGTCGAGCATCCCCGACATGTAATAGAGCCGGTTGGGGTGGGTCGGGCCGAGCACCGAGCAGAAGTAGTTGTCGCAGATCGTGTAGGAGTCGGCGAGCGCGTAGTAGAAGGCGAGCTGCTTGCGGGTGAAGTAGCCCATGACGATCGGCGCGTTGACGATGCCGTCGTTGCTCGGCTCGGAGTGGACGGATACGAACGCCGCGTTGGTGCCGTCGCCCCGACTCTCGTGCTGGGGGACCCAGTCGTGGGTCGGGATCGCGTCGTTGCCCGAGCACAGCTGGGCGGTCGCGGATGCGAGGTTGAACGGGAGGAGCGTCGCCGCGCCGTTGCGGCCGACCGGCCAGGCCTGTTTGAAGTTGGACGCGTGGGCGTCGAACCCGTTGACCCCGCGGTAGGCGCCGAAATAATGGTCGAACGATCGGTTCTCCTGCATCAAGAACACGACGTGCTCGACGGCGCCGAGGTCGCTGCCGGCCGGCTTGACCTTGGCCGCCGCCGCAACTGACGGCAGGGCCGCCTCAATGAGGCCGGCCCCGGCGAGGCCGACTCCGCCGGCCAAAAACTTCCGGCGCGAAATTCTCGCCCCACCCACGCACGCCCCCTCGCGTCGGGGCCACCGGAGGTGGCCTTTGCCCGGACACTAGACGTGGGCCGGGATGACGCGATCGCGCCCCCGACGCCCGTTGCTCCGGCCGCTCGGGCAGGCCCTCCTGTGCACCGAGTTTCGGCGTGAACTCCTCGGAGTAGCGCTCGAGCAGCCCTTCCAACGATCCTCGGACCCCGTGCGGCCCTCGAGGCGCTCGAGGTACAGGACCCCGGCCCCGGGGTCGGCTCCGGCGCAGAACGCCTGACCGGCTCCGGTCACAACCACCACTCGGATGTCGTCGTCGACAACCGCTGGCCCCCGGGGAAGGGTGCCCGAACGCGCCGGGCCGCGGCGCGAGGCAGACTCGGTCCAGACAAGAGAGACCCACGATCGAGGGGATGCAGGCATGGCAGAGCACACCATGGAGTACCGCCGTCTCGGGCGCACCGGCCTTCGGGTGAGCCCGCTGTGCCTCGGGACCATGAACTTTGGCATGACGGCCGAGGAGCCCGAGTCGCATCGGATCATGGACCGCGCGCTCGAGCTCGGCATCAATTTCTTCGACACCGCGGACATGTACGGGGGCGAGGGCGAGACCGAGGAGATCATCGGGCGCTGGTTCGCCCAAGGGGAGTCCCGCCGGGAGAAGGTGGTGCTCGCCACAAAGGTCTATGGCGGGCGGGACCCGTGGCCGAACTCCAACCGGCTCTCGGCCCTGCACATCCGCCAGGCCTGCGAGGACAGCCTCCGCCGTCTCCAGACCGACCACATCGACCTGTACCAGATGCACCACGTCGACCGTGACACGCCCTGGGAGGAGGTCTGGCAGGCGATGGACCTGCTCGTCGCGCAGGGAAAGGTCCTCTACGTCGGGAGCTCGAACTTCGCGGCGTGGAACATCGCGAAGGCCAATGAGCATGCGCACCGGCGCGGCTCGCTCGGCCTCGTGTCGGAGCAGAGCCTCTACAACCTGAACGCGCGGATGGTGGAGCTCGAGGTGCTGCCAGCGTGCGTCGACTACGGCGTCGGGGTGATCCCGTGGAGCCCGCTCGGCGGGGGCCTGCTCGGCGGCGCTCTCCAGAAGACAGAGGAGGGCCGTCGCGCCCAACATCGGGTCCAGGCGAACATCGAGGCCAACCGGGCCAAGCTCGAGGCCTGGGAGAAGCTCTGCGCCGACATGGGCACCCCTCCGGCGGACGCCGCGCTCGGCTGGCTGCTGCACAACCCGGCGGTCACGGCACCGATCATCGGGCCGCGCACCATCGAGCAGCTCGACGGCGCGATCGGGGCACTCAGCGTGCAGCTCGACGACGATGTGCTGGGCAAGCTCGACGAGATCTTCCCGGGCCCCGGGGGCACCGCACCCGAGGCCTACGCCTGGTAGGGCACCGCCGAGACGGCCTCGCCTTCACTCGTCGATCGAAGGCGACGAGTGAAGGCGAATGCGCCGAAGTCGAACGCGGAGAGCCGTCCACGGCGGTCGCGCATCGCCGGTGAACTCGTCGATGCGGGTCTCCACCCAGGGAGAGCGGGCGAACGGGTGAGCATCGGGGACAAAGCGCTGGTCGCCGGGCATCTACAGCCATCCGCTACGCGAGATCCCGGACCGCTCGACGAGCCAGATCCACGCCGAGGTGCGCGGGCGCTGGAGGACGCCGGCCCCCCTGCCCGCTTCTACGGCCGCTCGGGCGGGCCCTCCTGCGCACCGAGTTTCGGCGTGAACTCCTCGGAGTAGCGCTCGAACAGGTCCTTCCAGCCGTCCTCGGATGCCGTGCGGCCTTCGAGCCGCTCCAGGCACGCGACCCATCCGGCCGCGTTCCGAGCAGCGATCCCGGGGTCCAGTTCGTCGGTCAACACGAGATGCGTTCCCCCATCCTCCTCGGTGAGCTCGAACCGGAGCGTCTCGGCCGCCCACGTGAATTCGAGCGTTCTCGGCTCGTCGCACTCGAGCACCGTCCCGGTCAGGTCGTGCCACTCGCCGTTTCGGAACACGAACGTGAGCGACGCGCCGACCTTCCACTCGTCGGTCAGGATGTCGCACGGGAACCAGCCGCTCAGCTCCTCGCGGTCGGTCAGGGCCCGCCAGACCACCGGGGGCGGGGAAGCCAGGTGGCGGTCGAACCGGATCTTCGGGCGAGCACCGGTCGTGACCAGGGTGGGGTCGTGCATCACTGCTCCTTCTGTTGCTTCTGTTGCTTCTGTTCCTTCTGTTCCTTCTGTGTGAGGTGTCGATCCAGGTCGTCGAGCCGCTGGCTCCAGAGCGCCCGATACGGGGCCAGCCAGGCGTCGAGCTCGGCCAGCGGCTCGGGGCGGATCCGGTAGAGGCGCCGCTGGGCCTGCGCCCGCACGTCGACGAGGCCGGCGTCCTTCAGCACCCGGAGGTGCTTGGACACCGCCGGCTGGGTCAGCGTCATCTGCGCCACCAGCTCCCCCACCGGTTGCTCCCCACCGCGGAGCAGGTCCAGGATCCGGCGCCGGCTCGGCTCCGCAAGCACCTCGATCGCGGCCACGCTTGCCATGGGTTGATTATAACTATCTGGCTATATGCCTGTCTAGGGATGTTCACCCATGCACCAGCTCGAGATCGGCACCCCGTAATTTTCGGGTGCGCCGGAGCGCCCCAACCCGGCTCGAACCGGTCCGTCGCTCGGCGGAGGCAGCTTCGGACGAAGGGAACCGATGCGCCCAGCGCACCAGGGTGATCGCTGGAAGGACAGGCGGGTCCTCGCCGCCCTGTTGGGCCTGTCGGTGGCGGTGTTCCCGGTGGCCTGCTCGGTGGGCGCCGTTCTGGCGGTGCAGTGGTTCGTCTCGGCCCCGGGCACCGTCATCGGATTCGGGATCTGGTGGCTCGGCACCTTGGCCGTCTGCACCATCGTGTTCTTCGCGACCGAGCGGGTCGCACGCCGGGCCCTCCCACTCGCCGTCCTCTTGAAGATGGGCATGGCCTTCCCCGGGCGGGCGCCCCGGCGGTTGGCGGTGGCCCGGCGCGCCGGGAGCGTTCGCGACCTGCACCGGCGGGTGGAACAGGCCCGCACGCGCGGGCTGGCCGACGAACCGACGGTGGCCGCCGAGAAGATCGTGACCCTGGCCGCGAGCCTGAGTTCGCACGACCGGACGACCCGCGGGCACGCCGAGCGGGTCCGCGCGCTGACCGACATGATCGCCGAGGAGCTGCACCTCCCCGAGGTCCACCGCGACCGGCTCCGCTGGTCCTCGCTGCTGCACGACATCGGCAAGCTCGCCGTGCACCCGGACATCTTGAACAAGACCGAGAAGCTCTCGGCCGCGGAGTGGGAGATCATCCGCCGGCACCCGCTCGAGGGGGCCCGCCTGACCGCGCCCATCGCGGGCTGGCTCGGCCCGTGGGCGAACACGATCGCCGAACACCACGAACGCTACGACGGGCGCGGCTACCCGTACGGGATCGCGGGCCGGCAGATCTCCCTCGGCGGCCGCATCGTCGCCGTCGCCGACTCGTACGACGTCATGACGTCGATGCGCTCCTACAAGCGGCCGATGGCTCCGGACAAGGCGCGCCAAGAGCTGGCCGCATGCGCGGGCAGCCAGTTCGACCCCGACGTTGTCCGGGCGTTTCTGGCCGTCTCGGTCTGGCGGCTCCGGCTCGCGGCCCCAGTCTCGTGGTTTGGATCGCTGTCGTTCGGAAAGGCGCTCGGCGCGGCATCCCGGATCGGGACCGTCGCGGGGCACTCGGTCCTGGCCGGGGTGGCTGCCGGCGTCGGCGTGCTCGGCCTCACC
>Ga0182024_10024285_pt1 | contig 10783 bp, 5 predicted proteins | sample P32metaG_FD_120480 | JGI IMG/M metagenome (GOLD analysis project Ga0182024, IMG submission 120480) | Permafrost microbial communities from Stordalen Mire, Sweden - P3-2 metaG (Illumina Assembly) | ecosystem: Environmental > Terrestrial > Soil > Wetlands > Permafrost | place: Sweden: Stordalen...
CCCCCATTGGGTGCGCACCACATGGGCAGTGCCCCCTTGCAACTCCGTGTGAACGCCATCCCACAGCGCGATGAGGATTTGCGACTGCGACACCAGAAAATACCCGAGCGCCACATACTGCAAATCGCGTTCCGGCCCTTGCTTCCGAACGGCTTCCGGCGGCGTCGATGCCGGCAGCGGCAGCGTGACTGTGCGGCTTGCCTTCCCGAGCAGCGCCGCGAATTGCTCCCGCGATTCGGCTGTCTCGAATTCCGTCTCGTAGAGCGATTGCTCCATGGGCAGGCACGCGACCAGTTCGGCGCCCGATTCCAGCGCCACGGACGCCACCAGTCGATCCGCCCCCTCCGCCAGCGCGCTAAGGAGTTGCAGCGGTGTGTGCGGATACTCCTTCGCGAGTTGGTGGAAAAAGTCCCGAACCTGCGCCTGCAGGCGTTCATGACCTTCCGGTCTCAGGTCGCGATGCCCCGTCACGGCAAGGATCAGCGGCAAAGGCCCTTTTCCATTCGATTCCACCGGCGCCGTACTCATGCCGCGCCTTTTATCGCCGCCCGGCGATAAAGTCGAACAATTCCCCCCCTGCGCCCGCGGGTGGAGAACTGAATCTCTTTCCGAAACGGGTGGTTTTACGGCTTGCCGTTCGGCGGATTTTGGGCCGGGGTGGGGGGCGAGGTTGTTGGCGGAGCTACATGATCCTCCAATGCCACACCCAATCTTCCCGCCCTGGCGGTAAATTTCAGCTTCTGCCCACCGCGATCGACATCAATCTCGACTGCCGCGCCGGAATTCGCGTTGGTTTGAACCAGCCGAATAAGTTGGGCTGTACTGGAGATCATATTGCCTCCATAGCCAACAATCAGGTCTCCCACCTGGATACCGAGGCTTTCCGCCTGGCCGCCAGGGACGATTTCCGTGGCAACGGCGGTCGCCGGCAGGGAATTGCCGTTCGCATCAAAAAAGGTCGATCCGACGTAGTTACCCGCACCATCGCGGGTCTGAACCCGCGTGGCGTAGCCCAGCGCCGGCGCCAGCGCCGGCTTATCATCCAGCCCCAGTTCCGTTCTCCTGCTTTCATTTCCGTTGTCGTCATGCTCCAGGTCGAATCCATGCACGCCGTCCGCATTCACGCAAGCCTTGCCGGTTGCATCGAAATAGGTTAATCGGCGCACATTTCCACGATCGTCGTATTCCACCTGATAAGTTGTGTAACCCTGGGGTGGAACTAATAGCGGTTTATCATCCAGGCCCAGCACCGTTCGCTTTATCTCCCGTCCCCTGTCGTCATATTCCGCTTCCCATCCATGGGTGGCATCCTTGCCCAGGCACGCGTTGCCGTTCGCGTCAAAATAAGTTAACTGCCGCGCGTTTCCGCGGTCGTCGTATGCCGCCCAATAGGTGGCGAAGCCTTGGGAAGGAACAAGCAGCGGCTTATCATCGGCGTCCAGCAGCGTCCTTTTTATCTCACGTCCCCTATCGTCATATGCCGATTCCCACCCATGGCTGCCATCCGCACCCAGGCACGGTTTATCGTTGGCGTTGGAATAGGTTGCTCGCCAGAGGTTGCCGGCCTTGTCATACTCCTGCCGATAAACGGCGTACCCGAGAGACGTGACCAACATCGGTTTCCCATCCAGGCCCAGCAGCGTTCTCTTTGTCTCCCGTCCCCTGTCGTCGTACTGCGATTCCCATCCATGCTCGCCCTCGTGGTTCAGGCAGGGATTGTCATCCATATCGAAATAGGAGACTTGCACCTGGTTTCCGCGCACGTCGTATTGTTCCCAATAACTGACGAAACCCAGGGAGGGTATCAAAACCGGCTTATCATCCACGCCCAGCACTGTCCGCTCTATCTCACGCCCGCTGGCGTCGTACTCCAGTTCCCATCCATGGTTGCCATCCACGCCCACGCATGGTTTATCATCGGCGTCAAAATAGCCTGCCCGCCAGATATTGCCCGCCTTGTCATATTCATCCCGATAAATGGCGTACCCCAGTGAAGTGACCATCATCGGTCTCCCATCGGGGCCCAGCAGCCTTCTGGTGACTTCCCGTCCCCTGTCGTCGTAGCTGGCCTCCCATCCATACTCGCCCTCCTTGTTCATGCATGGCTTGTCAGCCGCGTCAAAATAAGTCTCTAGCAGCAGGTTTCCGCGGTCGTCGTATTCTTTCCGATCCCTGGCGAATCCCAGGGACTCCGCGATCATCGGTTTCCCATCCAGGCCGAGCAGGGTCTTCCCGGTCTCCCAGCCGTTATCGTTGTACTCCGCCTCCCACCCATACTCCCCCTCCTTGTTCAGGCAGGGTTTGTCGGCCGCATCGAAGTAGGCCACATGGCGCACGTTATCGCGTTCGTCGTATTCTTCCCGGTAACTGGCAAAATCGAGGGACGGCACGATCATCGGCCTGCCATCCAGGCCGAGCAAGGTTCTCCTGGTTTCCAGCCCATTGGCGTCATATTCGGCTTCCCATCCGTACTCGCCCTCCTTGTTCATGCAGGGCGCGCCCGCGGTATCTGTATAGGTCTCGCGGCGCACATTACCGTTCGCGTCGTATTCTTTCTGATACGTCGCATAGCCGTAATCAGGCACCAGCATCGGCTTGTTATTGAGGTCGAGCCATGTGTTCTTTATTTCCCGTCCGCTCGTGTCATACTCCGACTCCCATCCATGGTAGCCTTCCGTCCTCAGACACGGTTTGTCTCCGGCATCAAAATAGGTTGCCCGTGTTTCATTACCGGCATCATCGTATTCGTATCGGCTGATGCAATAGCCTTCCTTTAGCAGGCAGGGCTTGCGGTCGGTATCGACGGAAACGGCCTTAACCTCAAAGCCATCCGTATTGTAATAGCTTAACATCCCGCAATTACCCGCGTTATCGATCATGGTCCTTTCATGGTCGTCGATGGACAATATCGCAGTTTGCCTGCCATCGTCGTCGTGTTCAAATTTTGCGCCAAAGGCGCCGTCCGGTCCCGGCGCCGGCTGCTTTTGCGCATCACTGTAAGTGACCTCTTTCTCGAAGCCTCTTTCGTCATAAGTCAAATGGACGAATTCCGCCCGCGAAGCGCGCTGGAAGAGCGGGTACCCGTCGGGACCGACAAATCGCGCGAGGCGCATTGTCCCAGAGGCCAGGGACGCCGTTCCGGTCGCGAGCGGCGAGTAAACAAATCCCCACACCATCCGGCCGTCGCGATCCATCCCCCGCTCATACGCCACGTTCCCGTTCGCATCGGGCACATATTCCCATTGGCATACTTTGTTCAGACCCAAAGCATTCCCCTTTGCCGAGCCGGAACCTGCGCTTGGCGTATCCGATTCATTTCCCCACCACAGGTAGGTTCCAATGTTATTGGCCGCCGTCGGTTTGAGGCTCGCATCCAGCGCCACCACCCGGTGCGGCGGTTTGAACTTGAATTTCCAACCATCCCACACGATGCCCGTCCAGTAAGCCTTAAACGATATCGGCATATGCCGCGCTTGCTCTTCACTGATGGGATCCGCCCCCTCGAAAAATCCCCAGCGTTTCGTGAAGGTGCGATAATACGCCGAGTGCTCCTGTACAAAGCAGGTGTAGGCCGTCCAGACCGTTCCCAATAGCGCCGCGACCAACAGGACGATCATGGCCCGCGCGAATCGCAGCCGCCGCTGCTCCGCCAGCTTTTGCGCTTCGAGCCGCGCAATCTTTTCCCGCTCGGCGGTGAGTGTCTCCTCCCTCCTCCTTTTCTCCCGGCTCGCCGAGGCCAGGCCCGTGAGGATGTCGTGGGAGAGTTCCACATGCGTCGTCCCGAGACGGTCCTCGAACCGCAGCAGGCGCCGGTCCACCAGTTCTCTGAGCGCCTCTTCCGGGATGCCCTTCGCCTCGGCTTCCGCCACCGGGATCGTTCCCCGGAATCCCGAGTCCGTCAGCAGCCGCTCCTCGACGAAGATGCGCACCGCCGGGGGCAGCGATTCGAAGCTGCGGTTATAGAGGCCGTCGAGGATGTTGCCCTGCTCCGATGCGACAAGGTCTTCCGTGATCGCATCCCGCCCCAGCTCCTTCATCCGGCGAAATAACTCGTCGCACATCACGCTCAGGTAGGCCGGTTCGATTTCGGACGAACCGCCGGCCTGGCCCTGTTCCGCCCCCGCCACGGCCTTCAGGATCTGATCCGCCACCGTCGGACTCACCAATGCCGATCCGGCCCGCAGGATCACCGCCCGCGCGTTTTCCATCGTGAGCGGCTCGAGGCAGAAGCGATTCCTGAGAATCGAGGGCATCCGGGTCCGCAACCGGTCCAGCCGCGACACGTAATCCTCCCTTAGCAAGAGGACGATCCTGCACGGGATCCCGGATGCCTTTGCCGAAATCGCGGCGCCGCCGGATTCCACCCTCTGCCTCGTCTCCGCCGGGGTCCGGTTCTCCGCGAGGTCCGCGAGTTGCGTGAGGAACGGCTCGGTGGCGGCCGCGTTGCGCCCGAGCGTGAAGACTTCTTCGAATTGGTCGATGACGAGCACCGGGGCAACGACGTCATTGCGCGGCCCCCAAAACTCGGCGGCCTGAAAAAACTCCCACATCGTGGTCTGGCCGGGGTCAAAGTCACCAGGCAGCACCAGCTCCACGCCCGCGGCGCCGCATGCCGCGCGGATTTCCTGGATCATGTCCGCGATGGGGCTGGCCGATTCCGGATGGAAGCGGCTCACGATGGGAAGAAAATCCTTCTCGCGCAGCAGCGGCACCACTCCCGCGCGCAACAGCGATGTCTTGCCCACGCCCGAGCGCGCGAACACCACCGTCAGCGTATCGCGCTGGATCAGCCGGAACACTTCCGCGATTTCCCGTTCGCGCCCGAAGAAACGGCCCCTATCCTCCTCCCCGTAGGAGTGGAGGCCCTTCCAGGGGCTGGCCGCGGGGGCGGTGTCCGCCGCCGGACCGGGCGGTGGAGGGGAGTCACTCATGGCTTGGTCCTCCGGAAGTTGCGGATGCCCTTTCGCATTTCCTCGATGAGGGTCTCACCCAGCCGGTCTCCATCCAGATATTCCCAATTGCTGTCCTGGAAAACCCGCGCGAAGGGAGCCGTGCTGCGGGTGCCGTCCACACTGACCGGCAGGAGGAACTTCTCGTTCACGCCGCGCTTGGTTTTGGAAACCATCGCCAGATGCCATTCCCGGAGAAAAAACCGCTCACCGCCTCCATAAACCTCCGGGTCCAGATGACGCGAAATCACGGCGAGGAAAAATGCGGAGTCCCGTATCCGGTCTTCGATGACATACTCCCAATGGTCGCCCCCTTGCAGGGCGCTCTCGTCCATCCATGTATCGATCTCCTCCTTTTCCAGTTGATCCCGGATGGCGCGCGCGACCGCGCGATCCTCGCGCGCGTAACTGATGAACACCGCGCCGCGCTTGATCGACGGGAGGTTGGCGGATGGCTGGCGCCTCGCGGGTACGGCGGCGTCCGGCTTTCGCGCCGCATTCCAGCGCCGATGCAACTCGGCAACGAACGGCACCGGATCGCAGGGGACAAGAACCGTGGCTTTTTTGCGGACCAGGTAATCCGCGAGGCCGGGCTCCTTCCGCGCGCTGACGTAGTAAAACGCAATGTCCCGCTGGAGGCCTTGCAGCGCGTGGATGAAGAAGCGTCCCAGCCAGTCCGGGAAACTGCACCCCACGAGCAGCACGGTTTTACCGTTGATGTAATCGTAGAGCCGGTCCGGCGTGTATTGCCGGTCCAGCAGCGACCAACTGAAGGCGATCAAATCGTCCTCCGTCGCGGCGAAGGTATTGGGGCTGCGGTTGGCCGCTCCGAAGAGCTGGAAGACGGTGCGCTCGGTATCGCCCGAGAAATGTTCCGGCAGGTCGATCTGGTTTTTCTCGCCCCGCGGGATGAATGGAATCTCCACCACCGGTCCTGTCCCCGCTTCCTGCAAGGCATTGCGGAGCAGGTGATCGATGGTCGTCGTAATGAGCAGCGGCAGGCAGTCTATCTCCGCGAGCTGCTTGAGCGGCGCCGGGATCGGCCACGGCGTCCGCTGGATGACGAGGTCCAGCAGATAGGCCAGGTCCCTGGGAATCTTGACCCGCGGGTTGGGCGTCGTGAGCAGGTAATTGGTGATCTGGTAGAGCGCCGGAAGGCTTCCATCGAAGTCATACTTGACCCCCGCGCTTTCCGCCACCGCCCGGCCCCACACATCGTACAGGAATTCCTGCTTCCCGCCGGACTCCGTAAGGAGCAGTTCCGGCCCGCAAATGGGCACCACCTGCCCATCGCACAACAACCCGACGAGCTGTTCCCATTCCCACTCGCTGAGCCATGGGCTGGGTGTCTCTGGGGGTTGGGAATTCATGAAGCGTCGCGGAGGATGATTCCCCTTCCCGACGCCAGTGCGGAGACGGCGATAACCGAGGGGTCCGGTCGATCCTACTGCGCGGATTCCTAGCGGATTTGCGATTTCAATGTCAAACCCCCAATTTGCCGGTGAGCGCGGGACATGGCCTCATTCGTCGGGCGTTGCCTCTAAGTCCTCTGGGAGCGCCACTCTCCCGAGTGGCATTTAATCAGGCGCGGCCTGAAAAGGCCGCCCGTTACCTCCGCCAAACGCCTCTCCGCTCGGTTGACTATAGCGTTTTCGGTTTAATCTGTCGCAGTTGGGCGGCCCTGTAGGCCGCCATTGGCTAATGCCACTCAGGACCATTTCGACAGGCTCAAGGCCCAAGAGGGGAGTGGCGCTCCCAGAGATTCGCCCATCGTGCCACTCCCGTGCCAGGGCGCGGTACTCATGCCGTGCCTTTTATTGCCGCCCGGCGATAAAGTCGAACCCGGATTTCGGTGTCCTGCCGGTGATTTAGCCACTACATTTGTCTTGACGGAATGAGACAGATGTAGTGAACTCGCATCGTAATGCGAGTACCCGATATTTCCAAATCCGAATGGACCGTAATGGAAGCGCTCTGGGAGCGCTGGCCCCAAACGGCATCCGAAGTGGCGAAAAACCTGCGCCCAAAGACAAACTGGGTGGAGAATACCGTTCGCACCCTGCTCAAGCGCCTGGTCAAAAAAGGGGCGCTGAAGATCGGCAGGAACGCCAGCGATATCAAAACCTTCATTCCAGCGGTGAAGCGGGAGGACTGCGTGATCGCGGAGGGGGAGTCATTCATGCAGCGCATTTTTCGCGGCGCTCCAAAGCCGCTGCTCATCCATTTTGCAACAAAAGCCAACCTTACCACCGCGGAGGTGAAGGAACTCAAAAAACTGCTCGATCAAACCACCATCAAATAACCGCAAAATGCAAAGCCCCCCATGAACATCATGCTATCTCTTTTTCATTGGATCCTGGACGCCGGCTTCCGCGCGTCTCTTCTCTCCATTGCCATCCTCCTCCTTCAGGCCGCGCTCCGCCCGGTCATTTCCGCCCGCGCCCGCTATCTCCTTTGGTTGCCCGTCCTACTCGTTCTATCGGTTCCCATCCTTCCCCGGAGCCGCTGGAGCGCGGAAAATCTTTTCACCCCCGCGGCTGCACCGGTCCTGGCGCCGGCCATCGGGCAGGACATTGGAGATGCCCCGCACGCCTCACGGGGCGCGAGTGTTTCCTCGACGGACTGGAAGCAGTCGATAGCAGCCATCATATGGGCGGCTGGGGTCGTTCTTAGCCTCGCCGGCGGCCTGGCGTTATATTGTGTCACACTGCGCCGTTTTATCCAAATCGCCGAGAGGCCGGATGTTTCGCTCACGATGTTACTCGCCTCGCTCTCGGCGGAGTTGCGCCTGCGCCATCCCCCGCGCGTCATTCTCTCGAGCGCCGTGGAAAGCCCAGCCATCACTGGCATGCTGCGTCCCCTGCTCCTGCTTCCGGCCGGCTTCGGCACCTCCTTTACCGCCAGCGAAGCCCGCCTCGTTCTAAAGCATGAACTCATGCACCTGAAACGTCTCGATCTTCCCATCAACGCCCTCGTCTTCCTCCTCAACACCCTCCACTGGTTCAATCCCATCCTCTGGCTGGCATCCTGGTATGCCCGGCAGCAACGTGAGGCTGCCTGCGATGCCCAGGTTCTTGCCTCGGAGACCACCGATAGTCGCGGCGATTACGGCAATGTTTTGCTAAAAGCTGAATCCGTCCGCTACGCCCCGTGGCTCAGCATTGGTTTTGTGGGCATCTTCGAGCCCGGCCGCGTTCTGCATTCCCGCATCAAGGCTATCGCTCGCTATCGGCGTCCGGGTCCGCTTAGCGCCATCGTGGCTGCAATCGCGATCCTCTGCCTGGCTATACTCGGCGCCACCCATGCTCAAACCTCCCAACCCGCGCAGGCCGGGGCCGGCGCCGTTGTCACCGTTCCGGGTCTCCCGGATGCGAATCCGGGCGGGCTGATCACCAGGGAATACAGGCTCGCCTCCAGTTTCGCCCCACAGATCGCGGGCCAGACCGCAATGGATTATCTCACCGCCCATGGCGTCCAATTCCCAAGTGGAGCGAACGCCTTGTATTTCCAGGCCAGCAGCCGGCTCATCGTCCATGACACCGCCGCAAACCTCGATTTGGTGGATGCTCTCACCAAAAATTTCCTCGCATCTCCCGCGAATCCCGCCGCTTCCGCGCCTCCTGCTCCGGCCTTCGTGCCGGGATCCATTGAGGACAAGCTCAACAGCATCATCATCCCGAAAATTGATTTTCGTGATGCGACAACACGCGAGGCAATCGACTATCTCAGGCAGCAGAGCATCCAGCTCGATACCGCCGAAGCCGACCCGTCCCGGCGCGGGGTCAAGATCACCATCGCCTCCGATATTCCCCGCGGCCAAAGAATAACTCTCTCCCTGACGAATATTCCACTGATCCATGCGCTCATGTACATCTGCCAGTTGGGAGGAGGGAAGCTTACGGTCAATGCTGACGGCGTCGCAATCGCCGCGCCCTAAAGCAAAGCATCATCCATCCGCCGATCCATAGGCCCCTCCCAAACGCCTCTCCGCTCGGTTGACTAATACGCGGAGCGTCCCGTGCGGCTGGCCTCGAAGAGAAACCATGTCCGGCGTTCGGCCTCGTCGATCCAGACCTCGATGAGGCTTGCCGTGGCAACGTCGCGGTGTTTGTCGCAGATATCGTGGGCTTCGCGCAGGCGCGCGGCGAGGGCTTTGTTGTCGTCGCGCAATTCAGCCAGCATGTCCTGCGGTTCGACGAAGTCCGCGTCATTGTCGAGGATGTGTTGGGAGCGGGAGATGTGGCCGATGGAGCGGAGCGTCGTGCCGCCCACCTTGCGAATGCGCTCGGCAATGGCATCCGTCATCGCGAAGATTTGCTCGCCCTGCTCGTCGAACATCAGGTGGTAGTCGCGAAAATGAGGGCCGCTCATATGCCAATGGAAATTCTTGGTTTTTAGATAAAGGGCAAAGACATCGGCGAGGATCGGGTTCATCACGCCGCTGATGTCCTTCGTGGCCTTTGCGTGGAGGTCCGTGGGAGTTACCAGGGGGGCCTCCATTTTGTGGGTGAGTTTTGCTCTGTCCGATGTTTTCATGTCTGATCTCCAGGGTCTTTTTGCCCGTTTCGTATAACAATCGCGCTTCAGGCAGGTGCCGGTCGTCGAAATTTGGTAAATGTCTTCTCCACAACGGGCGCCAGTGTCTCTACAATCAGTCGGATGTCCTGGCGCCAACGAGCGCCTGAACGAACCAGAACGATGAAAGCCATAGTCAAACCACTCACGCAACGCCCGGCATGGAAGTCGCTCGGGGCGCATCACAAAAAAATCCAGGGGCTTCACCTGCGGAACCTCTTCGCCGGCGATCCGAAGCGCGGCCCGCGCATGACGATCGAGGCCGCGGGCCTTTTGCTCGATTATTCGAAGAACCGCGTCACGGATGAAACGATCAAGCTGCTGCTGAAACTGGCGGATGAATCCGGTTTGAGGCCGCGGATCGACGCCATGTTCAGTGGTGAAAAGATCAACGTCACGGAAAACCGCGCCGTGCTGCACGTGGCGCTGCGCGCACCCAGGGGAACATCGATCAAAGTGGACGGGAAAGATGTCGTGCCGGAAGTCCACGCCGTCCTCGACAAGATGGGGGCATTCGCCAGGCGCATTCGCGGCGGCTCATGGAAAGGGCATACCGGCAAGCGGATTCGCAACGTCGTCAATATCGGCATTGGCGGTTCCGACCTCGGCCCCGTGATGGCTTACGAGGCGCTCAAACATTACAGCGAGCGTTCCATGACCTTCCGGTTCGTCTCGAACGTGGACGGCATTGATTTCATCGAGGCGGTGCGCGACCTCGACCCCGCGGAGACCCTCTTCATCGTCTCCTCGAAGACCTTCACGACGCTCGAGACCATGACCAACGCGCAAAGCGCGCGGGACTGGCTCCTCGAGGGCCTCGGCGGAAACGCAAAGGCGGTGGCGAAACATTTCGTGGCGGTCTCGACCAACGCCGGGAAGGTGTCCGCGTTCGGCATCGATACGGCGAATATGTTCGGCTTTTGGGACTGGGTGGGGGGACGCTACTCGATGGATTCCGCGATTGGCCTGTCCACCATGCTGGCGATTGGCGCGGAGAATTTTTCCGCGATGCTCGAGGGCTTTCACGAGATGGATGAACATTTCCGGACGGCGCCGTTTGCGAAGAACCTGCCGGTGCTGATGGGGCTCTTGTCTGTCTGGAACAATGACTTCCTGGGCGCCGAAACGGTGGCGGTCCTGCCGTACGAGCAATACCTCAAGCGCTTCCCCGCGTACCTCCAGCAATTGACGATGGAGAGCAACGGCAAGCATGTGACCCTCGATGGGAAAAAGGTGAGCTACGAGACCGGCCCGGTGTA
>Ga0182024_10024286_pt1 | contig 10783 bp, 7 predicted proteins | sample P32metaG_FD_120480 | JGI IMG/M metagenome (GOLD analysis project Ga0182024, IMG submission 120480) | Permafrost microbial communities from Stordalen Mire, Sweden - P3-2 metaG (Illumina Assembly) | ecosystem: Environmental > Terrestrial > Soil > Wetlands > Permafrost | place: Sweden: Stordalen...
GAAGATGCCGGCATAAAACCCCCGGGCCCCAATCCGCTCACGGGGCCTTTCTACATTGAGGGTGCGGAGCCAGGCGACACGCTCGCGATCCATTTTCTTGCGGTGGAGGTCAATGCGGAGAAGGGCTTTGGCAGTGCGGGACCGGGGTTCGGCGCCATCAACAGCACCACGTATACGCCGATGTTGGGCGGGCCGATCCCCAAGGAAACGTGGATCTATTCCATCGACAAGAAGGCGAATACGGCTCTTTTCAAGGCAAACGATTCGAGCTTCACCGTGCCCATACCACTCCATCCATTCCTTGGCTGTGTAGGTGTGGCGCCGGCCAATGGCGAGGCACGCAGTTCGCTGACCCCCGCGGAATACGGGGGCAACATGGACGCTCCCGAAGCGACTACCGGCAATACCTTATATTTGCCGGTCAACGTGGCGGGCGCTTTGCTATACCTGGGCGACGGACACGCCGCCATGGGCGACGGTGAAGTGGACGGGACCGCGGTGGAGATATCCATGAAAGTGAAACTGCGGGTAGAAGTGATCAAGCACAAGGAGATTGCGTGGCCGCGGTTTGAGAACGCCGACTCGATCATGGCCGTCGGGATTTACCGGCCTCTCGACGACTCCCTGCGGATCGCCTTTACCCAGCTGGTGCAATGGATGCATAGCGACTATGGCCTCTCCGAAATGGATGCCTATGAGCTGCTCTCCAAGGTCGCGGAGATTCATCTGGATCAGATGGTTGACCCGAATTACACCGTGGTTGCCAAGATCAACAAGAAGTATCTGCCACCGCCCAAATCCGCGGCTAAGTGAGCCAGGCGCCGGTCCAAGTCCCATGCGAGAATTGCCTGACGCCCTGCTTAGGCTGGGGAGGACGGCGGATTGACCAACGATGTGCGGATGGACAAATGGCTGTGGGCCGCGAGATTCTTCAAGACGCGCGCTCTGGCCGCACGAGCGTGTGAACTGGGTAGAATAACCTCCAATGGCCAGCCGGCCAAAAGCGCCCGCCCGGTTCGGGTGGGCGATCTGTTACAAGTGAAGAACGAGGGCGGCGATTTTCAGGTGGAGGTGCTGCTTCTGAGCGACGTGCGGGGTCCGGCGGCCGTGGCACAAACCCTCTACCGTGAGACAGAGGCGAGCCGCGCTTTGCGCCTGCAGTTGGCCGAAGAGCGCAAGGCGATGCCGTGCTTCGAACCACTGAGTGCAGGCAAGCCCTCGAAACGCAATCGACGGGTGCTCAACCGGCTTCGGGGTCGAGCGTAGCATGGGGTCTTCGGCACCGCTGTCGCCTACCGCCGCCGTGCTCGGCGAGATCGGGTTGCCTGCTCCTATTTCAGAATTGGCTTCGCGATTGTGGGACGCCATCGTGGTGGGTGCTGGGCACAATGGTCTGGCCTGCGCTGCCTACCTGGCTCGCGCCGGCAAACGTGTCCTGGTACTCGAAAGCCGGCCGCGCGTGGGTGGCGCTTGTACCATCGAAGAGCCGTTCCCCGGTGTGCGCATGTCTCCTTGCGCGTACCTTGCGGGACTTCTGCATCCTCTGGTGGTCGATGAGCTGGGCCTGGTGGATCGCGGTTTCCATTGGACTCCAGCTTCGAACGGGCTCTTTGTGCCGTTTCTCGACGGCACCAGTGTGCAGCTCTGGGATGACGATGATGCGTGCGAGGAAGAGATCCGGCGGTGTGCTCCGCGCGACGTGAAGGGCTGGAAGGCTATGAGCGCTGTCGTCCGGCGCCTGCGCGATGCGTTACGGCCTGCGGGCGATTGCGACTTGTGGATTGGCGACGCACCTTCACCGGAACTGCTCGACGCTCGACTGGGTAGCGATGAGGAAGCACGACAGGTGCTCTTCCACTGGTCGATGGCGGAGTTTGTGGAGCGATATCTCGACGACCCGCGGTTGCAATCTGCGTATCTGGGCCAGGGAGTGATCGGCACCAAGGCCAGCCCGTTCGATCCCGGTACTGCCTCCATTCGGTATCATCACTCGTCCGGGCGGCTGGGCGGCCTTCCCGGGATGTGGGGCTACGTGAAGGGTGGCATGGGCATGGTCTCCTTTTACTTCTGCGACGCTGCGCGCGAGGCTGGTGCAGTGGTGGCTGCGGGCGTGAAGGTGGCTGAGATATTGCCTGGCGAAGGCGTGCTGCTCGAGGGTGGGGAACGGATTTCTGCTCCGGTAGTGATCTCGAATGCCGACCCGGTGGTTACGCTACGTTTGTTAGGTAAGTCTGCGACCTCGGACTTTCGGGCTAAGGTTGAGGGTCTGGCGATTGAAGGCTGCACGGTCAAGCTGAATGTGTTGCTGCGGGAGCTGCCGGATTTCACCTCGCGGCCAGGCCAGTTGCAGCCGCACCACTTCGGCCAGATCAACGCCCCTATGACCCACGCCGAATGGAAAGCCGGGTTCGCCGCCAGCAGCAAGGGTGAACTGCCTGAGCACCTTTGGTGTGAGATTTATTTCCAGAGCGTGCATGACGCGAGCGTGGTTCCTACGGGCCAGCACACCATGAGCGTGTTTGCGCAATACGTGCCTCACACCTTTGCGGCCGGCTCATGGGATGACCGTCGCGAGCAGGTGCGCAAGCTGGCTTTCGATTCCATTGGACGCTTCTGCTCCAACCTGCCCGATGCGGTTCTGGAAGCGCAGGTGATGGGGCCTCCGGATATTGAGGAAAAGGTCGGCCTTACCGGCGGACATATTTTCCAGGGTGAGTGCCTGCCGGAAAACATGTGGAGTCACCGATTGGCTGCCCGCACTTCGATGCCTGGATTTTATCTCTGCGGCGCTTGCACGCATCCCGGCGGAAGCGTCATCGCGATGAACGGCCGGAATGCTGCCATGGCTGTGCTGAAAGACATGAGGTAGGCCGTGGCAGAAGAGAAGCTGAAACGGGAACTTGGTTTTCGCGATGTCATTCTCTTCTATATCGTCAGCGGCCTTAGCCTGCGGTGGATCGCGACTGCGGCGGCGGTGGGACAATCGGCCATCGCGGTTTGGGTGCTGGGATTCTGTGGATTTTTCCTGCCGCTGGCCGGTTGTGTCCTCGAACTCTCGTCGCGATATCCCCAGGAGGGCGGACTTTACATCTGGACTCGCGAGGCCTACGGGGAATTTGCCGGGTTTATGGCGGCGTGGTGTTACTGGATGAGCAATCTTCCCTACTTTGCTGCGGTGCTGTATTTTGCCGCGAGCAGCCTGCTCTTTACCACTCCTCGCGCCGGGCATCTGGCCGATGCAAACGTCTACTTCCTCCTTTTCACGATTAGCATGCTGACATTGATTACGGTGCTCAACGTGTTCGGCCTGAGGTTTGGCAAGTGGCTCAATAATCTTGGCGCGGTGGGCATGGCAGTGCCGGTCGTGATTCTGATCCTGCTTGGCCTGTTGTCTTTCTCGCGCTTTGATTCCGCAACCCACTTCACTTGGGCGGGCTTCATTCCCCATGTTCAGGTGAGAGACCTCATCTTCTGGTCTACGATCTTTTTTGCGTTCACTGGCTGCGAATGCGCCTCGTTCATGGGTGACGAGATTAAGGACGCTCGCCGTGTCGTTCCCCGATCCTTGGTGATCGCCGGCGTCATTATCACCGTGGGTTACATCGCTGGAACGGTAGCCATGCTGGTGGCATTGCCCTCGAGCAGGATCAGTGGGCTGGGTGGATTTATGACCGCCATTGATTTTCTTTGCCGCAGGCTGGGGTTGGTTGCGCTGATTGCTCCCGTCGCTGTACTCGTGGGCATCAGCAATGTGGGCGCCGCTGCGGCTTATCTCTCTTCTACGGCGCGGTTGCCGTTTGTTGTAGGGATTAACCATTACTTGCCTGCCGTGTTTGGCCGCATCCATCCGCGATGGAAAACTCCGTATGTCGCTGTGATTTCCTACGGTTTGGCGGGGATTGTGTTCGGCCTGCTGAGCCAGGCGGGTACCAGCGTCAAAGGCGCGTATGACTTTCTGGTCAGCATGAGTTTGATTGCTTACTTTATTCCTTATCTTTTTGTGTTTGCTTCTATGATCCGCCTGCAATCACGACCTGCGCCGGCCGGCGCGCTTCGCTTGCCTGGAGGCAAACGGGTCGCTATTCCGCTTGCGTGCGTTGGGTTTTTCTCGACGTTCGCCGCGATCATCCTTTCCATGTTTCCCGCGGAGGATGAACGGAATCCTACTGCGCCTTTGATCAAGATTCTAGTCATGACTTTGGTGCTGCTGGTGTCGGGTGTCGCGGTTTATTGGCGTGGACATCGGTCGATTAGCCGGGCTGCTGCTCTGAGCGAGGGGATCGCGCTATGAATGAGTCCCTTGGTGACGTGCTGGCGCTTTATGACGAGGAGGCGCCGCTGGAGTATGCTTCCACGATTCCGGCTGGGTGGTATGTGGATGAGCGGATTGGGCGCCTGGAACGCGAACGGGTATTCGGCAGCAATTGGATCGCGGTCGGGCGTGCGGACCAGGTCGCCGAGGTGGGGCAGTTTTTTACTTTCGATCTAGCGGGTGAGCCGCTGGTTGTTGTTCGCGGGGCGGATCGGGGGTTGCGCGCGTTTTATAACGTTTGCCGTCATCATGCGGCTGCGGTCATGACTGCGCCGTGCGGAGTTGCGCAGCATCTTCGGTGTCCTTATCACGGATGGACTTATGGATTGGATGGCTCGCTGAAGGGGGCACCTGAATTTGGTGGTGTTTGTAATTTTGAGCGGGCGGCGAATGGGCTGGTTCCGATTCGCGTGGCGTGTTGGGAAAGCTTTGTCTTTGTGAACTTGAATGCGGAGGGACTTGCGCTCGAGAGCTATCTGGGTGAGCTTACGCAGCGAATCTCTGTCGGTGGTCTTAGGTTTTTTGCTCGCAAGAGTTATACGCTGGCTTGCAACTGGAAGGTGTACGTCGACAATTACCTGGATGGCGGGTACCACGTGCCGCACCTGCACAAAGCTCTCAATAGCGTGCTCGATTACAGCGAGTACACGATTGAGAATGGGCCGAATTATGTGCTTCAGTCCAGCCCTATGGTGGCGTCACAGGATGCGTCCGTGGCGGAGACGCGTACTGGTAGCCGCGCGGATTATTACTGGCTGTACCCTAATTTTATGATCAACCTGTATGAGGGGGTCATGGATACAAACCTGGTGCTTCCGCTGGGGCAGGAGAAGTGCCTGGTGGTGTTTGATTTTTTCTTTGGGGACAGCAGCGAGACGTACAAGGCGGAGAGTGTTGCTGTGAGTGACCGGGTGCAGGATGAGGATGTTGATATTTGCGAGTCGGTACAGCGGGGGTTGCATTCTCGCGCATATGGCTCGGGAAGATTGTCAGTGCGCAGGGAAGGTGGAGAGCATCTGTTTCACCGGCTGCTCGCTCGCGATCTTAAACGGGTTGATTGAGTTTAGATTTGCTGCATGGAAAGTGAACTGCAGATCCCTCGGCTTCGCTCGGGATGACAAAGGGGAGAGTGGGATTTCCATCGGGACTGGTTGCAAGGATCCCAGGTCTCAAAAGCGAGACCTGGGGCACCCTTCGGTTGTTACCGGCACTGCGAACTCGTCCTACGAGTTCCCCAGTCGGGAGCACAAAGTGTGCTCACCCGCGACAGTGAATCAGTAGCGCCCGTCAAAGGCAAAGGACAGGGGCCCACGTTCGCCACTACCCTCCCCTTTGTCATCCCGAGCGTAGCCGAGGGATCTGCAGTTTTCCTCTACTGCGTAATTGCTGCGTCGGCAATCGCCAGGGATTGATCGAGTTGCTCTACCGCGAAGTCGATTTCGTGCTTCTCGATGATCAAGGGCGGCGCAATCACGAAGTGGCTGATCCAGGATTGCATGGAGACGCCGCGCTTCATCATCTCGGCGGCTACGCGATCTACGACGGTTGGCTTTCCGTCGACTTTGTCCTGCTGGGTGTTGAAGGGGGTTTTCTTTTCCTGATCTTTCACCATTTCCAGGGCCCAAAATAGACCCAGGCCGCGGACTTCGCCGATCGAAGGATGCTTCGGCTTGAGCGCGTTCAGCTTTTCACTCATGTACTTACCCATCTCACGAGCCCGGTTCACCAGGTCTAGCCGCTTCAGCTCATTGATGGCCGCTACGGCGGGCGCCAGGGTAATGGGATGCGCTTCGTAGGTATGACCGTGGGCAAAGAAGTGGTCTTCGAAGTATTCGGCGATTTTACCTGTGGTGGCGCAGAGCCCGAGCGGAACGTAGGCTGAGGTGATGCCTTTGGCGGTTACCAGTATGTCCGGCTTCACATCCCAATGATCCATGGCAAACCACTCACCAGTACGTCCCCAGCCGGACATGACCTCATCGGCGATCAATAAGACTCCGTGACGGTCACAAATCTCGCGTAGCTTCGGCATGTATTCCGGCGGGGGGACAAGCACACCGTTGGTACCGACCACTGGCTCTACGATGACCGCGGCCACATCGCTCTCGTTCGAGATCATGTGCTCCAGGTAATCCGCGCAGGCGATTCCACATTCGGGATAGGTGTGCTTGATGGGGCATTTGTAACAATTAACTTCCGGCGCAAACAGAAAGCCCTGTCCCTTGCCGCCCGGCTCCATGGGCCAGCGGCGGGGATCGCCGGTGGCAGCGATGGAGGCCATGGTCGACCCGTGATAGGACCGGTAACGCGCGATAATCTTGGTCTTGCCGGTATACATGCGGGCGATCTTGAAGGCGGCCTCATTGGCTTCTGTGCCGGAAGTGGTGAAGAAGAACTTGTTCAGCCCCTCAGGCAGTACCTCGAGCAAGAGACGGCTCAGCTCCACCCGGATGTCAGTCGCGTAGCCCGGCATGATGTAGGCCAGCTTTCGCGCCTGCTCTTCGATCGCTTGAATCACCGCTTGATTCTTGTGCCCCAGGTTGCAGCACATAAGTTGCGCGGAAAAATCGAGGTAGCGCTTGCCATTCCCGTCGGTGAAGTAGCAGCCCTCGGCGTCGACTATGTGCAGGGGATTCCAGCTCTTCTGGTAACGCCAAGTGCCGTAGTTCAGCTTCTTGGTCCAGTCGGAAACTTCCTGGCTTGTCATCGTTACTTCGGTTACGGACTCGCTCATGATGGTTTCACCTTTGATCTCTACTTTACCGCGCGGCGGCTAGTTCCCCCAGCTCTGCTGCGACTGCGCTTAAGCCGCCTCCTATTACCTCCAGCGCCTGGTTGAACTCCTCGTCGCCGATGGTCAGGGGCATCAGCAGACGGACAATGTTGTCGTAGGTGCCGGCGTTGAGCACCAGGACGCCGTGATGCAGACAATGGTGCACAAGCTTCTTTACGGCTTTCGCATTGGGTGCTCCACTTGAGTCGACAAACTCCATAGCCTGCATAGCGCCAACTCCGCGCACGTCGGCGATGAAGGCATGCTGCCGTTGCCAGGCGGTCGCTTGACTTTGGAATTGCTCTCCTAACGAGCGGGCGCGGGCCAGTAACTTTCCGTCGGCAAATTCTTCCAGCACGGCTAACGCCGCTGCGCAGCTCGCGGGGTTGCCGCCGAAGGTGCCGCCCAGACCGCCGGGGCCGGGAGCATCCATGATCTCCGCACGGCCGGTAATCGCCGCCAAGGGGAGGCCGCCGCCGAGGGACTTCGCGGTGAGGATGAGATCAGGCTCGATGCCGAACTGTTTGCTGGCGAAGAGCTCGCCAGTGCGGCCGAAGCCTGTTTGCACTTCGTCGGCGACGAAGACGATGCCTCGCTCGTGGCAGATCTCGACCAGTGAGGGCAGGAAGCCCGCCGGTGGAACCACAAAGCCGCCTTCCCCAAGCACCGGCTCAATCACGATGGCTGCAACAGACTCGGCCGCAACTACGCGGCGAAAGGTCTGGTCCAGCAGCTCATTGACCTGGCCTTTCGTCATCGCCCCACGGTTGGAAAGCCGGGCGTTGGCGGGCACTCCGTAGGGGATCCGGTAAACATCGGTCAGGAAGGGGCCGAATCCTTCCTTGTAGGGATGTGTCTTGCTGGTGAGCGACAGGCCCATCATGGTGCGGCCGTGAAAGCCATCTTCTACCGAGAGGACAGCCGGTCGCCCGGTGAAGGCTCGCGCGATCTTCACCGCGTTCTCTACCGCTTCTGCTCCGCTGTTTACAAAGAAGGTCTTCTTGGCGAAACTACCCGGCGTTAGCTGGTTGAGCTTCTCCGCCAGCGAGACATAGCTCTCGTAGCCGGTCACCTGGAAACAGAGATGGAGGAAAGCATCGAGCTGTGAGCGGAGCGCGCTGAGCACGCGCGGATTGCGGTGGCCGACGTTGGTGCAGCCGATGCCGCCGCCCAGGTCGATGAAGCGGTTGCCGTCGACATCTTCGAGGATTGCGCCCTCGGCATGGCGCACAAACAGGGGGGTGGAGGCATAGACTCCACGCGGTAGAGCTTGCAACCGGCGGGCCATCAAGGCACGCGAATTAGGTCCGGGAATTTCTGTGCTCAGGCGAATGTTGGACATGGTGTCAGTACCATCCAATCGGCGATTCGTTCAGATTGATGTGCACCTGCTTGGTCTCGAGATATTCGTCGATTCCATGAATCCCCAGTTCCCTACCGAAGCCCGATTGCTTGAAACCACCCCACGGTGCTTCCACGTAAGTAGGCTGCATGTGATTTACCCAGACGATTCCGGCGCGGATGGCCTTGACCATGCGCAGGGCGCGATAGATGTCACGCGTCCAGACGGCAGCGGCCAGTCCGAAGGAAGTGTCGTTGGCAATCTTCAGCGCGTCACGTTCGTCTTCGAACGGGATGACCGCAGCCACCGGGCCGAAGATCTCTTCCCGCGCGATGCGCGATGAGTTGTCAACGTCGTAAAAGATAGTCGGCTCCACGTAGTAGCCGCGGCTCATGGAAGCCGGCCGGCCTCCACCGAGAGCCAGCTTGGCTTCGGACTTGCCCAGCTGCTGATAGGCAGAGACGCGATCGTATTGTTCGCGGCTTACCAGCGGACCCATCTTGGTGGAGCGATCGAGCGGTGGTCCCAGCTTGATGGTGCGTGCTTTCTCGGTCATGGCCTCGACGAATTTTGGATAGATAGACCGCTGCACCAACACCCTGCTGCCCGCCGAACAGACCTCGCCCTGGTTAATGAAAATGCCGAAGAGCGCGCCATCGATGGCGGCTTCGAAATCGGCATCGGCAAAGAAGATGTTGGGCGACTTGCCACCGAGTTCGAGGGTCACGCGCTTGAGGGTATCGGCAGCCGATTTCATGATCAGCTTGCCCACCGCTGCCGATCCTGTGAAGGCAACTTTGTCTACATCGGGATGGGCCACAATGGCGGCGCCAGCCGTCTCGCCAAGCCCGGTCACGACGTTGACCACGCCGGCAGGTACACCACACTCCGCCAACCAGCCAGCAATCTTCAACATGGTCAGCGGCGTCTGCTCCGCCGGCTTCAACACGCAGGTGCAGCCCGCGGCCAGCGCCGGCGCCAGCTTCCACGCGGCCATGCCGATGGGGTAGTTCCAGGGAATGATTTGGCCCGCAACCCCGACCGGCTCTTTCAACGAGAGGCTGAGGGCATTGTCGGGAACGGGATTGACCATGCCGGAGACTTTGTTGGCCAGGCCGCCGTAGTACTCAAAGCAGGTGGCGGCATCAGCGATGTCGTATTCCGATTCGACGATCGGCTTGCCGCAGTTGCGCGACTCTAATTCCGCGAGCTGCGCAGCTTCTTCGCGGAGTTTTGCCGCGATGCGGAAGAGGATGCGGCCTCGATCCTGTGCCGTGGTTTGAGGCCAGCCACCTTCGTCAAAGGCGTGGCGCGCTGCTGCCACTGCGGCGTTTATATCGGACTGGCTAGCATCGGGAATTTCGGCGATGACCTCTTCGGTCGAAGGGTCGTACACGGGAATGCGCTTGCCGGAAGAACCTTCCGTCCATTCCCCGTTGATAAACATCGGTTCACAACTGGTCTGCGAGACAGCCATTGTTGCTCCTTTCGAGAGCCAGGCCCGGGGAAGTTTGCTGGGTGCACCAAATGGGGCACCCAGTCGTAGCGGATGAAGTGCTAAACCAGCGTCTCTTGCAGCGCCTTGGTTTCCTGCTGAGCCTGGGCCAGCGCCGGCGCCACTTCTTCAAAAGCGGAGAGGTGCTTGTCGATATCCGCCATGGAGTGAGCGACGGAGATGGTCCACTGCTCGTCCCACCAGTAGGGCTGTGCCATCACACCACGATTCAACATGCCGAACCAGTAGAGCTTCCACAGATTCGTATCAACCGCATGCCACTCGCGGTAATTATGAATTTTGTGGCGATAGAGCAGCATGGCGCCATTGGCTCCGGCGCTCTCGACATAAGCCTCAAGGCCGGTCTTCTGGACGATCTGCTTGTAGCCGGAAACCAGGGCATCGCTTACCTTGCCGATGTGGGCGTAGCCCGCGGGCGTGAGCACTTCACGCAAGGTGGCAAGACCGGCCGCCATCACGAGCGGGTTGGTGGCGTAAGTGCCGGCATGGAAGACCTTGTGCTCTGCAATCACGTCCAGCACTTTCTTGCTGGCCGCGAACGCAGCCAAGGGGAAACCGCCGCCGATGGACTTGGCCAGGGCCACGATGTCGGCCTTGATGTTGAAGTACTCACAGGCTCCGCCGCGGCCCAGCTTGGCGCCGGTCTTCACCTCATCGAAAATGAGCAGCGCGCCTTCACGGGTGCAGATCTCGCGCAGGCCTTCGAGGTAGCCCGGCTCCGGCATGCAGATGCCGATGTTCATCATGATGGGTTCCACGATCACAGCAGCGATCTGGCCTGGGTTTTCCTTGAAGAGGCCGTTGACCGCCTTGAGGTCGTTGAACTGGGCCACGAGCGTA
>Ga0182024_10024287_pt1 | contig 10783 bp, 8 predicted proteins | sample P32metaG_FD_120480 | JGI IMG/M metagenome (GOLD analysis project Ga0182024, IMG submission 120480) | Permafrost microbial communities from Stordalen Mire, Sweden - P3-2 metaG (Illumina Assembly) | ecosystem: Environmental > Terrestrial > Soil > Wetlands > Permafrost | place: Sweden: Stordalen...
AGCGCACCGGCCGCAGCGGTGAACACTACATCGCCTTCAACCGTAGGGAGTATTGGCAAATGTGGCTGGCCGCCATCGGCGGCGGACTACTGACCGTGCTCACCGCCGCAATCAAGATGCGCATCGTGGAGCAGGGTTTCCCCCTGTTCGTGGAAGGATTTCTTACCGGCACGAACTACGCCATCAGCTTCATCCTGCTGCAGGTCTTCGGCCTGGTGCTGGCCACCAAGCAGCCCTCGGCCACGGCTGCTACCTTTGCCGGCATTGTGCGCAACAATCCGGGCAACGCCAGCTGGAGCAAAATTTCAGACTTTACCGCGCGTATCAGCCGCACCCAGTTGGCTGCGGCCATCGGTAATGTGACCGCGGTGTGCATCGGCTGTGTGGCCCTGGAGCGTCTGTGGCGGGTGATGTTCTCCGAGCATTACCTGCCGGCGGAGAGCGCCCGGCACGTCTACGAAGCGCTTCATCCGTTTGCCTCTGGGACCATCATTTATGCGGCCGGCACCGGAGTTATCTTATGGCTTGCCGCGCTGATCGGCGGCTGGTGTGAAAATTTCGCAGTATTCCACCGTCTGACGGAAGCCGTCTCTCAGCATCCCTTCGGCCTGCGCATTGGGCAGAACAGGATGACGCGCCTGGCTGGGTGGATCGAGCTTAACCTTGCCGGCTGGAGCACCAGCATCGCACTCGGCTATCTGTTGGGGTTTGTACCAGTGATTGCCCGTTTCTTCGGCATACCGTTTGATGTGCGCCACGTGACCCTTTCGACCGGTACCCTGGCGCTGGCCGCTGCGCGCTTCGGCACCAGCTCCTTTGGCCACGACTGGTTCTACTACGCCATAGCCGGCATCGCAGTCACGTTTGTGCTTAACCTTGGCGTCAGCTTTTCCATCGCATCGTTTGTGGCCCTGCGCGCTTACGATGTCGGCCGGCGGGAACAGTTTTTGCTGCTCCGCTACTTGCTGCGGCAGATTGTTCGCTCTCCGCTCAAATTCATTCTTCCAGTAGAGCGCGAGAGCCCTCCTGTTTCTATCCTCACCCCCGTGCCGGACGAGAAATAGAGCGAATGCAGATAGAACGGTGCCTATGAGTCCCGGCATTTGCCGGGACGGCTGAAGTTAGCCCAGCACGCAGTGCTGGGTAGGCTTGACAGACCGATAAAGTCCCGCAAGGGACGACTGAAAATTATTTCCATCCCGCGCAGACTCCTGGAAAACAACACACACAGGTCAGCCGTCCCTTCGGGACTGCATTGCGAATCGGTGGCTACTTGGCTGGTTTGGACTCAGGTTTGTCGTTCAGGGCGTAGATGACTTCGCCTGGCTTGGCGTAGCGCAGAATTACCCTCGCCTCGTGCTCGATGGCGTCGGGATCTGACTGCAGATGCTGCACCTGGTCCTGCAGGCGGCTATTCTCCTGCCGCAACTGCAGAATCTCCTGCTGCAACATCTGGTGTTGATGGCGCTTCTGCTGATAAGCAGTGAGCCCATTGGCGCCAAAAATTACGTGATAGCCCAGAGCAAAGGCGACCACAATAGCTACCACAGTGGCCACGCGGCGGCTCGAACGAGAAAGATAGAATGAGATGCTCTGCTTCACGGTCGCCCCTCGCAATCGGCTGCCTTATCTTCTCAATGAACCTCGCCGCTCAAAAGGAAGTTTTCACAAGGAACCCTACTTGGTAAACATATGACCGACTTTCAGATTGTTCTCTCTACTTGCGCCGACCGCGAACAAGCCGAGCGCATCGCCCATCGCCTGGTCGAACAGCATCTGGCTGCCTGCGTCAACATCCTGCCCGGCGTGCAATCCATTTACCGCTGGCGAGGCGCCGTCGAATCAGCCGGCGAAGTGATGCTCCTGATCAAAACCAAAGCTGCTCACAGCGACCAGGTGCATGCGACCATCAGCAGCCTGCACTCCTATGAAGTTCCCGAGTTCCTGATACTCCCGGTGAGCGGCGGTTCGGAAGCCTATCTTGACTGGCTGAACACCAGCCTGCAGTAGACCTCCGTGTTTTTTGTTATGCTTCAAGTTGTTCCCGCGCCCGGCGTTCTCTATGCGGCTTTTGTTCGTGGCTTTCGCTGTCAGCTTTTGCGCATTACTGTGGGTGGCTTTTTCGGTTGCCCGGCATATTCTGCGGCATACGCAACCGGGCTCCAGTGGCGGGGAGCCGGATCGCGGGCGTCCGTCGAAACCACCCTGGCCCCGTTCCTGAGGGAGAGATGAAGATGCAAGAAATCGGCTACAAACAGGATAGCCTTCGCGCAACGCCGCTGCCTGTCGTCGCCTGGAAGACTGTGATTGCCGTAGTCCTGGGCAGCGCCCTGGTCGCCATCTGCGCCCACATCGCTATGCCGCTCGGCTTCACTCCTGTCCCGGTCACCATGCAAACTTTCGCCGTGCTGCTGCTGGCGTTGCTCTTTGCTCCGGGCGCCGCTTTCGCCTGCCTGGCGCTCTACCTGATGGAAGGCGCGATGGGCCTGCCGGTCTTTAGCCTTCATGGTCCGGGCGGCATGGTGCAGCTGCTGGGCCCCACCGGCGGCTACCTGCTCTCTTATCCGTTTGCCGCCGCGCTGGCGAGTTGGCTCTATCGTCGCGGGCGTCGCTCATTCCTGGCTGCGCTCGCGGGCGCGGGGCTGGCCAGCATCCTCATTCTTGCCGCCGGCGCCACATGGCTCGGGCTGCTCACCCATGTGAAGCTTTCTGTCGTCTTCGCTCAGTCGGTCGCACCCTTCCTCCCTGGCGATGCCATCAAAGTCCTTGCCGCGACGGCCTGCGTAAGCATCCTTCGCTCTTTCGCCGAGGATGAACGCAATCGAGAAAGGATTTTGTGACCACTCTTTCGCTTCCGCCGGATGCCCCGGCCCAAAGTCCCAGCAAAACTGCTAGCAGCAAGGCTGCTTGCAAAGAGATCGCCATCGCCCACAGTCCGGACTCCGATGACGCTTTCATGTTCTATGGTCTTGCCACTGGGAAAATTCGCGTTCCTGGATACAAGTTCACTCATGCCCTCTGCGATATCGAAACCCTCAACCACAGGGCAATGAACGAGGCCTTTTACGACGTGACCGCCATCTCGTTTCATGCCTATCCCTACGTTCAGAAAGACTATGCGTTGATGGCTTGCGGGGGCAGTGTGGGCGAAAACTACGGGCCCATGATTGTCGCCAGCCATCGTATTGCGGCCGATGCGATCGGGCGCGTGCGGGTGGCGGTTCCCGGCACTCTGACCACCGCGTTCCTGACCTTAAAGCTATTTGCGCCGGATATTGAAACGGTGACTGTGCCCTTTGACAGGATCATTCCTGAAGTGGTCGCGGGTAATTTTGAAGCTGGCCTCATCATCCACGAAGGGCAGCTGACCTACGCCGCCAGCGGCTTGCATAAGGTCATCGATCTCGGCCAGTGGTGGCGGGAACAGACCGGCCTTCCCTTGCCTTTGGGCGGCAACGCCATTCGCCGCAGCCTGGGGCAGGACGTCATGCTCACCGTGACTCAGGCGCTGCGCGATAGCATCCAGCACGCGCTCGACCATCGCGAAGCTGCGCTCGAGTATTCCATGCAGTTCGCCCGCGACCTTGATCCGCAGATGGCCAACCGCTTCGTCAGTATGTACGTAAACCAGCGCACGCTGAATTACGGTGAGGATGGAAAAGAAGCCATTCGCAAGCTGCTCACCATGGGCTATGAGCGGGGGATCATTCCGACCCCGGTTCAGGTCGACTTCGTGGGCTAGTAGTAAGAATTTCCACTTGCAGATGGGCCCGTCTATCCGTCGCAGGGACAAATCTCAACGTCCAGCGGTAGTTCTGTCGTCGTCATCGTCGTGGTCCCGGTTGTCCGCTGCGGGTCTTGCCAGCATCGGGGGCACTGGTTTTTTCCCCATTGCATCTCGCCACAGGATCACATTCAAAATTCGCGGATCGGCGCGATCCTCATGCTGGAAATCCATGCGGCTTGACGCCCGAGCACCTGGCGCCCTCGGCCCGTTCGCCTGGTACAACAGCCCGTTTTCTCGATTGCGATAATCCGCGTCGTAAGCGGGTTGGTCCCCGGCGCCTGCGAATAGCGAGGCGATCGGCGGAGCAAAGGCGTCGTTGTTGTTCATCGGCGGCAAAGCGAGCAACACCTCCATGGTCCGGACCACACTTACCGTCGTATAAAAGCTGCTGTCTACCGTCGGCTTCGGCGCCCGGGGCGAGTACTTGCTTACTACCAGGGCAACGCTGCGATGGGCATCGACGTGGTCGGCCCCGTTTTGCGCATCGTCCTCCAGGATGAAGAAGGCGGTGTCGTTCCAGAAAGGGCTGTGGGAAATGGCCTCGACCGCTCGTCCCACGGCCAGGTCGTTATCCGCAACCGAGGCCCTGGGCGTCGGCATTCCCGGAGTGGTTCCCGCAGTGTGATCGTTGGGTAGGCGAAGCTGGATGAACTGCGGCATCGTGTCCCGCCCTTGCTGCCGATCCTGGGACCACTGCCGAAAGTGGGTCAGAAACTCTTCCACCCGCAGCTGATCTGGAAAACTCAAGTTGAAGTCAGGGTAGTGGGGGTCGAAGTGATCCACCAGTTCAGGCTTGGTGGCCACGTTCTTGTTAATCAACGGAATCGGCCAGGGAAACGGGCTTCTTCCGCCGCCGTAGTTCTGCGGAATTGCTTCGCCGTGTCGAATGGAACCGTGCGCTCCGCACTGCTGCGGCGGCGGTTCAGGCGTTCCCGCTGTAGGGGAGGGTGTGGGGGCAGGGCTTTCGGGATCGAAGCAGAACGTAGTCGAAATGAACTCCCCAAAGTGATATAGGGTCTTGCCGTGGCGCGCTAAATTGGTCCAGAGATATCCGCTGCCGGGTTCATTGACATCCGAAATTCCTTCCAGCAGTGGATAGCCATTCTCGACCACACCTTCGTAGTCGTAGACGCGCTCCTTGCCGCGGTAGCTCTGCTGCCAGGTCTTCTCGGTGTAGTCGCTGGAGATGGCGGCATTCGACCAAACGTGGCCGTCGCCCGAGACCTCTCCTGAATCGTAGAAGTTGTCCAGCACTCCAAATTGCCTGGCCAGCTTATGCTCGTTGGGCGTGATCTCCTCGCCGTACATGGTGAGCGCGGGGGATCCGTTGCCCACCCCCAGGTCGCCAAGGATCTGATCGTAGGTGCGGTTTTCTTTGATGATGTAGATCACATGCCGGATCGGGTTCGTCCCGCTGTGAAACGCAATCCTGGCTTGGGCGGCCCTCATCATGTTCGTCCCTATCACGCTTCGGGTTAATTGTTCACGCTGGCTGTCGAGGCTGGAGAGGTCGATAGCCGCGAGCGAACCATGCAGGAGGGTGGCAATGTAGGTTGAGGTGTGGCTCAGCCCTGCGACGCCCGGGACCGGCGGCTGCGGCATGTTGTTGGGTCCCGTGCCCTCGCCCTTGGCAGTGGCGACGTAAAGCATCTTGCCCTTGACCGCCAGCGCGGTGGGATACCACTCCGTGGGCACCCAGCCCACTGCCTTGGGCCGGCCAAGGTCAAATACCGCGACGGCGTCGGAACCGGTGTTGGCAGCAAAGAGCCGCTTGCCATCCTCCGAAACAGCGACCGCGTCCGGCATGGCGCCGAAGTAAGTCTGCCCGGGAAGCCGGGTGTCGTAGATTGTCTCGACCTTGAGCTCGTCCCCAGCGACGCGCATCGCGGCCACTGCATCGCGGTTAGCCAGGGCTACATAGAGAGTTTTTTCATCCGGGCTCCAGGCAAAGGCAGCCGGATGCGAGCTGGGAGAACTCTGATCCCGCGGAGCAAGCAGCTCCAGCTTTTTAAGCACCTTGCCGTTGTTTAGATCCAGCTCCGCCACCGCGGAGCCATTCCACAACGCTACATAGGCGCGGCTTCCCGAACGGTTGACCGCGATGGAGATGGGATAGGTGGAGGGCACGACCTTGCCCTGCGACAGGTCGAAGCGCCGCAGCACCTTACCTGTGACCCCATTCATCAGCAGAACATCGTCAGAGAGATTATCCGCAATCAGCAATTCGTCGTTGCCGGCCGGCCCCTTGCGCACCGCGATTCCGGCCGGCGAGGGGATCGCCATACCTGGTGGGAGAGCCGCACCAAGCCGATTTTGCAGCTTCCCTGTCGCCAGTTGCTGTAAGGGAACCGGCAGCAATTGCTCTGCCTTCACCCTGCCGTCGTTAAAGTCATAAACGGCGATGGCGTTGCCCGTCTGATCCACACTCTTTCCCTGAGGCGCCGTCAGAGAATCGAAGACCGCATACAGGTGCCTGCCGTCCTTGCCGAAGGCCAACCCCGAATACAGCGTCTGTGGCAGCCCCTTTGCCGTTCTGGGCTCGGGGAAATCTGTTAGTTTGCCGCTCTGGATATCGATCACTGCGATCGATTGCTGATACTTCGACTCGAAGGTACCGTACCCGGCGTTGACCACGGCCAGGTAGCGGCCATCGGGCGAGAGGGCGGCGGTCATGGGCAGGCTGTTCAGTTTTTGCGGGCTGCCAGGGACCGGCTCTGCCAGCTGCTTGCTGGTAGGGAGGACGATGGTGCGAGTGCTCTGTGCTCGTACAGCCGGCATTGCCGTCAAGAGGGCCAAGCAAGCGCCATGACCCAAAAGTCCACACCAACGCACCAAAAGATTCGCCACATCAACACTCCACCGCAAGTTTGCGCCGCTTAGCAGTATGGCTGATCGTCATTACAAAACTCTTACGAACGGGTAATCAGACCCCTGTTAGGTTCAAGTTAACCACTAAGGATTTGACCCTCAGATCATGCTGACAGAAATCGTAGAACCCTCCTCTGCCTTACCGATTGCTCCGCCAGCAACTCGGCCACGGCGCGTGCAAACCCACGGCGACGTGCCGGTGCTTGGCCGCAGCACGCAGGCGGAACAGACTAACTGGGTGACCACAGGCTTCATGGTGGCTTTTCACGTACTCGCCGTGGCTGCGCTCTTTATGTTTACCTGGAAGGCTTTCTTCTGTTTCCTGGGGCTTTGGTTCGTGTCCATCAACATGGGCATCGGCATGGGCTATCACCGTCTGCTCACGCATCGTGGCTACCGGACGCCCAGGTGGCTGGAGTACTTTCTTTCCATTTGCGGCACGCTGGCGCTCGAAGGGGGACCCATCTTCTGGGTGGCCACCCACCGGGTTCATCATCAGCTTACGGATCGCGAAGGTGACCCGCACACTCCCCATGATGGAGGTTGGTGGTCCCACGCTGGCTGGATTCTCTCCGGTGACGCCCTGCACCACGAGACCGCCCTCATGGCACGCTACGCACCCGATCTGGCCAAGGATCGCTTCCAGGTCTGGCTGAGCAAATATCACTACGTGCCGATGATCGTCGTTGGGCTGGCGCTGCTCGCATTCGGCGGATGGTCTTGCGTCATGTGGGGCATCTTCCTGCGCGTGACTCTTGGTCTGCACGCTACCTGGCTGGTCAACTCCGCCACTCACATGTGGGGCTCCAGACGCTTTTCTACGCGCGACGAATCACGCAACAACTGGTGGGTTGCGCTGCTAACCGGGGGCGAGGGCTGGCACAACAACCACCATGCGCATCCGGTTTCGGTCAGGCATGGCCTCACCTGGTGGGAATTTGATCTCAACTACTACGGCATTTGGCTGCTCAAGAAGATCGGCCTTGCCCAAAACGTGAAAGTGGCTCAGTTCGACCCTCATGATCCACGCCCCGCGGGCGTTTCCTAGGGGTAAGTTCGGTTGCCAACCCAGGGCGCGACTTGGTTCGCGCCCTTCCCTTTTGGCGCCGCTATACTTTGGCTAGGACCTGCCGGGTATGCGTATCACCAGACGCAGAAACGCGATCGTTCTTTCCATCACGCTCGGGGCCTGCCTGGTGGCTCTTGCCATCGCCCTGAATGTCACCTGGGTCATCATCAATTGGCGCAGCCTGATCCTGCTGGTGATCGGGGTCCTCTTCTTCCTGCTGCTGATCGCCGGTCTTATTTTGAACACCATTTTTCTGGTGCGTGAGGTCAAGCGCAGCGAGCGCCACGACAGTTTCCTCAATGCCGTGACTCACGAACTCAAGACCCCCATCACCTCCATCCGCCTGTATCTGGAGACCCTTCAGCGACACGAGCTGCCGGAGGCCCAACGGAAAGAGTTTTACGACATCATGCTCTCCGACAGTGACCGGCTGCTGGCCACCGTGGAGCAGGTCCTCAAGGCGGGAGAAGTGGGCCAGCGAGCGCGCAACCAGGTCCGTCTCCAACTGCTCTTCGACGACATAGTCCGCGACTGCATACGCACCACGCTGCAGCGCTACCATTTGCAGGAGTCAACCATCCACTTCACCGTGGACGCCGACGCCCAACAGCTCGCCGTGGTCGGCAACCCGGAGGACCTGCGCACCGCCGTACTCAATATCCTCGACAATGCGGTCAAGTACTCGCCGCAAGGCCCGCAACTCGAGGTGCAACTCTCGCTCGATGGCGAGGCATGGATGATGCTTAGCGTTTCCGATCATGGCCTGGGCATTGCACCTCTCCACCTCAAGCAGATCTTCAAGCGCTTCTACCGGGTCCCGGCGCGGAATGTCTTCCGTATCAAAGGCACCGGCCTGGGCCTCTTTCTGGTCCGCTCCATCGCTCGCCAACACGGGGGAGACGTAGTCGCCGAGTCGGAGGGAGAAGGACGAGGCGCCACCATCCGGCTGCAGCTTCCCCGTGCGCTTTCCCGGGCTCCGAAAGGGGCAAGCTAGGTGGCCGCTAATATCCTGGTGGTGGAAGATGAGGCTCATCTGGCGCAGGGCCTGCTCTTCAACCTGCGCGCGGAGGGCTACACCGCGCAGCTCGCGGTAGATGGCGAAACCGCTCTGGAGATGATTGCCGCCAACCCCATCGACGCCATCATTCTCGACGTCATGCTCCCTGGACGAGATGGGTTCTCGGTCGCGGCGGAGCTGCGAGCGCAGCAGAATTTCGTTCCCATCCTCATGCTTACCGCCCGCGGCCGTCCGGAGGATGTGCTCAATGGATTCAGCGCCGGGGCCGACGATTATCTTCCCAAGCCTTTTGATCTTGCTATCCTGCTAGCGCGTCTCAATGGCCTGCTACGGCGCATGGGGTGGTTTCGGCCTGGGCCAGCGGCTTCGCCGGCCCAGCCATCGCGTGCCATCGGCCTGCCCGCTAGCTTCAGTTTCGCCGGGCGCACCATCCATTTCGCTGCGCTCGAGCTCACAACGCCGGACAAGACCATCCGTCTCACCCTGATGGAGTGCGATCTGCTCCGCTATCTGGTCCTCAACCAGGGACGCATCATCTCCCGCAAGGAATTGCTGGAGCAGGTATGGCGAGTGCGCGAGGACACCGACACGCGCGCCATCGACAACTTCATGGTCCGCCTGCGCCGTTACATTGAAGACAACCCCGCCGAGCCTGTCTTCCTGGAGACCGTCCGCGGCGTCGGCTATCGTTTCCTTCCCGGCGTAGCGAATGAGGCGACATAACACCTTTTGGCCATTGCCAGCCTCAGAGGGTGGGGGCAGACTCCCAAATAGCAGCATGCTCTCCCTCCTTTGGGTGCGTCGGCCAAGTCGATACATCTTTCCACGTCGAAAGATATCGCTCGGACGTTACGCGCGGCGACTTTACCATGCGCACCCTTTCTCTCCTCAAAAATCAGCGGTTCCAACTGGGAGAAGGCCGGTCTACGCCTGAATCACGCAAGTCCCGGCATTCGCCGGGACGGCTGAATGTAGCCCAGCACGCAGTGCTGGGTAGAGTTGGCCGATACGTCGAGTCCCGCCAGGGACGGCTGAATTCACTCAACCATCCCGTGCACGGCAAGAAATTTTTTCAGTTCGTCCGCGAAGCTGATCCGTTTATGGTGTTCCGCTTGAGCCTGAATGTATTGCACCGTCGTCGCTCTCTGTGAAATACCGACCGAGAAAGCTCCATACCCCTCTTGCCACGCAAATCTCTGTGAACCCGGAAAATTCTCGTGAATCCACTTCGAAGATCCCGACTTCAACAATTGGACGGCCTTCGCAATCGAAATAGTCCGTGGCAACGAAATCAACAAGTGGACGTGGTCAACGGCACCCCTACCGCCACGATAAGAATTCCATTTTCGCGCGCGATGCCACCAAGATATGCATGGAGCCGCTGCTGCATTTCGTCCCGGATACCAGGTCGCCGCTCTGCGGTCGCAAAGACCACATGAATCAAACAACATACGTGACTATGAGACATGGCTTCAGCCGTCCCTTCGGGACTCTTCCCATCGCCCCTAGTCTACCCAGGACTGCGTCCTGGGCTATTTTCAGGCCGTCCCTCGCGGGACTCGTTCCAATCCGTCCTAGTCTACCCAGACTTACTTTCGGGCCTTCCATTGCCGGACCAAGCTCCCGGGATGTCACGGCAGAAGATTGAGTTGATAGCAGGGCCGCGTATCCCCATCCCGATGCTCTAGACTGTAACTCTGTGCGCATTTTCACCCGCTACATCTGGCATGAAGTGCTCTCGCACGCCCTCCTCGGGGGCGCGCTCTTCACCTTCATCCTGTTCATGAAGTATTTGGGGCAACTGCTGGAAATGGCGGCGCGCAACAGCGCCTCCCTGGGCAGCGTGGCAGAAATTTTTCTGTTCATGCTGCCGAATATTTTGAGCTTCACCATCCCTATGGCCGTGCTGGTCGGGGTCCTCCTCGGCCTGAGCCGGCTTTCCTCGGATAGCGAGATTACCGCCATGCGGGCGGTGGGCATCGGCGTCTGGTTTTTTGTCCGGGTGGTCTCGGCCATCGCGATTATTGGCTGGGGAATATCG